>Ga0068856_100000439_pt1 | contig 45829 bp, 34 predicted proteins | sample KBSCornC62_FD_66595 | JGI IMG/M metagenome (GOLD analysis project Ga0068856, IMG submission 66595) | Corn rhizosphere microbial communities from Kellogg Biological Station, Michigan, USA - KBS Corn C6-2 | ecosystem: Host-associated > Plants > Roots > Rhizosphere > Soil ...
TGATGACCGGAGCCAATGTGATGACCGGAGCCAATGTGATGACCGGAGCCAATGTGATGACGAGAGCCAATGTCGCCGTGCAACAGCAGATCTTCGACTCCTTTGTGGAGGCTTCCGCACGCGAGGCGTTGCGCACGGGCAGTCCGGATCGGGCAGCAGAAGCATTCATGGCGCTGGAGACAAACCGGGCCGCCGGCCTGCGGGAAAGCCGGGAACTGGCGCCGGTGTGGAAAAAGAAACTGCCTCCGGCTTATTGGGAAACTCTGGGACACCTGAACCAGCAAGAAGCTCTTGATTTAAATACTAACGGGACCATAGGTTCTGAATCTGAACGTCTCCATTTGGAACTTTCCGAAATGGAATCCGCAATCGGTGTCGGAGTTCCAGTGATGTTGGCCGAGAATTTTCGCACTCGGAATTCACTTATTCATTTCCAACACGGGCTAGGAGACTCTGACTTGCTACTCAGTTTTTACTTAGGCAAGCAGGAATCGTACCTGTGGGCCGTAACGTCAGGCAGGATCGAGCTACACAGACTGCCAGCCGAGTCTGAGGTTCGCGAGGACGTCCGAAAGTTTCGGGAGGCAGTGTTCAGCGGGGAGCCGTCAGGAGCGAAATTGGGCGCAGATCTTTACCAACGACTATTTGGTTCACTTGATCCGGCGGACGCTGCCAAAACTTCGTGGCTGCTTTCGCTGGACGGAGTACTGTTCGAGCTGCCATTCGCTGCGCTGGTAAGCGGACGCGAAAACGGGCAGCCAGTCTATCTAGCGGAACGGCATTCCACCCAGACGATCCCCGGCGCTCTCTTCCTCGCCGCGGAAGCGGCCTCGCCGGGCGGATTTCTGGGCGTCGGGGACCCGGTGTACAACTCGGCCGATCCGCGATGGAAATCAGGCTCGTCGTGGAAACAGAATGGAGACCAAGGCCGCAGCCAGTTGAACCGTCTGGTCAGCAGCGCTCGGGAATTGCGGCGAAGCTCGGAAAGCTGGCAGACCAATACCTTACGTGGGTCGGTGCGGATCCTGGAAGGAACCGCGGCCCAGCGGGAAGCCTTTGAAAAGGCGCTCACGGCCGCGCCCTCGACCATCCACTTAGCGACTCACGTTCTGAGTTCCCGGACGCGGCCCGACCAAGCATTTCTGGCCTTCTCTCTGGACGCCAAGGGTAATCCCGGGCTGCTCTCCACTTCCGAAATCGGCATGCTGCACGTACCCGGTGCGCTGGTGGTGATGACGGGGTGCTCCACGGGAACCGGCGACGCGCAGGCCGGCGCTGGCTTGCTCGGACTTCCGAGGGCCTGGATGATGGCGGGTGCACGCGCCGTGGTGGCCACAAATTGGCCGGTACCGGATGCCGACGGGGATCTGATTCCGGCATTCTACGGGCACCTCCGGAACAACTCCGCCGCAGAAGCGCAGCGCCGCAGTCAAGTCGAACAGATTCATTCGGGTACCTGGCAGTCTGCTCCGTCCTATTGGGCTGCGTTCCGGGTGGCGGGAGGCCGCCGGTGATTCGTCCGCGACGCCGGATTTCGCCCGTGGCGGCGGTACCGGAAGAACTCCAACCCAAGCCGCCACCGGGGTTGGTGGAGGCGGTTTCTTGCGACTCCTGCGGAGGGGCGGCGGGCGCAGCGCCCGCGCCTTTAAGGGCGTCTCCCAGGCTCGAAAGATCCGACGCGGAGCTCAATCAGACTAACGAGGAGACCGCGGATGTGAACGCGGGGTGGGTGGAACTGGTGGAGCGGATCCGCCTGGAGAAAACCGATGGAATGGAGGAGCTCTATCAACTCTTCTCACGTGGAATCCGGTTCTACCTATGCCGCCAACTGGGACCTCAGGAGCTGGACGATAAAGTCCACGACACCTTTGTGGTAGTAGTGCAGGCGATTCGGCGGGGGGAACTGCGGGAGCCGGAGCGATTAATGGGATTCGTACGCACCATCGTCCGCCGGCAGGTGGCCGCCCACATAGACAAGGTGGTGCATAACCGCCGCGAACAGGCGGAATTCGACTCCACCGCGCGGGTAGCGGATCCTCGCGGAAATCCCGAAGAGGCCGCCATCTTCCATCAACGCATCGGCCTCATCCGGCAGGTATTGGGCGAGCTATCGGAACGAGATAGGGAGATTCTCACTCGTTTCTATATCGATGAGCAGAGCCAGGATCAGATCTGTTCGGAGATGGGTCTCACCGAGACTCAGTTTCGCCTGCTGAAATCCCGGGCGAAGGCCCGCTTTGGCGAACTTGGCAAGAAGAAACTAATACACAAGAGCCTAAGTACCGTTTTTTTGAGAATTTCAAGGGGCGTATCCCACTAAGAAACAGACGTTCTACTTTGAAACGTAGCTCTTGCTTGATGCTCCGTTATGGGAATCCCGCTCGCCTCGAATCGATGCCTCCTGACTCACCCGAGCGATGAAATCCTTGAGGATTACGCATTCCATCGTCTGCCGGAGGCGCTGGTAGCGCATTTCGAAGAACACCTCCTGCTTTGCCCCAGTTGTCAAGATGCGTTAAGGGACATCGACCAGTTTGTAGCCGCCCTAAAGGCTTTGCCCAGACCATGGGCCGGCGCGACGCGGCCGCTGGGCGGGCGTGAGGTCCGGAAGAGTCTGGGGCCAATTCTCGCCATAGTCATCTTGGCGCTGGTGGTCCTGTGGAACCATCCGCAAGAGGCTTCCACGCCAGCCGCCGTAAGGCTCTCCTCGCTGCGCGACATGAGTCCCCCGTCTTCCGCACCGACGGGAAAGCCTCTTCGGCTAAGTTTCAACCTGCCGGATCTGTTGCCTCAAAAAGATTACGGCGTTGAGATAGTGAATGCGGCCGGACTACCGGTCTGGCAAGGAACAGCCTCGGAGATCGACGGGAAGCTAGTGGCGACGATGTCCAAGCCTCTGGGGAACGGAGTGTACTGGGTGCGGCTATACGGCGCGAATTCCAAGCTGCTTCGGGAATTTGGCCTTTCGGCAGAATAGAGTCAGAGCCTGAGTTCGTAACCCTCGGAGCGCATTCCCTCAATGATCCGGGAGCGGACAGCACCAACCTCTTCCGCCGAAAGCGTCCGGTCACCCGCGCCCACCGTGAGTCGATACGACAGGCTGCGGGCTCCGTCAGCGAGCGCGAATTCCCGTAGAAAGACAATCGATAGCAGCGTATCTCCAGCCAATGGCTCGATGGCAGCCTGCACATCGGCGATCAGCACTCGCGGCCCCACTACCACAGAGAGATCGAACGCACTCTCCGGAAAACGCCGCAGCGGCTGATAGCGAGCGGCTTCCGGCTGAAGCTGCATCAGACACGCGAGATCCAGGTCCAACACTGCGGCGCGGCCGCTTTCGACCATTCTGGGATGGAATTCGAACAGACGGCCAACCCGGGTCTCGCCATGGAGAACATCCGCGGCGCGGCGGGGATGCTCGTAGGATTGGGTAAGATCGACCGGGCGCACGGAAATACCGGGCAAAAGGCATTCCGCCAGGCGCTCCAGTTCGAAGAGGGAGGACGAACCGTCCTCCTTAGAGTAGAGAGCAGCAGTGAAGCGCGGGACCTCGCCATCGGGGTGAATCGCGCGGCCGATTTCGAACAGGCGGAACTGGTCGAAGTGGCGCGCGTTATCGTTAATGTTCTTCCATATGCCCGGCAGCAGACTGGTGCGCAGCAGATTCTGGTCCGCCACGATGGGGTTCGATACTGCCAGGTGTGCAGACAGATCCGCGGAAAAAAGACGCGCGGTCTCCTCGCTCACGAAAGAATAGTTGTGGACCTCGGTGAACCCCTGCGCCGCGGCCATCTGGCGAACGCGGTGGTGAAATTCTCGCTCGGGACTCGCCGGAGGAACGCGAGCAGGCGTCAGTGGGGCAACGGGAGGAATGGAATCGTAGCCGATCATGCGTCCGACTTCTTCCACCAGGTCGTCCTTGATGGAGACGTCCTTGGTAGCGCGCCAGCTCGGTACGAAGACCGAGAAAACGCGCGGGGCAATTTCTTCGACACCGAATTCGAGCGACTCCAGGATCCTGCGGACCTGGTCGCCGGGAATCGCCCGGCCCAGCTTGCGGTCCAGCCAATCGAGCGGAAGCACGACCGGAGCCGCTGCAGGCATCGGCCGATAGTTATCCGCCAGACCGCCCACCAGCCGGATTCCGAGAGAGACTTCCTGAAGCAGCGCGAAGGCCCGCGCCAGGCCGCGGATGGTGTTCACCGGATCCTGCGCTTTTTCAAACCGCATGGAGGCGTCCGTGCGCAGTTTAAGCTTCGCCGAAGTCTTACGTACGCTGGAGGCGTTGAAATTCGCACTTTCCAGAACGATGCGTGTGGTGGATTCGGAAATCGCGCTGTCCGCGCCGCCGATGATGCCGGCGATCGCGACCGGCCCAGATGGATCTGCGATCACTAAATTCGACGGGTCCAGCGCGTAACTCTCCTCATTCAGCGCCTTGATCGTTTCCCCGGTGCGCGCCGATCGAACGAAAATTTCATCGCCTTGGAGTTTGGCGGCGTCGAAGGCATGCATGGGCTGGGCAATCTCCGCCAGCACGTAGTTGGTCACGTCGACAATATTGTTAATCGGATTCAGCCCAACCGTTTCAAGCCGCTGCTGCAGCCACTCGGGCGACGGCTTGACAGTGACGTTCTCGAACACCAGCGCGGAGTAGCGCGGGCAAAGCGCGTGGTCTTCGATTGATACGCGCACTGGTGCGCTGCCGAGGAATTCCGCGGGCTTCACCGGATCGACAAGCTTGCGGCCCAGGATCGCCGCCACCTCGCGCGCCATGCCATAGTGACCCCACAGATCCGGCCGGTGGGTGAGAGATTTGTTGTCGATTTCGATGACGTAGTCGTTTCCGTGGGACTCCACGCCTTCGGATTCGGCCGTCTTAATCGTGATGAGCTGAGACAGCTCGTGCGGTGGTGCATCGAGTTGGTCCACTAGGTCCCGCAGCCAGTTGTAGGAAAATTTCATCGCCTAAAACTGCCTCAGGAATCGCAAGTCGCCGCCGGCGAACAGGCGGATGTCGTCGATGCCGTAGCGCATCATGGCGAGGCGAGTAAGCCCCAGGCCGAAGGCGAAGCCGCTCCATTGTTCCGGATCTACGCCCCCATAGCGCAGCACGGCCGGATTCACCAGGCCGCAGGGCAGCAATTCCACCCAGCCGGAATGTTTGCACACCGGACAGCCCTTGCCACCGCAGATGAGGCACTGAATATCGAGCTCAAAGCCGGGTTCGACGAACGGAAAGAACCCCGGCCGCAGGCGCACTGTAACGTCGCGGTGAAAAATCGCCGAGAGCAGCGTCTTCATGAAGTACAGCAGATGCGCGACGGAGACATCGCGGTCCACCATCATGCCTTCCAGCTGATAAAACGTGTGCTCGTGCGATGCGTCGACTTCCTCGTTACGGAACACACGTCCAGGCGCAATCATCTTCAACGGCGGACCAAATTTCTCGAGCGCCCTCAGCTGCACCGGCGACGTGTGCGTCCGCAAAAGCCGGCCGTCCTTGAGCCAGAACGTATCCTGCGCGTCGCGTGCGGGATGATCGGCCGGAATGTTGAGAGCGTCGAAGTTGTAGTATTCGGTTTCGACCTCGGGACCGTCCATGATCGCGAAGCCCAGCGAGACGAACAGTTCTTCGAGCTCGCGTTGGACGTGGGTGATGGGATGCAGGCTGCCCGGACGGACGCCGGGGGCGGGCGCGGTGAGATCAATCCATTCGGATTCCAGGCGCGCGTCACGTGCACTAGATGCTAACGCGTTCTGGCGTTCTTCCAAACGCGTTTCCAGATCCTGCTTCACGCTGTTCAGGAGCTTGCCGACGGTGGCGCGCTCCTCCGGTGCGAGTTTTCCGAAGGTCCTACTGACCTCGGCAAGTTTGCCTTTGCGGCCCAATGCCTCGACTCGAATCGCTTCCAGCGCATCGAGCGTGGTGGCCTGCTCCAATGCGGCTAGCGATGCCGAATGTAGTTCGGAGATAACCTGCTCAAGCGACACTTACAACCCCGCTCCGTTCGCTTCCAGGAACTCGACCATCTCATGACGCCCTCCGGTCAATGCAAGATCGAGAGGCTTCTGGTTGTTATCGGCGCGTACCGACACCTCGGCGCCGGCATCGATCAGCGCGCGGGCTGACTCCAGATCGCCGTTCTGCGCGGCGGAGTGCAAGGGGGCCCATCCGCCATGCTGACGAGCGTTGGCGCTGGCGCCGTGATCCAGCAGAAGCTTGACGATTTCGGCGTGCTTGCCGGCGGCTGCGGCGTGCAGCGGGGTGTTGGCCATCTGATTGGTGGATCGGGCGGTCACACTTGCGCCTTTATTCAGCAATAGACGCACGGCGGAGCCCTTTCCAAAAAATGCCGCCAGGTGCAGTGGGGTCCAGCCATCGGTGCTGACCGCGGAAACCAGCGAGCGATTTCCGGTGAGCAGTTCTTCCAGACGCTTCGTATCCCCCAGGATGGCCGCGGCGAAGATCGCCAGCGTGGGATCGGCATCCACCAGGGCTTGGATCCGCGCGAGATCCCCGGCGCGCGCGGCCTCGAAAAGTTCCTTCATGCGGCAGGCTGAAACACCTGGTCGGCTTTGACGATTTCCCAGCCCAGGTGATTGATATAGAATAACAGCGCCGGCGCGGGATACACGGCATGGAACTTCTCCCAGACCTGCTGCTGCCAGCCTTCCTTCAGGTGGCCGGAGACGTCGGCGTCCTTGGCGAAGAACCCGTCCTCATGCGGGATTCCCTGGTAATCCAGGACCGCGCGGATCATATCCAAATGCGAAATCAGGATGGCCTGGGAGACCTCGGAAGCGAAATCGTCATCGCGCTCGCCGATACGCGTCCAGATGCGCGGCGCCGCCTTGCGAAGCATCTCGGAATTCAGCTTGTTGAGATACAGCATGGTCTTCAGGCGGTCGTAGAGCTGGTAGGTCTTCAGGCGGCCTATGGAGATGCTGCGAAGCAGTTGGTTAAAGTTTTCCTCGCCCAACTGGAGAAAGATGTCGGAAAGCTGCATCAGAAGCTATTGTACCGGCTCGGAGCGATTTAGCGATATCGCCGGGCGCTTTGGCATCCGCCGATCAGTGCGTTCGCCAGACGGATGGTGCGCGAGCTACAAAGTCCCAAAGAATGAACAATGAGGGGAGAGCAATAAGAACCGCGACCCAGCGCGCACGATGCCGACGAAGGAAATCCTGCAGGCAGATAAGATCAGCAATCGCCATGGTGACTAACGCGGTCAAGAGGGCGCGGCGATAGTCTCCCGTGGCAAGCGTAACGTTCTCGTTGAAGAGCGACACCAGCATCAACAACACCGCAACCACCAGCAAAATACTATCGAGGGTCTGTGAGTGACGCATCTTTAGGCTCTATTTTAGGCCGGTTTCTTACCGGACCAAGTCGTCCACTGTGCTGTAAGGGATTTCCAACACTTCATTGCTACAATGGTGCGCTGGGACCACGCGGACCAGGTCCGTATCGCGCGAGCAGCACCGATTAGAATAAGGAGCGCACAGGCGAAGTCCGTTGTGCGCGATCAAATGAGATGAATAACGTAATCGTCCTGGGCGCCCAGTGGGGCGACGAGGGCAAAGGTAAAGTAGTCGACATCCTGGCCGAACGCTTCGATATCGTGGCCCGGTATCAGGGCGGGCACAACGCCGGGCACACCGTATTTATCGGCGAAAAGAAATTCATTCTCAAGCTGATCCCCAGCGGGATTCTGCGGCCTGGTGTTACTGCGGTCATCGGCAACGGCGTAGTGGTGGATCTGGCGGCGCTGGCCGAGGAAATGGCCATGCTCGAGGCCGCCGGGATCGACGTGCAGTCGCAGCTCCGCATAAGCAATCGGGCGCATGTGATCTTTCCGTTCCACCGGCTGGTCGAAAAAATGTCGGAGGCGCGCGAAAATCGCATTCCCCTGGGCACTACGGCGCGCGGGATCGGGCCCTGCTATGAGGATAAGATCGGCCGCCGCGGGATTCGCATCGCGGATCTCTACGATCCAGCCAGCTTTCGCGAGCTCTACGATACGCTGGCCGAAGACAAGCAAACCCTGGCCGACACCTTCAAGCTGGAAGGTCCCATCGATTACACCGCGATTCGCTGCCAAACGGAACTTTTGGCCGCGCAGATCCGCCCGCTGGTATGCGATACATCGAAATTACTGGCGGATGCCATGGCCGCCGGGAAACGAGTGCTGTTCGAGGGCGCGCAGGGCACCATGCTCGATATCGACCACGGGACGTATCCCTTCGTTACATCCTCGAGCGCCGCGGCCGGCGGCGCCTGCACCGGCCTGGGCGTTCCGCCTACCCGAATTCAGGGCGTGATCGGCGTATCCAAGGCCTACATCACGCGCGTCGGGACGGGACCCTTCCCCAGCGAGACCAACGACACCTCGGGCGACCTGCTGCGCCGCGAAGGCAAAGAATACGGATCGGTCACTGGCCGCCCCCGCCGCTGCGGCTGGTTCGATGTGCCGCTGCTGCGCTACACCGCGATGGTCAATGGTTTCGACTCGCTGTTCATCACCAAGCTGGACGTGCTGGACCAGCTCGCCAAGATTCCGGTGTGCGTCGGATATTGGCTGGACGGCAAAGAAGTCCAGGATATGCCCGCCACGTACCGGTCGCTCGAAGGCGTCGAAGCGCTGTATGAGAAGCTGCCGGGATGGCAGACGTCGACCCGCGGCGTCACGCGTTACGAAGATCTACCTGAAAAGGCGCAATCCTACCTGAAGTTTCTGGAGGAGCGCTCGGGTGTGGAGATCGGTGCAATTTCGACCGGCCCGGAACGGACGGAAACCATCATCCGCGCCGGTTCCAAGCTGGGTCGGCTGATGGGCTGATCCAGCCCGCCCGACCCACTGGTGGATAATAGATTCACAGAGGTATTCAGATGACGAAGTGGCTGGTTTTTGCCACGCTAGCTCTGGCTGGTGTGTCCGGTGTATCCGTGGGGGCCGATATGGCGCCTCCCAAAGCGGGCAAAGTCGAGATTCTCCCTCTAAAGAGCGTAAAGCCCGGGATGCAGGCGACAGCCTGGACCGTGTTCCAGGGAACCGAACCGGAACCGATGCCTGTGGAGATTGTCGGCGTCTGGAAGAATTATCTGGGACCAAAGCAGGACGTGATCCTGTGCAAGCTCGGCGGCAAAGGCAAAATAACCGGAGTCGCAGCGGGAATGAGCGGCAGCCCGGTGTACTTCGACGGAAAACTGATGGGCGCGATCTCGCTGCGCATGGGCGTGTTCTCGCCCGATGCGATCTGCGGCATCACACCGATCGAGTCAATGCTGGAGATCCAGGAATTCGATAAATCCCGCCCCATGGATGCGCGGACGCCGGATAAGGTAGCCCAAGCGCTCGATGCGCCGGGGATCCCAGCCGGCTTATCCAGTGACCAGCGCGCGAGCCTGCTTTCGGCGGGCGTGCAGCCCATCAATACGCCCATGATGTTCTCCGGTTTCAGCTCGAACGTGTTGAAACAGTTCGAGCCGATGTTCTCGCAAATGGGCGTGACGGCGGTGCAGGGCGGCGCATCCGTGGGGAAGCTTTCGGCGAAGCCGGCAGCGGGTTGGGAGAAGTCCCTCAATCCGGGCGAAGCGGTCAGCGGCGTCCTGGTCTCGGGCGATATGTCGGCCACCGGAATGGGCACGGTGACGTATAACGACGGCAAACGCATTCTGGCGTTCGGGCATCCTTTCTACAACCTGGGTCCGATCGATATGCCCATGGCGAAGAGCGAAATTATGATGGTCTTCAGCTCTTCCTACCAGCCCACCAAGTTCGGCAGCGCGACGGAAGTGGTCGGTGCGCTGAAGCAGGATCGCTATACCGGCATCATGGGCGAGCTGGGCGCGGAAGCGCCGACCGTCCCGGTCCATGTGCGCGTGCGCTCGCTGGGCGCGGGCGGCGCGGTGATCGGACAAAAGGATTTGAACTTCAATGTGTTCGTGCACCAGAAGTGGACGCCGCTGCTGATGAACATGACGCTGGCGAATTCCCTGCAGGAGATGAATGAGTTCGCCGACGAGATCACTTACCGGGTCAGCGGCGATGTTCAACTGGCGGGCAGCCAGAAACTCCATGTTTCGACGGTACAGACCGGCAACGACGCCATGGCGCCCGTGCCTCTGACGGTGGGCGCATGGTGGGGCGACAAATTCACGCGGTTGTTCGGGAACAATGTCACCACGCCGGATCTGAAACAGGTGGAGTGCACGGTGGATCTGCTGCCGGATCGCCGGATCATGGCGGTGGACACCGCCTGGACGCCGTCCTCGGAAGTCATCGCGGGCACCGAAATTCCGGTAAAAGTTTTCCTAAGGCCCTATCGCGGCGAGCGCATCGAGCAGAACATTACCGTGAAGATCCCGGCTGATCTGCCGAGGGGCGAGCATCGTATTCTGCTGAGCGATGCGGTGACACTGAATCGTCTCCAATCCGCGGCTGTATCTTCCAATCGCTATCTCGACCTGCCGGAAATGGTTTCACTGCTGAATCAGGAACGCGGCAACAACCGCTTGTACGTGTCGGTGGTCCAACGCCGCCCGACGTATTATTCGGAAGATAAAACTCTCCCGGCCCTCCCGCCTTCGGTTCTAAACGTGCTGCAGAGCCAGCGCAGCGCGGGGCGCGCGTTAACGGGCATCGCGGAGAGCGCGGAGGAAGAACTTTCCATCCCCTTCGATCAGATGGTCACCGGAAGTTTCTCGCTGCCGATTGTCGTTAGATAAAAGAGTCGGCTAGATCAAAACCTACAATGCGATTGCTTTATGTTGTTTGCGCGCTTATCTGTGTTTGCACGCTGCTGCCCGCGGTCGACACAAGAACCTGGAAACTGGACTCGATGGAGGACTTCGATCAAGGCATCCTCCGGCACTTGTCGCTTTCAAGCGATGGCCGCCTGTCGGTAGCTCCCAGGCTGAGGGAGATCTTCGATTCTTCTACCGCGGTTCTGTGGAGCGTCGCGCGGGATTCCAAGGGCAACATCTACGCCGGCGGCGGCAGCCTGGGAGGATCGCGGGCGAAGCTGTTCGCCATTGACGCTCGGGGCCAAGGGAAATTGCTGGCGGAGCTGGATGGGATCGGCGTGCAGGCGATCGCCCTCGACCGCCAGGATCGCGTGTACGCGGCTACATCGCCGGACGGCAAAGTATATCGCGTGGACAGTTCCGGCAAAGTGGACGTGTTCTACGATCCGAAAGCCAAATATATCTGGGCTCTGGCCTTCGCCAAGAATGGCGACTTATATGTCGCCACCGGGGACCGCGGAGAGATTCACCGGGTGACACCGTCCGGTGCCGGGTCGATATTTTTCCGCACCGAAGAAGCGCACGCGCGATCCATGGTGGTGGACGCGTCGGACAACTTGATCGTGGGGACCGAGCCCAGTGGTCTGATTATGCGCGTGGCGCCCGCAGGTAGTCCCACGGGACAAGGACAAGGCTTTGTTCTGTATCAGGCTCCCAAGCGTGAGATCACCGCGATCGCGGTTGGAGCGGATGGCGCGATCTACGCGGCGGGCGCGGGAAATCGGACGGCCACGCCGGCGCCGGCTCCGACAGCGGTCGGAGCTCCCCCTCAACCTGCTCCGCAGACCCCCGCCCCACCGGGAACGGTCCAAATCGTGGCGGCGTCGCCGACACCCGTGGCTCTGCCCATGCTCTCCTCGCAAGCGGTCGCCGGTGGATCGGAAATTTATCGTATTCAGAGCGATGGATATCCGCGCAGGGTCTGGAGTCACGCGCAGGATCTGGTGTACGCTCTGGCGTTCGACGCGCAGGGGAGACTGCTGGCGGGAACCGGCAATCACGGGAATCTGTACCGGATCGACAGCGATTATTCGTATACCCGGCTGCTGAGTGTCGAACCAACGCAAATTACCGGGCTGCTGGCGGCGCCGGGCGGCTCGCTGTATGCCGTAACCGGCAATATCGGCAAAGTGATCGCGATTGGACCGGAGCGCGAGCCTTCCGGGACTTTCGAAAGCGATGTTCTCGATGCGAACGGATTTTCCTACTGGGGACACATTGGTAAACAGCCCGAAGCCTCGAACGGAACCGTGTTTGAAACGCGCTCCGGCAACGTCGGCCGCGCGCAGAGGAACTGGAGCGCTTGGGCTCCCCTCAATCAGGGCCGCGTGGCGTCCCCGCCCGCTCGCTTTTTGCAATATCGTGCAACTCTGAACGGAACTGCCGAGCTGTCCGACGTCAGCGTGGCGTATCAAATGAAGAACGTTGCTCCGGTGATCGCCCGGGTGGAGATCACGCCGCCAAATTATCGCTTCCCTGCTCCCGCTGCTAGTGTCGATACAGACGCGCCAAGTCCAACGCTAACGCTGCCACCCATCTCACCAACCACGCGCCGTCCCGCGCAGTCTTCGGCAGTTTCTTCGGATCCGGGAACTCCGGCGCTGACCTTTGCCAAGGGGCAGATCGGCGCGCGCTGGCTGGCAGAAGATGACAACAGCGATACGCTCCGGTTTAAGGTCGAGATCCGCGGAATAAAAGAAACCGCCTGGAAACTGATCCGCGACAAGGTTCGCGAAAGATATCTGAGCTGGGACTCGACGGCCTATCCCGATGGCAAGTACATCCTCCGGGTAACGGCGTCCGACGCTCCATCCAATCCGCTCGACCAAGCTCTGAACGGGGCGCAGGAGAGCGATCCGTTCCTGATCGATAACACACCTCCCGAAATTACTTGCTGCAATGCCTCGGGAACTTCAGCCATCACGGTACAGTTTCGCGCTAAGGACGCACTCTCGACTTTGGACAAAGCCGAGTACTCCGTGAATGGCGGTGACTGGATGCGGGCCGAGCCCACCACGCGTCTAAGCGACTCACTGGAAGAAGACTATCGCGTTACCATCGCAGCTCGCCCGCCGGGAGAGGTCACCGTGGCCGTGCGCGTCGAGGATGAGTACGGGAACCAGGCCGTCGCAAAGACCGTACTGAAGTAGGCCCACCAGCTCCTGCTGGCCGGAGCTTTGGACCGGACTTGCGCCGAAGCGGGGTTAACCGCTCCAGGTTCGAACTTCAACGCTTCCACAAGACTGGTTGGGATTACTTCTGTCGTACTGACCATCCCGTCCCGCTGAAACCAGATTTCAGTGGTCGTGCCGCCGATGTAATGGCCTACGAATTCAGTACCGTTGCGGAGCCTCAGGACATCGCCTTTGGCGAATCCTGAGAGACAACATATCAACACACTCAGTGTGAAGAACTTCATTACACACCTCAAACTTCTGTCAATCCATGCACAAGGCCCGCCGAAACCCGATGGCGGTGGTGGTTCCAGGCTTCGGCGGGTTGTCTTGCGCCAACGTGCGGACCGCTCGTCCGTAACGCGCCGCCGGCTACCGGACGCTGATCGAATCCACTTTTACAGTCTGGCCTTCCATGGTTCCCGCCACGGTGGCCATGGGATTCTTGTTAGCCGGATTGCCCTTCAAGGCAGTAGATGCCTTGGCGTTACCGGCGGCATCGAGCTTATAGACCTTTCCATCCGACGTCTGAATGGCGAAAGAGGTGGTCGAAGCCGTCGCTTCACAGGCCGATATATCGTTTTTTTGCTTCGAGTCAGCGGGATTTTGTTGGCTCTTGTCGTGACAGGCGGCGTCCACTAATTTCCCGCTGATGTCCTCTGCGTAGCCCATGGCGGCGAAGGCGCCCAGAGCGAGCCCAAGTGTGGCTATAGTCTTCATGGAGTAGATTTTCCTTCCCTTCAAAAGATCAAGCTGTCAATCCAGCTCGGGCAGTAACAGGCAATCCCTTGGCCAATAATCTGAGTCGATTTGGTGCTTTGCTTTAAGTCCCGGGAAGCCTCGGCCCGAGAATACAAGTATTTTTTTCGGAACAAGTCTTACACGGCTGGTAAAAACGGCTTGGCGGCTGTAGCGGCTGACAGCCAGAGAGGCACTAATATAGAAGCCATGGGTCATTTGCGGCGCAGGCTGGTCCTGATTGCGATCGCCTTGGCGCTGGTGCTGACGGGCGGGACCATCGGCTTCATGTGGATTGAACACTATCCGGTGTTCGATGCCTTCTACATGACCCTAACCACTGTGACGACAGTCGGGTACGCCGAAATCCGCGGATTGAGTCACGCCGGCCGGGTGTTCAACTCATTTCTCATTTTCTTCGGAGTGACCACCATCTTTCTGGCGGTCGGAGCGATGACCCAGACGTTGATCGAGCTGGAGCTGAATCAATTTTTCGGAAAGCGGCGCGTGAGGAGCATGATCGACAAACTGGAAGGCCACATTATCTTGTGCGGTTTCGGCCGGGTGGGACGCGGCGCAGCCGAGGAATTGCGAAAGGCGGGAGCTTCCTTCGTGGTGATCGACAACAACGAGGAGCGGGTGGAGCGGGCGATCAAAGACGGTCTGCTCGCGGTGCTGGCCGATGCCAGCCGCGATGAGGCGCTGCGTGACGTGGGAATCGCGCGCGCCAAGGGATTGATCGCCACGCTAAGGTCGGACGCCGACAACCTGTTCGTGATTTTGAGCGCCAAGACTCTGAATCCGAACTTGCAGCTCTCGGCGCGCATCGCCGAGGAGTCTTCCGAGCAAAAGATGCGGCGGGCCGGGGCGGATTTCGTGTTCGCGCCCTACACCCGTACCGGCCACCGCATGGCGCAGGCCATGCTGAAGCCGCATGTGCTGCAGTTCCTGGATTTCACCGAACAGCAAGGCGTGGACGTGGAGATCGAACAATTGGGCGTGACCGACCAAAGCAGTTTTGCTGGCAGAACGCTGGCCGACGTCGACGTCCGGAACAAGTGCGGCGTGGTTGTCCTGGCCATTCGTAAAGCCAACGGTGAGATGCTCTTTAATCCGCCTCGCGAACAGACCGTGTCACCCGGTGATCATCTGATTGCGATGGGAGATGCCAGCAATCTGCAAAAGCTCGAGCACATTCTCATGGGAACGGCCTCGGCATGAAAGTCTCCGAATGAAAATATTGACCGCCGAGCAGATGCGCGAAGTGGACCGCCGGACCATCGAGGACGGCGTTCCGAGCATCGCGCTGATGGAAAACGCCGCGCATCGCGTAGCGGAAGAGATGGTGCGCGAGTTCGATCCGATTGACCGCCAGAACATCGTGATCCTGTGCGGCAAGGGCAACAACGGAGGCGACGGCCTGGCGCTCGCGCGTTTGCTCCACGAATACAACGTGCAGCGCTTGCGAGTGGTGCTGGCAGCCGATCCCGCCGAATTCACCGGCGACGCGGCAGAAAACCTGAAGCGCATCGTTGCGCTGGGAATTCATCCGGTCTTCGAGGTTCCCGCGAAACTGCGCGAGCGCCGCGCAGTGAACGTGGTCGTGGACGCACTGCTCGGCACCGGCCTGAAGGGTCCGCCCACGGGCCGCACAGCGGAGCTGATCGCGTCGACGCGGGAATTTCCCCAGGCGAAAATCGTATCCGTGGATTTGCCGTCGGGTCTCGGCGGCGGCGGCGATTGCGTGCGCGCGGATATCACCGTGACGTTCACCGCGCCGAAGGTGGAGCACTACCTGGCTCCTGGAGCCGAAGATCAGGTAGGACGCCTGGTCGTCACGCAGATCGGCAGCCCGCCCTGGCTGATTCCCGGAGGACTCGAAGTTTCGTCCCCCGCCGATTTCCGGCATCTGTTCCGGCCCCGTAAACGGGATTCGAATAAGGGCGATTTCGGCCACGTGCTGGTTGTAGGTGGAGCGCCGGGCAAATCCGGGGCAGCGGCGATGGCGGGGCTGGCAGCGTTACGAGCGGGAGCCGGACTGGTTACGGTGGCTTGTTCCGATTCTTCCCGCCTGGTGCCTGAGCTAATGTCGGCCTCGCTCGACAACTTTTCACTGGAGCGCATGACGGTGCTGGCGGTCGGCCCGGGTCTGGGCGATCGCCGTGAGCTTGCCCCGAAACTGACGAAAGAAGCGACCGTTCCGATTGTGATCGACGCAGACGGGTTAAACGCGATCGCCGGTACGGATTTTCGGGGTCGCGGGACGCAGACCGTTTTGACTCCCCATCCCGGCGAAATGGCTCGGTTACTGGGGGTTGATCGAGTGAACGAAAGCGATCGACTAAGAGTCGCCCGCACGTTCGCGCAAGAGCGCAACGTCTGCCTGGTTCTCAAGGGTTATCGCACGCTGGTCGCACTGCCTGACGGCAACGTCTGGATCAACACCAGCGGATCGGCGGCCATGGCGACAGGCGGTACCGGCGACATCCTCACCGGCATGATTGCAGGCTTGATAGCGCAATTTCCTGATGAGATCGACACGGCGGTTCGGGCCGCAGTCTGGCTGCATGGGCGAGCGGGCCAGCTGGGTGCCGAGGAGCTGACCGAGCAGTGCCTGATCGCGACGGATCTGCTGCACTACCTCCCTAAGGCGATTCGTGAGATCGTTTGAGACTAAGTCGGAAGAAGAAACCATCGAATTGGGCCGCGCGATAGCGCGCGAGCTGCCTCGCAAAGCCGTGGTGCTGCTGATCGGCAACCTGGGCGCGGGAAAGACCACGCTGGCCAAGGGGATCATCAGCGGATTGGGGGCTGCCGAGCCTGAAGAAGTCACCAGTCCAACGTTCACCCTGATCCATGAGTATGGACCAGGAGAAGGAAACAACGCCCGCGTTTATCACGTCGATCTGTACCGGCTGGACACGCCGGAACAAGTAGCGACGCTGGGGCTGGAAGAGATCCTCGATCGCGAGGCAATTGTCCTGGTCGAATGGGGAGAGCGCTTTCCAGACCTTTTCCCGGCCGCCAGAATCGAGATCCACTTACAGGCGTTTTCGGGGGCGATGCGGCAAGTCATTATTAATCAATAGCTTGCTATCACATCTTGTCACTCATCGCGGGAGTGTGCTAATAATACTAGTTGGGCCGCGGCGGTCCTGCCGAGCTCAATTTACCGAGATTCTCTCTTAACGCAAACTCAGATGGAGGTTGAATTATGAACATTCGTCCGCTTTATGATCGCATCGTGGTCAAACGGCTCGAGGAAGAAGCAGACAAGACGGCCGGCGGATTGTTTATCCCCGATTCCGCCAAGGAAAAGCCTCAACAGGGTGAAGTTGTGGCAGTAGGCCAGGGCAAGCGCGCCGATGACGGGAAGTTGATTCCGCTGGACGTCAAAGCCGGCGATCGCATTCTGTTCGGCAAGTACTCAGGATCCGACATCAAAGTGGATGGCAACGAGTACATGATCATGCGCGAGGACGAAGTTCTCGGCATTCTGATCGACGCTCCCAAACTGGCCAAGAAGTCGGCGTAAGGATTCTGGAATTCAGGAGACAAAATTATGGCTGCAAAACAGATTGTATATAGCGAGAATTCCCGCCAGGCGATCCTGCGCGGTGTAAATCAACTGGCCGACGCGGTCAAGGTGACGCTGGGTCCCAAGGGCCGCAACGTCGTGCTCGAGAAAAAGTTCGGCGGACCGACCATCACCAAGGACGGCGTGACGGTGGCCAAGGAAGTGGAACTGAAGGATCCTCTGGAGAACATGGGCGCGCAGATGGTGCGCGAGGTGGCTTCGAAGACCTCCGACATCGCCGGCGACGGCACCACCACGGCGACCATCCTGGCACAGTGCATCTATCGCGAAGGCGTGAAGAGCGTCGCCGCGGGTGCGAATCCGATGGCGCTAAAGCGCGGCATCGAGAAAGCCGTGGAGATCGTCGTCGACGCAGTCAAGAAGTTCTCCAAGCCCGTTAGCGGCGATATGATCGCGCAGGTTGGCACGATTTCCGCCAACGGCGACGAGACCATCGGCAACACCATCGCGGAAGCCATGAAGAAGGTGGGCAAGGATGGCGTCATCACGGTGGAAGAATCCAAGACCATGTCGACCGAGTTGCAGACTGTCGAAGGTATGCAGTTTGACCGCGGTTACCTTTCGCCCTACTTCATCAGCGATCCGGATCGCATGGAGTGCGTGCTGGAAGATCCTTACATCCTGATCCATGAGAAGAAGATCAGCAACATGAAGGACCTGTTGCCGGTACTCGAGCAGATCGCGCGCGCGGGCAAGCCGCTCCTGGTGATCGCCGAGGAAGTGGAAGGCGAAGCGCTCGCAACGCTGGTGGTCAACAAGCTGCGCGGCACGCTGAATGCTTGCGCGGTGAAGGCTCCTGGTTTCGGCGACCGCCGCAAGGCGATGCTCGAGGACATCGGCATCCTGACCGGCGGCACGGCGGTGTTCGAAGAAACTGGCATCAAACTGGAAGGCGTCCAGTTGAAGGACTTGGGCCGGGCCAAGCGCGTCACGGTGGATAAAGATAACACCACCATCATCGACGGCGCCGGCACGGGCAAGGCCATTGAGGGCCGCATCAAGCAGTTGCGCGCGCAGATCGACGAGACCACCTCGGATTACGATCGCGAGAAGCTCCAGGAACGCCTGGCCAAGCTCGCGGGCGGCGTCGCGGTGATCAAAGTCGGCGCGGCCACCGAGACCGAAATGAAGGAGAAGAAGGCTCGCGTCGAGGATGCTCTGCATGCCACGCGCGCGGCGGTCGAGGAAGGCATCGTTCCGGGCGGCGGCGTAGCTCTGCTACGTGCGGCAGCGGCTCTGGACGGCGTCAAGGCGGACGCAGACGAACAGATCGGCATCAACATTATCCGGCGCGCTTGCGAGGAGCCGGTTCGGCAAATCGTCGGTAATGCCGGCTTTGAAGGCGCCATTGTGATCGAGAAAATCCGTGCGAACAAGGACTCCAACTTTGGGTTCAATGCGGCTTCGGCGCAGTATGAGGACCTGGTGAAGAACGGCGTGATCGATCCGACCAAAGTGACCCGGTCGGCTCTGCAAAACGCGTCTTCGATCAGCGCCCTGATGCTGACTACCGAAGCGATGATCGCGGAGATCCCGGAGAAGAAGCAAGCCCCGATGCCCGGCGGCGAGCATGGTGGTCCCGGCGGGATGGACTACTAACCACTTGCGTGGTGGCCTGTGCGCCTAACGGCGCAGAGGCTGCCGATTGCACGTCAGTTGTTTTCGAGGCCGTCCGGCAACGGGCGGCCTTTTTTGTTGATCAACAGCTCAAGTGAATGTCTTACTAACGCAGTCCGGTTTCTTTCGGATCTCCACCCAATACTCCACTCTCACATCATCATCGATTTCAATCGGGATGTTGCTGGCGTATAGCCGATCCTTGCCATCGCGTCTTGGACCGGAAATCCAGTATTCGCCACGTGTCTTGGCGTCGATGTGGTTCGATTTAAGACCGAAAGTGGATCGGATAAATTCCTGATCTTTGTAGTAGAGCGTGCGGCCTGTCTTCGATAAAAAGACCCGGCCGATCCGCGCTGTCCCATTCAGACCGCTCGCTTTTGACTCGATATACATGATGCGCGATCGCATACGGAGTCCAGGGATAAACCGACGTGGAGAGCCGCCTACTTCTTCACGAATTTCTGCACGGCGCGATTGACTGAGTCGGCGACGTAAATATCGCCCTTCGGGCTCACCGCGATGAAGTGCGCTTCGCCGAACTCGCCCCAAGTCCCTGCAGGACCGGGCTTGCCGACCGCGGCGAGTACCTTTCCGTCCAGATCCAGCTTCAGAAGCTGGCCCGCGAATCCATTCACCATGTAGATGTTTTCCTTACCGATATCCAGCGAGCAAGGCAATCCGGCGTACTTAACCTCACGAATATACTTACCGTCTTGATCGAAAATCTGGATTCGCTGATTCTCGCGGTCAGTAACCCACAGCAATCCTTTGGCGTCGATGGCGATTCCGTGAGCGACCTCAAACTTGCCGGGTTCGGTGCCCTTGCCGCCCCAGAACTTGATGAATTTGCCGGTCTTGTCGAACTTCAGCACGCCGGGATTCTGGCCTTGCAGGCTGCCGCCGCGTCCGGCTCCAGGCGTGTGGCCCTGCGTAATGAAGAGATCGCCATTCGCGGCGATCGCGATGTCGTTCGGCTCATTAAACAACTGCGTTCCGGCCGCCTCATTCCACTCGCCCGCCTTGCCTTTCGTGCCGAGCGTGAGAAGGACCTGCCCATCGTGGCTCAACTTCATGACGGTGTGGGCCCCGACGTCGGTGACCCAGATATTGCCGTCCTTATCGATCCGGATTCCGTGGCTGCGGGTGAACAGGCCATCGCCGAAGGCACGAATGAATTTCCCGTTCTCGTCGAACTCGGTGAGTGGTTTCGTCCCGCGGCTTAGAACATATAGATGGCCTTGGGAATCGAAGGTCACATCCGACGACGCTCCCATTGCGGCAGCATCAGGAACGGGAAGAGGGTTCGGCACGGCCACGTAGTCCAATGGCGGCGCTTCCTGCGGCACCAGAAGTGCCGGATTCGAGGGACGCTGCGCGAAGGTGAAACCGGCGCACGCCAACAGTAATGCAAATCGCTTCATGGGTTGTCCTTTTAATTTCCGCTCAAACCGCCGGGCCATGCGGAATTCATGTGATATTGTGCCGAGGGTCCCACCATTTCTACGCGGCGAATCTTTCCATTCTCGATGAGAAAGGCCTCGTTCACCAGAATACTCGAAGGCCGGTTGAAGCCCTTGAATTCGTAGGCCCGGCCGTCGGAAAGAACGCCTTTATTGACCGTGCCTTGATCGAACACCACGTGCGACCACACCACCCCCCGCTCGCGATCCACCACCGGATAACGGCGATGGTGAATGCTCTGCACCACGAAATAGTATCCAAGCTTGAATTGCGCCATGCAGTCCATGGCGAAAGCGTCGATCCCATCCGGCGGCGGCGGGTTTCGCGGCGGCGCCTTCGCGGTGAGGCTGCCGTTTTCGATGCGCGAGCAATCGTTAGTGAAGGGATAGGTGCCCGTTCCATTGACCCCTTTACCGTCGTTATGCTGGAGGCCGCTAAAGTAGCCGTCGGCGACCGCGATCAATTCCTGGCGCGACATCTGTTGCGCGGGCGGGATTGACTTAAACCAGAAATCCTCCGGCTTGTAGGGCGCGTCCATCGCAGCTATATTATTGGGCCCGGCCCCGCCGGGCTTGAAGTAAACGCTTTCAATCTCCGTGATGCGTCCGAGTTGGACGCGCAGGCGCAAACTTAACAGGAGCGGCTGACCGGCTTCCCGCATAGTCCCCATGTAGGCCACCTGGCCGAATTCCGGATCGGCCCAGATATGCGTGTAATTGCCGCGGCCCTGGGCGGTCTTCCAAAACCCGTCGCCGAGTTCCACCAGTTGATCGTTCTCGGTGTACTTCACGTCAGCCGATAGCGGTAAGCCCTTCGGGTCGTGCGCGACCACGGCGGCCAGATATTGGTCGACCAGGTTTTCGAGACACGCCCGATTGCAGTTCAGCGGAATGGGTCCAGTGGAGGCATCCGCATGGGGCGCAAGGTATCCCGTAAACAAAACGGCTGCAACAATCACGATGGCGCCAAGTGCGACGAGCGTAGAGCGCATAGATGGTCTCCTGATCCGGAAGTTGTCCTACAGATTCTATCGCTGAATGCGCACCAATAACCAGCGCCCTCCGCACCAGCGAAGCCGGAGACCCACCTGAAATAATGGAGATTATGCCGAGAGGCTCGAAGGTAGCCATATATCTACCGCTTCTGGGAGCACTCTCACTGCTCGCTCAGATGAATACCGGAGAAATCGCCGGTAGCGTGCAGGACGCTCTCGGAGGCGCCCTGCCTGGGGCGAGGGTGGTCGCAGAACAGGCCCAGACGGGACAAAAGTTCACCACTACCACCAACAGCTCCGGCCAGTATCTGCTCACTCAGCTTCCCATCGGCGCGTATTCCTTAAAGGTGAACGCGACTAACTTTAAGCAGTCGGTAGTGTCCAATGTGGAAGTGCATGTTGGCGTCAGCCTCCGGCACGACATTATCGTCCAGATCGGCGATGCCAATGAAACCGTGGTGGTGGAGGCGGACAGCGGCGCCGTCCAGCCCGAATCCGCCGAAATCAAGGATGTGATCCAAGGCCGCCAGATCATCAACCTACCCCTGAAGACCAGAGAATTTCTGGATCTGGCGATGTTGAGCGAGGGCGTGGTGCGCCCGCCCGGTGGAACTCGGGGCGATGCCTTGCAGCAGGCCGGCGGGCTGGTAAATGTGCTGGGACAGCGCAGCGGGCACAATCTGTATCTGGTGGACGGCGCGACCGTGACGGACGAACACTTCAACAACATGGTGGTGTCTCCTTCTGTCGACTCCATCAGCGAATTCAACATTCAGAAAACGTCCTACGCTCCCGAGTTCGGAGGCAAGTCCGGAGCGGTGATCAACGTGGTCACCAAGTCCGGGACTAATAATTTCCACGGCAGCCTGTTCGAGTTCGTACGCAATAACGTTTTTGACGCGAAGAATTTTTTCGATTCGCAAGCCGCGCCGATCCCGCCCTTCCGCCAGAACCAATTCGGGGGCAGCGTGGGCGGACCGGTGATCAAGAATCGAACCTTTTTTTTCGCCGATTATGAAGGCCAGCGAATTCGAAAGTCGCTTACCAGCACGTTCTCTGTCCCGACGGATGCGATGCGGGCCGGCGACTTTACCGGGTTGCCGCAAGTCTACGATGCAGGCAGCCGTCTGCCATTCGCCGGCAACCGCATTCCCCTTCAAGACCTCAATACCGTGTCCACGGCTTTGCTTGGGAACATCCCGCACGCGAATTTGCCCGGAATCGCCCAAAACCTGTTGGCCACGGGGATCCAGCGCGTCAATAGCAACAGCGCCGGCGCCAGGCTGGATCACCAGTTTTCGGCTTACGATACGGCCTATGCGCGTTTTTCGCTATTTGACGCCCGCCAGTTCGATCCGTTTGGATCGGGAGTCTTGCAGGAGAGTCTGTTGCCCGGTTTCGGCCGCAACCTGAGCACGCATACGTTGAACGGCGTGACTGGCTGGACCCATGTCTTCTCGCCCGAGCTCTTGAACGAGGCGCGTTTCGCATTTCTGACAGTGGCCGGCGGACAAACCAGCCCCAACGCCGGGAATCCATTCGCCGCAAAGACGGGCCTGCAGGGCGTGACCGCCAATCCGCTGGATATGGGCTTCCCGCAGGTGTCCTTCGGCGGACAATTTACCACCATGGGCGATCCGGCATTATTCACATTTCGCGACAATCGCGATTTCGAATTCTTCGAAAACGTGAGCCTTCACTGGCGGGCACACAACATCAAGTTCGGCGCATATCTGATGCACTACGATTTGCAGCCCGTGAATCCTAACGGAGCCCGCGGGATATTTTCGTTCACCCCCAGGTTCACATCGTCGGCGTCGGGGTTGGGCGACGGGAACGCATTTGCTGACTTCCTGCTAGGTTATCCCACCACCGCGCAGGCGGGCCTGGGACGCGGCGCCATGGACGCCAACTCCAATTGGGGGCATTTCTACATCCAGGATAGCTGGCAGGTCGCGCGCAGTCTCAGACTCGATCTCGGACTGCGGTATGAGTACAACCGGAACATGACGGACGCCAATAATCAGATGGCTGCGATCGATACATCGGTGCCCGGCGGACGCTTCGTCATTGCCAGCGACAGCTCGGGAAAGATTTCACCGGCGGCGAACCCGCTGCTGCCGTTTCTGCCCATTCCCTACGTGACTTCCGCCGCAGCGGGATGGAATAACAGTCTGCTGATCTCCCGGCCTTTGCGACTGGCTCCGCGAGGCGGATTTGCCTGGACCCTGCCGGGACGTTCGAACACCGTGCTGCGTGGAGGCTTTGGAATTTACCCCAACCAGGCAGCGTACAGTATCGTCACGGGTTTCGCCCACAATCTGCCGTTTTTCGTCACAAAGACGGTGAGTTCCAATGCCGGGGCGCCCCCCCGCTTTCAGATCCAGAACGCGCTGAACACCACCAGCTTGGGTACGGTGGGCGGCAGCGACCTGAATCATGATTTCAAGATCGAGTACAACGAAGTCTGGAATCTGAATCTCGAACGCGAACTTAGCCGAGGCACGACTCTATCGATCGCCTATATCGGCTCGCGTACCGTGCACGCCGACAGCTCAACCGTGCTCAATGTACCCGCGCCTGGCCCCGGCGATATCAGCTCCCGCCGCCCCATCCCGCAACTGAGCCAGATCCCTGAAATTCGCTGGGATGGCTGGGCCACCTATCACGCCTTGGCTATCGGAATGAAACGGCGCTTCAGCCGCGGACTGACGTTCGACGCGAACTGGACCTGGTCTCACTCCATTGACGATGCGTCCGATCCGGGACCCACGCTCAATGAAGCGAATCTTCCGCAGAATGTTTACGACCGGTCGATGGAAAAAGCGTCCTCCAGTTTCGATCACCGGCATCGGGCGGTGATCAGCCTGGTGTACCAGATCCCCGCGCCATCGAATATCAGATGGATCAGCGCGGCTCTGGGCCAATGGCAGACGGGAAGCTACTTCACGCTGCAATCGGGAGCGCCGTTCACCGTGAATATATCGAGCGATCAGGCTAATGTTGGCGCGGGGCCCGCGCAGCGCCCCAATTTGTCAGGTGATCCGAACAACGGCCCGCGGACGCCGGAGCAATGGTTCGACCCCTCGGCGTTCTCGCTGCCGGCGCTGTATAGTTTCGGCAACGCACCGCGCAATTCGCTGATCGGACCCGGCCTGGAGGAGTTCGATTTCTCGCTGCAGAAGGATATCGCGTTGAGAGAGCCCCTACGGCTTCAGTTCCGCGCGGAAGCCTACAACCTGCTCAACCATCCGAATTTCAATATCCCCAATCGGACGGCGTTTACGCCAAACTTCGGCAGCATCTCCAGCGCGCAGGATTCGCGGCAGCTCCAGTTTGCGTTAAAACTATTGTTTTGATTGCGCCGGCTGTGCGAACGACGACGGTAGCGGCCAATTACCTTCGTAAGGCGGCCAATTGGGCACGAACGCATCCGGGGTCGGGTAGAACATCGCGGAATAAATCGTACGGATCTTGGCGTTATCTATGAAAAACCACTCGCTGAAGACATTTCTTCGGGTGGTCACGCCTGGGCGCCGGACGAACACGCCAATCGCCATTACCGCTTGCGCTTCCTCATCCACCACTGGGTATCGCCGGGCCGCGACCATCGCGCTAAAGTTCGCCAAACCGGAGGTACAGTCGCTCACAGCCTCTTGTCCTTTGCCGCCCCCCCGCCCCGCCCTGCCCGTCACCGTGTTGCCGTTCTCCAAGCGCGTGCATCCGGGATGCGCCATGATGATGGACCCATCGCGCGTCGTGAGTCCGTCGAAATAGCTGTTGGTAATCGCCATCAGCGCCTCACGAGACAGCCTTTCGGCTTTCGGCACCGTCCGCTCCGGAGGCGGATTCGCGGCAAGGTTATCCGGCTCGAAGAAATTGCCCGCACGCTGCGTCGCAGTCGCTGGCCCATTGAGTCCCGGATCGCCATCGCGCGCGATCAGCCATTCGGCCTCCGTGATTTTCCGATTCTCGACTCTCACGCGCACCGTAACGATGGCGGGATTGCTGCCTTCTTCCACGATCCCGAAGTAGCCTGCCTGCCCGCTGACCGGATCGAGGTAGCGGCGTTGCATCTTCCCGAGCCCGGTCACGCTCTTCCACACTCCCGTGCCCGGACGTACGACCACGGAGTTGTCGGTCTGGCGGAAGCCCACAAACAAAGGAGCAGCCGCGGGATCATGCTTGATCACGGCAGCCAGGTATTGGTCGAGAGTGGTTTTGAGACAAGCTCGGTCACAATCGTTCGCCGCAGCGAACAGAGGCACGCTCGCGATCCCACAAATAAGCAATTTCAGCAACCGCGCTGCAGGGAGCATATTAAAGGACATTCGCTTCGCGCATCACTTTTTCGCACTTGGTACGAATCTGCGTCGCGACCTCTTGGGGATCGCCCGCCTGCAACTCGGGGATGAACAGCTCCACTGACAGAGCGCCGTCATAGCCCTTCTCCGCGAGTTTCTTCAGAATGCGGACCAGGGGAGTCACGCCGTCGCCCGGAATCAAGCGCGTCTGTTGTCCGAACAACTCGCGAGGAATATCCGGAGTGTCCTGGAAATGCACATGCGCCAGTTCGCCCGGCTTGAGCATATCCAGATCCTCGAACTTGCCCATGCCCGACCAGAAGTGATAACAATCCAGCATCGGGCGGACGTTAGGATGCCCAGCTTCCCGGATCAGCTTAAGTGAGGTAGTCAACGTGGCGATCAGCGTCGAGCTGCGCGCAAACTCAATCATGCCAGTCAGGTTATGCTGCTTGGCGACATCGCCGGCTTCGCGGATAGCGTCCGGAGCGGTCTTGTAGTCCTCCTCGGTGACCTTCCGATTCGTGGTGCTGGGGCAATAAATCTTGGTCGACCCGAGCGACGCGAACTGCTCGCAGCGCTTCTTCCAGGTTTCCAATTGCGCGTCGAAACCCGGATTCTTGTTCCAAAAATCCTGCAGTACGGACGCGCCCGAAACCATCGTCAGCCCGTTATCGGTGATCACGCTCTTGGCGGCCGCCAGGCTGTCGGTCTTCAGGAAGTCGTCCAGGACGCGGTCCGTGATCTCGACGTACTTGATGCCGGCCTTGGCCCAGCCTTCCAGAATCTTGCGATATCCCGCCCGCTGCGAGGTGGTCTGGTGGATGCTCAGAACCATTTTCCCGGGCTCCGCCGACGCGGGGATTACGTCAACCAGGGGAGCAGCCAGGGGGGCAAGAAGCATTGTTCGTCGAGAGAGCATGAACTACACTATATCGCCAATTCCATGACCAAACGACGATCACTTCTTCGCCGCTGCCGCCAGACTTCTGTATGCCGCATCCACGAACGCGTCTGACGGCCCGTACAAAGGATCGTAATCCCGTGTGGGCTTGGCCGCCTTCACCTGCTCCAGTGTTTGCCCCTTTTTCACCAGGTCCTCGATACGGCCGCGGATGATGGTCATCGCGTCGCGATACTCCACTACGTCGGCTTCGTCGCACAGCCGCCCATGACCGGGAATCACCATCGTGCCGCCTTCTTCTTTATCCGCCGGGACCGTAAGATCCAGGATCCGATTCAGCGAATTCACCACGCCGTTGATACTCCCGCCCTTGTCGACATCGATCACCGGGTAGCGATCGGGCACGAAGATATCCCCGGCGCTCACCACGTCCGAGCGGCGGAAAAACACCAGGCTGTCTCCGTCGCTATGCGCGGCCGGCTGGTGAAACACTTGGACCGCCTCGCCGTTTACGAATAGATCTTTGCTGTCGGTGAAGTAAGTATCCTGCGGCCAGCCTCCGGCCGGCGCTCCGGCTTCGCGCATTCGCGCGCCCACCTTTTCGAAAGCCACCATCGTCGCGGGAAATCCCGCGTTGAACCCGGCCACGTTGCCGCCGGTGATGGTGCGCCCCGCGTCCGCGACTTTTTCGTTGCCGCCGGTGAGATCCGCATCAGCGCTTGTGTTGATCACGTACCGGATCGGCTTATCGGAAATTTTGCGGATAGCCGCGATCAACTTATTGGCTTGCGCCGCTGACTTCGTGTCCACCACCAGCACGCCGTCCTTGCCCACCTGGACAGTGGTGTTTCCCCCGCCTCCCACCAGCATGTATACTTCGCCTTGCACGGGCAGGATGTGAATCTCCCCGTCATCACTTTGAGAAGACCTGGACTCCGGACTGGGGACTTGATCCGGTGCGGCGCCTGCGCCTTTATTCATGGGATACATCGTATCCGCGCCGCCGCGAGCATCCTTCTCCGGTATCGCGTGGCGCATCGCGAACTCATTCAGGAACGGATTCGTCCCCGGCAGAAAATTCGGCACTTCGCCTTTCGGCCGCGGAACCTCTGTCACCACCTCGCAGGGATACGGATCAATATGCTGGTGCGGATCCAATTCAAAATCCGTCGAGCGGATGAACGGCTCGGTCAGATACACCGGGTCGTTGACGATGCTCACCCATGTCAGCCGGTCGCCGTGCCGGATCCAGTGTTCGGTCAGTGTCGCCCGGTCGCTGCGCGGGATTCCGTTCCGCCGGATCCAGCCGATCTTGAGATGCGTGGTGGTTATTGTGAGAATGTCGCCGTCCCACTTGCCCGTCGAGAATCCCTGCCAGGTGTGCGCTGCGTACTCCGGCGGATGCGGCCGGCCGTCCATGTAGATGGTCCGTTCGGGAGCCTGCCAGGAACCGTGCGTATGCCACGCGATGATCTGCTGCGTAGGCGTATCGACTTCCTTCCAGATCCGCAGATTAAACGGTCCGCGCGGCCCGTAATCGGCCGGATGTGGCTTGCACTGATGCTCCGGCAGCGTGAGGATTTCCGCGTCCCAGCTGTCCCCGCGCATGCGCGCCGCGTCTGTGATCGGGAGTCCCAGATAATCGCCAATTTCGGGACCAGGGATGCGTTCCGGCTGATCCTCATGGAACACCGGGTTCCATTCGCCCGAAAGGTCGATCTCAGCAAACGCCGGAAGAATCGCCAGCGTGAAGATGATAAGAATCCTACCCATTATGGCTCCTCACTGCAACTTGCAAGAAAAGTTGGCCGAAACGTCGGTGCTGCCCGATCCATCGTAAACGGCCACCTGCGGATACGGGCAAAGCGGACGAGTGCGATCCGCCTTCCCGTCGCGCACCCTGGAAGCTTCAATACGCTCCGGCGCCTTGCCCTGCTCCACCCATGCGCTGATCGCGTCCATCATACTGAACGTGCTGGTGCCATCGCCGCCCGCACAATGCCCCATCCCCGGGACCATGAATAGGCGGATCGAATTCGACACCGCCGCCTTGCCCAGCTTGTCTTTACCCAGGTTGGCTAGCACGCTGTTGTAGTAGTTGACGCTGTTCCGCGGAGCGATTCCAGGATCGGCCCAGCCGTGATACATCAGCACCTTCCCGCCACGGCTGAATAGCGCCTTCAGGTTCGGATCGATCGAGTTCATCAGCGCACCGGCCGTCTTGTCTCCCGCCGCGATATCGCGCTCGGCGTTGAAGTTGAGATAGTTCCAGCCGGCATCCTTGAACACCAGGAATTTGTAAGTCTCGTCCGCCAGCGCCATGGGCTTCGTGCCGGAAAGCGTCGCCCAGCCGGTTTCGCTGCCGCGCTCGAGCCCTGGGAAAAGCGACTTCCCGCGCGAGTTCACAGGCCCCGCATAAAGCTGCCGCGCGGCTTCCACCTGAGGCGCTGTCAGGCATGCTGGACCGTCCGCATCCTTGCAGAGGAGTTTTTGGGGATCGAAGCGGCACTTCGTTGGATTTTCGAGAACCCCGTCTTTCACGCCGTCGAGCTCGTCGCAAGCCTCCAGCACCGCCGCGTGCAGAACCGCGTACTTGGCGGGTGGAATATAGCTGGCCTTGTCCTTATGGACCACCTCGGCGCTCCACACCTGCGCGCCCTGGAGATGCGTAGTGTAGATAGCAGCCGCGCCTGCAATGATCCCGTCGTAATCCGTGGCATAGCGCTGCGCTTCCGTGAGCGCCTGGCGTCCGCCGGTGGAACATCCGTTCCAATAAGAATATTTCGGACCCGTGCCATATCGTGCGTTGATGATCGCCTTGGCTGCAATGGTCATCTCGTGCACTGCCCGATACGAAAAATCGATCGCCTTCTCGGGATGGCCGGGAATGAACGTCGCCGGATTGCCGCCCGTATGGCCGGTGTCGGTGCTGGCGGTAGCATATCCGGCAGTGAGAGCGGTCGCCATGGCGGGATAGCTGATGGTCCCGGCCCACGCGCCATTGCCGACGGATTGCAGGTTCCCGTTCCATCCGGATTCAGGCAGCCAAACCTCGATCTTGATTTCGGAATCGCTGACCGGAGTGATGGTCGCCGCCACGCGGCAGAATGCCGCCAGATTTAGGAATGCCGTCCCTTGCTGGCCCTTTCCGCCCGCGCGCCCGGGGGGTGTAAAAGCCCCCGCTGCGACCGGTTCTGCCATGGTGACGGTAGTGTTCTTGAGCTTCAGGGTGGTCAGACTTTCACACGCAGTCGCACCGAATACCGGGGCCGTGGTGATAGCGGCGATCGTGAACAGAAACCTAGTCGGTCTGGTCATGGCAGACGGCTCCATACTAGCCTACTACCACGCCCTTTTCGGCGGGAAGACTCGACCCGCAGCCAGCGACGCCAACGGGTCGAGTATCCACAAGGTTAGAACGAGTACTTCAGCGCGAATTGAAGAACGCGGGGATTCACCGTAGTCGTAGTAATCTGTCCGAATGTTCCTGGCGTGTCCAAGGCAAGAGCCGGGTTACCGAACTGCGGGTGATTGAACGTGTTGAAGAATTCCGCGCGCAATTGGATTGCTTGCCGCTCGCTGATCTGTGTGTTCTTGATCAGGGAGATGTCCCAGTTAAACTGGCCTGGGCCGAGGATAATTCCAGGGCCGGAGTTGCCGAACAGAGTCGGGAGTGCGGCGTCCGGCGGAAACGGTGGCGCTGCCGAGTTGGGAGCTGCCGGTGCCGCGCAGAATGCGCTCTTGTTCAGATACCCCGGACCGCCGCTCACGCCGCCCAGCCGCGATTCGGTGCCGCCGGAGGTTGCGATGGAGTCATAAGTAGATCCCGAACACATTTGTGCGCGGGCTGTAACGAAAGTACCCAACCCGTAGACCGTTCCTGTACCCTGGTCGGTGATGGTCATGGGCGTACCACCTTGGATTGTGGTTACGCCGGACAGATTCCAGCCGCTCACCAGTTTGCCGAGCCCCGCTTTCAGGTTGCCCGTGGGTATATCGTAGCTGTAGTTTACGATCAAACGCTGTGGACGATCGAAACCTACCGGCCCATAGTTGTCGCCAATAAAACTCGGGTTGTTGCTGTTGGAGGAATTGCCCGACAAGGTGCTGAGGTCCTTGCTCCAGGTATAGGCAGCCTGCATCGTGAAGCCACGCGAAAATTGCTTTCGGACCGTGATTTGGAGGCTGTTGTAGTTGGACACGCCATCGTAGGAAGTGACTTGGAAGCCGGCGGGCTGATAGCCGAGGACCGGCACACGAAGCGCCGCGTTCGCCACCGTATTGACGGTAATCCCGTTGATCGGATTCGTCGGGCTGGCGAGGCCAGGAGTGTTGATGGTGTGATACTGGTCCACCAGGTTGATTCCGCTCGAACCCACATAGCCGGCCTCGATTACCCACCTCGGCAGGAACTCATACTGGAATGTCAGGTTGTACTGCCGGACCAGCGGGGTATGAAGGTTCTCGGTGATGGCAGGTGTGTTGAGATTGGAAGTTGCGCCCGTCTGCAGATTCGCCCAGCGGGAGGCAAAGGTGCCGAGCGGAATGTCAGGATAGGGATTCTGATTGCTGAAGGGGGCGGACCCGACTCCGCTGTAGTCCAGCGTGATCGCATACGGGTACCCTTGCTCCAAGCCGTGCACGAACCTGTCGCCGGCCACGCGATCATAGAAAATGCCTGCGCCGCCTCGCATTACGAGCTTGTTCGACACCTGATAGGCAAAGCCTATTCGGGGCCCAAAATTACTCAGTGGCGGTCCGGTCCGGACAGGCAAGCTACGATCCGAAACCAGGACGCCGTCTGGCGGCTTCGGGTAATGGTCCAGGTAGTTGTTCGGGACAACGTATCCCAGCAGACCGGGACCCGATGTGGTGGGACCGGTGGGCGGAATCGAGGCCTTCTGAATCTGGCTGAGCCAGAAATTAGTGAGGTTCCCGTATTTGTCGCTGTAGATGCCATCGTATTCCCAGCGTGTGCCGATATTTAGGGTCAATCTGGAGTTTACCTTCCAGTCGTCCTGAACGTAGGAGCTCATGTTCATCTCTTTGTAATTGTGGATGATCCCGTTCGGGGCTGGTCCGCTGCGCACGCAGAACAGGCATTGGAAAATGTTGCCGCCACCTCCATTGGTATTGCCCGGATTGGCGACGCTGCAAGTAGCGTCGCCGGGAGCGCATCCAGCCCTTCCGATCAGCCAGTCGGCGAATGATCCATAAAACAGGAATCCGCGCTCGAGGCCTGCAAAGGCGATGGGCCATTGGGTCTTTTCCAGTTCAAAACCAGCCCTAATCGTGTGCTTTCCATGCGACCAAGAAATCTGGTCGGCATATTGGAATTGATTCGTAGTGCTGAAGGAAGGAGCCAGAGTGCCGAACATGCTGGGTCCGCCGAAGATCACCGTGACAGGGAGTTCGGTCATAGACGGAACGATGGGAGTCTGACCCACCTGCTGGGGTGTCCCCGGAGTCGAATCCGTTCCATACGCGAAGTTCCGCTGGCCGGAAACACGAGCTTCGTTTACGAAATTCGGAGTAAGCACGGATGTCAGCCTCAGGACCGCGTTGGTGTTCGAGTAATCGTTGTGGATGGGGGTACCGGGCAGTCCGCCGATTCCAAAAGGAACGGTCTGCGGATTGTGTGTAAAGAAATATCGTGTCGAAAGGCTGTGCTTGCTGTTGATTACGTAGTCCGCGTTGACGATGTACTGGTCCTCGGTGTACTTGGCGGGGCTGCTGAACTGCCTCCGCGTAAACGCCCCCGTGCCCGAACCCGGAATATAATAGCTGCCGTCCGCGTTCTTCAGATTCAGCATCGCCAGGGAAACAGGATTGATATTAGACCCATCACAGGCCACTTGGATGCTGGGGATCAAAAAGGCCAGAAACGTGGTGTAGGATGCATCTCCCGGATGGTTATCGGGGCAGAGCGCGGCTCCCAACTGCGCCCGGTAGCCCGGTGCATTGCGGTCACCTGCCGGCAGAGGCGGCAAAACCACATTGCTGGTGCCCGCGGCCGCGACGCCGTTAAGTTGCCGTGTCCCCTCGTAACTTCCGAAAAAAAATAACTTGTCCTTCTTAATCGGGCCACCGATGGCGCCGCCAAACTGATTCTGTTTGAGGATCTGCTGCTTGCCTCCGCCGTCGCGATTCTGGAAGAAGCTATTGGCGTTCAAATCCTCATTGCGGAAAAACTCAAACAGGGAGCCGTGCAACTCATTGGTACCCGACTTAGTGACGACGTTCACATTCGCTCGCGGATTGCGTCCATAGCTGGCATCGTAGGTCGAGGTCTGGATCTTGAATTCCTGAATCGCATCCGGATTCGGAATCCCGATTCCGGCATAAATTCCGGAGTCATTCGATGATCCACTATTGGCGCTGTTGTTAATGGCGACTCCGTCCATTTGGTAGTTATTCTGGCCGGGGTCGTTGCCATTTACACTGAAGTCCTGGGTGGCCTTCCCAAATGCAGTGGCGTTGTTCACGCTCACGTTTACCCCAGCCGACAGTCCGATGATTTGCGTGTAGTTGCGGTTACTGAGGGGTAGCGCCGTAACGGCTCGAGAGTTGACCGTTGTACCCAAGGTCGAGGTAGCAGTTTGCAGCGTTTCCTGGACGGCCGCAACGGTCACCTGCTCGGTCTGCGCGCCGATCTCCAGCGTACGATCCAGAACCGGCGTCTCGGTCACGTTTACGTTGAACGACGACACCTCCGCGACCTTAAAACCGGCGGCCGAAAAACGAACCCGGTACGCTCCAGGCGGAATAAAAGTGAACCGGTAACTGCCATCTGTTCCGGTAGTCGCGGTACGCACCTGATTTGTTTGGGTGTTCGTCAACGTCACGGTGGCGTTCGGAATGCTCCCGCCGGATGGGTCGGTGAGTGTTCCGGTAAGCGCGCCCGTCCCGGCCGATTGGCCGAGCAGCACTGAAATCCCGATTACAAATATAGCCGTAATAGACAACCAACGACCCGACAAGTTCCTGAAACTCATAGGTTTCCTTTCAGATTTGGAGTTGTAGCGGAAGTGGGGACGGCAGGAGCAGAGTAGGAGCAATAAAGCAAACCCACGGCTAGTCTCTCGACAAATTCTATGCCAGACTGCTTCCAGCGGGAGTCAAAATAGCGTCAAATCTGCGGTTCGTGAACGTCGCAGTCGTTAGGAGGTGGCCTGGACTATTTGCAGACGAAGTTGGCCGTATCGTCCGTGCTTCCCGAACCTTTGTAGGTCGCGACCTCGGGATAAGCGCACAGCGGACGCGTCCGGTCGGTTTGACCATTGCGAACCCGTGACGCCTCGATGCGGTCCGGAGCCTTGCCCGTATCGACCCACTGCTCGAGTGCCGCCAGCATGTCGAACGTACTGGTTCCGTCGCCGCCCCCGCAGTGCGCCATGCCCGGAATCATGAATAGCCGGTAGTTGTCGTTGATCTTGCTGGATCCGCCCATGGCCTTCGCGACGGTCTTGTAATAGTCCAGGCTGCTGCGCGGAGAAATCTGAGGGTCCGCCCAGCCGTGATACTGGATGATCTTACCGCCGCGCGCCAGGAACGGCTTCAGATTCGGATCGAGCGCATTAACCACCTTGCCGGTTTTTTGCTCCGTCGTAGCCATATCGCTATCGAAATTAAGAGTCTTGTAGTCCCAGTTGATGTCCTCGAAGACCGCGTATTTGAACGTGTCCGTAGCGATGGTGAATACGTTGTTGCCCGCCATGGTCGTCCACCCGTTCTCGCTGCCAGGTTCGTGGCCCTCAAAGATCACGCTCTTCGTGCGCGGGTTGACGACGTCCGAATAGATCTTGCGAACCGTCTCCACTTGCGCGGAGGTCAAACAGGTAGGCGCATCAGCGCCCTTGCATTCGAGAATCTTCGGATCGAATTTGCATTTGGTGGGATCGTCGAGCACCCCATCCTTCACGCCGTCTCCCGATCCCGCCCGCCCATCGCAGGCTTCGAGCGCCGCATCATGAATCACGGCAAACTTTGCCTGCGGCAGCGCGCTCGATTCGTCCTTATGGGTGGCTTGCCCGATCCACACCGCCTGCGCGGACCGGCCGGTGAAATTAATCGCCGGAGATCCGGCTACGATCGCATCGAAATCTTCCGGATACCGCTGGGCCTCCATAAGCCCTTGCCGTCCTCCAGCCGAGCAGCCGTTCCAAAAAGAGTGTTTCGCATCCCGTCCGTAGAATGCTTTGATCAGTGTCTTGCCCGTCGCCGCCATCTCGTGCACTGCACGATATCCAAAATCGATCACCTTCTCGGGATGTCCCATGGCGAAACTGGCGCTGCCGCCTTCGTGGCCGGTGTCAGTCATGGCCGACGCATACCCTCGCTGCATTCCCGTCGCCAGCGTGTTGGGCGTGATCGATCCGCTCCATCCGCCATTGCCGTTAGCCTCGAAATTCCCGTTCCATCCGCTTACCGGAAGCCAGTACTCGATCTTGATATCTGAGTCGGCGGAAGGCTTGGACGTCACCTGGACACGGCAGAATGCAGGCAGACTCGCGAACGCGTTACCACCGCCTCCTCTTGCTTTGCCTTTTCCGGCCGCTGGCGCCGGCGGAGTGTACGCCCCCGCAGCGACTGACTCCGCGACGATTGTAGTGTGCGGGATCGAAAGCGTGCTTAGGCTCTCGCATGTCGCACCCATTGCGTAAGATGCGACAAAAATGAGCCCGGCGTATTTCAACATGGATATCGGCCTCCTCGACCCTGGCTATCGATGATATCCCATTTTGTCAGGGAAGTTTACAGGTGAAATTTGCCGTGTCGTCCGTGCTTCCCGAGCCCTTGTAGCTGGCCACCTGTGGATACGGGCACAGCGGACGAGTCCGGTCCGTCTTGCCGTCCCGCACCCGCGCGGCTTCGATGCGGTCGGGAGCCTTGCCCCGCTCCACCCACTGCTCGATCGCGCTCAGCATGTCGAAGGTATCCGTCCCGTCGCCGCCATTGCAATGCCCCATTCCGGGCACCATGAACAGCCGTACGGAATCCTTCACTGGACGGGCGCCCAGTTTGTCCACTACGTTCTTGTAGTAATCGACCGCCAGCCGCGGCGGAATTCCGGCGTCTGCCCATCCTCCGTAGATAATCAGTTTTCCCCCGCGCTCCACGTACTTGCTGATATCCGGATCGTTCGCGTTGACCACCGTGTTTTCCGGTGTATCCGCCAAGGCCACGTCGCCGTCGAAATTGACCGGCCGCTTCAGCGGGTCCCAGGCCGGATCCCGGAACGCGAAGTACTTGAAGAAGTCTGACGAAATCGACACAGGCGCCGGACCCGCCGACTGCGCCCAGAGCAACTCGCTGCCTGGAAACAGCGGCCCGAAGATTTCCTTCCTGGTCCGGGGATTCGTTGCGGGCGAATAGAGCTTGCGTGCCGCCGCTACCTGCGCGGTGGTCAAACAAGCCGGACCGTCGGCGGCCTTACATTCGAGAACCTTGGGATCGAACTTGCACCGCGTGGGATCCTCCAGCACTCCGTCCCCGACGCCATCGAGCCGGTCGCACGCCGCCAGCACCGCCTTGTGAATCGCAGGATATTTCTCCGCGGGGATGGTGTTGGCCGGATCCAGATGGGTCGCCTGCCAGATCCAGATCTGCCCGAACACGTGATGCGTCAGGTAAGTGGCTAGGCCGCCTGCCACCAGGCCATCGTAATCAGCGGGATAACGCTGCGCGGCTTTCATCGCCGCCGAGCTTCCGCCTCCACACTCGACCATATACGAATGCCGCGGACGTTCGTTGTAAAATGCTTCCACCATCGCCTTGGCCTTAACGGTCATCTCATGCCCGGCGCGCTCGCCGAAATCGCGGATTTTTTCCGGATGCCCCATCATCAGGCTGGCGCCGCCGTCGTGGCCGGTGTTGTTGCCGGCTACCGCATATCCGCCGCGCATGGCTGCCGCAATTCCGTTGTAATTCATGGATCCGCCCAGTCCGCCGTTCCCGGTCCCGCGGAATTTCCCATTCCATCCGGACGAAGGCATCCAGACCTCGATCTTGATTTCGGAATCCGCAACGGGCCGGATGGTCGCCGCAACCCGGCAGAACGCCGGCAGTTGGCTGAATGCATTACTTTGCTTTCCCTGAGTAAACGCACCTGCAGCGACCGGCTGCGCCATCGTCACGACCGTATTCTGGATGGTGAGCCGGGCCAGGCTTTCGCAGGTCGCCGCCGCCGCGGGAAGGGCGACGGCTATGAAAATCACCGGTACGTCCAGGCGCATATCGACAGTCATTGTATCCCTATAATGGGGGTGCGATGAAATGCTGTCTCCTCCTGCTTGCGGCCGGTGTTGCGGCGCAGGGGCATGACATCATCACGACCTCAATCACCTGGAGCCGGGAGATCTCCCGCATCGTCAACAACCACTGCGCCTCCTGCCACCGCCCGGGGGGCATGGCCTTCTCGCTGATGACCTACGGCGATGCGCGGCCCTGGGCAGTCGCCATCAAGGAAGAAGTTCTTCGCCGCCGCATGCCGCCCTGGGGCGCGATCAAGGGATTTGGTGAATTCCGCAACGATCAGGCGCTGACGCCTGAGGAGATGGAGCGGATTGTAAGCTGGACCGACGGAGGCGTTCCCGAGGGCGAGCCTAAAGACTTGCCGGAGCCACCCAAGTCTCTCGAACTGGAGACGGTCAGTCACCACAAAGGAGAACTCAGCGCTAGCGGCGACTTCGCACTGAAAAGTGCGTTCAACTTAGACGGACTCTGGCCCGAGCAGATGCCCGAGAAAGGCTCGTTCCAGATTACCGCCCAGCTTCCCGACGGCAGCATCCAGCCCCTACTCTGGCTGCAGGATTACAAAATGCAATTCGGACATCCGTTCCTGTTCGACATGCCCCTAAAGCTGCCGGCGCATACCGTGATCCGCGGCATCCCGCCCGGCGCGAAAATCGCTCTGCTGCCTGTTCAGTAGCTAGTTCGGGGACGGCCTGTCGATCCGGTCAACGACGATCACATCAACGGGAGCCCGCTGAGACTCCAGTCGCAAGCCAAGCTGATCCTGAATGGCGGTGAAGATGGACCCGTGGTCGTCCCCCGGTGCCGCGGGCACGTTCAGGCCGGTGACGCCTCCTTCGGGAACCGGAGCATCGTCCCATTTCAGGGAGAGATCGTACAGCCCTTTTAGTCCCGTCCGGTCTACGACGGGCCTTCCCAAGGCCGATGAGAGAAGTTGCGTCATCCGCACGAGATCTCCTCGCTCGAGACTGATGGAATTGCCCCCGACGCGAACGTTGGTAGACCCTTGTTCCGCTGGCTTGAACTTCGGTCCATCCTTCGCGACGGTCAGGGCATACGCCGGACGCTGCTCTGTTTCCCGGTGGACGCGCAAGCCGAAACGCTCCGCAAGCATGTTCTGAAGCATCTGGCGGGTTTCCTCGACGCTGCGCTCGGCGCCGTTTTCGCTCTTGGCTTCGATGTCCCATTTCTCCTTGGCGAACCAGTCCGGACCTCCCGCGATCTGCGCCTCTTGAACGTCGTACGCAAGCATCACGACGAGCTTTGCAACGCTTCCCGTGGCGGTGAATCGTCCCTGCGCGGGTAGTTTTACGTAGAAGCGGGAATCATCCGGAGCGTGCGCACGGATGCTGGCGACATCGAAGCTCGGAGCATCCGCGCCGCGTACGCATACCAGCGAGATGCAGACCAGCAGGAACGCTTTAAACATGAGGATCTCGCCCCTTGGAACAAAGTGTACACCCGTCAAACCACTAAAAACCTGCGGTGATATGATTGGGGCGTGCGAAGACGATCGTTTGTCTCGTCCTCCCTAGCGATGCTGGTGGCTGCCAGTGACGCGTGGTCCCAGGACCAGGTCTGGGTCTGCCCTATGGACCCGGATGTGCGCTCCAATACTCCCGGTTTTTGCCCACGCTGCGGCATGAAGCTGGCCGATAAGATCCCTGACGCCGTCGAATATCACATGGAATTGAGCGCAGTGCCGCGAGTGCTTGAACCCGGCCAGCCCGTCCAGTTGACTTTCGCCATTCACGATCCTTGGAAGGGCCGTCCCGTGACCAAATTCCAGATCGTGCATGAGCAGCTTTTCCACATGTTCTTGATCGGCCAGGATCTGAAGTTTTTTTTGCACGATCATCCGGTATTCGAACCCGATGGTAGTTTTCGATACGACAATCTCAAGCTGCCGAATCCCGGAATGTACCGCGTGCTGGGCGATTTCTATCCCGACGGCGCCACGCCGCAGTTGATCGCAAAAACCATCATCGTGGCGGGGACTCCTCCCGTCGCGGTGCATCTTTCACGGGACTATTCCACGAAAGACGCAGCGAACATGCAAGTGGAATTCAGGACCGAGCCGCCGCAGGCCATCGCCGGTCTGAAGACCCAGCTTCATTTCACCCTCAAGCCGCCAGGCGGGCTTGGAGAATTAGACGGGCTCGAAAAGTATATTGGGGCGTGGGGTCACATGCTGGCGGCCAGCGAGGATCTGATCGATCTGATCCACACCCATCCGTTCATCGCCGATGGCGGGCCGAATATGCAGTTCAATCTGACCTTCCCGCGTCCCGGAACGTATCGCGTGTGGGTCCAATTCCAGCGCAAGGGCGTAGTGAACACCGCGCACTTCGACATCCCAGCCCAGGAACTCGAGTAGGTTACCGGCGCTCCGGCAGACCAGCACGACGCGCCCGATAGAGGCCCATAGGGCTTGGTTTGTCAAAGGGGTAATGTTGCCCTATTGCGAGATAGAAAAAGGAACGGAAAGACTCGCAGGGTTTGGTATAGCCAAAGTGTTGACAATACCGGGGCAGCCCGTTCCGGCGACCGCCAATAACCCGGAGAATCCGAACGATCCCGGCGGAAGCTGGGCCGCTGGAATATCGGCGATGCTCAGGTGATTCGTAACCAGCACGGAGTCTCCGCCGGGAAGGTGGAGACTCCCGAAACAGTGGTTGTTCCCTTTCGGTGTGCCGGCGCCGAAATCCGCGATTTCGAATGTCGAGGGGTCCGTCGAGCCTGGTTTCGTAAACATGAACACGGAATTGGCTCCTTGATCCTGGAAGCTCGAATCATTGTGCAGCATGAGATCAAAAACCTCTTCCGACGCACATACATTCACGATCAGAACGTCGTTGGAAAGCTGCGGAGGCGTCGTACCCTTAGTCCTGCCGGCCTTGGGGCCGTTCTTGAACAGGTCAACCTGGAGTGAGGAAATCGAGGTACTCAAGTCCTGAGTGGTCATGAAATCGTACACTCGAAGACACGAAGTTGGATGGACCAAGCGTACGTGTACCTGTATGTTGGTGGTCGTGTCGAGCTTCGATCCGGCCGGGAGCGTGGACAACTTGAGATTCCCGACCAGCTCTGTCCCGTCTGCAGCAAACGCCGGATTGCCGGCAGTAGAGACCGGAATACCGACTGAGACTGTCGAATTTCCACTCCATCCAAGACCGCTCACAACGAAGGTGCTCGGCACGGGAGTCAAAGCAACGCTGGTTCCACCGATCTGCATGACGTTTAAAGTAACCGGATAGCTAGGAGCCTGGCCCGTGGTCGATGGTTGATAATCCTGGAGGGTCAGATCGAAAGTGGCGAGCGGGCCCGCTGTGAACTGATATGCATGGACCTCATACCAAAGCTGGATGGTGCCCACGGCGAACGTTCCGGGGGCGGCGGGATTGCCGTTCACTGAAACGGTTGGAGTTGCAAGCGTGAAATTCGATACTGAGGCGCTGATGGCGTCCTTTGCTACTGCACTGCAGACCAGCGCTCCGGTTAGAAGCGCGATTTGAAGAGAGATTCTGTTGACCATTTGTCCTCGCTTGTCGATGTTTTCTGTACGTATCCAGATTGATCTGCCAAAGCGCTACTCCAAATAGCCAAGTGGGTTGGTTTTTGTACCAGTACGACGCTTGGTACTTACGATCTATCTGACCGGCTGCTGAAGGTCCGGATGAGCTAATTCTGTCCCGGAGGGCTGTAGAACCAAGCTGCGCGATGGGCCACCAGAGGGGCCAGCGCGCAATCCGACTGACACGCCCGCCTTAACGTTCTAACCAGCTCTCGCACCAGTGTTTGGGCTCGTCTCAAGGCATCGCGACAGGACCGAGGCCGGCCTCTTCGATACTCGTAAGTAGATCTCCGCAACCGCAAACGTGCGACAGAGCGACCCGCCTGTCCGCTACTCTCCCTATGTCGTTCGCTAGTTGGCGAGCGGATCGGGTCGCATCTGGAACTTCACAAGCTTACTCGTAGTCCCTTTGCCGCCTTCCATGTGGAATGGCGCTCGCGTCGAAATCGGCGTGTAGATGCCCTTCCCCTTCCAGCCGGCGTTCGGATTGTCGATGCGGCCATCCAGCCCCTTCGCGTAGTAGCCCATCGGGTAGGGCACGCGCAGCGTCATGAACTTGCCGTCCACCAACACCAGCAAACCCTCGGACAGATTGCCGGTCGCAAGCGGCACGTCCTTGCCGACACCGAGCATATCGAACCGGTCGACGAAGTTGTAGTACGCCGAGTCGGCGCTGCCGTTCTCCACCGCTCCCTTGTAGTTCGGACCCGGGAATGGATAAAGCGTCCAGCCTTCAGGGCAGTGCTGCCCTGTCGCGGCAGCAGGGCCGTTGAGCGGGCCTTTGCACTTTCTGCGGTCGAAGCTGGCGTAATGTCCGCTCGAGAGCGGGGCCCACACGACGCCCTTGCTGTCGACGTCCATGCCGCGAGGCGAGAAGCCCTGCACCGGCGCCTTAGGGTTGTTCCATGGAACTTCATAGTACTCAGCCAACGCCGTTTCGGGCGGGTGGGATCCCGGGACAAAACGAACCAGCGCGCCGGGCATTCCCAGAACAGATCCCCAAACCGAGCCGTCCGGCGCCGGCGCGACACCATAGAACGACACGTTGATCCGCTTGTCCTTGGCTGGATCCGCCGGCTGATTCGGTTCCGTGTAGGCGTCGCGTTTCCCGTTCCCGTTGTAATCGAGGACAAACGCGCTCCAGCCCTGCGCTGTCTTCTCGTCATGGGTCTTATCCCAGATCTTGGTGTCGAACCATCCCTCTACGCCGGTAGGTCCGAATGACGACCACAGCACACCGTTGTCGTCGAAATTCACGTGGCCCCACGTAAAGCAGGTGTCAATGGTGGTGGTCTCTTTGGTTTTCGGGTCGTAAAGTTCCAGTCCCCGTTGGCCTTGAGCGATCGGGAACAACTTCGCCGACGGATGATCTGATCCCGCCTGGCACCATGCCGGCGTCGCGGGCTTACGGACACGCGCCGCGGCCCATACGCGAGACTGCTTATCCATCGAGAAGCTGTGGACCGTCGTCTGGCTGTTCCAGATCGCTTCGTCGCCCCAATACGGCGAGGGCGCCGCCGGCTTCGTGGCGAAGGAACTCGGCGTCTGCGGATCGCGAACCCTCAACTTTATTTGGCTCGTCGCGTTGGTCTTTGGATCGAGGACCGTCAGGTAATCGCCGCTCTCTTCGAGGGCGCCGTAGATGGGGCCGTTGGGGTTGACGGTGGGATCATTCTTGTCGCTTGCGATGGCGTCATGCAGATAGACTTTCGGATCGGCCCAATCCCAGAGTGTGACGACGACATTCCGCTCCTTTCCTTGAGGACGTGACGGAGTGGCGGACGGCAACTCGCCATGAGCAATGCGGTCGGACCAGTCCGCGTACATCGCTAGCGCGCGCTGGCGGCCAACCTGGTCGAAGCGGGCACTCATCCCGCCGCCTGCCTGGCCGGCCTTAATCCGAAGGTCCCACGCGGCTTTCGAGTTTGCGGTCTTACTAAGGATACTCTGCGGAATCTCGCGCGTGGCCTTGTCGCCCATCTGATGACAGCCGGTGCAGCCGTCCGTGTTGACGATACTGCTAATCCATTGACCTTGGCTCTTGACGCTGGGAGCAATCCCGTTCCCCGTCGGCCCCGTGCCCGGGAAATCACCTTTGGATGGCACCTGTAGCAAAGAGAACCAGTACAGCGCCGGATAGTATTCAGCGGCAGCTTTCTTGTCCGGCGCCAAAACTGCCTTCAGGTCAAGGGTCTTGCCCGGTGTGGCTTTAACCTTTTGCGAATCTATCAGCCCGTAGCCGCGAACCCACACATTGTAGTTCGCCTTAGGAAGCTCCGGCACCAGGTAGCGTCCCCGGTCATCCGTCACGACGATCTTGACGAATTTGGTTGGCAGGTCGGTGGTTTCGGCGATCACCCAGACCCCCGCCTCGGGCCCATTGGGGCTGGTGACCAACCCGCCCAGGTCGGCATTGCCCACGCGGACGGTTTCGCTCTTGCTTTGGCCGGCAAGCAATTCCGTCAGCATAACGGCCAAGAGGGCGACCAGTACCATTGATATTCCCGCATTCACGGCTCTTTTGCTCATTGTCAGACCTCCTTCAACGGACGAACGCGAACTTACCCGTGGTCATCATACTTCAATTTCTGTTGCGGCGCGTCTCTGGTCACATCTCTGACTTTGCCGGCGACGCCTTCAATTGGCCGAAAGGATCATCCGACTGGGTACGCAGTCTGTCCGCTCGATTGGGTATTTCGAAATGCCCGCAGTTGAGTGGTGCCGGCCGGGCTGTAGTAATCCGACAGTACCCGGTGAACACCCAGGGCGGTTACTAGCCAAAAAGACATGATCTGGCTAGGGAATACTCTAGTTGTCCAGCCTAGACTCCATCGCTACGATTAAGACTCCAAGCGGAGTTTTTAGATGTTGAGCAGTACTCTGTACCGCCTGAGCCGGGATACTGTTTCCCTTGAGGCAACCGGTTCGCGCAAACAAATTGTCCGAATCCCCAAAGATGCCGTCGTAGACGTGCTGAAGGTGCGGAATGGCCCAGAAGGCAGGCCAATGGCAGAGGTGCGCTGGTTGGGCAAAACCCTCGAGATGTTCGCAGAGGATATCGAACGACGTGGCGAAGCGATCCTAACCCAAACTACTGCCAAGTAGGCGGATAGATTCCATCCAAAGTGAGAGCTACTGTATCGACAGGCTCTTCAGCACGCTGATCTGACCTCCGACGTCCCCATAATTGACTTGACCACCACCCACCAGGCTGGGGACGAGGGTTTGTGCGGTTGTCCGAAGTTGTGCTGCGATTCCCGAGGTGACTGTAGTTGCGGTCACTGTCAACGAGGCTACTTGGGTGGGAAATAGCATTGCAAGAGCGCCCTGCGGAATCGAGTACGCGCCTAAGCTCCCCGCCACCACGCAGGACACCGTCACAGTCTCACTGGTTGCCAATGATTGGCCCGTCGCGGTGATGACTACTGTATTGAATCCGATCCCCGACCAGTTGACGGTGAGCCCGTTGGCGCGATTGATCGCGGTAATGGCGTCCCAATTCGTCACAGTAAAACTTTGCGGGAGGGTCATTGAAGCGGTGAAAGGGCCGACTTGCGTGCCGCCACTGCCGCTTATGGTATAAGTGCCGCCATCCGCGAGCTTGGTGCCGGTTGTATCTATCAAGATATAGCTTGGGCCGGTCTGAGTGTTGTTTTTCAGTACCGCTGTTCCAGACGGTAAATTGGGTCCGCTTACCGTGACCGTACCTGCGTCCAGATATGCATCCGGTAGGTACGGAGCTTTTGCAGGGTTTGTGATGTCGAGCACAGTGCAAGGCCCGAATGTTGGTGCTGAGAATGGGTACTGCCATTCGGCCTGTGTATAGCTAGAGAAATTGCCACCGATGCTTTCTGACGTGCTGGTCGGGATACCCGACCCGGTGAGAGTAACTGTAGTTTTAGCTACAAAAAACCCGCCCGCCACGATGTTCCCGGTTCCGCCACCGCCGCCGCCGTTTCCGCCACCTCCGCCGTTTCCGCCACCGCCGCCGCCTGTCGTAATGATGGGCGTCCCGGTCTCGAAGAACACTGGCGCCGAGGTGATCGCCGTACCATTGGCTCGCAGCGCGATGATCGAAATCGTACCCGAAGAAACGTAAAATTCCGCCAGCCCGCTCTGATTGGCGGTTCCCGCAAATGTCTGCGGCATCAGGAAAGTGATCTGCCCTTGCGATGGCAGGGCGGGCGCCGTAGCAGTGCTGGTTGTGCCATCCGACGTCCGGAAGTTCACCGACACCGTTTCCGCGGATGCATTCGGGTTTACTAGAGCAAGTGCCGTGATCAAGCCGGACGAGTTGTCGAACGGCACCAGAATCCGGCTTGACGCCGAGACCGCGGGAGCGGTCGAATCCTGCTTAAGGCCTTTTGCCGACAGCTCCGTGAAGATCGCGTAGCCCACGACGCGGGAATCGGCAACCAACTCCGCCCAACCCTGAGAGAGAGCCGTGGCGTTACCGGGCGTGCGCAAGAAAATCGAGGAACCGGCGGGAACGTTGAAACTCGATGACACGCTCGGTTGAAAGGGTGGACTCCAGGGCGTCGTCACCCCAGCCCCGTTCGGGACGGCCTGGTTGAAATTCAAGGTGACCGGCAGGTCGCCTGTCGTCGTGTTGGTAAGGACAATCGTGGTCGCCCACCCTTGGCCGTCGGCAACCTGCGGGATCACCTGGGTCTGAGAGACGCCGGGTTGCCCGGAGTTGGGAGCGCCGATGATCGGATTTCCGGTTTGCAAATACACGGGCGCGGCGGTGAAAGCGATGCCGTTAGCCCGCAACGCAATGATGGCGATTGATCCGGAGGCAACGTAGAACTCGGCCAATCCGCTCTTGCCGGCGGTGCCCGTAAATACATCTTTCAGGAGGAAGGTCGTCTGTCCCTTGGCGGGGAGAGTCGCCACCGGGCCTGAAAAAGTTCCATCCGAGGTCCGAACATTGGCTAAAACCGTTTCGGCGCCGTCGGTCGGATTCGCCACGGCGATAGCGGAGACCAAACCGGAGGTGTTATCAAATGGGACCAGGATGCGGCTAGACGCCGAAACGGCGGACGCGGTACCGTCCTGGGCCGGCTTTTCGGGCACGCGCTGCGTGAAGATCGCATAGCTCGTTACTCCAGCGGCGGCGTCAACCTGTCCCCAGCCCTTTGTTAGCGTATCCGAACTGCCCGGAGTGTGCAGAAAAAGCGTCGAGCCGGCGGCCAGGCTGATACTCGATAAAGAAACACTTTCGACAAATGGCGGACTCCAGGGCGTTGTTGCGAAGTTCGCCGTATCCATGTTGAAACTCAGAGCGACAGCTTGCGTAGTTGACGTCTTATTAGCCAGCACAATCGTCGTCGCCCAGCCGGCGCCATCGGCAACCTGCGGGATGATCTGGGTATCCGCAAGCGCGGGGACCAGTCCG
>Ga0068856_100000443_pt1 | contig 45693 bp, 53 predicted proteins | sample KBSCornC62_FD_66595 | JGI IMG/M metagenome (GOLD analysis project Ga0068856, IMG submission 66595) | Corn rhizosphere microbial communities from Kellogg Biological Station, Michigan, USA - KBS Corn C6-2 | ecosystem: Host-associated > Plants > Roots > Rhizosphere > Soil ...
CCCGCCGCAGCGCCCGCGATGCCAGAGACGTTGAGGCGGTCGACCGGGCTCTCCATGCGCCATTTCAGCGCGCGCCGCAGCGCCCGCGATGCCAGAGACGTTGAGGCGGAAACGTGCGCAGACCACCCAGCCCCAGCAGTCCGGGCCGCAGCGCCCGCGATGCCAGAGACGTTGAGGCGGGATCCATCCAAGCTCGCGGGCAGCGTCCTCGATTGCCGCAGCGCCCGCGATGCCAGAGACGTTGAGGCGGTGCTCCGCAATGTGGGGACGGCATCCCGCTTGGGCCGCAGCGCCCGCGATGCCAGAGACGTTGAGGCGGCAGTGCGTCCAGAGGTGATCGAGCATCCCTTGCTCGGCCGCAGCGCCCGCGATGCCAGAGACGTTGAGGCGGTACTGCTCATCTTTGTGGGCTGCATTTTCCTTTGGGCCGCAGCGCCCGCGATGCCAGAGACGTTGAGGCGGCCTCCATACTGAGCGGAATTGCCCCGCCAGCCAGCGCCGCAGCGCCCGCGATGCCAGAGACGTTGAGGCGGATTTGACTTTTGGTTTGCGGGTTTAACTAAAAAGCTGCCGCAGCGCCCGCGATGCCAGAGACGTTGAGGCGGTTTTGCGCTGCGTCTGCCGATTTCTCGACCTGTACCGCCGCAGCGCCCGCGATGCCAGAGACGTTGAGGCGGACGTAGGCGAAGCAGGTGCGGATGTTGCTCGCGGCCGCAGCGCCCGCGATGCCAGAGACGTTGAGGCGGATGTCTTGCATTTGGCGCGTCAGCACCCGCACCGCCGCCGCAGCGCCCGCGATGCCAGAGACGTTGAGGCGGGGTTCAGGTCATTTCCGATACCGACCGCCGCTCCAGCCGCAGCGCCCGCGATGCCAGAGACGTTGAGGCGGCCAGAGCACGGATTGACCCCTAAATTCGAAGGCGGCCGCAGCGCCCGCGATGCCAGAGACGTTGCCCGCCGCAGCGCCCGCGATGCCAGAGACGTTGAGGCGGATTAGTCAGCTCGATCGCATCCGTACCGCGAGCGGGCCGCAGCGCCCGCGATGCCAGAGACGTTGAGGCGGCGATCAACGCAACGCGAGGGACGCCAATGCTAACCGCCGCAGCGCCCGCGATGCCAGAGACGTTGAGGCGGTCAAATGCCGTATTAGCATAGATTGCCAGCATCGAGGCCGCAGCGCCCGCGATGCCAGAGACGTTGAGGCGGAGTGACGCCCAACTTCCGGCTGCGCTTCTCCCTCTTTTGCGGCGCTCGCCGCAGCGCCCGCGATGCCAGAGACGTTGAGGCGGTTCATTGGGAGGGTATGGTCGCCGGTGAGCGGGAATGGCCAATCAACTCGACGTAGTGCGACCACGGCAGCGGAAAGGCGCGAGCGAGATCGGCCAGGGCCAAAGGCGAAGATTTGGCAAACGATTCGTGCGATGCCGTCGCTCGAATCTGTTTCGATTCAGAAATTCCAGACGGTGTCTGGAAAATCGGCTCTTCGGGATGGCTGCCTAATTTTCCAGACGCCGTCTGAAAAATGTGCGCGGAAGCCACGTAGAATTTTCGCATCAGGAAGAGATTGCTCTTTCCGAATCCCTTGCCAAAGCGGGATGTCAAGTCGCCGGAAAGACGCAACAACAGATATTCGCCGTATTCCGCCCGCCTCTCTCCGCCCTGCTCGAACTCCACGATGCGCCGTCCGATCTCCCAATAGGTGGCCGTCATGATCGAATTGACGGCCCGCGCCGAAGTCCGGCGCGCGGCATCGAGCAATTTCGACTACGCCGGAAAGAACGGCGTCGTAGCCTTGGAACGGCTTTGTTTTTGGAATTGGTTTCTTTTTCACAAAGAAGGCATCCGCATGAGGTAGAAGGATTGTGGCCTATGCCGCGAATTTGACAATCTCGCCTGTGCCGGAGGGCAAGAGATTCCAATAGGCGGTGATGTCGTCGGCGTCCTTCACCACTTCCCGATAATGGGCATAGAGCATCCGGGCATTTTTATGGCCCATCTGCTCCGCAGTAAGGGCAGCATTGCGATGCTTGGCAAGGTGGTAGGAACCGTAGGAGTGGCGCAAAATATCGTCGGGCCACTCCGCCCAATCCATCGCCCGGCAGAGCGCCCAACGCTTCCGGCGGAAGTTTGTGGGCAAAAGGGAGCCGGAATCCTTGCGGCAGGCCAACAGCCATTCGATGAGGTTATCCGGCATGTCCACAATGCGCCGGTCGCCGTCCTTGGTGATTTCTGCCGGAAGGTCGATGTGCTTCCGTTTGAAATCCACCATATCCCATGTCATCCGGGCGGATTCCTCGGGGCGAATGCCTCCGAAGCATCCAACTGTGATAATGGGAATCATGTCCATCGGCGAAACAGTGAGAGACACAGCGCCGAATTTTTCCCTCCACCAATCTCTTTCCTTTTTCTCGGCTTCGATCTTGAAGCCTGTCGCTGCAAAATGAAGTAACTTACGGCTCTCCTCAAGAGAGAGAATCCGCACAGCGGATTTCTTCACGGTGGATTCTTCCACGGTCATACCCAAGCAAGGATTCTCCGCCATGTGGTGCTGATTGACGGCCCATGTGAACAGCACGGAAAGATTGCGGAGCATGTTCCGCTCGCCCACCGGCTTCAATTTGCACTCGTTTAAAAATTTCCGAACGTCCAACCCGGTAATGCCATTGATCGCCTTCCGCTTTTCTGGCGGGAGCCAATGCTCAAAACGCCGCCAGCGTTTTCCCAAATCCGCAAGATAGGTGGGGCGCTTGCTCCGGCTCTTTTCCGCCAAGGCTTCTTCGATGGCCTGGGCTACCGTGAGAATGCCTGCGGGCGGCTTGGCATGCCGAATCGCAAACTGAATGGCCTCGGTGAGTGTCATTCCGGCCTTTTCCAGTTCCTTCAATGCACCTGCCGATTCATGGAGTTGGCTCGCAGAAAGCTCGAATGCCACCATGCCCGCTTTCTCCTTGAGGTCGATGATCGCGCCCGGCGTCGCCTTCTCATTCTGCGCATCGCCGAAAATCCATTTTCTGGCTTCCTCAAGTTTGCTGAAATCTTTGAGGATTACCGAGCCCCCCGTGAACCGCTTCCCCAATCGAACGCGCCAGTATTCTTTCCCGCGTCCGCTGGTCGCTTTGCCCACACCCACGCCCGGGGGCAAATCCTTGATTTTCGCCTTCATGGCAAAATTTATACGTCATTTTAACGCCCACGTCAATTAACAGAGTAAATTTGGAGGACTGAAAATCCTCGTGTCGGGGGTTCGATTCCCTCCCCAGCCACCACTCCAATTCTCTCTGGAGTGGCTCAAATCGCAGCGTTGCTATTTGCCAGCATCCACGATTACTGCGATGTGCGTGCGTAAACTCCGCTCCGCGCGGGCAGCGATTTCCGAAGCACGCGGAGCGGATTCGATGATCGGCGACTATCGCTTTTGCGTGATCAAGACGCATGCACCGCCACCGGGAGCCAGTTTCAGATGCAGCGTGTCTGTGGAGGAAACCGCGCGCGTCTCGACTTTGTAATCCTCGGCGTGTGTGCGGTAGTCGGACTTCGGGCCATCCTGGATGACCAGCGCCTCGTATTGCCCCGCAACGAGGAACGACAACGGCACGTCCAGTTCGCGGGACGATTCGTTGGTGGCCGCGCCGATCAGCCATGCGCCATCCGCAGCCTGACGGGCCATTACGATGTATTCGCCGATTTCGCCGGCGAGTGTCTTGCTCTCGCGCCAGGGCATCTTTTCAGCCGAGATGAAGCGAAGCAGCTCGGGGTGTTTCCGATAGTATTCCGGGACGTCGGGAATGATCGTCGCGCCGGAGAACACGATAAGCGTGCGCGCGGCCTCGGCAGTGAGCGTGGTCGGCACTGGCGTGCCCTGGTCCGCGCGATCGGCTTGTGTGAGATCGGCGAAGCCGTTGTTCATGTCGAGCGGGCCGGAGAGCATATTGACGAAGACGGCCGTGACGAAGGTCGAGGGAACAAAAGAATGGTGGCCATCGAGCTGCGAGTGGCAGAACTCACGCGTCACGGCATTCGGCCAGGTGCGCATCTGACCGTAGGGATGGACCGGGCCATCGTGGAAATCGCAGAGCAATTTGTTCTTCGCGCACAACTCCGTGATCATGCGCGTGCGCTGGTTTTTCTCCTCTGGCGAACCCTTCATGAAGCCGTATTTGAGGCCGGCCGCGCCCCATTCGCCGTATTGCTTCAGCGTGTCCTCAAGGGAGAACTTACGCCCGCCGATATCGTTCAGATAAAGCCAGATGCCCACGTTCTTCGTTTTGCCGTAGGCGATGATTTGCCGCACTTGATCGACCTTGCCGCCTTTCGTGGGGTCTGAATTGCGCCCGAATTCCGGGCCATACCAATTCGCGTCGAGCACGAGGTAGGAGATGTGATTCTCCGCGGCGAAATCGACCATACGCTTCCACGATGGCAGCGACATCTCGTATTTGAAGCCGTCAATCTTCGCGCCATTGATGCGCCAGTCCCACACGGCCAGACCGGGCTTGACCCAGGAAAAATCCGTCCCGGCGGCTGGCGGCGGATTGAGGAGTTCAATGAGATGAGAATCCACCAATGCACCAGGGGTGCGGCCAAACATCACGACGCGCCACCCGGTGCTGGGCTTGGAGGCGACGCGGAGCGTGGGTTCGCCTCCCTTGGCTTCAAAGAAAAGCGGCTCACCGTCGGGCAGATCGGCCTCGTGCAGGGCGAGATAGCCGAGATCGTCGGCCTTGATCGTCACCACGGGCCGGCGCTGGCCTTTCGCGGCACTGAGTTTTTCCGGGCCGATGTTGGGATTCTCGCCGTTGTAAGACCAGGCGGTGTAGTCGCCCGCGAAACGGAATGCTGCGTTTTCTGCGCTGGTAGGTTTTTGGCCGGGAAAGACGTAGCGGAAGGCGATGCCTTCGTCGTAGGCACGGGCCTGGAGCTGATAGGTGCCGAGATCAATGATGGCCTCGCGGTAGCGGTCGGGAACCACGGAGCGCTTGCCCCATACGGGCTTCCATACCGTGTTTCCAATACCACGCTTCATGCCCGCGAAATGCCCACCCGTGAAGCCAACCGGCGACGGCAAAATCATGGGCTTCCCATCGACCGCCAGCGCGTGCGTCACGCTCCCATCGGAGGCCACCTCGAGGGTCAACCGAAGATGACCATTTGGCGAATCGAGCTGGACCGTTTCGGCAAAAGCGATGGACCCACAAAACAGGGTGGCGAGAAGGACGCAGATCAGGTGCTTGAGCTTCATGAGTCTGATGGGGTGAGCGGTGGAAGTGAGGAAAAAGAGAAGGAGAAAAAGGAGACGCCTAGAGAAAAGTGAGCCAATTTGGAAGAAACGGTTTTGCCCGCAGATTTCGCGCATTTCCACGCCGTGAAATTTGCGTCTCCGCGAGACACTTGGGAACTGCGGCCTCTCATCCAGGTCAAGAGTTCGATGAAACCGACCTGACGAAGAAGGCGATGCAAGCACGGCTCACGGTTGCACTGACACTCGATTGGTCCGGACGCGACGGCGCAACGCAGACCGCTGCCCCCCGGCCGTGTCATCTGCGTCGGCCGTCGCGCCGGAAGTCTCGAAGTGACTTCAGCATCTATGCCCGAGGCTCGAAATGAATTCTGGTTCCATCAGTCATTCTGAGGCTCGCCTTCGCGTTCTTCGCGAGGAGGTTCATCGCGACTTTCCTCAACGGGAATTTCAGCCAGATCGCGAGTAGGCGTCTCCGGAGCGTACGTGCTGACCTCTTCCGAAGCGACCTGACCGCTCGGGCCGAGTTGGTGGGATGCCTCGCCACGGACGGAAGCCAGAGTCCCAAGTCGACGAGCTTGATCGGCCTGTCCCGATTTCTCGAGGTCCTCCTCGGCCTGGTGGGTATATCGAGTCCACGGCACCGCGCGCAGTCGTGCGTCCGAAATCGGGCGCCCGGTGATCTCGCAGATGCCGTAGGTTCCCTCGCGAATCCGTACAAGGGCCGCATCGATCTCGTAGAGTGCATCCTGGCTGGCCGACAAGAGACCGAGCGCCAGCTCGTGATCGAACTCGTCGGTGGCAGAGTCCGCCTGGTGAAGGTTGCGTGATTCGATTGGCTCGGCTGCGGCGGCCAATTCCTCGTGGCCCTCGCCGAGCAGCCGCTCACGCAGGTCCATGAGGGCGGCATGGTGCGCACGCCAGCGAATGGGAATATCGAAAGGCGCTTCCGCTTTTGCGTCGGCGGATTCCGCCGATCCAGCATTCTGTCCCGCAGGGGGGCGAGGCTTGCGAGCTTTCATGGGATTCCTTCCTTTCGGTTTATGGACTGCCGGTGTCTGTCGTTTTCGCAGAGTACGGCTCGATGACTTTATCGAGATCGGCGGATTTGCATTTCGGACAGCTTGCCTGCCGGATCTCGTGCTCTTTGATGGTGACCGCTTCGCCGAACTTCGTGCGACATTTGCGGCAGATGTATTCGTAGAGGGGCATGGTACTGGAGGTATGGTCGAGCGTGGATGGTCTCTCTGCCTTGCATGAGCATCGGCCTGTGCCCCGATAATGCGCTCCCCGTTTCTTGCAAAAAAATTACCGCCTTTTGGTCGGGCGTTCCTCAACCGAAGCTTGGGATTTCGCCGATCCTGGGAGTATCTTTCTCGCGACAATGACTGATCCGAGTCCGGCTCCATGCCGGGTGTCGGGTCGCCGTCATTCGAAATTCCAAACGAATATGAAGCCCCCCGCATTTCTTTTCGACCTCGACGGCACACTCATCGACAGCGTGTACCTGCATGTAGTCGCCTGGCGCGAGGCGCTCGAGGAAGCCGGCATCTCGCTGTCTGTGTGGCGCATTCATCGACAGATCGGCATGAGCGGCGGTTTGTTCGTCACAGCGCTTTTCCGCGAGGTCGGCCGGACGGTCTCCAACGATGAGATCGAGCGTCTCCAGCGCCTCCATGTGGAGGCCTATAAGCGACTGGCGAGGGATGTGCGTCCCCTACCCGGCGCACAGGATCTCCTCGCATACCTCACCGACTGCGGCGTGCCCTGGGCGATCGCGACAAGCGGACGCATGGCCGCCGCGAGCCATGCGTTGGAGGTCCTCGGCATTCGGGTGAACCAGGCCGTCATCATCACTCGCGACATGGTCGAGCACGCGAAACCCGATCCGGATCTCTTCCTCGCCGCAGCGGAAAAACTCGATGTCCGCATCGAGGATTCCGTCGTCGTAGGCGACAGTATCTGGGATCTGCTCGCCGCCCGTCGCGCCCGCGCCCTCGGCGTGGGACTGCTCTCCGGCGGATACGGCCATGACGAGCTCGAGCGTGCCGGCGCGTACCGCGTGTATCAGGACCCCGCCGACCTGCTCCGCCACCTCGACGAGATCGGCGTGCGAGCGCGGTAAAGGCTAATCCCTCGACTGCGCTGACCGCGCCGATGATTTACCGGGAGGCAAGATCGAGGGTTCCTTCCCCCAATTGCGCGCCACGATTCTAGCTCTGCCCGCGCATCATTGCATCGACCTTTGCCTTCACCGCCGCATCCATCTGGATAATGGGCGGCCAGTTCCGGCGGAAGCCCTCTCCGGCGAGCTTCTTCGTCGCATCGATGCCCATCTTGCTGCCGACGGCGATCTCGCTCGTCGCGTGGTCTAGCACATCGGCCGGCCCGCGAGTGAAGATGGCGTCGCGCTGGGGATCGGTATTCGCGCACAGGCGGAAGAGAACCTCGCTCGTATTCTGCACATCCACGTCGGCATCCACAACCACGATGTATTTCGTAAACATCATCTGGCCCATTCCCCAGAGCCCGTGCATGACCTTGTATGCCTGCATGGGATAGGTCTTGCGGATGCTTACGAAGACGGCGTTGTGAAAGACACCTTCGGCCGGCAGCGCGATATCCACGATCTCCGGGAAGTTCATCTTGAAGATCGGCAGGAAGAGCTTCACCGAAGCCGCGCCCATATAGAAATCCTCCATTGGCGGAATGCCGACGATGGTGGCCGGATACACGGCGTCCTTTCGATGTGTAATGGCAGTGACGTGAAAGACCGGGTACGGCTCGGGCAATGTGTAGTAACCGGTGTGGTCGCCGAATGGCCCCTCCATCCGCAGTGGCTCGACGGGGTCGACATAGCCCTCGATGACAAAGTCCGCATTTGCGGGGACTTCGAGATCATTCGTCTCACATTTCACCAGGTCCACCGACTTCCGCCGGAGATAGCCAGCGAGCAGGAATTCATCCAGACCATCGGGGAGCGGCGCTGTCGCGGCAAATGGCAACACCGGATCGCCGCCGAGGAAGATGGCGACAGGCATGCGCGTGCCCGTTTCGTAATAACGACGCCCATGCCGCGCACCCACTTTCTGAAGCTGCCAGTGCATGCCGGTCGTACGGTCATCGTAGATCTGGATGCGGTACATTCCCACGTTGCGCTCGCCCGTATCGGGGTCTTGCGTGACCACGCAGGGCAGCGTGACGAACCGACCGCCATCGAGCGGCCAGCAGCGCAGGATCGGCAGGTCGAGGAGCGTGGGCGGAGCGAGATTGAAGGACCCGGGATCTGCAACATCGGGTGCGGCCGGCCAGCCCTGCGCCCGTGTCGTGGGCGGGTCAAACCGGTGGATAACCTCCTTGCATGGACCATCCTTCACCCGTCGCGGGCGCGCATGACGCAGTTCCACTGCTGTCCCAAGGAGCTTGATCGCCTCGCGGAAGCTCGTGGGCGGCTTCGCTTTCATGAGGGCGCCCAGCTCGGCCGCGACGGCATCCACGGTCTCCGCACCCATGCTCATGGCCATGCGAGTCCATGAGCCCATCGTATTGATCGCCACGGGGAAGGGTGAGACGCGTCCATTGACCGTCGGCTTCTCGAAAAGGAGCGCCTTCCCGCCGCCCGGAGACTTCATCTCGCGATCCGCGATGGCGGTGATCTCGAGTTCGGTCGCCACCGGCTCGGTGATGCGCCTCAGCTCTCCGGCGCGGTCCAGTTGATCTACGAATTCACGATAGGAAGAATAAGCCACGATTATCGGGTAGGAAAAGGTTCGGGTGACAGGGTTGTCGCGGCGGATTTCGATGGCATGGGCGCCGGAGCAGGCAGCGTGAGCGCATGGATCTCCGCACCAAGCCAGCGACGGAATCCGCGCCAGAAGGATCGAAGCACCCGCGGGTCGGGCACGAAGCCATCGCCGAGTTCGCGCCATCCGGTATTCCGTCGGCCGTAGCATCCCGCCGCACGCCGCTTGCGCGCGATGTGGGATAAGCGGCGGTTGTAGAACGTCATGAATCGCCCAACGAGGCCGTCCACAGGTCCATTGAATGGAAGGCAATCCAGATCGTGCTCACGCGCCACGGTGATCTCGCGCACCGGGCCGAGATAGAATAGCGAGATGTCCATCTGGTAGGCGGCGGACATGAGTTCCGCGTCGCCAAGATAGAAATATTTATCGAGGTAAAGGGATCGAAACCACGTGTCGTAACTCTGTCGGAACCGGCGGTTGATCTCCGCGAGATCCACTCTTTGGCCGGAGGCCTCCGCCTTGATCCGTCCCAGCGCGAGGCGCACCGTCCATGAGCAGTAATCAAGCCCCGGGCTGTAGAGTGGGTCCATGAATCCCGTGGCATCTCCGACGATCTGCCATCCCGGGCCGGCGATCTCGGTGCTGAAATAGGGAAGATGCGAGTACGCCTTCACGTCACCTTCGATCGGCTCCGCGTCGGCGAAGATTTCGCGTCCGACAGGATGCGTCATCAAGTGCGCCTTCAGCCGGTCACCCAGGCGCGCGCCATCCGGCGGTGTAAAGAGCCTCGAGTCGTACACGAGCCCGGCGCTGAAGTCGCCTCCCTTGAGCGGAATGATCCAGCACCACCAGCCGTAGCCGAGCAGATGATTCGTCGCCGCAGCGCGACTCGCGATACATGAGCGACCGTAGCACGAATGCCGCGACCGAAGGTCGTATCCGTCCCAGTCCTTCACTCCGCGAAAACGCGCCCAGATCGCATTCGTAGGATGCGTCTCGAGCTTCTGCCATGTGCCGTGCTTGCGAGCGAGCGTGGCCGCACGGCCCGTCGCATCGATGATCCATCGTGCCCGCACGGTGACGACTTCCGCCCCATGCTGGACAGTCACCTCGCCATCGCCGGAGGAAATCACCCTGGCCGGACGCCACACTTCCGCGCCCTCGCGCTCGGCGGACTCGAGGATGTGCGTATCGAGCTTTTCGCGATCGAGCTGGAATGCCGGCATGCGTACCTGGAAATTCGCCCCCACCTCCGCGCAGGAATCGAATGGCGTCTCCTCATTGTCCGCAAACCACAGTCGCAACCCCTGCTTCGGAAGCTGGTGATGCGCCAGATACGACATGAGCGCCAGTCGTTTGCTCAGGAACTCGCCGCTGATCTCCGTCGTCGCCTCGCCCACCTTTCGGTCGAAAGCCTCGCTCCTCTCGATCACAAGCACCCGCAGCTCCGGGGCCTCCCGGCGCAGCAATAATGCGAGCGATGCGCCCGAGAGCGCTCCGCCCAGCACGACGACGTCGCATTCCTTCACCATCGATCGATTTGAATAGACGGCCCGATTCCCCAGCGCAAACGCCCTTTCCAAAATTCGTCGAAAAAAGAATTGCACGACCGCCGAAGACCGATCATATTCCGCGACTCCCAAGGAGTCTTAGCTCAATCGGTTAGAGCGCTGCCCTGTCACGGCAGAGGTTGCGGGTTCGAGCCCCGTAGACTCCGCGTTTTTCGTCCTTGACTCTCAAGCACTTACAAAAAACGCGGAGCGCATCCCGGATTTTCATGACGGATTCATGACAGCCAGAAACTCGCTCTCGCTCCGAAAAGATAAAAAGCCGACCGAAAGTCTATCGACATCGTTTCGCCAAACAGGTTTCTGACAAATATGCCGACGGATCACTTGAAGCATAATCGAACGATGATCGTACATTCGTTATACGGGTTCGTGTACTGCTTCTGCGTCTTTATCTTCGCAATCCTACTCACCTTCTTGGAGGACTTCTGCGTCGAATCGAAGCGGCCCATGTGGCTTATCTGGGGAATCAGAGGGATATCGATTTTCGCATTTATAGCTGATGGAGTTGCATTTGTTTCTACGACACTTACCTTCACTTCAGAGTGCGTCCGCACAATACCTTGGAGGCGGAAGTGAATCTGAAAGAAAAATCTCAGCATCAGCTTACGGCATCTCATTCGATCGAGATTGAGAATGAGCTTGCACGCTTGATGTCCGCCAAGGAGGCCCTACAAAGGAGGATCGATCAAATCGATGACCTACTGTCTCGCGATGCCAATAGGGAGCTACTCGCAGATAGAGGGGCTTACTCGGTTTTGTTCCCAGAAACCGACCGGCAACGCTACCACCCTTATGCGACGACTTGGAAAGTCGGGTTGGCCGTTGCAACTATTTCTCTATTACCCGTTCTTTGGGCTTGGGAAGCGGCGCCATGGATGGGTTTGATCCCCGTTTTTATCGGCGGAGTCATCGCATATTTTTACGAGACGAAACTCCGAGAATATCTGTTGGAATTGGACGTCGCCAATTTGGAACGTCGTGTCCTCTATGAAAAGGATCGCGCAGAGTTAGAACGCTTATCATCGGTATTCCTCAAGGAAGGTCACAATCACTCCCAGCTCCGTGATTTGTAGTCGCCGGTTCTATTATGCTTTACATCGAGCCATTCAGGAAGTTTGTCCGGCCTGAAAGCCCTGCTTTGGACAACTCTGAATCACGAGAGATCAACGAACGAATTAATTTCCCAGCATGTGCGGTCGGTACGTCAATAAGCTCGGCGAGGTTCAATACTCGTTCTTCGAGCTAAGCGACATCCGGATTGAATGGCGTCCCCGGTACAATATCGCTCCAACGGTCGAGGTTCCGGTCGTGCGCCAGTTGGAGCCTGGGCGCCGTGAGCTGGTAGGAATGCGATGGGGACTGCGCCCGAGCTGGGCCACGCCCGACAAGAAGCTCCCGCCGCTTCACAATGCCCGTGAAGATACGGTCGCCAAGCTCCCGTCCTTCCGATCCGCATTCAAGAGCCGGCGCTGCATTTTGCCGGCCAGCGGCTATTTCGAATGGGCCAAGGCGACGAAGCAGCCTTTCTATTTCGAACGCAAGGACGGCTTCCCAATGGCGTTTGCCGCCATCTGGGAGCACAACAAGGACGCCGGCGATACGGTCTCGACCATTACGACCGTCCCGAATGCCGAAGCATCGCGGATCCATGATCGGATGCCGGTGATTCTGCGCCGGGAGTTCTGGCCTCGCTGGTTTGATCCGACTCCACTCACCGATGAGGAACGCGAAAGAATGCTCGTTCCCGCGCCCGATGGCGCCCTGAACATTTGGCCAGTGACGCGCGCGGTCGGCAATTCCCGCAACGAGGGCCCGGAGTTGGTCCTGCCAATCTCGGGAGATGAAATCAGCCGTGACGCGGGATAGCTTCGCTCATGGTCCAATGGTGCAGAGTCGCCGATGACGAGTTTCCGCCGGAGGAAACAATGGTCTGGACCTGGGACGGATGTTCCGTGAGCTGTGGCCGCTGGATCTTCTCGGGACCAGGCGCGCCCCTGGCGGAAAGCGCATGGACGGACCCGGAGGGAATGCCCCTTCGAGTCACTCATTGGCTTCCACTCGAGGAAAGCGAGGAGCCGCCGGCTCCGCCTGCTTGAGGGTCCCACAAGTCACTTGGCGACCTCGAAAACACCATCCCGCACAAGCTGCCGGAAAATCGCCCTAGGCGTGTCGCCGGCCGGGAGATCGACCCCGCGGCGCAGCGCGTCCTCTGCCAGCTCATTAACGGGAAGCGAGATGGCCAAAATCCAATGCTCGCATGCCTCACCTCCGGTCCATGCTCCGAGGTAGGCAAACGCCTTGGTATTCACGGTCTCCAGGTGCACGTCAAAGCGACTTTCTTTGACGCTGACGGCTGCCGGAAGGGTCCCGATGAGGCGGAGTTTCATGCCTAGCATGGTGAGGAATGGCATCCGACAAATGCGGTCCGACACGGAAGTTTTATGGAAAAACCCTAGATCACTCTGAGTAGAATTCTACTCGCGGTTCGGTGGTGTATCGCGGATCAAGCATGCGCTGTGACTCGCGTTGATCCCACAGGCGCCAAGCGCAAGGTTCGCTCGCAGTTTGCTAAAACTTCTGCTTCGCTCCCCAATAGTACAAATGCGAATACTCTTAGTCGCCACGATCTTCCTAGCTCTCGCGGGATGTGCTCAACATTCGCGAATAGCAACGCCAGAAGGCGCTACCTCTTCCGGGGCGCAATATGCAGCATCCGCGAACCCCTCGCAGCCTGCCCCCACGCCGTCGCAACCGACGGCCTTCGGCATAGGTTCTACCAGAGAGGAAGTTGCAGCGATAATGGGGCCGCCTCGGACGCTGATCGGAGGTGGTGAGTACAACGAAACCTGGTACTATGGTAATCCAGCAATCAGCTACGTTAGTTTCACGAATGGCCGCGTGGAAGGATGGAGCGATAACCAAGGGATATTTCCTCTTCGGTACGCGGCTACAACAACTGCTCAGAATCCCCCGCCACAGACGGCGGCAGTCACGAGTACCTCCCCCGCACCGGTTGCTACGTCTTCAGTAGGCGCTACGACATATTCAGCGCCTGTAAGCACGTCGGGGTATGGAGGGTATGGAACCGGTTCATCGACCAGTTCCACGTACGTGCATGGCTACTATAGGAGCAATGGCACGTATGTTGCGCCCTACTACCGATCGAGTGCGAATGGCACGAAGCTCGATAATTGGTCCACCAAGGGGAATATAAACCCCTACACCGGCAAGATCGGCCACCGGAGCGCATACTAAGGCGCGGCATCTCGAATGCTCTTCTCCAGCTCGAGAAAGGCCGCATTGATATCTTCGGCCTCGACATAGTGCCGTTGTCCGTCCTTGTGGGCGTCCACTCTCCATCCTTCGAAGTCCCGCTTTTCGATAGGAACCCATCCGAGCGACCAGCCGGCGGCCGAGAGTCTGTCGGCGATAATCTCCCAATATTTGCGGCCCGGGACTGCTTCCATATCGGATTGAGATTTTCCGCCAATCCGCCCATCCTGGGAAGGAACTTCATCCGCCATGAAATTTCCCATCCTTGCCCTCCTGGCGGCGTCCCTCCTTTTCTCCTCGGCCGCATTCGCTGGTACCTGCACCGGTAGCGACGACTGCACGGCCTGCAAATCGTGCCGGTACTGCAAGCATTGCGCCAAGGAAGGCGGAACGTGCGGTGTGAAAAAGCGCCTGGAGCAAACGCCGTAGCGGTTTCCTTTACTCGACCACTTACCCTCCACCTTGTTCCTGAATATGTCCCCTCGTGTCACAGCTCAGGCTTACGCCGAAATGATCGGAATGAGCCACCTCACCGTCGAGCGCTGGTGTAAAAACATGCTCCTGCCCGAGGGCGAGCGTAATCCGAACCTGCCCCCAATGGTCGCTCGTAAACGTGGAAGGTCTTGGGCGATTGATGTTGAAGCTACGGAGCGTGCACAGGTCGCCGTTGGCGGGAATCCCATTGAACGGGACATGCTGCGTGCGGCGCAGCGAAAATAGATTCAGAATTGCGACTCACAAACGGGTCGGCCCTCGATCACCTCCGGATATGTCTCCTCGCGTTTCCGCCAAAGCCTACGCCGAAATGATTGGAATGAGTCGGCTCACCGTTGAGAGCTGGTGCCGTAATATGCTGCTTCCGGCAAGTGAGCGCAGACCGAACCTCCCGCCCATGGTGGCGCACAAACGCGGTCGTGCCTGGGCTATCGACGTCGAGGCCACAGAGCGCGCGCAAATGGCGGCTGGCGGCAATCCCATAGAGCGAGATCTCCTCCGGGCCTCGTTGCGGAAATAGGATTCGGAAGCTCGATTCACGAAAGCGGGTGGCTCCTCCATGCCTTCACGAAGATCCAACTTTGCGATCTTTTCCGAAGGCAATGCTTGACGTCCAAGTTACTTGGTTCGCAACCTTAATGAATGCCCCGCAGATACAATCTCCATCCCTCCGCGATTCCCCACGATGACAATGGACAGCTCGCCGTCGTAACGCGCCAGCACTGGGACAATTATGTCTCGAAGGCCTTCGATCAGCTCAAAGGCATCTGTCTCGGTATCTTGGCCGACGGCGTAGTTACTGACGCGGAGGCGACCTATTTTCGAAATTGGATCGACGCGAACGCTCGAGTCGAGGCGGTATGGCCATTTTCCGAGATTGCGTCTCGGGTAAACACCATATTTTCGCATGGCTCGCTTACCAATGAGGAGCGGGAGGACCTCCGCGAAATCATGGAGCACATCACCGGAGGCACTTATCTGCCCGTTGTCGGGCTGGACGATACCTCAACGGCACTCCCTCTTACGGTGCCGGTCCCGGAGCCAATTCTGTTCACAGGGAAGGAATATTCTGTAACCGGTCGCTTTGCCTTTGGCACCCGGAACCGGGTTGTCGAGGCCATCATGGAACGCGGCGGTACCTTCAACAGTAATCCCCGCACATCGACCAACTATCTCGTTATCGGCCATTTTTGCAGCCGAGATTGGAAATACACCAGCTACGGGAACAAGATCGAGAGAGCGATCGAGCTGCGCGACGGCGATAATGGCATCGCGATAATCAGCGAGGAATCGTGGACGCGGGCTCTAGCTGTATGAGATCCAGTCGATAAATTATTTTATCTGCCCGTGTAGGGGATCGGAACCCCTATACCAACCCTAAAAGCAGCGCGGTAATGCGAGGCTCATCGAACCGTGCCCTTTCCTTTCTGTTTCGCGCGCCACTTCCGGCAATGTTCGCGATTTGTCGCCCTCACTTGTTCGGGATGCGAGTTCCGCCAAGCTTCTAGGCGTTCGCGGTCGCAGGCTCTGCAACGCAAGGTTCCGGATGCGCTCCGGACAAGCAGTCCGGCACAGCGTCGGCAGTTTCGTTTGGCGTGTGTGATTTCGTTTTCGGTCGTTTTCACAGAAATTTCATGCGATTCGCGCACCTCCAAACGGGTGTCACGGCCAAGGAGACTTCCTACGGGGGGTGTCATGCCGCCTCCCTTCGTGCTGGCTGGCGCTGTGCCCGCCATTCCTTGCGGTAGCAGGCGGCCTTCCATGCGACCTCGACGTCGATTCCGCCTTTCCCGCCCTCTGGATGCTTCGCCCACCAATCCCGGAACTCCGGCTGCGGCGGGTCAATTTTGACAAGGCGTAGCTTTTCTGTCGGCCGCTTCGGCAGCGTTCCTCCATCGAGTGCTCGGCGCAGATACCGCTCCCAGCCGATCGGTGTAGTTGGCCAGCCTTTCTCCTGGCTCAACCTGAGCCAATCTAGGAGCATTGGAGTGACGTCCCCGCCCTCATTGAGTGCATCGAGCATGAGATCGAAGTCGGCTCTCATGGCTGCACCTCCCTCGCCAGTCGCTCTACCTCCGCTCGGAGATCGACGCGGCTACGGTCGTCATCGTCAGCATCGCCAATTCCCTCCATCCTATCCCCGCAGCGCGGAGGCGGCATCTCGACTGTCGAGCTATCATCCGGCGTGGCCGTCGAGAGGCATGGTATGGATTCTATTTCTGCTTCTGCTTCTGCTTCTGCTTCTGGTTTAAGGGTAGGGTTAAGGGTGCAATTAACCGGTGCCTTTTCACTGGAGTTATGGGGCTTGAGGGCGGGATTGCCGCCCTTTCTGCCAAGCTCCCGTTGGCGCTCCATGTATGCGTGATCCCTCACCATGCGGCGGCAGAAGATCACACCGCTCTCGTCGCGAGAAAACACCCCGGCCCCTTCCAACTCCGCGAGCAATGCTTCGATGACGGATGGACTTTCCCCCACTATCCGGGCGAGCTGCGTCGGCTGAATGGATTTTCCGTTGATGAGTAAATAGCCCCTGCGCTCCGACAGGTGCATATGGCAAAGACAGTGCACCCATAACCCTTGAGCAGCGATGCCACATAGGCGCAGTGCCGGGTCCGATAAGAAGTCGGAAGGAAAGAACTTGAACCAAGCCATCCGCTGATTGCGACTCTTGACATCGGACATTTCATGTCCTACCGTCTGCGGCGATCTGTTTTTCACGAAATTGCGCGCCTCGGTTCCCGCTGGGGCGCGCTTTTTTTCGTCGGGAGGCATTTTATGCCACCTCCCCGACCGTGCGGCGTGCGATCCAGGCTTCCAATGACGCTCGCTGATACCGAACTCGCCTCTTACTGAGTTGAATATAGGGCAATGGATCAACGGACCGGAGGCGGTACCGCTCGAGCGTGCGCGTTGAGCAATCCAGGAGGCGGGCAGCCTCGTTTTTGTCGATAAGTGGCTGAGGTGAATTTGCGTCGGACATACGCCGACGCCGCGATGTCAACTGGCGCGAATCGGTCACATGTGACCGATAAGATGATAGAACCGGTTCAAATCGTGCACATGTGACCGATTTGGGATATTGGAGCGTTAAAAATCACATGTGACATTTTCCCTTCGAAGGGAAAAATCTACCTGCCTCAGATACGCGGACCGAGAAAGGGGAATTCAAATCCAAAAACGAATCATGTGTCGTATTTCGGGCCAATCGGGTGGACGCTGGCTCCATGACAAAAGCCAAACCGGTTTGGCTTTTGATAAGGGGCGCAAAAGCGACAGCACTGTCGCTTTCCCAAGCTATCATCCGCGCGACGGGTCTCGTCCAAGATCGAATTGTCACACCGGTATGACAATATCCGGCTCGCGCGAATCAGAGTTTGAATTTTGCTCTCGAAAGCAAAATTTGTACTCACATTCCACGAGAGATTCTCGATGATGGAGGAAGGAAAGATTGTGTACTCGAGTACACAATTCAAATTTCGAGCAGATCCAGGGCGGAAGATTGTGTGATCGATCACACAATTCAATAGGTCGGATTCCGCACATGTGCGGAATTTGGATCGGCGGGAAATTGTCCCTTCAAAGCGACAATTCAAACTTGGAACAGATCCAACGCGACTTCGGGCCTGAATTGTCGCGTCGACGCGACAACCTCCCATGCGACGATTTCTGACCCGGATCAGAAGCCGATTTTCTACACGTGTAGAAAATTCAAACTCACGCGGCCTTCCTACTCCGCGGCATCGCCACGATGTTTGCGGGCTTCTCGGGCTTGATCGAGAACCATGCCTTACCCTGGGCCTCGGTGACGAGTTCCTTGTAATGGCGATGAACCATGCGCTCGGTGTTTCCCATCTCATGGGCGACCTGAGCGGCGTTCTTTGTGACTGCGAGCCGGTGACTTCCAAAGCCGTGCCGCAGCCCGTTGTGAATCCATTCCACACCGATAGAAGATGCCAACTTGCGAGAGATCCTCTCCGCATTGGCGTAGGACATTTTCCCGGTTTCATCGCGATACGGCGCCAGCCACGCCTTGAGATTCGGAAGAATGGGAATCAGTCGGCGAGCGGCCGTCTTCGCTTGGCCTGCTCGGATTTCAATAACCCCTTGATCGAAACGGACGTTCTCCCATGTGAGCCGCCCCATCTCGGAGTTTCGCACGCCGGCAAACGCTCGGATAGCGAGGTACGGAAGAAGGGTCTTATCCGCCGCACGCAATAACTTCTCGATCGCCTCGGGGCCGAAAATCTGAACGTCCTCGCCGCGATCCTTTGCCATAGGCAACCGGTCGGCCTCGGTTTGAACTTCCCGCTCTAGATAGCCGCGATCCCTTGCCCATCGGAAAAGCGTGACGATGTGCTGACGGAAATTGTTCCTCGTCCGCGGATGAGTGGCTATCCCGCGAAGCCATTCATCCATGGTAGCTGTACCGACATCTCGGAGCGGTTGCTGGAATGCCCCGGAGAATTTCCGAAGCCGCGAGCGCGCATCCTGCAAATATCGGTTCCCTACCCCATCGGATTTCTTGGCCTCAAGGAATTGCTCGACGGCCTCATGGACGGAAATGATCGTCTCCTGAGTGGGTCTGCGCGCCACGTAGAATTTGACGGCCTCCATTATCGAGGCACCGCCAAGCAGCTTGTGTGCGGCAACAAACTCCTTCACCGCGACGTTGAGGGGAACATTGATCGGGGCGAGCTCTCGAAGCGCAAGGCCGTAGGCTTCGGCGTCGCTGGTCTTCATGGCCACGGCTGTCCTGTGTCCGCTCTCGAGCTTTATCGCAATCCGCTCGGCCTCACCCCTCGCCTCTGCCAAGTCGGCGCTGGTCTTTCGGCAACGCTTCGGCCCTTCGTACCAGGCAATCGTGTAGAGCGGATAACCGCGACTCTCGCCATTATAGATTTTCACGGTGACGCTCCCGACCTTGACCGAGATCGGAAACTTCTGAGCCTTCGCTGCCGTGGCGGTTTTCATGACATTTCATGACAGCAAATTGTCGGCAAATGTCAATTCCTGACAGACATTTGTCATGACTCTACTCTGTTATACCCGTAGAGCCTACGTTTTCGAGCCCCGTAGACTCCGCGTTTCTTTTCGCGGAATCTCTTCAAACACGCATGAGCAGGCGCTCTGCGACCCGAGTCAACCACTCACGACTCTGCTCCCGTTCACTCTCCAATTCAAGGTGAGGCGACGGCATCGCTGTTAAAAGAAAGACCGTATTCGAGACTCGTTGAGCGTCGCAGTGGGCGCTGCTGCATCGGACTTCGTTCGAAGTAGAACCCGGAGCTTTCCCGACTTTCACATCGGTCCAGTTATTTCCTGAGTTTGGTATTACGCGGCTAGTTGAACGAAGAGCATCGGCACCTCCCTCCGGAGAGCGGGCTCAGGATCTCCTCTCGTCTTCTAGAGCTCGGACGAAGTGATCCATATCCCAGCTACCGCGTATGTCCAGGCGCCCTTCCCACTCATCCTACTCTAGATCGGACAAAAAATGGTGTCATTGATAGCCAACCTACCAGCCGGAAATATTGACCGGGATCAATAAAGCGTTTTTTTGTCAATTCGGAAATTGATTAGCGTGCCAAAGCATCGGTACACTGAAGACCTATGAAGACAACTCGATTCATCAAAGCATTGGTGGTCGCGTTGACAGGGGGCCTGCTCCTCTCCGGCCCGACCCTTGCCACACCCGCTACCACCCTCAAAGCAAAGAAGGCGATCAATCTCTCCGAGTTCGCCGGAAAGTATAATGGCTCACTATCAGTCTCGGCCTTCGGGTTCACATTCCCCGGAACGGCCGTTGTCAAAAACCGAGTCCCCGGTAGTGGGCGCTCGGCGAAGGTGATGATCTCCGGATCGGTGCAGCTCGGAAGCATATTTCCGTTTGGAGCCAACCTCTCACTCCAGCCAAGCGGACGCTGCATCATCTCGGATATCGTGCTCGGCACACCGCTCGGCGTGAGCGGAGTCGGCACTTACCAGCAAAAATCCAAAAATAAGATCGTAGGCTCCGCCTCGGTCACGGCCAGTGGCAGCACGATCAAGTTCGACTGCACATTCGTGGTAAAGCCGGCCGGCGGTAAGAAGAAAAAGCTCGTCGGCATCCTCACCATGTCTGTCGACGGCACACCGCAGGCCACTGTATCAATTAACGCCGTGGGAAGATAACAACCTGCGGCATCCCTCTTCCCGGCTGTCGCGGGGCGAGCGTCCACCCCAAGGAGCCGCACCGCTCAGCCGGGATCAGATCTTATCAGGCGAGCCACATTGGCTCGCCTTTGTGCTTTGAGAGATTCGACTCAATAGCGCGACCGTATCTCTGACCATTTCCTGGTTGCGAGCCACTCCTACCCACCCTCTTCTTGGATGAACTCGCATCACGCATCATAAGAGCAAGCAGACGGTCGATCATCAATGTCACCTCGTTTTGAGCTTCCATGCCCCGGCATTCCGGCATGAAGGCAAGAAAGGCTACGGCGCTACGGCAGCTTCCGGACATGCCCTACCGTCGAAGGAATGGCTCGCCACCGGGAATGCCCGGCATTTTGCCGGGCTCGTCTCGAAACGGGGGAAAAGCCGCAGCCCTCCCGCCCGCAGAGGACCGTCTGGTGAGCCGCCTCCTTCGCTGATGCAGATTTCGCCGATGGCACCTCAGTGACGAATTTTCATCTCGCGACTTCGATTTATATTCAGAACCACATTCATATTTTATACCTGGTTACTTTTCAGTACTTGATATAGATTAGTTACATAGTACATCAAATCAACACCGCCTCGCCTTAATACTTATTGCGCTTAAAAAATATGAAATCTTTCAATTTCTCCCCAATACCCCCGAAAAGCCCGCTTGCGCGAGACTGCCCGATCCGGGACGTACTGGCGGGGATTGGGGATCGTTGGAGCTTGCTGGTGTTGCTGACTCTCTCCCGCGGAACAAAGCGTTTTTCTGAGCTGAAACGCGAAATCGGAGATGTGTCTCAGCGGATGCTGGCGGAGACGTTGCGGGGACTGGAGCAAGACGGCTTCGTAAAGCGAAGAGTGCATCCGACGGTTCCGCCGAAAGTAGAGTATAGCCTCACTCCCCTCGGCGAATCGCTCTTCGCCCAAATTCAGTCGCTCATCGATTGGGCGAATAAAAGCCATTCGCAGATACGGCGAGCTCGAAAGCGATATGTTCCCCCGGCAATTGCGTCGTAGTCGATCTCAATGCCTCCGCCGCGCCAGAGCCCGCCATGCTCGTGAAGGTCCAGATCTGGAGCTGAATTCCCGGCCAGGCTTGGGGAGACCCTTCTCCTCTTGGTGATGTCGCGATGGATATCGCTCCGCGCAGGCTGAGCCCCAAAACCGCCACGTGCCCCTGCACCCGCAGCCTTGCCCGGATCATCCCCCGCTTGCGCAAGCGAACCAGCGCTGCTCGATTAGCTCGATCACTCTCCAATGAAAACGATCCTGCTTCTCATCATATCGAACACCTTCATGAACCTCGCATGGTATGGGCATTTGAAGTTCAAGAACCAGGCGCTTTGGATCGTGATTCTCCTCAGTTGGGGGGTGGCCTTTTTTGAATATCTCTTTCAGGTGCCGGCAAATCGAATTGGCGCCCAGGAGTGGACTGTACCGCAGCTCAAGATCCTGCAGGAGTGCATCACACTGGGGGTATTTTCCGTCGTCGCTTTCGTGCTCTTCGGCTCGCCCCTCAAGTGGAACTACGTCGTATCCTACGCGCTTATCGTGGGAGCCGTCTTCTTCGCTTTCAAATTCTGAAAGCGGCGGTCGAGGTCAAATGCCGCTTTCGCGATGGGGGCACCGGCCGCAGAGAGGAGATAAGATTCATTCACTCGGTCCCGCCACCCAGGAGGGCTGCCCGACGGAGGCCTATCGCCGAATCTCCCAGACTTCCGAGGCCCCGGCGCGATGCAGGAAATCGGCCGCTTCATCTGGATCGAGCGGCGCGCCTGCAGGCAATAGGCAGAGATATTCATGCGAGGACCATCGTTCTGCGAAATGGGGCGTGCGAAAAATCGGGTGCTTCTGCTTGGGCAGGCTGACGAATATGAGCGCCCCCAAGGTCGCTGTGAAAAATGCGCAGATACCGCAGGCGAGGAGCATTCCGTGGAAGAAAGCATGCCAGTCGCGAATGGGAGAATCCGTGATCCCCTCAACCATACCCGAGGCAACCATCGCTGCAAGCGTCCCAGAAATCCCAGCACCCATCGCAGCGATCCCGAATAGAACAAAGATCGGGATCACAAGCCATCCCCAACCATCCACGTGGCGCAGTTCGTTGGTCAACCGCATCGTGAAGGCTTCGACTTCGTAGCCTGCGGCGCGGGCCAGCATGGCTGCGGTAAACACGACATCTCCCTGCGGGAACTCCCCCACCGCGGCATATGCCGGAGTGCCCAGAGCGAAAGACCGTTTCGCCTTTATGGCTTCGAGGATTCCATCCTCCCATTCAGCGTGACTTAAATTGGTCTTCCCACCCCCCGGGAGACTTCTCTCCCGCCCCGTCGGGCGATGCGTTGGACCTCTTGCGACATCAGTCGTGCGCGGAAGCCAATATGCAGGCCCGAGCCCCACAAAACCGGATAGCGGTAATCGGTCGCTTGTTGCCATATTTACGCTGGCGGTCTTTTTATCCGCCCGAGATTTTCTTCGTCCGGTGATCGCCCACGTCATGTCGGAACTTTCCCGGATCAGCGGCATCCAGAATTTTTGAAAACGCTCCCGGCGATGCCACGCGAATGGCAAGTGACCGCCGACTGTCGCGTCTGTACACTCCGGTCGCATGTCCGCGCCCAGACGATCTCGGCTCCCCTCATGGCTGGCCCTCACCCGCCTCGACGCCCATCATCGCCAGATCATTGCCCTCGCGGCGGGAGTCGGCGCTTTCTTTTTCCTCCCGTCGCATGATCCCTCGCTCGTCTCACATCTTGTCTCGGCATGGGCGATTTTTGCCGCCACCCTCATCGCGCTCTGCTGGATCGTGCTGTTGCGCCGCCATCCCAGCGGCTATTCGGAACTCGTCACCCTGCAGGATGCGGGCAGAACCTTCCTCTTCACGTTTGTCCTCGTGGCCGCCTGCATGAGCGTGCTCGCCGTCTTCTTCGCCATCGAGGAGCAGCATCACGTCATCAAAGAGGCCGCGAAATTCCAGCTCCTCATCCAGAGCATCCTCACCGTCGCCGAGTCCTGGATCCTCGTGCATACCCTCTTCACTCTGCGGTATGCGCATCTCTACTATCGCCCGGAACCCGGCACCAAGGAACCAGGCGGCGGCCTCGAGTTCTCGAGCACTCCCCGCCCCGACTACCTGGATTTCGCCTACTTCTCGTTCATCATTGGCATGACTTGCCAGACGTCCGATACCGGCGTGAGCTCGCGCCCCATGCGTCGTCTGGCCCTTCTCCATGGCGTGATCGCCTTCGTCTTCAATACCGCCATCGTCGCCCTCAGCATCAACATCCTGGCATCGCTTCTGTAAGCAATCATAGTCGAGTGTTGTTTCTCCCATACATCTCTCCGGCCTGACTCTCGGCCCCCAAATCTGGCGCCCGCGCCCCGGAGAACACCCCTACCACCATGGACATCAAATCTCCGGTCCTACTAAAATTTAAAGCCGCTCTCTTCCTGGTAATTGGCGCGCTCTCGGCAGGATTACTCCTGTTTCTGGTGTACCCCAGTCTCTCCTGGCCAGTCCCCATCTTGCTGGCGCTCTGTATCTGGGCGTTCTGTCGGGCTTATTACTTCTGCTTCTATGTCATGGAGCATTACGCCGATCCGAATTTTAAATATGCAGGCTTGCTCGACTTGGCGAAGCACTTGGCGGGCTTCAAAAAGAAGTGTCCCACCGACAACGATCCCGAACCGAATACGTGACTTGATTGCGGAGCTGACAGATGTCCTATTCCATTGTCCCCTTTTCCCTCGATCATCTGACTGCCTTTCGGGACGTTTTCGATTCAGTCGCCCGGGAGAGGAAGTATCTCGCCTTTGTCGCCGCCCCGCCGTTGGAAACTGTAAGGGCCTTTGTCACAAGGAACATGGAGCTGGGCTGCCCCCATTTCCTTGCGATTGCCGGCGAACGCGTGATTGGATGGTGCGACAGCCCTTGCTCGGATAAGGAGGGCTTTCGACACACGGGTTACCTCGGCATGGGAGTCCATCGAGATCATCGCGGACAAGGCATCGGCAAGAACTTGCTCATTCACACGATCCACGCTGCCTTCAAGGGGCCGCTGTCCCGTATCGAATTGGATGTCTTCGCCAACAATACTGTCGCAATCAGCCTCTATCAAAAATTCGGATTCAAATCGGAAGGGCGTAAACGTCAGGCACGCGTTATTGATGGTGTCGCAGAGGATATATTGATCATGAGCCTGCTGAAGGAGGAGTTTCGCGAATAGCGGGAATCGCTCCCAATTGAAAAGCTTCCGTCCCTGCCCTACCGCTGCTGTAGACCTCTCGTGAAAACCGCTGTTGGGGTGACAGCCCCTCAGGCCAATCCAGATCATTAGCCCCGAAGAATGCCCTCCCGTCGTCTATTGGCTGAGATTGCATCCCGCGAAGCAGGCCAATGTTTCGCCGGTAATTCCCAAAAAGCTGGCCCTGCTATCGAGAAATATCTCTCCACTCTTCGGAATGCTCTCAATGCCAATGCCGAAACATCCAAATACTCCGATCCTGACGTGGGTTTCGACTGGTGCGGTGCATTCGTCTATTACTGCTGCCTCGAAGCCGGCTTTCGTTTCTCTCCAAAACCAGACCCGCGCTATCGCTACACGCTCGGAGCCGTACCAGCTTGGCGAAATTGGGCTACACGGGGTGGCTTTTTCCATCCTAGCAATTCCTTAAAACCAGAACCCGGCGACATTGCTCTTTATAACCGGGCCTGCAGCGATCAACCTTTGGATCATATCGGCATTGTGCTGCAAGCGGCCGGAGGAGGTATCCTCAGCGCAGAAGGAAACTTCGCTAATCGCACAGGCATTGTTTTGCGCAACCCATCCTTAATTGATGGATATGTTCGCCTGCCGGAACTATTAAACTTTCCAACCAGTTTATGAAGGCTCTTTTTGAAGTCCTCCTCGCGACCGTGGTCTTCACAACCCAAACGTTCGCCGCGGGTACCTATGACAAACAGCTTTTCAATTGGTGCAAGTCTTCCGACGCCGTTGTCCATATCCGTGTAAATGCCACACTGGAGACGGAGAACCCGCAATGTTATCTCGTGAAAAGCGTATCTCTCGTTCGCACGATCAAAAAGGTCGATTCGTTTCTCGGTGATGCCGCCGTAGCGTACGCCCTCACGGTGGTTCGCCCTAGAGATACCTTACCCGACTGGTATCTTACTATCCAAACACCTGGTGATTACGTTGTATTCTGTCAGTCGCTCGTAGGCGACGAGTCCTTGCCCGTTGGACCTCGTATCGAGATCTCGGGTCTTTACAAAGATGACGATTCTAAAATTCGCAAGCTTTGCGAGCAGGGCAGGGATGCGAAGGCGGATTGAGGATCCCCCTTCGGCCAGACCGAGAGCCGAACGCCCTTGGGAATCGTCGGCGACATCTGCTTGGAAAATCGAAAAGCCGACATTTTCCCCACCGAAGGCATCTGTCCCCGCGGACGACGCCTCCGAGATCAAATACGGATGATCAAAAACATGTAACTTTCTGTAGTAGAAGCGGAAATATCTATTTCTACTATAAATATTTACAAACATCCTCTCACCATTTCCGCATCGGCATACCCCACATGCGGGCTGGGCAATTTTGGGGGCGCCACGATTGTTCGCAATAATGCGAACAACAGTAATTCTTCCCGTTCGGGCGTGCGTGCATTGAAATGGCTGGGCCTAATCGAGTGAATATCGTGGAGGACGCCTTATGGAATGTCGACACTATCGTCTGAGTACAATTTCTCATCTATCCATCTTATATTCAACAAATTGCTATTCTTTTTACGTAAAAATCTTTCGCATTTTATCCCGTTTTTCCCTTTCCATCTACGTGTTAACATTTCTCACAAGGAAGTGGACTCGGACCTGACCCACCCAATCAATAAGGTGCCACGCTATTTGAAAAGCGGATTTCTCAATTTTGTATGCAGAGTACGCTGCGAAGCGAACACCTCAAAAGCTATTTGATGGTGTTTCGATTGGTGAAAGGTGGCGACCCAGCGTGGCTCACTCTCCCGCCTGCTCTCGGCCCAACTTGGGTATCTCCTGTGCTTCCAGGCTCGGCTATATCAAAGTCAAAATCGCGCCGTCCCCGAGAATACTTCTCCTCCGTTGGGTCGTTTGTTATCCAATTCGGAACGTTTTCCCCAATTATCTCGATCTCGCGATTATGGTTAAGAGCTCTCAGCCTTCGCGATGCGATTGATCCACTCGATGCTTTTTTAAGCCGCATTCCGTACTCCCCTCCCCTCATGCCAGCGGAACCCATTTTGATTCTATTGATTCTCGGCGGATTCGCTGGACTGATATTACTATCGATATCTTGGCGAATGCGTCGTTCGGTCGAGCTGATCGAACAATGGGCGGTCGATAATGGTTTTGAACTCGTGGATGCCCGGCCTCGCAATTTTCTGCGGGGTCCATTCTTCCTTCGAAGCACCGAAGGGCAATCGGTCTATTATCTCACCATTCGCGACCGATCTGGCATCACACGTTCCGGTTGGGCGCGCTGCGGCGGGTGGTGGTTGGGATTGATATCCGATAGCGTAAAGGTCAGATGGGATGAATAGTTCCCAAATGCCGAACTTGTATCGTCGCTGCATTTGCTTCGCTAGCTTGATGCTCTGCGTAACGGCCTATGCACAGAATACCATAGAATATCGGACCTGGACTGACACAGGCAATCGAGAGGTCGAGGCGACTTTGATTCGAGTCTCAGCCGAGGGGGCCACGTTGCGATTGCGAAATGGAAGTACGATTACCGTCCCCCTGGCAAATTTAAGTACTCCGGATCGTGCATGGCTGTCGGCGCATGCCGCTTCACCGATAGCCTCCCCGACAGCAGCTCCGAGTCTGCTGGCGAATGGCGCGGCCGCTGGCGATGCAGGCTCTCAACGGGACTGGCCGCGGATGGTCGCCTTGGAAGCCGCCCCGGACATCAAAGTCGTCACAGAGGATTCCGCGAAGGGCGAGTATGTTTACTCGTCGGATCACTTCGAGTTCCACTGCGACTCGTCCCTTAGTCCAAATGTTGTACGGGAGTTCAGCAAAGTCTTCGAAGCCACCCGACTTCTGAACTCGAAACTTCCACTGGGTCTCGATCCACAGCCTGAGGATGGGCGATCGAAATTCCAGGCTCATATCTTCACCAATCGGAATGATTACCTGAAGTCCGGCGGCATGAAGCGCTCCGGAGGCATCTATTCCCCCGCGGACCGGGCGATCATGGTCCCGATGGATAGTCTCGGAGTGCGTCGCGTCGGCACCCGTATCTACGTCGACTCGACGCAAGACTACAGCACCCTCGTGCACGAGACGACGCATCAGATGATGAACCACTGGCTGCCCGTGCTGCCGGTCTGGTACATCGAAGGCTCGGCCGAGTACGTCGAAATCGCGAAGTACACCAACGGCCGCTTCTCGCTCGTGCAGCAAGACAGCCGGCTGCGTGATCGACTCTACACATGGGGCGGATATCGGACCTTCCAGATGGTGCCCATCCAGGAATTGATGACCATGAACAATAATACGTGGTCGGCAGCATTCGCCACCCCGAGCGGCTCATGGCGAAACTACGCCTCCGCGCTGGCGCTCACCTATTATTTCTATCATCTCGATGGCCGGGGCGACGGTTCGGAATTCAAAAGTTACCTCGCCGCGATCAAAGACAGCCACTCGCCAGCCGAGCGAGACGCCATAGCGCAGAAATATCTGCTCCGCGGCCGCAGCTACGCCATTCTCCAGAGCGATGTTCAGAAAGCCTTGCGCCGAATCGGAATCACGGTGACCTTTGCGCCAGGCGAAAAGGCGCGTTGAATTCCCTTCAAATTGCTCCCGAAACCGCTGAATAGATCTTTCACCCCCAACGTTCCAATCCCATGAGAATCCTCCCGCTCATTCTTGCCATCCCCCTGCTCTCGCTTTCCGCGCAGGCTTCCGTTCCGTCCGACGGATCCGCAAGCAAACCTCGTACAATGCAGGCCAATGCGCCGGCGTCCCAAATCATCGTCCTGCTTCCGAACCGTACGTACGAGCTCTTCACTCCGGCTGAGGTCCCGACTCTCCAGGCCCTCCTCGACAAACTCCCGAAAGGCGCCGCCCATTCCGCCCGGCAAATCCGCCTGATCCGGAAGGGCGAGTTCGTCACTTTCTCACTTGAGCAGATCCCAAAGGACAAGCTCGCCACCTGCAAACTCGATCGATGGGACGTCGTGCAGATCATCGGGAAGACAAAGTGATGCGAGGCCGACGGCTCTCGAACCATACAAGATGGTCGATGGCAGCGATGCAGCCTGCCAGCCTCGAGGACGCATAGATCGAGAAGATGCCGCCGCTCATTTCGGTCCGCAGCGCTCGTCCGGGCGATGCAGCAGCGCTTTCGATCCTCATCGCCCAGCTCGGCTATACACTCGATGCGGCCGCGGTCTCCGCCCGGCTGGAATGCTATTCTGACGATCGAAGTGTGGTCCTCGTCGCGGAACGTGAATCGGAGGTCGTTGGTTTTCTCTCCTTCCATGCCATCCCGCTCTTTCACGAAGATACCAATCTCGGTCGGATCACGGCTATGGCCATCCGGGAGGACTGCCGTCGGCAAGGTGTCGGACGCTCGCTCGTGCGAGCCGCAGAGGACCATGCCATCAACCTCCACTGCTCCCGCATCGAGGTAACAAGCGGCGACCATCGGGAGCATGATGCCCACCTGTTCTATCTAGCGCAGGGATATCTCTCCGATTGCCGTCGTTTCCTCAAACGCCTCGACAAGCGAGTCCTTTGACTTGATTTTCCAGTGTAACAGTGCAACCGTGCAGCACAGGAATATGAACATCACCCTCAAGATCAATGACGATCTTTGCCGAGAGGCTCGTCATCGAGCCGTGGATGCGCATTTGTCGCTATCCGGCTGGGTGGCCGACATCATCAGAAAAGAGATTGATCGCTCGTCTGCCAAAAGACCTCGAACGCTTCTGGAGGAATTGGGAAATGGAGAGCTTGCGGAATTCGATTTGGAATTTCGAAGAGATCGTACTCCGGCCCGAGATCTGGAATTCTCCTGATGGCCTATCTTCTCGATACGAACGTCGTTTCGGAACTACGCAAGGCGCATCGCTGCGATCCGCATGTCGCCGCATGGCAGCGCTCAATTATGGGACAGCCGCTCTTTATCAGCGTGATCAGCCTTATGGAAATTAAGCGAGGGATTTTGAGCGCGAGACATCGGGATGCCCGCTTCTCAGAATTACTCGAAAGCTGGTACGAGAATCAGGTCAAGCCTGCTTTTTCCGGTCGAATCCTCTCAGTCGACTTGGAGATCAGCGAGCAGTGCAGCGTACTCCTTGAATCCCGCACGCGCGGCTTGGCCGATGCGCAAATCGCAGCCACCGCCAGCGTGCATGCCCTCACGCTGGTCACCCGCAACGTCGCGGATTTTACCGATTGCGAAATTGGACTGCTCAATCCCTGGGAGTTCCCTGCGATCTGATCTCGGTATCTTGCTCCGCTGAATTCCTCTGGCCCCGCCGGTTCGACGGGAATATCCTTTCCTTGAATTCAACGGGATCTTTCCAATGAGCGTGACTTCGATTCTTTGTCGAGACGTAGGCGCTTTCGGCAAATGGACTATCGCCGCAGGAGCATTTGCTCTCCTGGTTTGGATTCTGCGTATTATTGTCATTCAGCCCGCCGAACCATTCGGTCCGTTCAATACCCGGCTCGAGTCCGTCCTCTGGACGTCGACGGCCGATTGCCAGACGTTCTATGGCCCCGGCACCCCGCAGAGCGAAGCACTCGCCCACAAGTTTTATGCGGGCAACTATCTCGACACTTCCTTCCGGGTTCCGAATGTTCCGATCTATCTCGCGCCACTCGAATCGTTTCGCATCCCAAATCACCATCCCATTCTCGTCGCATTCAAGAAGACGGATTGGGTCGACCGGGATACGCCCAATCTCATCTACAATTTCTCTCCGGAAATGGCCGCAATGTTGCGAAAGTCTCATAGCCCCGCCCATCCTGCGGAGGATGCCTCGAAGCCAGGGCTGTAACTGCTCTCTCGCGCGGGTGAACGCTTGAAAGCGGTAGAGCCATTGCCTCACGATTGCCCAATGACCAATTCCCAATGCTTTCCGGTACGCGCGTGGCGCGCACGCTGTTGGCTTGGAATTCTCGGCTGGGCCATAGGCACTTCCGTCGTCATTGCGGTCATTGCTCTGGTCGACCACTCTACGCTTCCTAGTCTCATACGGGGATTGGGCTTCGCGCTAATCCCGTTGTGGCGGACCCTTTGCGAAACCCATCGAGTCTATTCGGTCGATACTGACTCACTGACCATTCACAAGCCATGGAGTGAGACCGTTGTGCCACTTACCCAAATCCGGGAAGTTCGATCGGAATCTCCATGGTATTCCAGCTTCTTCGCGAAGCCTTGCCCAGAATCACTCGTCCTGATTCTCGATAATCTCTCCCGGATTCAGATGTATCCGAAAGATACTGCGGCGTTCCTGGAAGCCCTCGGCCCAATTTCCAGCGACGCGACGATGTCGCGGATGCCCTCCGGCGTCTCAGTGGAAGGAAGCTCGATATAGAGTGCCTCTCCGTAAGGTACGCCACTCGTCGCTGGAGACCCGCAGCCGACTTGTCGTTCTCGCAGGATTAGCTGCAGGCTTTTGATTCGTATCGAGGGCATCGCTGGTGGGGGAATTTTCGGGCGAAAGAAATCCAATACCTTCCTCGAATAACCTTCCATTCAGCTCCGTCTCTACTGCACAACGAACTTCGAATGAGAATTCCCCTCCTCGCATTTGGCCTGCTGTCGCTTACACTCGGAATGAGCTACGCCCAAGTCTCGTCGGCGCCTGTGGCGCCCGATTCGCAGCGCCGGATCATCCGATCGAGCCCGAGCCAATCTTCCTCCGATTCGAAGAGTGATCTCGGAGCCAATTACCAGCTCCGCCTCAAGGGTGCGGCGGACAAGAACACGTTCCTCGACATCACGGTTATTGGATCAGGCAGAATATTTTCGATCCAGACAGCGGAAGAACAACCTGCGCATTTTCAGGGTAAGATCACTCCGGAAGGAGAACATTTCGTGGTCGATTATGGCATTACGGAGACTTTCAAAGTGCCAACGGATCCCAACCTGCACGTAGCGCCGGGATTTGGCGGCGCCTCCAGAGACGCGACCATCTCCGGCTCCGTCAAACTCACCCCGGGCAAGTCGATGCGCATCGCCGAAGTCAACGGGAAGGTGTACACGCTGGAGATCCGTCCCGCGGAATCACCCGAGAAATAGTTGAAAGACGCGGCCATCCGCGTCAAAGAATCGGCATGCATCATACGACGGGCTTCGAGGTACATGGCCACGAGATCGTGGAGGAACACGGCGTCGTTCGCGGGATCATCGTGCGGTCCCGATCGGTGATCGGCAGCTTCGGCGCGGCGATCCAGACGCTCTTCGGCGGGAACATCACGATCCTCACGAATCTCTGCGAGCGCGCACGATTCGATGCCTTCAGCCTCATGCTCCAGCATGCCACCGACCTCGGCGCGAACGCCGTGATCGGCGTGCGATATGACGCGACGGAACTCATGCCCGGTGTCACCGAGGTCCTTTGCTATGGCACGGCGGTGACGATCCGGCCCCGGGGCTAGCTCGCGCGGCCGTCGCGGAGCCACATTCCCGCTCCATGGACTTTACCCTCGATCGAAAACCCTCGGCCGCGGAATTCCGCGACCTCCTGGTTCGCTCCACACTCTCCGAGCGCCGGCCGATCGACGATATCCAGTGTCTCCAGGGAATGCTGGATCATGCCACTCTCATCGCCACCTGCTGGATCGAGGACCGATTGATCGGCATCGCGCGATCGGTCACCGACTATCATTACTGCTGCTATTTGTCCGATCTCGCCGTCGACTCGGAATTCCAACGCCAGGGCATTGGGGCACGGCTCATTGCGCTCACACAGACGCGACTGCAGACTCACTGCAAGATCATCCTGCTATCGGCTCCCGCCGCTTCGGGATATTATCCCCATATTGGCTTCGTCTCTCATCCCTCCGCGTGGATCCTCCCGGCCAGCCAGGCCGTGAAGACGCCCTCCGCCAAATGAGGTGCCCTGCCCGCACACAGAAATCAACCATTCACACCCCTCGCATCATGAAGATTCTTCCCGTTGTTCTTTCCCTCCTCCTCCCGCTCGGTCTGACTTTTGCCGCGGACGCCCCGGCTAAGAAAGACCCCGTCGACGCGGCCATGGATGCCGCGATGGACAAGGATCCCTCGACAGCCGGTATGGTGAAGGCGATCTCCGATGCCAATGCCAAATGGGACAAGCGCCTGAACGATGCCTTTCAGAAGCTCAAAAAGACCATGCAGCCCGATGAATGGCATTACTTCGTCCTCGCGCAGAAGGACTGGCTGGTTTTCCGCGAGGCGCAGCTCAAATCCATCAACGTCACCTTCTCGAAAATGGACGGCACCATGTGGATCCCCGTCTCCGCTTCGAAGGCTATGGAAATCACAAAAGACCGCGCCCTGTTCCTGGAGTCTCTCGTCGACACCATTGGGGAGAGGTAATACCAAATCGATGAGGTAACCGGATTCCGCTTAGGCCGAATTTCGGTGTAGCCGTCGCGGCTGCGGGATGAGATGCGCAAGGAATCTCAAGGGCTGCTCAGCCGCAAATCCTGGATGCGACGAAGCCGAAGAGAGCATCGCTTGAAGACGGTGATGCGTCGTCCATACTTGCTCCTGTAGCCGCGTCCCTGTGAGACGCGCATCGATCCTCGGATATCGCTCCACCTCGATTCCGTTGCATCGCCCACAAGGCGAGGGCTCCAGGTGAATCCAGTCATTTCGTCATGAGGGTATGACTCACTCGAACGCGGCAAGAGACGGCCGCGACTACAGGAATTGCGGAAACGTCTTTTCTTGAAATACTCTGGCCTGCTCCTCCTCCAAGGAATGGAGTCATCCATCGCGACCTATCCGGCTCACGTGCCGTAGCCAAAGAGGCCCCGGAAAACACAAAGCGCCCGCCGCAATGCTTGGAGCATCACGGCGGGCGCGGAGTTGCGTAGCGCGCGATTGTTTACTGGCCGTTGACGGTAACTGTCACGATCTTCGACTGGCCAGTGGAGTTGGTGGCAATGATGCGGATGACGTTGGGGCCGGCCGAGAGCGAGCCCGTGCGAATCTTCCAAACGTCACCGGCTGGATCCACAGTGATTGATGCTGCATGACCCGGCAGGAAGTAAGCACTTCCCTGGAGGATCGCGAGGCTGGTCGCCCCGGCGCAGGTGCCAGAGATCTTCACTCGCGCACCGGTGGCAGCGCTGCGAGTAGGCCGCCCGATGACATGGAGCGATAGCGGAGCCGAGGCCGCACTGGCGGAAACACTCGGCGTCGGCGCGGGCGCCCCGGCTCCCGGGAAGGTGAGGACGTAGGTCGAGCTGTCGGAGACAGTCGTACCATCCGCCGTCGATCCGGTTGCGGTCGCTGTATTCGTGAGCGTGCCGCTCGCGATCTCGTCCGCAGTGGGGAAGTAATCAGCCGTAAAGGTGGTAGAGTCGGTCTGTCCCACATCGAGACTGATGGGCGAGCCGTCCACTGCCACCATCGGATCGTCGATCTGGATATTCTGGAGCGGCACGCCGCCCGAATTCGTCACCGTGAAAGTGTAGTGGACCGATGGCGGGAACACGGTGCCGGGAAGAACCGCGGCGCCGTTGAACAAGAAGTTATGAAACTCGAAGCCGTTCGTCGTCGTGACCGTACCGCCGAAGACGGCGCGGCCCTCGATCGAGCCTGCGCTGAACTCCGCCGAAGCGCGGGGAGCGAGCACGCATCCCTCGTGAGTGAAGTTCGTCGTATGGATGTGGCGGGCGTCCACGTAGTTGTATACCACGTTCTCGAGGCTCACTCCATTGATCTGCTCTCCGCAGTTCTCGATCGAGACGTCCTCGCCGTGGATGTTGACGATGACGGTCGATCCGGCCGGCGCGGTGATATTGATCGAGCTCGACGAGCGGCTCCAATCCGAGCCCCTCACGTTGAAGATGTTGCACGTCGGATCGTTACCCACGAGATCCACGTTGTGGGGGCTCGAGAGATCTTTCTTCACGACGCCCCGGTCGTCGCAGGCACCGAGGCTGTCGGCAGCCGCCGTGAGGGCAGTGTGCAGATTGGTGAAGCTCGTCCCGCTGCCATCGTCCGGCACATTGCCCTGCGCGTCGAAGGTGATCGGGCTCACCGAGCGCACGAGATTATTATTCGAAGGATAGCGGGTCGGGCCATGCTCGACACCGCCTAGAACGATGTTGCCGTTCACCTGCCAGGCGTCATCGGTAAGGTCACCCCCCACCACGAGGCTGTCGGTCGTTCCATTCGAGAAAACCGGCATCTGATGTCCCGCGCTCGCCGTTCCAACTCCGTAGCCGCCGTTGATAGTCATGGATCCCTCGACGACCAGGCGTCCCTCGGTGTCACCATTCGAGGCGTGAAGATCGCCGAAGATCAGGGCATTGAATTGCCCGGCAAGGCCGAAGACATTCGTGATCGAGGAGGGGCCGGTATGACCGGGGACGAACACCCCGGTCTTCACCAGTGTGATTGCGGGCGCCGGCGTCGGAGTCGGCGTAGGGCTGCTATCCGAAACGCGGGCCGCCCATTCCTCGAAGCCACCAGCGGCCTGGAGACTGGTGTCGCCGTTGATGACGTCGCCGAAGCGGCTGAAGAGATAGATGTATGTGGTCGAAGGGTCCATGCCCGCGAAGGCGCTCACGGGTATGCTCACGAGCATGTCGCCACGACCGCTTCCCGCGTTCGTGTCGTCGAGCAGCACATAGCCAGTACTGCCCTGGTTCATGTCGTAGACCTTCGTCGCCGATCCGCCGAAGTCGCCAGACGTCGTATCGTATTGCTTGCCCGCCGCGCCGAGGGCCGCGTCGGAAGAAGCGAAAATCTGGAGCTGGGTCAGACTCAGCTCGCTCTGGTTCCCGCCATTCGGCTCGTTGATATCGAGCATGAACTGATAGTAATCCACTCCGCCAATCGTCACCGGAAGCAGACTACTCAAAAGAAGCGTGTGCGTATGAACCGAGTCCGTCTTCTCGTCGAACTGCACGGGACGCGCATCGGTATTGTAGCCCTGCTCGGTCGTCTCGCTGCCGGTCGCCTCCACGCGCAGGAATGAGCTGATCACTCCGCTGCCCGCCGGCGTGCTCGGATCGATTTCCTCGAAGATGGCGTTGTTGATCGTCCCTGATTGGAGACCCGCGGGGGTAAAATCCAAACTCGTCGCTCGAGCGGAGGTGGTGGAAAAAGCTGCCGCGCCCAGTACCGCACAGACCGCGGTGAGCAAGGAGCGATGAATGTGGGAGGTTTTCATGGTGGTGATTTGGTTGGCGGTCCGGTGTTGATAATTCACCATCACCGCAACAGTGTCTAGTTTTTTTCACCGGAGAGACACATCAATGTCACCACTCTGCAAAAAATTAAACACTTCCCTTATATAGCCCTTCGGCCGCTTTACTACCCCGGTAGAAAATTCGTCGAAATGTTTGCGCGCAGACAAGAGATGGCGCCCTATGAATTGACTCCGCATTTACCCTCTCCCGTACCATTCCCGTCATGCAGACAGTTCCTCCCGAATGGTTGACAACCCTCGCGGCCTACGTCGTCACCGCGAGCGCTCCATTGGTCGGGATGGCGCTGTTCCTCTCCATCGGGACATGGCTGATTCCGAGCCTCGCTTATCGGCGCATAGTCGCCACGTTCACGTTTTTGGCGCTCATTCATGTCGGCTTGGTCAGCCTCACGGCCTATGAACTCCGGGACGAACTCCTACACTTGGGAATCCACGCTCAACTGCTTCTCCTCAGCACACTTCTCTCTCCCACCGTCCCATTCGTCGCCCTGCGACTGACGCGTTCGTCGACACATTGATTGGAGTGAGCAGCTTCTCGAGAGCGAACTCACATTGACGAATCCTTATTAGTAGGATAAAAGTGCCAACTTTCGTTTCCGAGTCTCCAAATGACAGCCATACGTTCCCCAGACGAGTCCCTTCCCCTTCCACCAGAAGCACTTCATTTCGATGAGGTTGTGCTCCGCTTTGGAGGGATTGTTCCCGGAAATCTCGCGCGAAAAACGGTCCCGTATTATCACTTCCGCATCCTCGGCGGAGAGAGTGTGCCGATTGGGCATATCAACTTTCGGATTGGCGATACCGATCATGTGCGATTATCTGCCGGACATATTGGATTCGAAATCCTAGCTCCTCATCGCGGTCGACGACGGGCGTTCCAGGCCTGCAAAGCCATCGCGCCGTTTGTACGTTCCTTCTACGAAGTCGTCACACTCACGTGCGATCCTGATAACCTGGCCTCGGTTCGTACCATCGAGCGTCTCGGGGCGGAATTCATTGATGAAGTCCGCGTGCCTCCGAATGATCCTCACTACCTTCGCGGATCACGCCAGAAATATCGTTATCATTGGACAATTCGCGACTGAATTGTCAGCAGAGAAATCGCCTATTTCCCGATACCGGATCTGCCTCGCGATTGGGGAACAATAGACCGTCTCCGATCTATTTCCGCAGTTGCGCTCCCGAAATCTCTGTCCCTCTCGTTTTTCAAAATGTTTCTCGCTTGCGGTCCGCAAGAAACACCTATTAATGGTCACTTAATTCCTACTGGAGAATTCAAACTTCGGCATAATGATTCGCCCCGCCAGCCAGAACGACGCCCGATCCATAGCGCGCCTGCATATTCGCGCCTGGCGAAGTGCATATCAGGAAATTGTTTCCACTGAGTTTCTCGACAATCTTACCCTCTCCGACCATGCGACCACTTGGGAGCGCACCCTCGCGTCGGGAGAATGCCACACCTTGGTCTCCCATAAGGATGAGTCGGTATCCGGATGGATCTGCTACGGCCCAGGACGCGATCCGGGAGCCACTGCCCAAGCGGAAATCTATGCGCTCTATGTGGATCCGGATTACTGGCGGACGGGCATTGGCCGGCGACTGGTCCAGGAGGCGGAATCGACGCTTCGCCGCGAATATCAGCAACTCTATCTCTGGGTATTAACCCGCAATCACCGCGCCCGCACGTTCTACGAAAATCTCGGCTACCGAAACGCCACCATCACGAAACACCTCTCGTGGGCCGGCTCGATACTCGAGGAGGTCCGCTACGGGAGACATATCTAAGGCGAAATTTCGAGCGGAGGGTGTGGTCTTACACCGCAACCTTCCCTCGCCCTTTGGGAGCACATTTCCGCGCCTTGTTCGAGGTGGTTCCCGCCCGGTCGGACGATGATTTCAATTTCGAGCCGCTCTTCCTTCGCCGACAATAAGCGCTGCAGCGAAATCGGTTTGTGGCACACCATTGCAGGAAGAGTTCAACGGTAATCTGATTCGTCGGCCAATAGAGGCCCTGCGCCTCCATGGCTGTCTTTGCCGCATGGATGTATGTCCTGCTCCGGCCGGTAGCGGAGGCTAATTCCTTGATCGACTTTAATCCAAATCCCCCAGCCATGGTATTCCCCTATTCCAGATTGTGACGAATCTTTTACCTTGCGGGCATTGCCTATCTCTGATTTGCCTATCGTCTGAGGAAATCACTGGCTTGGTTGGTTGGTGTTCCCATTGTGGCGCCCCGGGGTATTTGGAGATCCCCCGGGGCGTCCTGTTTTTCCCCACCCGGCATCGCATCCCGACATCGCATTGAAGCGAAACCGGGCCGCTTGCTGGTTGCCCAAATCACGGCGGCGGACGCGCTCCGCTGGATACCCGACCCGCCGCCCACGGACGCAAACCCGTCCGTGACAAATTCCAGGTTCTCTCGAAGAGACTTCATCGCGCCACCTCCACAGGATTGGCCCGTTTCCGGGGAATGGGAGTCGTCCCCCCATGGGAGAGCGCGGAAGCCGCGCCATTAATCGCGCGCCCAGCCTCATGAGGCGCCTTCGCGCCCTCCCCTTCCCCAAGCATCGGAGGCGGACTCACCCACCAGCGGTAGTACGCACTCCCACGCAGATGCGCACATGCTGTCGCCGCCCTCCAGTTCGTCTTCCGCTTCCGAATCGGCATCCATGTCGTATCTCCGCTCGGGCCGAATCGATACCGCCGTCGCGGCGTCCCCGGTACGCCACCACGCTCACGCAGCAGCACACAATCGATTGGATGCCCGAGAGCATGCGCCGCCCCGCGCGCGATCTGCTCGTCCACGAATGCCAGTATCATTGCCCCACCTCTTTTCCATCCTCTTTGCCATCAAGGTCTATTAAACCTTTTGCAACAAAAAAATGATCGCCTGCGCGCGAGCGCTGCCGACAGCGACGCGATCGAGTTTTGCAATGAGGAATGCCGGAGCCATGATTTTAACCGACACGCTTTTTTTGACGCTTTTCTTCATTTTTACGCACCACTTGGGCGATCTGCTCGTAGTCCTCCGCGCTCAGTGGGACGTCCTTCGTCGCCTCGAAGAGCAGGAAGTCGATCAGCGCCGACTTCGACATCCCGCGCCGCTCCGCTTCCTTCCGGAGGCGGATGTCGAGAGAGGCGGGTATCTGAAAGCTCAGAATCACCTTGTCGAGAGCTGGTTCGTTCGCCATTTCGATCAAGGGTTTAATACACCCCGCCAGCGACGTCAATTCTTTTTCGCGAAATTTTCTCGGATCCAGACGCGAAAGCTTTCGCGCCGTCTCGATCGCAAGTTCGATGTGAATTTGATCCGCACTCATGATTTGCACCGGGAAAAAGAATAGCCGGGCTCTCCGCCCCCTGCATAGAGCCTGACCATGGGTCATCCGGGTGCCATGTTTTGATGGTTATTCACAATCAGAGTGCGCGCTGCACGGTTCCGTTTCCAATGGTCTCAGGGCCGCACCTGAAAGATGGATCATCTCCTCCTGTCGCCGATCGGGCTTCACTTATGGTCCATCCGTTTTCGCTCGGATGAAGGCCGAAATGATTGGTTTCTTACGCGGAAACTTCTTATAACGTGGAGCATGGCCCCAGCTAAAAAGAAACCCGCTGCGAAGAAGTCCACCCCCACCAAAAAGGCCGCAAAAAAGCCCGCTCCGAAAAAGAGCACGACCAAGAAGGATAACGTGAGCACGGCGGATGTGAAAATCCCAGCCGGCCGTGAACACAAGCTCGCCGAGCAGGCTCTCAAGCTCGTCGATCAGGCAGCCTCCGTGCTGCGCGACGGCATCCGCGTAGGCGCCTCAACGACGGCGAAGTCGCGCGTCGCCGCAAAGAAGAAGGCAAACTCCCTTCTCGATAAAGCCTCCTCCGCCCTCACGAAAGCCATTCATCACGGCAACGATAGCATCCAGAAGATCGTCGATAAGATCTGAGCTTCCGGGTTCCCGGAGTTTTAAGAATTAACCCGTAAATTTCACGTCTCTGCGAGACGTGAAGTTTGCGTCCCCGCAGGTCCTTGGGGACAAGGACCCTGTGGGAGCGACTTTATCGCAGTTAACCCTCGATAGGGTCGGCCCTTTGGGCGGATTTTCACGGAATGTGAAAAATCCAGGTTAAGTTTGTAAGTTTAAAGTGCCGGGCGTCGGATGCCCGGCGCTTAAAAGACCGTGCCAGGGGCAGTAGCACAGCGTTGCCTCATCGGTCAGCTGGCCCGTCTGCGCTTTTGGCCTGACCACCCCTTCCCCGCGGATGAGATGGATTTCCATCTTCGAACCAGTGCGGCCATCCTCCAGCAAGCCCGGTCCGGGCGCTACACAAACTCTTGTGCCGCGGAATCCCTGTCTCCGCGCGGCAGGTAAATCCGACTAGGACTTACAAACTTGATTCTTAAAACTCTCCCTACAGTCCGCCGTGCTTCCAGATCGAAAAGACCAGGCGCAAACACATGTAGGCCCCCCAGATGAGGCCCAGCATTCCGATGAGAGGTACGCCATAAAATTTCGGCGGAAGTCCTGAGAGGACGAGGATCGAAGAGCAGATAAGGACCGATGCCGTGAGGATCGCGTTCGTAAGGCGATTCGCAATGGAATCGAGCGTTTTGCGGAGTGGCTCGAAGCCTTCGGGATCAATCTTGTGCTGGAGCGGAATGTTGATCTGCCCCTTGCGCAACCGATTCCAAAGCGTGCGGAAATCATGCGGAAAGTCCTCGAGGAAATCGACCGCCTCGGCGCCGATCTTCTTGAGGAGATCGAAGAGATGGAATGGATGATATTTCCCTTCGATGAGCTTCGTCGCATAGGGTTCGCCAAGAATGATGAAGTTCAGATCGGGATTGAGGGTGCGCCCGATGGCCTCGACTTGTGAGAGGGCCTTGATACCGAGATAAAAGCTGCCGAGCATACGCAGGCGGTTTCGGCGCAGCAGCTCGAGGAGCTTATTGAGAACGTGCCCGAGGTTGATGTCCTTGAGTGGCTGATTGAGGTGCTGATCGCTGAACTCCTCCACATCCCGAAGCATGCGGTCTGCATCCGGAGCGATACCTTCATCCGACATCTCGAGGATCGAGCGCATCACCTGTCGGTGATCCTTTTCCGCAAGGCCGGCGATGAGATGCGCGATGCTCGAGCGGAAGGCCGGCGAGAACGAGCCCATCATTCCGTAGTCATAAAGCCCCACGACGCCTTCATCGAGCACGGTGAGATTACCGGGATGCGGGTCGGCGTGGAAAAAACCATGCTCGAAAATCTGCTGATAGATGAGAATGGAGATCCGCTCCGATAGGTCCACCGGATCGATGTGGTGCTTGCGCAGGAGATCCGGATCGGCCACGGGATAGCCGGAGATGAATTCCATCGTAAGCACTTTCTGCCCGGTGAATTCACGCAGGACGGCAGGCACCTCGATATTTGGATCTCCTTCGAACTGCTTGGCGAAGCGCTCGGCATTCGCCGCCTCGTGCGTGAAATCGAGTTCCTTGCGCAGGGTCTCGGAAAACTCATGGATTACTCCCACGGGATTCAGCACGGAAATCTCCGGGACGTGCTTGTCCACGAATCGAGCGATATCGAATATGATGGCGAGGTCTCGCTCGATGAGAGGCTGAATATCCGGCCGCTGCACCTTCACTGCCACGATGGCGCCCTCCTTAGTGACGGCGCGGTGGACCTGTGCGATTGACGCCCCCGCGAGGGGCTCCTCGTCGAACTCGGAGAACGCCTGAGCAACGGTCACTCCGAGTTCCTCGGCGAAGATGTGCTTCGCCTCCTTGCCGGGAAATGTAGGCACGCTGTCGTGCAGTTTGCAGAGCTCGGCGTAATATTCCTCGTTTACGATATCGCGGCGCGAACTGAGGATCTGGCCAAATTTGATGAATGTCGGCCCGAGTTCCTCGAGCGCGAGCCGCAGCCTCTCGGCAGGCGGCTTGGCCAGTACGCCCGACTCGTGCACTTGCAACTCGGCATTCTCCATGCCGACCACGCGCTGGAGCGCCACCAATTTCAGCACGTCGGCGAACCCGTATTTGAACAGCACGTGCATGATCTCGTTGTAGCGAGGCAGGTGCGAAGCGAACTCGACGGCGGAACGGAGTTGGTTGATCACGCGCCCTCACACCAACACGAGATCGGCGCGAAGCTCAACGTAAATCGAAAACCTCGCCAGCGGGCGTGCGATCTAGAAATATGGAGGGCTCATGACTCCCAATTGGTTTGTCGCATGGCCGGTTTCCGGCGCCGATCAATGGCTCGCCGAGCTGGAATCCCAGGCACCTGGCGGCCTGCGCTTCCTCGCGTCCAAAGATCTGCATGTCACCCTCGCTTTTCTCGGTCGCTATGAGCCCGGCCTCGCTAAAAAAATTTCTTCACTGCTCAAAGGGCTCCCGCTCAAGGAAATTGGGGTATCGCCAGACCGGCTCATTGCCTTGCCACAGCCCCGCCGGTTCTCCGCGCTCTCCTTCACGCTTGGCGCGGGACGCCTCGAGGTCGAGGCGCAGATCGCGAAATGGCGGGATCGCATTTGCCGCGAAGCGGGCGCGGCCATCGACACTCGCGCACAGCTCCCCCATATCACGATCGCTCGGCCTGAACGCCGAATTGGCGAGTCCGACCGGGACATTGCACTCACCTGGATCGAGGAAATCCCCTCGCAGTCGTCCGTAACCCTCCGTCTCGAGCGGCCGCGCATTTATACTTGGGCAGAAGGCGGCGGCGATTCACGGTACGTCCAAATCGAGGAATAGAGGCGTACGCTGCGTCAAAATCGGGCCGCGCCGCGCCTGCGGGCTCCTTGATGCCCATCACTGCACGATCACGCGATAAAAACGCCTGGACTCCAGAGCAGCATCAGAGTCCATGAGCGGCCCGATTCCGCCGGTTCCTGCAATGCCGCTCCGCATTACGTTTGAGCGTCTCTCTCAGTGGCGGATGATGATCACTCTCTTCGTGAAAGTCGTTCCGTCCAAGCCTCTCGCGGTAATCGTAATAGTATTCCGTCCGGGCTTGAGCGGCACATTCGCACTCCACACTCCCGCCCCTCTGGCGGTGAAGGTCTTCTTGCCAATTGTCCAAGTCACGCTCGCCACGGTTCCGGAAGTCGTTCCGCGGAGAATGAATTTTGCCTTATCCGTCGCGATGGTGGACTTGCCGGTGACCTTCAGCGTGGGTGGGGCGGCGGGCGTGGCGCTCACGACCACGCTATCCGTGCTCGCGCCCGCATCGTTCGTCGCAATGACTCGATAATAATAGGTGGTGCCATTGGCAACGGCAGTATCCGTGTAGTTCGTGGGCGCTACGTTTGCCGCCACTATGGTATAGGGTCCCGAGACATCCGTGGCTCGCGAGATCGTGTAGCCCGTCGCGCCCGTGGAAGCGGCCCATGCAAGAGCCACCAGACCGTTGCCTGCGGAGGCGGAGACAACCGATGGCGCGGAGGGAATCGTAGTCGCGCCCACATCGCCACCATCCGCACTCGCCCCGGAGTCGTTCATCGCAACAATGCGATAATAATAGGTCGTGCCAGAATCGAGCCCCGTGTCCGTATAGCTGGTGGCGGTGATTCCCGTCGCTACCTCAGCGTAAGGGCCCGCGGCGTCCGTGGCGCGCAGGACCTTGTAGCCGGTCGCGCCCGCGGAAGCCGTCCAGGCAAGAGCCACCTGACCATTTCCCGCCGTGAGGGAAAGAGTCGCGGGAGCTGCCGGGATCGTCGTAGCACCCACATCGGCGCCTCCGGCACTCGCACCGGAATCGTTCGTCGCGACAATGCGATAATAGTAGGTCGTGCCGGAATCGAGCCCCGTATCGGTATAGTTCGTGGAGGTGACTCCCGTCGCCACCTCCGTGTAAGGACCTGCGGCGTCTGTAGCTCGCAGAATCTTGTAGCCAGTCGCACCGGGGGAAGCCGTCCACGAGAGATTCACCTGGCCGTTGCCAGCGGTGAGAGAAAGGCTCGCGGGAGGTGCCGGAATCGTGGTCGCGCCGACCTCGGTGGCGCTCGTCGCAGACCCGCCGGCATTGTTGGAGGTCACCTCGTAGAAGTATGCCGTGCCAGCGTCGAGCCCCGTATCGTTATAGCTCGTGGAGGTGACCCCAGTCGCTATCGGCACGTACCCACTTCCACTGGTTTGTGAGCGCAAAACTGTGTAGCTCGTCGCGCCACTCGCCGCCGTCCAGCTCAACGAACTCGTACCATCGCCCATTGTCACCGCCAACCCCGTCGGCGCGGCTGGCGGGGGAACCAGCGTCACGGATAGCGTTCCATTGCTCACGCCGAGCACGGCACCGTAGCCAGATGGCATTGTACCAACGGCGAAATTGCTGGCACTGATGCCGCTCGCGCCCGTGATAATCGGATATGTCCCCGCACCGGCGAAATTGCCGAGCGCGGCGAGATTGATCGTCGTCGTCCCGGTCGCGGAGAACGCGCCGCTCACCGCGATCTTGTCGGATGTTGTCGTGCTCGCGAGATCAAGGTTCAAGACCGCTCCACTGCTGAGCGAAAGCCCGCCGGAGATTGTGAGCGTGCCAGCCCCATTGTTGCCCGGAGCAATCGCACCCCCACTGGCCACGGTCGTCGCATTCGACACCGTTCCCGTGCCCGCCAGCGTACCCCCGCTGTTTACAGTGACCGCGCCGCCTCCGCCGAGTGAGCCGGTAATATTGAGCGTGCCCGCGTTGATGGTCGTCGTGCCGGTATAAGCATTCTGCGCGGAGAGAGTGAGCACCCCTGTCCCAGCCTTGGTCAAACTGCCCAGTCCGCTGATGCCAGCCGAATAGCTCGTGCTCGCGTTATTGCTTCCCACGGTTAGCGCGATCGCATCGGTGCCGTAGGCGTGATTCACCTCGTCGTAGCCGGTCAATACCAGCGGCCCGCTGCCACTGATCGCGCCCAGAGACGCGGAGCCAAGGCCCGTCTTGAAGACCACGGGACTGGTACCAAACTTCAGATTGCTTCCCGGAATCGCCGATGTGGCAATGGTGGCATTCTTCAGCGCAGTGCTGCCATTCACGCCGAGATAAACACCACCCTCGCTCGTCGTGGTGTTCTCGTTGATCGTGATGGTTCCCGAATAGGTGTTCGCAGTATTCGAGAATGCCACGAAGGACGTGTTGTAAACGTTGCCCGTGCTGATCCGCGAGTGTTGGACCGTGAGCGCACCGGAGCCGCTCACGACGCCGTCCAGCGCCAGGCCTTTGTCCTTCTCCGCTGCGGAGTTGTTGCCCGAATTGTAGGTGGATCCAAGCGTACCGCCCGAGGCGAAAACCGTAATAGTCCCGGTCAGATGCTGGTTCGCATCATCTGCAAAGATGGAGCCACCCGAGAGCGTGATCGCATTAGCGGTCGTACTGACGTTTTGATTACTGGTGACCGTATAGCCGACCCGCAGGATTCCTCCCGAACTCACGGTTACGGCGCCCGACCCGAGATTCGTGTTGACTCCATTCGCACTCGCGACGCCGACCGATCCGCCATTGATCGTCGTGCCGCCGCTGTAGGCGCTCGCGCCGCTAAGTCCCAGGATTCCGGTACCGGTTTTCAGTAGGCTGAAAATGCCCGTGCCGTTGTCTTTGATCGTGCCTGCGAAGGTCGTGGTCGTGTTTGCCGCGCCGACGCTGAGCACTGCTGTCGAGGAACCCGAGTTGTTCACGAACTGCCCGCTTCCAGCCAGCGAGCCGAAGTTGATCGTGTTACTGCCAATGGCGACTCGCACACGACCCGCACTGGCATCGTTGAATACCCACGCGGCACTGGCGCTGCCGGCGTTGAGCGAGTT
>Ga0068856_100000446_pt1 | contig 45656 bp, 32 predicted proteins | sample KBSCornC62_FD_66595 | JGI IMG/M metagenome (GOLD analysis project Ga0068856, IMG submission 66595) | Corn rhizosphere microbial communities from Kellogg Biological Station, Michigan, USA - KBS Corn C6-2 | ecosystem: Host-associated > Plants > Roots > Rhizosphere > Soil ...
TCATCAATTCCAGCTCGGTTCAGGCCCGTCAGCAGAATGCGGCCTTCGGCACCGGCCCCATCATTCTGAATGGCGGAACCTTGAATAACTACGCCTCAACCCTGTCCAACCCGATACAAGTGCTGACCAACAGCGGCATTTATAGCGCCGGCAATTGCTACATGAGTGGCCCGATCACCGGCAGCAGCAATCTTACCGTCACCTGCGCTGGTTCCACGACTTCCGGCCAGACCATCACTTGGAATTCAAGTGCGGATCTGACCGGTTACACCGGCACATTCTACTGCGTGGTGGATGCCACCACCTATGGCCGGTTCTGGCGCTGGGGCGGCTCCGGCGGCAGCGCCAGCGCGGCGTGGGATCTGCAGGGCAACTTCAACATGTCCGCGCAAGGCGCCGGCTACACTATCCTGTTGGGCGCCCTTTCCGGGACCAATGGCACTTGGTTGAGCCCTAACAGCACCACCTATATCATCGGTGGCCGCAATGAAAACACCACGTTCAGCGGCAACGTGACCGGCAGCGGCTCCATTAACAAGACCGGTTCCGGCACTTGGACCTTGGACGGCACCGGCTATTATATTGGCACAAACACCGCCTTTAGCTCATACACGTTCTCCGGCTCTACCGTGGTGAGCAACGGCACGTTGCACCTGACTGGTGCGGCCAATCCGACCAACAGCTCCAGCATCCAAATCAAATCGGGTGCGCTGCTGGACCTCAGCGGCCTTGGATATCAGGTGTTTGAAACCAACGAGCTGGACGTGGTCACCAACACTTACACGACGGTGACCCATCGCCTCGACCTTTCTACCAACGGCAACGCCCAGACCCTCACCGGCAGCGGCACGTTGCGCGGCAGCGTGGTGGCCTACGCCAACAGCACCATCAATCCCGGCGATGGCATCGGCACGCTGACCGTGACCACCAACGTCACTCTGGGCGGCACGCTGATCATGGAATTGAACACCACCAATGTCCCCGCGATCAACGACAAGCTGGTGGTGGGCGGCACGCTCGTTGCCGGCGGCACGCTCACGGTCAACAACCTCGGCCCGGCGTTGCAGGGCGGCCAAACCTTCCAACTGTTCAATACGGCGGTCAGCGGTTTTACCGCCACGAACCTGCCGGCGTTGACTGGCCAGATGTATTGGGTCAATAATCTGGCGGTGGATGGCAGCCTCTCCGTCGTCAATCCGGTTAACACCAACGCCCCCGTCATGGGCGTGAGTTACAGCGGCAACACCCTGACGCTCTCCTGGCCGACGAACTCTGGCTGGACCCTCCAGCAACAGACCAACAGCCTGACCACCGGCTTGGGCACGAACTGGGTGGATGTGCCCGGCAGCACGAGCATCACCTCCACCAACATCATGGTGGATCCAACCAAGCCGACGGTATTCTACCGCCTGAAACTCTAAACCTTCACGGTCCAGCCGATAACATTCATCGAAAAGCGGGGGCGTTTGTCAGCAAACGCCCCCGCTATTTCTTTGGAAACAAACGGTTCAAAATTCATCGCCAGAACTGGCTATGGTGGCAACCCACGACTCATGCAAGAATGAACCCATACTCATTGATCCAAAAGTGATGCCCATTTTTAATATGAAAACAACCCGTCGTAATTTCAAGCAACCCGCCCGCGCGTTCACGTTGATTGAACTGCTGGTGGTGATTGCCATTATCGCCATTCTGGCCGCCATGCTGTTGCCGGCGTTGTCGGCGGCCAAGGAGCGCGCCAATCGCATTGCCTGCGTAAACAACCTGCGCCAGTTGGGCATTGGCTACACGATTTATGCCGAGGATAACGATTCCAAATATCCCATAACCCAGGCGGGATCCAATCCGATCAACGTGATCAACGGCGGTTATTATACCCGCTGGCTGGCTTATACCAATGTTACCACGCAAACCAAATTGACGCCGGGTTGCGCCGCCTCGTTCACGGATTTCGGGCTCCTCTTCAAAAGCAAGCTGGCCGGTGACGGCGGCGTTTTTTTCTGCCCGAGTCTCAATGCCAAAAACTCCATTTTGGGCAAGACCTACTATTCACCGCTGCTTTCCACATCCAGTCAGCCGGGGGATTCCGCCAATTGCCGTGGCAGCTACATTGTCAATCCTCACGTCGTCAATCCCGCCGGCGGCAATAACAACGTGGATCACAAGCGCGTTTATCAAAAATCCGCCAATTTAAAAGGCCGCGTCGTTTTCGGGATGGATTTCATTGATTGGACCCAATTTTCCACCACCGGCGATGTCCTGACTGAAGGCCCCAATTTTGCCCATAGCCGCAGCAAGGGCTGGAATATTCTCTTCAGCGACGCCAGTGTGGAATTTAGAAAGGATGGGGCCGCTGCCAAAGCCGCCTGGAAAGCGGGTGGATTTCCGAGTTTATACGACATTAAAGGCATCAACGATCTGGTCAGTTCTTTCGAGCAGTAATCGTTCAAAAATCAACGTCACTTTCCGGCCTGTAAACACAGGCCGGGTTTTTTATGCTTCCGTTTCGCGGCGTGCGCACACTGTCATTCAAACTCCGAAATAGCATGAGCACGCGCCCGCCCAGGCGCTCATGAAAATATGCGTGATGTCTGCATCCCGCTGCGCCCGGGGCTGGCGTGCTCCCCAACCTCGGAGTTCAATTTTAATGCCCGCCGGCGGTCTTCATCCCCACCATGCCTTCCGACCGGCTCAACTTCGGCCAGCAGAAACCGTAGAGCAAAATCAGAACGAAGCAGGCCAGCGGCATCCAGAAGCTCGCGGACATATTGAAAATGTCGCCGAGATGGCCCATGAACTTTGGCATCAAAGCGCCACCCGTGATGGACATGACGATGAAGGCGGACGCCTTCTTCTTCGATTGCGCGCCCAACCCGAAGATGCCCAGCGCAAAGATCGTCGGGAACATCACGGACATGAAGAAGTAACTTAAGAAAACGCACGCCACAGAAATCCAGCCGAGCTGGCCGATGATCAGGGCGCAGATGCCGACGTTCAACAGCGCGAACAGGCCGAGGATTTTATGCGCCGGAGATTTTTTCATCAGGAATGCGCCCACGAGCCGGCCCAGCAGAAAGAAGCCGAACGCGAACGAGGATAACATCCCCGCGCCTTTGTCGCTGATGGCGAGCACGCCGTCTTCGTAAGGCAATATCTTGGGGAATGCGTCGGCCAACAGATGGCGGTTCAAGCGCAGCCGGGCATTATCCGCCGTCGGATTTTCCGTCACCAATTGTTGCGTGGCCGCGCTCAAGGTCACGCCGCCGAAACGCCCGGTGTCGTAGAAGGCCGGCTTGCCATCTTTCTTGTTCAATTCCTGCCGCATGATTTGGTTCAAATCAGTCGCCAGCGCCTTCCGCAGCACTTTGGGTTCGGCGGCGACATCCGCCAGGAGAGCGAGGGTGCCGGCTGACAATTGCCCATTGATGAATTGCGCCACGGCATCCGATTTATCCTGCAACCGCGCCGCGAGCACCGGCAGATCGGCGAGGTCTTTTTCGGCAATGATCGTGCGGGTTTCAACCAAGCCCTTGTCTTTCAGAAAACCGCTGCTCCACGCCGCCGGCAGCGTGGGCACCATGCAATAACCCGTGTTCTTGTCCACCGTCATGCTGTTGATGAAAAAGCTGAAAATGCCCGCCTGCGCCGCGACATAGAAAAATTGCGCCAGCGTCGCGCCGGAAAAATGCGGATGCGCCCAGATGCTGTGCGTCGTCACTTTTTTTGTTCCGGCAATCAGCAGTGGTGTCGTCGCCAGCACGGCCAGCGCAAAAACCCACCATTTATTCTCGACGGTCTGCTCACCGATGCCGCACGCGGGGAGAATCGTATGCAGCACCAGATATACGGAAAGCCCGAGCGCGCCGACGTTCAGTAACATCATCAGGAACACCATGACGCTGTTTTTCTCGGCATTGACGGGCAAATTATCGTCCGTGTGATATTCATCCTGCACCTTGATGTCCGGCACTTTGGCACGCATGAACAGCGCAGCCAGAATCAGCACGATGATGCCCACGCCGACATAGGGAATGAACAGCTGGCCGTGCGCCTTCTCCACGCCGCCTTCGGAATAAAAATACGTCGCGCCCGCAATCGGTCCAAGAATCCAGCCGATGCCGTTGCACGATTGCGCGAGATTGATGCGGGTCGCGCCAAATTCCTTCGGTCCGAGCAGCGTGGTGTAGGGATTCGCCACCGTTTCCAGCACCGTCAAACCCATCGCGATGAGGCACACGCCCATCAGGAACGCCCAGAATTGCGAGATGTGCGTCGCCGGCACGAACCAGAACCCGCCCATCGCCACGAACAGCAGGCCGAAGATGATGCCCCATTTGTAACCGATCCGCCGCGTCAGCAGGCCGGCCGGCAGCGCCATCAGCGCGTAGCCCATGTAATGCGCGAACTGCACCCAGGCCGACTGCGCCTTGGTCAGGTGCAATTGATCCTGAAAATGTTTGTCCATCGTATCAATCATTCCGTTGCAAAAGCCCCAGAGCAGGAACAGCGACGAAACGAGGCAGAAGGTGAACAGCATGTTCGTTCCGTCCGGCAGGCGAAACATGCCCGTTTTGACGCCATTGGAACCCGTGGATTGATTTGGTGTGCTCATGGTTGATGTGGAATATCCGTTGGAGTCTTAAGAAATGTCCGTGCAGGTCAAGATTCAAGTTAGCTGGCGCTGTAAAACAAATGTTCTATTTGAAACGCGTTTAAAGGGGATAAAAGCCGCCAAAAAACTTATTCGCCGCCCCCATTTTATCCGATTCTCCATCCATGACCCATGACCCGTCGTCGGCATCGCCAGAAATTGTTACACTCTCCGCTTGCGCCAAAAATCATTGTCCGTGTCTAATCAGCAGCATGAACTTCCGCCGTAAATTGTCGCTGGCTCTGGCCTCGCTGGTTCTGGCAACCCTCGGTGCCCGTGCCGCCGATGATCCCCTGGCCTGGCCGCCCATTACGTCGCAGACCAAGCCGTGGGCCTTCAATTGGTGGATGGGCAGCGCCGTGGACAAAACCAATCTGACGAAAGAACTCGAACGCTATGCCGCCGCCGGACTCGGCGGCATCCACATCATCCCGATCTACGGCGCGAAAGGTTTTGAAGACAAATACATCAAATATCTCTCGCCGCAATGGATGGACATGATGGGCTGGGCCGTCAGCGAAGCGCATCGTCTCGGCATGGGCGTAGATATGACCACTGGCAGCGGCTGGTGCTTCGGCGGGCCACAAGTGACCGATGAGGATGCCAATGCCAGTGTTGTCGTGAAAACCTTTGATCTTGGGATCGGTGAACCGCTTAAGCAAAAATTCGATCCTAAAGTGACACAGGCGCTTGTTGCGTTCGGTCCAAACGGAAAATCAATTGATCTGACCGGTTCAATCTCGGCTGACGGCGAGGTTTCATTTGTCCCGCCGGGAAGCTGGCTTAGCAACGGAACTTCTGCGCCACCCAAGACCTGGACGGTTTACGCCATCTCGCAAAAACCCAGCGGCCAGAAGGTCAAACGCGCCGGTCCCGGCGGCGAAGGCTGGATGCTCAACTTGATTTATCCGCCCGCAATGGATGATTTTCTCAAGCCCTATACCGCCGCCTTCGCCAATTATCACGGCCCAAAACCGCGCGCCCAGTATCACGATTCCTACGAGTATCGTTCCGATTGGTCGCCAAACTTTTTCGCCGAATTTGAGAAACGTCGCGGTTACAAGTTGCAGACCGAACTACCCGCGCTCTTCAGTAAAGAAGACAACGATCGCGCCAACCGCGTGAAGTGCGACTACCGCCAGACTGTTTCCGAACTCATGGCCGAGTCGTTGACCAAATGGGTGAATTGGTCGCACGAACATGGCTTTATCACGCGCGATCAGGCGCATGGTTCGCCCGGCAACTGGCTGGACCTTTACGCGACGGCGGACATTCCCGAGACCGAGATGTTCCACACCGACCGCAACAAACTCATCTCCAAGTTTGCGTCGTCCGCCGCGCACGTCACCGGCAAGCCGCTTGTCAGCGCCGAGACTGGCACGTGGATCGAGGAGCATTTCACCGAGAAATTGTCCGACGTGAAATATCTCATGGACGACATGTTTCTTTCTGGCGTGAACCACCTGTTTTATCACGGCGTCTGCTACTCGCCCGACGAGGCCGGCTGGCCCGGCTGGCATTTTTACGCCTCGCTGGAGATGAACCCGCGCAATTCCATCTGGCGCGACGTCCCCGCGCTCAACGCCTACGCCGCGCGTGTGCAATCCATTTTGCAATCCGGCCAGCCCGACAACGACATCCTGCTCTATTACAACGCCGCCGATTTCTGGATGCAGCCCGGTGACAAACTGCTGCCGCAACTCACCGTCCACGCCCGCGACTGGTTTGAGGGCCAGCCCATCGGTAAAGTTGCAAAGGAACTGTGGGATAAAGGTTATTCGTTCGATTACGTTTCCGACGCGCAATTGAAAATGGCGAAGGTTACGGATGGAACTAGCTATGAGAAAAGGTTTATCCAAATGCCTGGCGGAAAATACAGGATGGTTGTTGTGCCGGACTGTAAATACATTCCAATGGATACTTTGAAACAACTGCTCGCGTTGGCGAAAAAAGGAGCAACGATTGTTTTTCAAAGGGTTAACCCATTTGAAATTTCTGGGTGGAATTATCTTGAAGAACAACGCAAGGAACTTGAAGAACTTAACGAGTCCGTTCATCTGGACATTTTGGCTGATGCAAATTTTGACTATTCAAGTTCTCCGGCTCTTATTTCTTGTGGAAACGGTCTCGTTTTATTTACTAGGATGCCCGCTCAAATAAGTAAAGCGCTCCAATTCTCACATGTTGAACCTGAAACAATGGCTGCAAGTGGACTATCGTTCGTTCGTCGCTCTTTCGATGGTGGTTGGAGCTATTTCATCGCAAATCGCTGTGAAACTAATTTCAGCGGAAGGATTATTCTTTCCCGACCAGCAAAGTCGGTTGTCGTTTTTGATCCAATGACAGGCATAGCGAGTATGGCCGACGCTCGTGAGAAAGATTATTTATCAACCGAAGTTCACCTTCAGCTCGCCGCCGGCGAATCCGTGATTCTCCGCGCTTTCGCCGACAAAAAAGTGGAAGGCCCGGCTTGGAATTATTGGCAGCCCCAGACGCCAGACGCCAAACCCCAGACCCTGCCCGGCCCGTGGAACGTGAAATTCCTCCTCGGCGGCCCGACGCTGCCGGCCGATTTTCAAACCGCCAAGCTCGCTTCTTGGACGACGTTCCCCGACACGAACACGCAAGCCTTTGCCGGCACCGCGAAATACGAAACCACGTTCGATGCGGAGAACTTAAAACTTAAAACTCAAAATTCAAAATTCTTCCTCGATCTCGGCAACGTCCAGCAAAGCGCCCGCGTGCGCGTGAACGGCAAGGATTACGGCACGCTCATCACGCCGCCGTTTCGCGTGGTGGTGGACAACCTCAAACCCACCGGCAACACACTCGAAGTGGAAGTCACCAGCGTTGCCGCCAATCGTATTCGCGATCTGGATCGTCGCGGCGTGCCGTGGAAAACCTTCCGCGACATCAACATCGTGGACATCAATTACAAACCTTTCGATGCGTCCCACTGGCCGCTGACGGATTGCGGTCTGCTGGGTCCGGTCACGCTGACGCCGGTGACAGGCGGAAAATAAATTCCAAACACCAACATCCAGAGAAGCTCCAAACTTCAACCTCCAATCCAAGCCGCTTGATGCACGTTTGAAGCTTAGTGCCTGGAATTTCTCTGGAGCTTAGATGTTGGATGTTGGAGCTTTGCCTCTCGGATGGACATCCGATGCCCGACCTTGCGCCGGCGCGATACACTTCTTACTCACCAAAGAACTGCACTTGTGAAGCGAACAATATTCCCCATCGCGCAACGATTGCTGCTGTTCACCTTTGCTCTGTTCATGTGTCGCATGGGTTTGGCGCACGACCCCTATGAGCTGACGGCGACCGCGTCTTTGTGGACCAACCGCGTGGATTTGAGTGTGGTGATGGAATTTCGGACGGGCTTGCGGCTGGCCGGCGTGGCACCACGTCCGCCAGCGGGCGTTTCCGCGACGAACTGGTTCGTCGAAAACCAGGCGGCGCTACTGGCTTGTGGAAAATCATTCTGCCAGATCCAAGCCGGAAAAAACCTGCTGCCGGTCCGCCGGGTGAACGTCGCGCTCAGGGCGGAAAACCACATCGAATTCCAGGTCGAGTATCTGCCGGCGACCGAACGTCCGCTGCGGTTTGACGCCGCCGGGTTGAAGGCACTCGCCGGGCAGGGCCAATATGGCTTGGCGCTCACGGTGCTGGATATGGTGCATGGCAAGGTGCTCGGTCAACCGGTCTTGTTTGCGGACGCGCCCATGGTCGTGGCTGAGATCGCGCCACCGGCGAAGGCGGCGATGGCTTCACCTGCCACGTCAAACACCCCAAGCATAACCAGCGCAGCCGTGAGCCGGACAAATTCGCCGGAATCACCCGTCGCCAGCGGGAAGTCGGGCGGCAGGTTGCTGGTTTCGGCTTTAGTCTCAGGAATCGCCGCGCTGCTTTTGCTGGTGATCGTCTGGCAACGGAGCAAACGCAAATCGTAAAACGATGTTCAAAGTAAAATTCAGCATGGCGCTCGGCCTTGGCCTGCTTCTCGCGTTGTCCGCCTCGGCGCAGCGGCAGTTGGAAAAACTCGGGCGCGGCGTGGTGGCGATGCGCACCGGCGCGAACTCGGTCTATGTCGGCTGGCGTTTGCTGGGCACGGACCCGGTGGACACGCAGTTCAACCTGTATCGCGTCACCGGCGGCGTCACCAATCTGCTCGTTGCGGGCATCACGAACAGTTGCAATTACGTGGACACCGGTGCGGCGCAGGCTTCGGCCCATGCGTGGTTTGTGCAGCCGGTTTTCAACGGCGTGACGCAGGCCGTCAGCGCGTCGTTCGCCATGCCCGCCGCCGCGCCGGTTCGACAATATCTGAACATCCCGCTCGCGCCACCGCCCGACGGCATCGCGTGGGACGGCGTGCCTTACACTTACAACGCCAACGATGCCAGCGTGGGCGACGTGGACGGCGACGGCGAATACGAGATCATTTTGAAATGGGATCCGTCCAATTCGCAGGACAATTCCTTCAGCGGCTTCACGGGCGACACGTATCTCGATTGTTACAAACTCGACGGCACGCGGCTGTGGCGGATGGATCTCGGGCCGAACATCCGCTCCGGCGCGCATTATCTGGATTTCATGGTCTATGATTTTGACGGCGACGGGAAAGCGGAGTTGATGTGCCGCACGGCGCCCGGCTCGAAGGATGGCGCCGGCAATTACGTCGGTGGCCTCGGCAAATGGCAGACGGCCAACGGCCCGCATCCGAACTTCAATGACGCGGACGATTACCGTTTCAACAATCCCAACGCCAACACGACTAATGGTTACGTTCTGCACGGTCCCGAGTTTCTGACGGTGTTCAATGGCCTGACTGGCGAAGAAATGGCCACCGCGACCTATTATCCCAAGCGCGATCAGGACAATAATGACGACAACCCCACTGCATCGCGCATCAACACCGTCTGGGGCGACAGCTACGGGAACCGGCTCGATCGGTTTCTCGCCGGTGTGGCGTATTGTGACGGCGTCCGTCCCAGCGGAATTTTTTGCCGCGGCTATTACACGCGAGCGTATCTCGCGGCCTGGGACTGGCGGAATGGCGCGTTGTCGTTGCGCTGGACGTTTGCGAGCGACCCGACGAACACCGCCTATCGCAATCAAGGCTCGCACAGCCTGACCATCGGCGACCCGGACGGCGACGGCAAGGACGAGGTCGTCTATGGCGCGGCGTGCGTTGATGATGACGGCAAGCCGTTTTATTCCACCGGCCTGGGCCATGGCGATGCCCTGCATTTTTCCGACATGGATCCGCTGCGTCCCGGCCTCGAAGTTTGGATGGTGCATGAAGAACCAACGGTGTATGGCCCGACCGGATTGGAATATCGCGATGCGAAAACCGGTGCGCTGATCTTCGGCGTGGATGGCCAGGGGAATGACGTCGGGCGCGGCGTGGCGTATGACATTGATCCCCGCTATCGGGGCTACGAGATGTGGGGCTCCATCGGCGGGTTGTGGAGCGCGACCGGGGTGCAGATTTCCAGTTCCGCGCCCAGTCCAAAAAACTTCTGCGTGTGGTGGGACGCCGATACGCTGCGCGAATCGCTCGATGGCACGACGATTTCCAAGTGGAACTGGACCAATAACAGCAGCAGCTCAATCCTTTCGCCCGCCGGGCTATCCTCCAATAACGGCACGAAATCCACTCCCTGCTTGAGTGGCGACATTTTCGGCGACTGGCGCGAGGAAGTCATCTGGCGCACGGCGGATAATTCCAACCTCTGCATCTACACCACGACCACGGTCGCGACCAACCGGTTCTACACATTGATGCACGACCCGCAATATCGCTGCGCCATTGCGTGGCAGAACACCGGTTACAACCAGCCGCCGCATCCGGGATTTTTTATAGGCGCGGATATGTTTCCACCGCCCGTGCCGCCGGTTTCCAGTGCGGACCTCGTCTGGCGCGGCGGCGGCGCGAACACGTGGGACGCGGGCGCGACGGCGAACTGGTTCACCAACGGCGTCTGGGTGAGCAACAACGTCGCAGCGCTTTTCACCACCGGAAAATCCGTGCTGTTCGATTTGTCCGGCTCCAATTCACCCGCCGTTAATCTCGCCGGAACACTTGCGCCGGGAGAAGTTACCGTCCACTCCGTCAACGATTACACGTTCGCCGGCTCCGGCTCGTTAAGTGGCGCGATGAAGCTCGTCAAGGCCGGCCGGGCGCGGCTCACGCTCAACAACACCAACAACTATACCGGCGGCACATTCGTCAGCGGCGGCGCGTTGTTCGTGAATGGCACCTTGAGCGGCAGCGCGGTGACGGTGGAGCGGCGCGGCACGCCGGAAGGTCCTTCGCAATTCGGCGGCGGCGGCCGTCTCGGCAACGGCTTGATCATGCAGGCGGGTTGCACGCTGACCGTGGGGCCGGACACCAACGCGCCCGGCACACTCACCATTGCCAACGCGCTGACCGAACCGGGCGGCGTGTTGAATCAATTTGATCTGTCGGATGATTGCACCGGTCTGAGTAAAACGAACGACTTCATCAAAGTCGTCGGCGATCTCAATTTGAGCGGCACCAACATCATTGAGCTCACACGGCTGGACAGCGCGCTGACCAACGGCCTTTATCCGCTGATCCAATACAGCGGAACCATGACCGGTGGTCTGACCAATTTCATCGTGCGCGGGACGGCGGGCCGATCCGTGCTCCTGACCAATGTGTCGAAGACCATTTCCCTGCTGGTCACCACCGACCGACTGCCGACGAACGTCATTTGGCAGGGCGGCTTCGCGGCGAACACCTGGAATCAATCCGGCGTCAGCAACTGGCTCAACGGCGCAACGCTGGATATTTTCGCCTTCAATGACAACGTGATGTTCGATGACACCGGCTCGACCAGCCCGGTGGTGAATCTGTCCGGCGATTTATATCCCGCCGCCGTCACGGTCAATGCGGGCGTCAACTACACGTTCGCCGGCAGTGGCCAGATCGCCGGACCGTCCGGCTTGACCAAATTCGGCTCCGGGACCCTGACGGTCCTGACCACGAATGGATTTACCGGGCCGACGCAAATCGGTGGTGGTGTGCTGGCGCTCAACGCGCTGGCGGACGGCGGCTCGGCCAGTCCAATCGGCGCAGCTTCGTCCGATTCTGGCAAATTGGTTTTCAGCGGAGGTGGCACCCTGCGCTATCTCGGCCTCAACGGCGCGACGGATCGCGGCGCGACGCTCAACACCGGTGGTGGCATCATCGAAGTGACCAATGCCGCGGCCAATCTGACGTTGGACGGAAGCTTGACCGGCAGTGGCAGTTTGACCAAAACCGGGCCCGGGACTTTGACGCTGGACGGCACCAATGATTATGCCGGCGGCACATTGATCAGCGCGGGGAAATTGCAAATGGGTTCCGGAGCCGCCAGCGGCACGCTCGGTTTTGGAATTGTGACCAACAACAGCGTGCTCACCTTCAATCGTGCTGACGCGATCATCCTTGATCCGATCATCACGGGGAGTGGCAGCGTGGTGAAGAGCGGCAGCGGTGCGGTCACGCTGGCGAACGCCAATTCCTACACCGGCGGCACCACGAATTTGACCGGCACCCTGGTCATCGCCCAAAACGCCGCCCTCGGCGGCGGCGGACTGACCTTTGTGGCCGGCTCGGTGAAGCTCACCGACGGCGTAGTCGTCGCGAACGCTTGGAATATTCCCGGCTCGACGGTGGATTTGATGCTGGATTGCCCGAGCGGCACGGGCACGTGGGCCGGGCCGGTGACGGCTTCCAGCGGCGGCTCGTTTCGTCCGGGGACCTCAGCGAATAGCGGCACGGTGGTGTTGACCGGTAATGCCAGCATCGGCGGGGCGAACTTCATCGTTCCGCGCGGCAATGTGATCATCGCGTCGAACGGCATCGTCTCCGCCGGCGGAACCGTGTGTGCTTTGGGACGCTCCGGTTCGGGCACCGGCACCATTTTCGTCGCGAAGGATAACGCGAGCCTGACTTTTGGCGGCGGATTCATGTTGGGGCAGACCAGCTCCGGCACGACGTATTCGATTGTCTGCACGCTTCAAGACAACGCCGTGCTTTCTACCGCATCGGCAAATTTCAATCTTCACAACGGTCCCGCAGGTGGCTCTACCAACACCATCCTGAACCTGAACGGCGGCGCGCTGTTGACCGCGGGATTTGTCAAAACTCAAATTGGCGCGGGAAAGAATGCCATCATCAATTTCAACGGCGGCACATTGAAAGCCACCGCCGCCACCACCACTTTCCTTGGCCCGCTGCCCGGTTTGACTGCGAATGTTTCCACCGGCGGCGCGGTCATTGATGACGGCGGTAACGCCATCACCATCACCGCTCCGCTGCTCCACAGCGCCGCGCTCGGCGCCACGCCCGACGGCGGCCTGATAAAACTCGGCGCCGGCACCCTGACCTTGAGTGGCGTCAACACTTTCAGAGGCGCGACAGTGATCAATGCCGGGGTGCTGGCGCTGCAAAGCGGCGGGGCGGCCGGCATCATCGGCAGCAGCACAAATATCAATATCGCCGCCGGCGCGTGGTTGGATGCGACGCCCAGTGTGGGCGGGTTGTCGCTGGCCTTCGGTCAATCGTTGTCGGGCAACGGTTCCGTCAAGGGTGCGGTGACAGTAGGCAACGGCCGTCTCAGCCCCGGCAGCAACAGCCTCGGCACGCTCACGTTCAGCAACTCGCTGACGCTGGCCGCGGGCAGCACCAATATTTTTGAGATCAATCCATCGCCGCTGACGAATGACGCGGCAAACATTTCTGGCGCGCTGACCAATGGCGGCACGCTCATGGTGACGAACATTTCCGTGAATGCGCTGGCGGTCGGCAATAGTTTCCGGCTTTTCCAGGCGGCCAGCTACAGCGGCAATTTTGCCAAGGTGATTTTGCCGGCACTCGAACCGGGGCTGGCGTGGGATACAAATGGGTTGAATACGAATGGCGTCATCATCGTCATCGCCACCGTGTCGCCGGCCCCGCCCGTGTTTGATACGATCACTCTTTCCGGCGGCAACCTGATATTCAGCGGCAGTGGCGGCCCGGCGAATGCGTCCTATTACGTTTTGACCGCCACTAACCTCGCCGCGCCGCGCGCCAACTGGCTGCGGCTCGCGACGAACCAGTTCACCGGTCTCGGCGCATTCGTGTTCACCAATGCCTCTCCCACGAATACGCTGCAGTCCTTTTACCAGCTCCAGTTGCCGTGAGCCGGCCGGCCTGGCTTCTGACCAACACCAGCTCGAAGAAATATTCCACCGGCAAAATCAATCGGTGACAAACTTGAAGGGAATGGCCGGCAGGGTGGCGACGGCGACCCGGCGAGTTTGTTTGGCACTTTTTTTCTGGTTGGGGCCGGAATTTTCCTGCCGTTGCAGCACATCGAAAATCAGATTGCCGCTGACGCCCGGTTGAATTTTCGCGGCGTCGCAAAGAAGCACCAGTTCAATGCCATTTCCGGCTGGCGAAATACTGGCGAGCGAAAGGCCCTCTGGCGGGTTGTTTAACTCCAGCTTGAAGCGGTCTGCAAAGGCCGCTGTCGGGGTGCTAATCCGGATGCGGGTTTTGTCGCCGGGATGGATCACGACCGGAATCGTGCTGAGGATTTTAAAGGAGTCACGCGTGAACAAGCGCGGCACGCCATTCACCGCGACCGCCAATTCCTTGGAGGCAACCAGGTGACGGTAGATGAAAGCTTGCATCATGTCTTCCGCCGGCACGGCGGCGTGGGTGATGCGCGCTCCGCCGATGAGCGCGTGACCTTCGATGACGACGGCTGCCGGTTTTCCCAGCGGCATGACCGGCGCTTTCAAAGTGAATTGCGCCTTGTCCTGCCCCGCGTTAATTCGGGCGCCGCTCAACGAAAATCCCGCCGGCGCGTTTTTCAGACTCAAATCAATTGCGTTGGTGAACCCGTCGCGGCGCAGTGCAAAAACCGTTACCGACGCGCTCATGCCGGCCCGCAAACTCAAGCTCGATGGCACCACGCGCAGCGCAAAATCCGGCTGCGGTTCGCTGAGCCGCAGCCGATACGCAAACTCCGGCCCGCCCTGGCCTTGCGTGTCGGTGAGGTGCAGAAAATAGTTTCCGTCTGCCGGCAGCGTAGCGGCGAGATACGAATCGGCGTGATGCGTGTTCAATCCCGTGCCCTTGTCTTCAAAATCATCGTTGCTGGCGATTTGATTTCCGGCCGCGTCCGTGAGGCGCACGAAAGAATCCAGCGGGGAATCCAGCCGCCGCGCCAAAACTTCCGCGACGATTTGCTGGCCGGCGTGCCCGGTGAATTGAAACACAGCGCGTTCACCCGGTTTGGCCAGCCGACCATTGATGATGACCGGCAGCGTTACGAGTTGGGCGTTTGCCGCCGAATCAGCCACATTCTGTGCGAATAGCTCGGGCAGATGATCCACAGCGAAGGGAACTTCATTCAGCGCTTTGACTGGCAGCGAAACGATTCCCGGTTCATCGCCGAGATGATCGAGGTGAACTTTTTTCTCCGGTAGATTCCAGCCCGTCAATTCCACGGTCGGCTGATCTTCCAGTTTTCCGCCGAGCGGGAAAATCCCGGTCACAAACGGCAACTCGCCCACGGTCAGGCGATAGACAAAATCTTCTCGGCCGCGGAAAATGGAGTCGTGAATCTCCACGGTGTATTCCCCATCGCGCGGCACCTCAAAATGAATTACCGGATCGGGCTTGAAGCGGAAACGCTCTTCGCACGCGAGCTCTCGGCCTTTGGCATCAAGCACCGTCAAAGTGGCCTCGAACCAGCCGGGCACCGCATCGGCAAGATACGGAATCAGCGACCGCGCGCTGACCGCGAGGACTAGCTGTTGACCGCGTCGGGCGGCAAAGCGGTAGCGATCCACGCCGCCCGGCATGATCTGGCCATTAAGGGTTGCAGGCAGGGTGATGCGCGCCTCGTATTTCGGAGTGCCAGTAGGCGCAGGATGCCCGCCAATTTTTTCGAGAAATTTATCGAGGTCGAGATTGGCGGGCCTGGCGGCTGGCTTGGCAACCTCGGGCAAATCGCCGATGCAAAATTTAATCGGGTTGGAGAGAAGGTTCGGGGTGGCCAGTCGGATCTCGCGCTCGCCGGGAACCGCATTGCTGGCGATGGAGATTTGGAGGGTGACGGTGTCAATCATCGCCGGATTAGCCGTCCGGTTGGGCGGGTTCTGGAGGATTTTTTCCTGGAGGGTTTTGCGCTCCATTGCATCGCTCATCGTCCAAGCATTCGTGCCGGGAATTTTTTTTCGCGACGCCTGAAATTTATCCTGCAACATTTTTAGCCGATCGCGCAGATCGTTAAATTCTTTCTGGTTCATCGGCCGGTGGTGATCCAGCACCGTGGCTTCAACACCTGAGCCGGTCACATACGCTTGGGAGGCGGTCATCAATGATTGTCCGCCGACCACGATCTGAAACGTTGTGCCCAAGCGTCCGCCGGCGGGATAAACATACGCAAGGTGCGGCGATGGCTGCGCGCTGGCGGCCACGGCGAGCAACCCGGAAATAAAGATGACTGCGGAAAATATTTTCATGATGGCATGATTTCCTTCAACTGGCCGCCGGATTTGATGCCCTCGTCCGCCGTCGGCATCACGCGTAACGGCAGGCCTTCGGCATTTGGCAATTTTGCCGTTGGATCAATGCCCAGTTGCGCATAGATGCTGCCGATGAGGTCCACGGGATAGACGGGACGCTCTTTGACTTCCTCGCCTTTCGCATCCGAAGCGCCGACGACTTGCCCGCCCTTGAAGCCGCCGCCGGCGATGAGCGAGGAAAAAACTTTTCCCCAGTGGCCGCGTCCGCCATTCCACGGCGCTTCCCAGAGCACTTTCGGTGTGCGCCCAAATTCGCCGCCGCACCAGACGATGGTGCTGTCGAGCAGGCCGCGATCTGCCAGATCTTGCAGCAAGGTTCCCAGCCCCTTGTCCAAGTCCGGCAGCAGCCGCCGCATGGCTTGGAAATTTTCCTTGTGCGTATCCCAGCCGCCAAAATTGATCGTCACGTAGGGAATGCCGCTCTCGACCAGTCGCCGCGCCACCAGGCACGACTGGCCAAACTTGGTTTTCCCGTAGCGTTCCCGAACTTCCGGTTTTTCCTGCGCCAAGTCGAAAACTTTTGCGCCGTCACCGAGAATCATGTCGTAAGCCATGTTTTCCGCCTTGGTTGTCGCGGCGATTTGCGGGTTGTCCGGCAACGCTTGCGTTAGAGCATCGAGTTCATGGAGCAGGTCGCGACGGTCTTTCTGCCGCTGCCCGGAGATGCCCGGCGCGATGATGCCCTCGACGGCAAAGGGCGTTTGCGCGGGATTGCCGCCGGTGGCAAAAGGTTTGAAACGCGCGCCCAGAAAACCGGCTTCATCAAATCGTCCCTGCGGTTCGGTCAGCACGACATAAGGCGGAATCAATCCTTTATAGCCCGCGTCGTAGCCTTTGAACAACGACGCGACTGCGCCGACGCAGGGATACACCACGCGCCCGCCTGGTTGACGGCCGGTTTGCACGATGTAAGCGGCCGTCTCGTGACCGTTGTTGCCATGCGTCATGCTGCGGATGAGCGAATATTTGTCCGCCTGCTTGGCCAGCCCTGGCAGCAATTCGCTGATGCGGATGCCGGACACATTTGTTTCAATCGGTTTGAGCAACTGACCCGCATAGGCGTTTCCCGCCTCCGGTTTCGGATCAAACGTATCGAGATGCGACGGTCCGCCGCCGAGCCAGATCTGGATGACCGCCTTGGCCCGCGCGGTCCTGGGCTGCGCAAATGCGCTGAACGTCAGATGCTCCGCCAGCATCAGGCCGCTCGCGGCGAACAGCGTCCGGCGGATGGCCTCGCGCCGGCTCAAGCGCGGCCGTTGTTTTTCGAAGTCAAAAAAATTCATGACGCAACGTTTTTGAGGGTTAATGGCGATACAGAAATTCCGAGCTGTTCATGAGCGCCCAGGCTAGATCCACGGCCGCCTGTCGTCGGTTGCTGCCGGTTTTAAAATATTTTTCCACGACTTGCTGCTCCTGCGGTGTCGGAAACCGCGATAGGATGCCGAGATACATGCCGCTGGCGATCAACGCGGGCGGACGGTTGGAAGAGGTTTGGTAATCGATCATCCGGCTCTGCTCGATTTTGCGCAGCATCTGGCTGGAGTTGAGCAGCCACAATTTTTGCGCGGCGGTGATGCGGTTGTTGCGTTCGGATTCCTGGCCCGTATCGCGCGCCGGGCGGCCGAAAGTTTCCAGAAATGCGCTGCTAATGCTGCCATCGGGGAGGGCAATGGATCGCATGTCATCGGGGATGAAGGTGTAAGGCTCCGGAATGGCGCTGGAATATTTTTCCTGCGCGCCGGTGATCTGATCCACGGCATCAATCAACACCTCCGCGTCCAACCGCCGCAGTGGATAGCTGGCAAAATTCGCCGCGGCCTCCGGCTGGCCCCCCGGCGGAACGGAAGACAGTTGATACGTCTGCGAATTTAAAATCAGCCGGTAAAGTTTTTTGAAATCATAGCCGGAGCTGATAAATTCGCCTTCCAGATACGCCAACAACTGCGGATTGCTCGGTGGATTGTCTGGGCGGAAATCATCCGGCTCCTGCACGAGTCCGCGACCTAGCAGCCAAAACCACGCGCGGTTGACGAGGTTGCGCGTAAATTGCGGATTTTTCACCAGCCAATCGGCGAATACCGCGCGAGGATCACGCTCTGGTGTCAGCGTTACTTTTTCGCCATCAGGAAACGCAGTTTTCTTCGGCGAACCATTTAAGGCACCGGCGTTGGTGGAAGCCGGATTGAAGAAAAAAATTTCCTCTTTCCACTCGGCCGTCGTTTTGTAGCCGACGTTGGCAAAAAACATCGCGAGGCTGGTCAGATCGTTCGAGGTCCAGTTTTCTGTCCGTTCGCCCAGAAACGTCAATGCGACGGTCTGCGCAATCCCGGCCGGTGTCCGGTTTTGCATGGCCCGATAAAAATTGACGGGCGGCTTTTCAAAATTGCTGCCGCTGGCGATGAGCAATTCGCGGGCGATCTGATCCCACGGGCGGTTGTCGCGGATCGCATCGTGAATCCAGCGGTGATAGGCCTGCGCCGCGTTCGGCCAGAGGTTGATGGGGAATTCCGCCTTGATGCGCAGCACGTCGCTCCATTTCATGGCGAGATAATCTGCATATTCGTCCCGCGCCAGCAGGCGGTCAATCAATGCGGCCCGCTTGGTCGGACTGCGATCCAGAATGAACTGCTGCGCCTCAGATGCCGTAGGCAACGTGCCAATGACGTCGAGATAAACGCGTCGGACAAAAACTGAATCCGAGCAAGGTCGAGCCGGAGAAATGTTCAGCGCTTGCAGCCGCGCGAAAACCAACTCATCAATCGTATTTTGCGGCGCGGGTGCGGCGGCGTTTTCGAAAGTCGTGACTCCGGCGGACACCGTCAACCCCAGCAAAAGCAGCACCAGAAACCAACAGGCTGGCAGGAATGATTTTGCGACGGCGGGTTTCATTAAAGGACCAGACGAGAACCCAAATGCAAAAGCTTCAGAAAAAACGACACGTCTTTTGTCATTCGTATGACAAATTACGACTACGTGAAGAATTAGTTCAGTTTGTAACTATTCCGACGCGAACCCGTCCATGAAGTTAATGACATCACTCCTGCACAGAGGATCTTCGGTCCCCCGCCCTGCCAAAGAAACAACCGGCGGCTTGCCCGTGACGATCACGCTGATACCGCACGCGGGTGAGGGGATACTGGAAATCGTCCGGCGACTTGCCCGTCAGGTGTGTGATCAGGAAGTCACCATTTTGAACCTGCTGGTGTTCGGAAATATTCGCGCCCACACGCCGACCGGCGACGCGCTACGGCAGGTTTTTGGCCGTGTTGATTGGCCGGTGACGTGGGTGGAAGGCGCGGCTTGTGACGACGCCCCCATCGCTGGCATCCAAGCCTTTGTCTTCGCTGGCGATGTGGATCGTATCTCGCTCGCTGGCCGGGTTGTCGCTTCTGTGTTTACCAGTGGCGGTGCCGAGCACTGTTTTATCGGCGGGTTGTCACCACGAGTTAACCAGATATCACGAGCGCGACAAACCGAGGCTGCGTTGGAAGAATTGCAGACCGCGCTGGCGCTCGCCGGTTTTGAATTAGCCGACACCATTCGCACCTGGTTTTTCCTCGCGGATCTGCTGTCCTGGTATGGCGAATTTAATAAAGTTCGGACGAAAGTTTATGCCGGCGTGAAATTTCGCACTGGCTCGTTGCCCGCGAGCACTGGCGTCAGCGCTCTGAATCCGGAGGGCCTCGCGCTGGCGCTCGCAGCGTGGGCGTTGCGCCCCATGAAATCCGGCGTTGGTGCGGAAGAAGTCGCCTCACCACTGCAATGCCCGGCCCCGGCCTACGGGAGTTCGTTCAGCCGGGCGATGGAAATTTCCTCAGCCGCCGGCCGCCAACTGCTGATCTCCGGCACCGCCAGTATCGCCCCTGGCGGAAAAACTTTATGGCAGGATGATGTTCGCAAGCAGGTGGAACTGACGATGTCTGTAGTGGAGGCGATCCTGCGCTCCCGCGGATTTACCTGGGCGGATTTGACCCGGGCCACGGCTTATTTCAAACATCGCAACGACCTTGGGGCTTTTAGCGCTTGGTGCCGCGAGCAGGGTTTGAATTCACTGTCCATCGTGGCTGCGCAATGTGCGGTCTGCCGGGATGATCTGCTGTTCGAACTGGAAGCCGATGCCATGAAGCCGGCGTAACCAGCACGCCGGCTTCCGGTGCGATGCGAATCTAGCTCTCCCGTTCAATGGCCTGCAACCCCGCGCGCAGAAAACCCAGCGCATAAGCCATGCCCGCGTGCCACGGCGCAGCGCAGTTCATTTGCGGTGCGTGGTCGGGAATGATGACGCCGGTGAAATTGTTTTTTTTCAGAATCCGCAGCACCCGAAGCACATCCACTTCACCATCGTCAATGAAAGTTTCCTTGTAGTGCGGCACCTTGTCGCGGACGTTGCGCAAATGGACGTAGCCGAGCTTTTGCTGGCGGCTGTAGGTTTCCACCGCGTCGTAAACGTTGCCGTCCTTCATTTCCGCCAGGGTGCCGACGCAAAATTCCAGTGCATTGCGCGGGCTGGGTTTCAGGTCAATCAGCTTTTGGTAAAGCTGTGGTTGCCAGACGAGGCGCGGCTGAGCGCGGACGAACGGCAACGGCGGATCGTCGGGATGCGCAGCGAGCGTGACACCGGCTTCCTCGGCCACGGGCACCAGTTCATCGAGGAAAAATTTCAAGCGCGACCAAAGCTGTTCATGCGTGGCAGAAGGCAGATTGCCCGGCGCGGCGTTCTTGTCGAAAACCATGTTCCACGCCATGCCGTTGGGTAAAGGCGTGTCGAGCGGACCGTCCATGCCAACGGCTTCGGCCTCGCCGCGCGCGAATTTCCCTTTCACGCGGCCGGCGACACCGGCGATGGAAAAGTTGTAGCCGAAAACCGGAATGCCCGCTTTGCCGACATTGCGGATGATGGTCTTGAGATTTTCGATCTGCTGAAATTTCTTCGGTCCATCGAGCAGGATGTCGTGCCAGTGCGCGGGGTCGAAGTTTTCAATTGCCTCCAGTTCGAGGCCGTGGACGTTGATTTCCTTCTTGATGGCAGCGAGTTCCTCAAACGTCCAGAGCTTGTCCGGGTCGCCCGCCAGTCCCCAGCCGGCATCGTCGCCGCACGGTTGGTCGCCTGGTTGGTTGCTGCGCGACGAGCGGAAATAGTCCACGAGATGAATGACGAGATGCGTGCAGCCGCATTGCCGGGCGAAGCGGTAATGTTCCGCGTTGAGCTGGTGGCGGTAAAGACCCAGTCCGAGTTTCATGCGCAAGTTTAGCAACCGCCGGAAGAAATTCCAGCAAGGATGCGGAGTTGAAGCGCTAAAAAGTATTCTACAACCGGTGCAAAACCTTTTACGGTGTCACACATTGATGCCTGTCATTCAAACCAATTCTCCTCGCGATCCGGTGCGGGGGTGCCGCCTGTTGTCGGTGTTTGGCTTGGCGGTCCGGGCGGCCGTTGTCATTGGCATTTCGCTCGCGACCCTCGGCGCACCGCAAACGGCCGCTGCCGCCGGTTCCACTTCGTTTTCGCTGGTCAGCGGCGGTAAGGCGGCGGCGATAATTTATTCGCCGTCTGATTTCAAGGTTGTCGGACTGGCGGCGACGGATTTTGCGGCGGACGTCGAAAGCGTGACCTCCGTGAAGCCAGTTTTACAAACGAATCTCTCCGGTGTTTCCGGGCCGGCGGTTTTTGTCGGCACCGTCGGACACAGCAAGTTGATTGATAATTTGGTCGCGGCGCGAAAACTCGATGTCGCGGCCTTACGCGGGCAGTGGGAAAGTTTTCTCGTTACCGTTGTCACCAATCCGCAGCCTGGCGTGGCGCAGGCGCTGGTGGTGGCCGGCAGCGATCGGCGCGGAACGGCCTTTGGCATCTACGAACTGTCGCAGCGAATCGGCGTGTCGCCGTGGCATTGGTGGGCGGATGTGACGCCGGAAAAACGCGGCGAAATTCTTCTTCCGATCGAGGCGCTCCGGATGGGTCCGCCGTCGGTGCAGTATCGTGGCATCTTTCTCAACGACGAGGACTGGGGCCTGCAGCCGTGGGCGGCGAAGACATTCGATCCGGCGACGGGCGACATCGGTCCGAAGACCTACCGGAAAATTTTTGAACTGCTGCTGCGCCTCAGGGCGAACACGCTCTGGCCCGCGATGCACCACTGCACCAAACCGTTCAACAGCTTCCCGGAGAATGCGCAATTGGCCGACGATTACGCCATCGTCATGGGTTCGTCCCATGCCGAACCGATGCTGCGCAACAACGTCGGCGAATGGACCGCGCCACCTGAAGATTTTAATTACGCCAAGAACCGCGACGGCGTCCGCGCGTATTGGGAGCAGCGCCTCCGCGAGAACGGACGCTTCGAGAATTTTTATACCGTCGGCATGCGCGGCATTCACGACTCCGCGATGCAGGGGCCGAAAAACCGGACGGAACGGATCGAACTGCTGGAACAGATTTTCACCGATCAGCGCGCGCTGCTGGCGCAATACCTCAATCCAAAGGTCGAACAAGTGCCTCAATTATTCTGCGCCTACAAGGAGGTGCTTGATCTCTATCGTGGCGGCTTGCGGGTGCCTGATGATGTCACCGTGATGTTCCCCGACGACAACTTCGGTTACATCCGGGATTTTCCATCGCCGGCGGAACGCCAGCGTGCCGGTGGTTTCGGTATTTATTACCACATCTCTTATCTCGGCCGGCCGCTCTCGGACCTTTGGCTGAACACCACGCCGCCTGCGCTTATCTGGGAAGAAATGTCGAAAGCCTACGACCTCGGCGCGCGGAAAATCTGGATCTTGAATGTCGGCGACCTCAAGCCGGGCGAGATCGGCATGGAATTTTTCCTGCAAATGGCCTGGGACATCCACCGCTGGCGGGCGGACAATCTGCCGGATTTTCTGACCGGCTGGGCAACGCGCGAATTCGGCACCGCCCACGCGACGGAGATCGCCGCCTTGATGAACGAATACTATGCGCTCAATTTCCAGCGCAAGCCCGAGCATCTTCAGTGGTGGCTATCGGGCCAGCCACAACGGCCCAGCGCGTTGAATGCCGCCGAAGTTCGCGAGCGGCTGGATGCCTTTGCCAAGATGGCGCTCGAAGCGGAACGGCTCCAAGCCCTGCTGCCCGAAACCAAGCGCGACGCTTTCTTTGAACTCGTCGCCTATCCCGTGCGCGGTTCAGCACTGGCGAACGAACGCTTTTTTTGCGCCGAGGAATCCAACAGCCAGCCGACGAACAGTCCAGCGGCAGCAATCGCAGCCGCGCGGGCGATTTCGGCTGATGCGCAACTCAAGGAATTGACCCGCGACTTCAACGAGCATATCGCGGTCGGAAAATGGAACCATATCCTCACGCTTGAACCCGCCGACAAGCAATGGGGTTCGATGCGTATCGCGCCGTTCCTTCCGCCAAAGAGTGCTGCCGGAAAGCTGGAGCAAGTCTCAGGAACGAATTTCCAGAATCTGTTTATCCTGGCGAAAAATCCAGGGTTGGCACACAACGCTGGCGAGTTCGTGGAGACAAATGGCGTGGTCTCCATCGAGGCGGAACATTTCAGCGGCAAAGCAGATCGTGCCGACGCGCGCTGGGAGGTAATCCCCGGCCTGGGCCGGACGGGTGATGCGGTTGCGATGTTTCCCGCCACGGTGTCGGGCGTTGAAATCACCAGTCTTGCTGCCTCCGCGCCTCGGCTGGATTACACGGTCACCTTCACGAGTGCCGGTGAATTTCCGATGACGGTTTATTTGCTGCCCACGCATCCCATCACTGGCCGCGCGCTACGGTTTGCGATCGGCCTGGACGACGCGCCGCCGCAACTGGTCGAGCTGAATCTCAAGGACGGCTCGGCGGATTGGGCGCAGGGCGTTTTGAACGCGACGGTCACTGCGATCGCCCGGTTAAAAGTTCCCGCACCGGGCCCGCACAGCTTGCATCTCTACGGCGTAGATGCTGGTGTGGCGGTGGACAAATTGGTGGTGGATTGCGGCGGCTTGAAGCCGTCTTATCTCGGCCCGCCCGAAACTCCAACCATTCGCCGGTGATCTGGGTTCAATTTTTTGCCCCGAGCTTCAGCGTTACCGGCTCCGCCGCGCCGTCCACTTCGAGCACCACGCTGTCCTCGCGGATTTCCCGGCAGCGGACCTGCACGGTGCGATTCCGCAATTTTACCGCCTGTGTCTCGCCCGGCGCGAACGTCACGCCGTTGATGATGGCGCGCCGGCTCGTGCCCTCCGCCAGCAGGCCGCCCAATTTCAAGGTGGCCGGCAGGGACGCGGGAACATTCGTAAACGTCAGCACTGGTTTCTTCACCGGCACGGCCAGCGAGGCGGATTCGATTCCCAGCTTCGCGGTCGTGCCGTTTTTCACCCAGTTTAGGATAGGCGCGATGCCGCTGGTTTTTTCGAGCGCGACCAGCGTTTTGATTTCGCCGTGCGTGTAGGGATTGTCGAGAATGATTTGCTGCTGTGCCGGCTGCGCGTGCGCCGCCATCAGTTTGTAGCCGACCAGTTCGCAGATCGCCTCGGTCGTGTCGCGGTCAATCGTGTGTTCGGCCGGGCAGTTTTCATTGATCCACAGGTGCGTGTATTCATGCGCCGCGGTCGCAGCGATTTCCTGGCGCAGGCGTCCGCTCAAGATCACCACCTGATGCGTGCATTCGCCCTTGGGCGTCTTGCGCGTGCTGGAAAAGCCGAACTTGTGCAGGCCATCCGAGCGGCCGGCTTCCGACCAGTAATCCACGTCGAACAGGTTCACCGACACCTCGGGATAATTCAGCGTGAACCCGCGGCCGAACATCACAATCAGCTCCCGCCGCGTGTCGGCAAAAATTTCCCGCGCCTCGTCCGTGTCCAACACGGCGTTGGGCCGGTCGAACTTGCAGATGAACCGGCCGTCGCCCGTTTTGACGAAGTCCTTGCCGATGGGCAGGCCGCAGAGCGAGCAGCGGTTCTCCAGCTTGTAGCAATCGTCACAGATCGCGCCGCGCTGGGACAACCAGATGCGCCCGGTCAACGGCCCCTTGCCGCAGATGATGCAGACATAATTCGTCTCGGCGGCGGAAGCGGCCAAAGTAGCCGCGAGCAGAAATAGGATGAATGTAAGTCGGCGCAGAAATTTTAAGGAAGCTGTTTTAACCAAGATTTAACCCCGTCAACAAATTCAGCCAATCCGTGATCGGCTTTGCTTGCGGCATATAAATCCATTCTGTCAGCTACGAGCGGCCCATACTCTGTTCCGCCGAGTAAAGGAACGATGGAACTGTTATCAAAAGCGGATCGCAGTAGTTGTTTGTAATAGCCTTTTTCACACTTGTGCGCTGGCAAAGCAGGCATCTTGGAAATTCCTGCCGCTTTTAAAAGGGCTGAGGGATCTAACAGATACCAACGTTCCACATGGGGGTCCGGCACTGCGGTTACAACTGTGGGATATGGTGGGTTTGCTGCAATAGCTTTGATTTCATCCCGACGCGTAGCAAAGCCTTTACAATTTCCGTCCGAACCAACGATGAGTAAATCTGCTGGCAGATGCATGCGGCGATTGGCATCAGCTAAAAATCTTTTATAGGAAGAAATTGAACCTCCGCCACGAGCATTGAGGGTGCGATGATCGAAGTTTTCAGCCAGCTTGCCAGCTTCACGGATAAGCCGCTTTACCAAAGGTGGAATAATAGCTTCTTGGCCGGCATCCTCTAAAAAATAGGCGATGATGTATTTAGCCGCCATAATCTCCGCGCAAGATTTGATCCTCCAAATTTTCTTCGATTTCGTTTTCCCGGAAGAGTGGGCCGACAGATGTGAATGGCACAATGGTTGTGGCAGTTCCCGATCGTTGGCATTTTAACAACTCTTTGTTTTTGAAATACCCCGGCAGAACTGGTGAGTGCGTGTTTATCAAAATTTGCCGGTTTTCATTTGCTGCGTTTTTGAGCATTTCAGCGATGAGCTGTAACCGACGCGGATGAACTCCGTTTTCCGGCTCCTCATAGCCTATAGTGGTGGATTTGGAGGATGGGGATAGCACGGCCAGCAATCCCAATACTCGCAACGTCCCTTCTGAAATAAGGCGGTTGGAGTAATACGCTCCGTTCTCTCGAATCCGCAAGAACAGCTCGGCTTTATCGGTTCGCTCCACATCAATGTCTTCTAGACGTGGCAAAATCTGTTGTGCAGCCAATTTCAACGCTTGGAACTGTTGTGGTTGTTTGAGTGAAAGTGTGTGATAAAACGCGGCCAGATCTTCGCCGCGTGGTCCGAGGTTATTGACTTCAGCAATACCGTTTGCTTCACGCATCAATGCGCGCGGCTCAAAGTAGTAAAAATGACAGCGAGCCATTTCTTCACGGAATGCAGTTAGGTGAGGATAATGAGGCGGGTAAAGTGGCGTGGATGTAATCGTATAATCCAAGCCAATTTCGTGGTGAGTTGGGTGAGACTGTCCCTCCATGCGCAGGCTCAGCTTGTTGCCGACCTTATCAATAAATGCGCCCCGCTTTTTTTCTGCCGATCCATTATTCCGTAAGGCAGACAATCGTTCACTCATCACGCGCAACTGACCAGAAGCGGAAATCACCTCAATTTCCAAATCATAGCGAAGAAGGTGGTTGGTAATTCTTGCCTTGTCTTCAGCTTCATCGGTTTTTTTGTCAATGCCTTGACGCAGTTCCTTTATGCGTGCTTCAACATCATTAATTACGGCGTCGCTCAGTTCGACATCTACAGAAAATGAAAGCGTGTGTGTCTTAATGGACAACAAGTCTTTAATGCTACCGGTGTCATAGTGAATCGCTTCAATTGGTAATCCACGATGCCCATCAAAAGCCTCTTTAAGATTTTTTTTGGTAACAAGACGGGCGAGCAGATTTAACGCATCAAACAAATTGCTTTTGCCGACGGCATTAGGGCCGAAGATGACAGCAAGTTGACCCAAGCTCACTTCAATATTTTTAAGCGACTTGTAGTTTTTGATTTGAATTCGACGAATCATGCTCTTTTACATTCAAGTATTGAATACTAGTCAAACCAACAATGTGTAAGCAAGGTGTGTTGTTCCTCCTGTCGTCGTTTCACATCGTCAGCGCCGCATCCCAATCCTTCCACACCGGCTCGTAGCCGAGCTGGCGGATTTGCGCGGCGACTTCGTGCGGCGGACGTTCGTCGGCGATCTGAAATTGGCCGGTCGCATTCGTCGCGCGCTCGGGCTGGGGTGCCCATTCGCTGGAGCCGGAGGCGATCTCCTTGATGATGCCGCGTTCGGTGTGATGGATTTTTTCCTTCCCCGCGCCGGTGTAGCCGCCGGGTTCGGTGCGCGCGCCCGCACTCATCATCGTGATGCCGAGCGGAATCAGGCCGTTCCGTAATTTCGCCGGCTCGCGCGTGGACAGCACCAGACCGACATCCGGGAACATCAGGCGGAACGCGCAGACGAGCTGCACGAGGTCGCGGTCGCCGAGATGCGTCAGCGGCTGGAACTCGCCCGCGCACGGACGCAGCCGCGGCAGCGAGATCGTGATGGCGGCTTTCCAGCAGTTGCGCAGCAGATATTCCGCGTGGGCCGCGACGCTCAAAGCTTCGAAACGCCAGTCGGCCAGGCCGTAGAGCGGGCTGATGCCAAGGCGGCGGAAACCGGCGGCGTAGGCGCGCTCGGGTGTTTCCAGGCGCCAGTCAAAATTGCGTTTCGGTCCGGCGGTGTGCATCTCGGCATACACGGCGCGGTCGTAAGTTTCCTGATAGACGATCAGCCCGTCCGAGCCGGCGGCGACGAGCGGACGATATTCCTCGATCTCCATCGGCCCGACTTCGAGCGAGATGCTCGGCCAGTCGGCGTGCAGCGCGGCGATGCAGTCGCGCATGTAGCCGTTGGAGACAAATTTGGGATGTTCGCCCGCGACGAGCAGCAGGTTGCGGAAGCCTTGTGCCTTCAATTCCGCCGCTTCCTGCCGCACCTCATCAAGCGAGAGCGTGACGCGGAGGATCGGGTTGTCACGCGAGAAGCCGCAGTAGGAACAGTTGTTGATGCACTCGTTGGAAAGATAGAGCGGCGCGAACAGCCGGATAGTTTTGCCGAAGCGCTGCTGGGTCATTTTCTGCGAGCGGGCGCAAAGAATTTCCAAATCTTCCGCCGCTGCCGGTGACAGGAGCGCGGCGAAATCGGCGAGGGAAAGTTTGGCTTTGCCGGCGGCCTCGCGGGCGGCGGCGGTGCTGGTGGCGAGCGATTTTTTGACGAGCGCGTCCAGTGGCAACGAATTAAATTCAGTGACAAAACTCACAGAAACAGTTTAGCCCAATCTAATGCGAAGTCGAGACAGCGGCTTGTGGTCGGTGGGGTGAGGGCGGTGGCCGCCTGCCAAGACCTTGCGAGCTGCTTTGGCTGGCGATGCCTGGCTCGCGAGGACGCTCGCCCCACCGGCGCAATGGCTGTTGGCTGCTTTACTTGCCACCGTTCACGCGGCTCTGTTAACGTCAGTGTTCTGTATGAAAACCGCCTTGTCCGCCTTGGGCCACCGCACCGCGCCGCCCGCCATCTCGTGGCTGATGAAAACCGCGCTCTCGCGGCCCAAGCTCATTTCGCTAGCTGCCGGATTCACGGACAACGCCACCCTGCCCGTCGAAATTTCCCGCCAGCTGCTCAACGACCTGCTCCGCTCGCCGAAGACCGGCCGGCCCGCGCTGCAATACGGCACTACGGCCGGCGAAAGTGATCTGCGCCAGCTTACTGCCACGCACCTGCAAAAGCTCGACGGCGGACACGACCGAGCGCATTCGCCGGAACGCGTCATCATCACCGGCGGCTCGCAGCAGTTTCTTTACATGGCGCTCGAAGCGTTGTGCGACGAGGGCGACATCGTGCTCGTCGAAGATCCGACGTATTTCGTTTTCTTGAGCATTCTTCAAAGCCGCGGCATCCGGGCGCGGGGCGTGAAGCTGGAGCGCGATGGCCTCGATCTCGCGCATCTCGAAGCTGTATTGGAACGCCTGAAAAAATCCGGCGAACTGCACCGCGTGAAGGCGCTGTATCTCGTCACTTATTTTCAAAATCCCACCGGCGCGACCACCACGCTGGCCAAGAAACGCGCAGCGCTGAAGCTGTTGAAGAAATACGAGCGCACCGCCGGTCATCCGATTTATCTGATCGAAGACGCGGCATATCGCGAACTGCGTTTTGATCATGGAGCGGACGTGCCGACTGCATTGACGCTGTCTGGTGCGAAGGATCGCGTGATTTACGCCGGCACTTACAGCAAGCCTTTCGCGACCGGCGTGCGCGTGGGCTTCGGAATTTTGCCGGAGCCGGTTTACACCGCCGTCCTGCGCATTAAGGGCAACCACGATTTCGGCACGGCCAATCTGCTCCAACACCTGCTCATCCGCGCGCTGGCGACGGGCAGCTATGACCGCCACGTCGCGAAGATCCGCAAGAACTACGCGCACAAGGCGGCGGTGATGAAGCGCGCGCTGGCGGAAAATTTCCCGGCGAGCGTGGAGATCTGGGAATCCGGCGGCGGACTCTATTTCTGGGCTCGCCTGCCGAAAGGCATTTCCGCTGGTGTGAAATCGAAAGTGTTTCAAACCGCGCTGAAGAGCGACGTGCTCTATGTTCCCGGCGAACTCTGTTACGCCGAGGATTCCTGGCGTCGCAAGCCGGCCAGCGAAATGCGCATCAGCTTCGGTAACGCGAGCGAGGCGGATATTCGTGAGGGGATTCAGCGATTGGGCGCGGTGTTGAAGCAGTTTGTCCGGTAGGGTGGCGTGACTCCGCCGCCCTAATTGCCCAGGCAGAGCGGCAGCTCTGCTCTGCGATATTTTTCACCGCTTCAGATTTGTCCTGCGTCGGAATTGACAAAGTTTTTGGGCGTCCGCAGAATTGCTCTGGTCTTAGGGATTCACGGGCTTTTCAGAAGCCGGGCCATCAACCATTCAACTCATCATGAAAACAAAACTCACCATTCTGTTACTTGCCGGATTATTGGCGGCGCCGGGCTTCCTCCGCGCCCAAATGGACACGAACGGGCTGGATGCCAAGGAAATTGCCGAGCTCAAACAGGTCATGCAGCTCGTCAAGAATTTGAAATACGAGCAGGGCGAGATTGATCTGGGCGGCGGCCTCGCGAAGCTGACGGTGCCGAAGGATTTTAATTTTCTCGCGTCGGAGGATGCGGAGACGGTGCTGGTCAAACTCTGGGGCAATCCCCCTTCCAAAGAGAAGCCGCTCGGCTTGCTGATTCCGGCGGGCATGACGCCGTTGAGTTCCAACGCGTGGGTCGTAACGATTGATTACAGCGAGGACGGTTTTGTGAAGGACGATGACGCGGCCAAGATCAATTACGACGATCTGCTGAAGAAGATGCAGAAGGGCATCGTGGAAGATAACAAGGCCCGCAAGGAACAAGGCTATCCGGAGGTCACGCTCGTCGGTTGGGCGGAGCCGCCGCATTACGACGCGACCACGCACAAGCTGTATTGGGCCAAGCAGCTCAAGTTCGAGGGCGAGAAGCACGACACGCTGAATTACAGCATCCGCATGTTGGGTCGCAAAGGCGTGCTGGAGTTAAACGCCATCGCCGGCATGAATCAACTCGGAGAAATCAACGGGGAGACGCCGAAAATTCTCGGCATGGTGGATTTCAAGGAGGGCAGCCGCTACGCCGACTTCGATCCGAAGGTGGACAAGGTGGCGGCCTACGGCATTGCGGCACTCGTGGCGGGCGGCATCGCGGCGAAGATGGGGCTTTTCAAAGTGCTCCTCGTCGGCCTGCTGGCGGCGAAAAAATTTGTCATCATCGGCGTCATTGCCGTGGCGGCGTTCATCAAGAAATTGTTTAATCGCGGCGGTAATTCCAGCGGAGGAACGCCCAGCACCTGAATCAACCCGGCGGCCAGGCCATGTGGCGTCCGCCGAGGATATGGCAATGCAAGTGCGGCACGGTTTCGCCGCCGTCCGCGCCATTGTTGATGACGAGCCGGTAGCCACTTTTTTCCAGACCGAGTTTCGCCGCGACCTCGGCGGCTTTGAGCAGGAGATGGCCGAGCAGCGGCTGGTGGGCGGGCGCGGCCTCGGCGATGCGCGGCACGGCTTGCTTCGGGAAAATCAAGGCGTGCGTCGGGGCCTGCGGATTGATGTCGCGGATGGCGAGGACGAGGTCATCTTCGTAAACGATCTGCGCGGGGATTTCGCGGGCGACGATTTTTTCAAAAAGGGTTTTCATCAAGTTTTGAATTTTAAATTCTTAATTCTTAGTTCAAAAAAACGCAAGGAGGCGAACGACTTCAACCCAAAACTAACAATTAAAAATTAAAAACTATTCCACCACCAGCGCGCACTTGTTCTGCTCGGGTTCGGCGGTGAGGCAGCCGCGGAGAAAATCCACGATCTGATCCTCGATCTGTTCGCAGCGCGGACTCCAGCGGCGGGCGCCGGCGAGGCGTTTCACGGCGCGACGCAGGCCGCGGAAATGCAGCACGCGGGGCGATTGCCGGAGGCGGAGACGCAGTTCGTTGCGCAGGCGCGGGAAGAAAAAGAGTTCCAGGTTGTCGTCGGATTCGCGGGCGAGCAGGCCAAGATCGGTCTGGCTGACGTTCGGGTCGCCGGCTTCCCCGGCGTGGATGGTGTAGCCGAGATGGCACAGGACTTTTTCCAGCGCGAGGGAAAATTCGCCGATGGTGACGGTCTCGCGGTCCAGCTCGATCTTGAAATAATGAAACACGCTGGCGGCGGCGTGCTTGAGCAGGTCGGGGTCAAGCGCGTGGCCGGATTCGCCGACGATCTCCACGGAGATCATCTGCACCGAGCACGGGATGCTTTCGCCGTTGTTGAGCTGGAAGAGCAGGCAGTCGGAATGGAGGGCGATCATCGCGCGGCCTCCAGTTTGTTGACCTCGTTGACGAAATCAGTGGCTTCCTGAAAGCGCCGATACACGCTGGCGTAACGGACGTAGGCTACGGAATCAATCTCGCGCAAACCGTCCATGACGAGTGTGCCGATGAATTCGCCGGGAACTTCGCTCTCGTATTTCGCTGTGACGGTGGCGACGATGTGATCCACGAGATCTTCCATCGCCTTGGGCGTGACGGGACGTTTCTGGCAGGCTTTGCGGATGCCGGAGAGGAGTTTATCGCGGGAAAATTCTTCGTGGCGACCATCGCGCTTGAGCACCATGAGGCCTTCGTGCTCGACTTCCTCGTAGGTGGTGAAGCGGTGCTGGCACTGGGCGCATTCACGGCGGCGACGGATGGTGGCGCCTTCACGGGAGGCACGCGAGTCAATGACCTTATCTTCCTGACAACCGCACTTGGGGCAACGCATAAAACCACTGCTAATTGTGGCTGGCTGTTTGTAGCATACAAAGGTTTGTGGCGTCAAGGAATGCCGGTGGGTAACGTAAAAGCCTCTTGCCTTCACGCGTTTTAAGGCTAAACTGGGCAACTCATTTTTCGAGCAAACAAACAGCGACTATAATTTTATGGCAACAGCAAGCGATCTCCGCCGTGGCATGGCAATCAATTACAACGGCGACATCTCCGTCGTCCTCGACTTTCAACACCGCACGCCCGGCAACTTGCGCGCTTTCGTGCAGGCCACGCTTCGCAGCATCCGCACGGGCAAAGCGTCCGACGTGCGCTTCAGCTCGACCGAAAAAATCGAGCCCATCCCGATGATGACCACGAAGATGGAATACAGCTACAAGGACGGCCAAGACTACGTGTTCACCGACCCGGAAACCTACGAGACCGTCACGCTCACCGCCGAACTCGTCGGCGATGCGAAAGATTTCCTCGTGGAAAATGCCCCGGTCACCATCACTTTCGTCGAAGAAAAGGCCGTGTCGGTGGAAATTCCGTCCAGCGTCATCCTCACCGTGACCGACGCGCCGGAAGGCGTCCGCGGCGACTCGGCCAACAACGTCCAAAAGGCAGTCACCTTGGAAACCGGCATCACCGTGCAGGCCCCGCTCTTCATCAAGACCGGCGAGAAGATCAAGGTGGATACGCGCACCAAGAAATACATGGAACGCGCCTGAGCGTTTTTTTGTAAATCACTCTCCTCCCAGCCCGCGTTCGCGCGGGCGTTTTAATTGTCACCAGAAAATTGCCGGTTTCCGAGCGGAATTGCTTTGCAACTGAAACTGGCTCGGCTATTTCTGTTGCAAATCTTATGTCAGGGCAGGTCAAAGGAGAAAAAATTTATCCCGGCATCGCCGTTTCGGCGGGGGTTTGCCGTGGCAAAGTCATCGTCCTGCATCGCTCCCGGCACGCCATCATCAAGCGGGAACTGGCGCCTGACGCGATTATTGCCGAAACCAAGCGCTTCGAGCAGGCGCTCGTCCGCATCCGCGAGCAGTTGACTGAAATCCAGCGCCACGTCTCCACGACGATGAGCTCATCCGAGGCGGAGATTTTCGACGCGCACCTGCTGATGCTCGAAGATCCGATGGTCATTGGTGAAGTCCTGCGCCTGATTCGCGAGGAAAGGATGAACGCCGACTACGCCTTCCACGCGGCATCAGCCCGCTACATTGATGCGATGGAAAAGACGGGCGATGATTATCTGCGGGAACGCGCCGCCGACATGAAGGATTTGACGAATCGCGTGCTCGATAATTTGCTAGAAGTCAAAGACCAGTTTGACCTCCGGCACCTGACGGAACCTTGTATTCTCGTCGCGCATGAATTAAGTCCCTCAATGACGGCGCAGTTGGACAAGAAATACGTCCTTGGCTTCGTCACGGACATTGGCGGCAAGACGTCACACACCGCGATTCTGGCGCGCTCCCTGGACATTCCGGCGGTCGTCGGCGCGCAAAACATCAGCGAGGAACTGGAAACCGGCGATTACGCGTTGCTCGACGGCTACAACGGCACGGTCACCGTTAATCCCACGGACCAGACGCTGTTTCAATACGGCCAGCTCGCCAAGATCAAGGCCTCGCTCGACGAAAAACTCCGCGAGGTCCAAAATCAGGCTGCCGTCACGCTCGACGGCAAGACGATCCATCTTTCTGCCAACATTGAAGATCAGCACGATGTCACCGCTGTCATCGCGCACGGCGCGGAGGGCGTCGGTTTGTTCCGCACGGAATTTTTGTTCATCAACCGTGAAACGCCGCCCACCGAGGAGGAGCAATACAAAGTCTATCGCGAGGTTGCCGTTTCCCTGAAGCCGAACTCCGTCATCATCCGCACGCTGGATCTGGGCGGCGACAAGTTTGCGTCGCACCTTCAGCTCGCCAAAGAGATGAATCCGTTTCTCGGCTGGCGCGCCATTCGCTTTTGCCTCGCACAGCCGGAACTGTTTCGTGCCCAGCTTCGCGCCATCCTCCGCGCCAGCGCCGAGGGCAACGTCAAGATGATGTATCCGATGATCTCCGGTCTGGACGAACTGGTTCAGGCCAACGCCCTCGTCGAAAAATGCAAGGACGAGCTGCGCGCGGAAAAGGTTCCGTTTGCTGAGAATCTGGAGATCGGCGCGATGATCGAGATTCCGTCCGCCGTGCTCATTGCCGACGCGCTGGCGAAACGCGTGAAATTTTTCAGCATCGGCTCGAACGACCTCATCCAATACACGCTTGCCGCCGACCGCACGAACGAAAAGGTCTCGCACCTCTACGAGCCGACGCATCCAGCGATCTTGCGGCTCATCAAGATGACCGTGGATGCTGCGCACGCCAACGGCATTTGGGCTGGCGTTTGCGGTGAGATCGCCGGCGATCCCATCCTCGCACCACTGCTCATCGGGCTGGGGGTGGATGAATTGAGCACCGCGCCCGCCGTGATTGACCAGGTGAAATACATCATCCGCCGCGTGAAGATGGAAGAGGCTCGCGCGCTGGCGGACTTTGCGCTCGCCAGCGAGTCGCCGACGCAAATCTTCGCCCGTTGCATCGAGTTCGCCCGCGCCACGGCCCCGAGTTTGTTTGAAGGTAAGGCGTGAGCTTCGGTATGGGGTGAGAGCTTAAACCCCAATCTGCTTCTGAATCGCACCGCAAATCTGGTCAGACCATTTCTTCAGCGTCGTTTGGTCGCGGCCTTCCACGAGTAAGCGGATCTTGGGTTCCGTGCCGGAGTAACGCAGCAGCAGGCGTCCGCCTTGCGCTTGTAATTCCTTTTCCGCATCCGCTACCAATTTATTCACGCCGTCGAGTTGCTCGACCGGTTTCTTTTCGCGGACCTTCACGTTGGTGACGAGCTGCGGAAAGCGCGTCCAGCATTTCGCGAGTTGCGAGAGCGGCTGGCCTTTCGCCTTCATGATGCGCAGGATTTGCAGCGCGGCCACGAGGCCGTCGCCGGTGCTGGCGAAATCGCGGAAGATCAAATGTCCGCTCTGCTCGCCGCCGAAGTTGAAGTTATTCCGCAGCATCTCATCAATGACGTTCTTGTCGCCGACGTTGGTGCGGATCATCCGGCCGCCAGCTTTGGTGATGGCGGCTTCGAGTCCCGCATTGCTCATCACGGTGGAGACGAGGGTTTTTCCGGCCAAGGTGTTTTCCGCGAGCATCTCCAGCGCGGCGATGGCCATGATGTCGTCGCCGTCAATCAACGTGCCCGTCTCATCGCAGAGCAGCACGCGGTCGGCATCGCCATCGTGCGCGATGCCGATGTGGGCGCCGTGTTCCACGACGCGTTTGCACATGGCTTCAGGGTGCATGGAGCCGCAGTTGGCATTGATGTTTTTGCCGTCGGGCCGCCCGCCGTAGATGATGACTTCTGCGCCGAGCTCGTGCAGGACGCAGGGCGAGGCCTTGTAGGCCGCGCCATTGCCGCAGTCCAAAACGATCTTCACGCCCTCGAGCGTCAGGCCCTTGGGAAAGGAGGACTTGGCGTATTCGATATAGCGGCCCAGCGCGTCGTCAATGCGCACGGCTTTGCCGATGTGTTCGGCGTTGGGCTGGATTTTTTCCACTTCGCCGGAGAAGACGAGACGTTCGATCTCGGCCTCGATCTTGTCGTCGAGTTTGTAGCCGTCCGCGCGGAAAAATTTGATGCCGTTGTCGGTGTAAGGATTATGCGACGCGGTGATGACGATGCCGGCGTCCGCCCGCAAGCTCCGCGTGACGTAGGCGACGCCCGGCGTGGGCAGCGGCCCGATGAACAACACGTCCACACCCATCGAAAGGATGCCGGACGAAATGGCGTTCTCCAGCATGTAGCCGGAGAGGCGGGTGTCTTTGCCGATGACGATCTTGTGTTTGCCGCGGCTGCGCGACTGGAGTTCGATATTTTTAAAAACATGCGCCGCCGCGCGACCGAGCTTCAGGGCGGTTTCGGCGGTGACGGGTTCGATGTTGGCGGTGCCGCGCACGCCGTCCGTGCCGAAGATTTTTTTGGGAGCACTCATGAAATGAATTCAATGCGTCACCGGCGGGGCCACGACGCCGATGGTTTCGGGGGTCACGTTGATGATCGTCACTCCGGCGGGCACGGAGATCTCCACCCGCAGTTTGGCGGTGTTGACGTCTTCGACGCCGGTCAAATCCACGATGGCGTGAATCTGGTTGGCCTGCAGTTTGCCAATGACTTCGGCGGAGCCGCTGACCGTGACGGAGACCGTCGGGTGCAGCAGGCGGTAATCGCGCACATCCTGCGCGGACGAAACGAGGTCCACCGGCAGGTTGCCGTAGGTGATCGGCCGGCTGTCGGACGCGGTGGCGGGCGTGATGGATTCCTGCAAAATCCGGTGCACGGTGAACCAGATGGCCACCGCCAGGATCACGGAGAACAACTTCCAACCCCAGTCTTTGATGAACAGGTCGCGCATGGGTTGAGTTAAAAATTAAAAATTAAGAACGCAAAACCCGGATCGTATCCGGTGCCGGGATTTTTAATTTTGCCTTTAGAATTTTTCATTTTTTTGCAGCCGCTCGCGGGCCGCGCCGGGTGATGACCGCCGGGCCGGTAGTGTGTTTTCGCTCGCCCAATTGCGCCCGGAGCCAGTGGAGCAGGTTGTTGGAGCGGGCGGGCTTCAAAATGATGGAGGTCATGAACGAGCGCAGTTCTTCGATCGTCACGCCGCGCACGAGCTGGCCCTTGTAGGCGTGCGAAATCATGCCGTTCTCCTCGGAGACGACCACAACCAGCGCATCCGTCTCCTCGGACAAACCCAGGGCGGCCCGGTGCCGCGTGCCGAGCGATTTGTTCAAATCGCTCCGCTGCGTCAGCGGAAAAATGCACGCGGCATAGGCGATGCGGTCGCCCTTGATGATGACGCCGCCGTCATGCACCGCGTTGTTCGGAAAGAAAATCGTCTCCAGCATCTCGGACGTCACATCGCAATCCACCTTGATGCCCGCCTCGACGGCTTCCTGGAGCTGGATGGATTGCTCAATGGCGATGAGCGCGCCGATGCGCACGTCGGCGAGGCGTTCGCAGGTCTGGATGATGACCTCGATGCTTTCGCGCTGCTCGCTGGTGCTGGCGAAGAGCGGGAGATTGCCCAGTTCCGCCAACATCCGTCGCAGCTCCGGCTGGAAAATGACCAGGGCGCCCAAAGCGATGAATACGGACGCGCTGCCGAGGATCCAGCGCAACACCTGCAGGTTCAGCAGGGTTGTCACCGCCGTGAGCGCCAGCAGGACGACGACAAAGCCGATGACCACCGGCCAGCCTCGCGTGCCGCGCACGAACTTGAAGGCAAAATATATCAGCACCGCGAGGATTAAAATCTCCAGCGCGGGACGCCAAAAATCCGGGATGTGAATCTGTTCAGGCATTTTCCTTGCGGCTCAAAACCGCTTCCGCCATCCGCACCGCCTGCACGGTTTCCGCCACGTCATGCGTGCGGATGATCTGGGTGCCGTCGGCGATAGCCAGAGTCGCGCAGGCGAGCGAGGCTGGCAAGCGTTCATTGAGTTGGGCGCCGCAAAATTTTTCGATGAACGACTTCCGGGAAACACCCAGCAGTATGGGGCGGTTCAACTTGGCGAAAGCTCTCAAGCCGGCCAGCAGTTGCAAATTTTGCTCCAAGGTTTTCCCGAAACCGATGCCGGGATCGAGCACCACCTGCTCGGAGGCAATGCCGTGCGCATTCAATCTCTCCAGCCGCTCGTAAAAAAAATCTGCGACGGCACCGATCGGGTCGGTCGAAAAACCGCCAGTGATTCCATGAAGTTGGCCTGGCGAGCCTGCCGTTCCGCCAGTCGGTCCGGAGGCGTGCATGCAGACATAACCCGCCTGAAATTCCGCCACGATTTTCCACATGGCATTGTCACTGCGATTGGCCGCGACATCGTTGACGATGCTCGCACCGGCGGTGAGCGCGGCGCGGGCGACGGCGGGTTTCAAGGTGTCAATGGAAAGCAACGGCGGGCTGGTGGGGCGAGCGTCCTCGCGAGCCGCTGCTGAAGAAAAAAGCGCCTTTTCTGAAAGCGGCTCGCGAGGACGCTCGCCCCACCGACGATGAAATTCTTTCGTGAGCCTTTCGATGATGGGAATGACGCGGCGCAATTCCTCCGCCTCGCTCACTGGTTCCGCGCCGGGCCGGGAGGATTCGCCGCCGATATCGAGAATCTCCGCGCCTTGGGCGGCGAGCTCCAGCGCATGCGCGACAGCGGCTTGAGGATCGAGAAATTTCCCGCCATCCGAAAACGAATCCGGCGTGACGTTGACGATGCCCATGACGAGCGCCGGACGCGGGAAGCGGAATTCAAATTGGCGGGCGCGGAAGATCATCGGCTGAATTTACGACATCGGATTTACGATTGACGATGCCGTAGTTTTGGCCCCGCGTAAATCGTATATCGCAAATCGTAAATTCATCAGACCTTCGTCTTGAAATACGCAATCGTATCCGTCAAACCGTCGGCGAGCTTCACTTTGGGCTCCCACTTGAGCAGCTTTTTGGCCTTGGTGATGTCGGGCTTGCGCTGTTTCGGATCATCTTGCGGCAACGGCTTGTGGACGATTTTGCTCTTGGACTTCGTGGCCTTGATGATCTGCTCAGCGAACTGGAGCATGGTCATCTCGGTCGGATTGCCGATGTTCACGGGCAGGTCGTAATTGCTCATCATCAGGCGGTAGATGCCTTCGATGAGGTCGGCGTAGTAGCAGAAGCTGCGCGTTTGCGTGCCTTTGCCGAAGATGGTGATGGGCTTATTTGTCAGCGCCTGGCTGATGAACGCGGGGACCACGCGGCCGTCGTTGAGGCGCATGCGCGGGCCGTAGGTGTTGAAGATGCGGACGATGCGGGTCTCGACCTTGTGCTCGCGATGATAGGCCATCGTCATCGCCTCGGCGAAACGCTTGGCTTCGTCGTAGCAGCCGCGCGGGCCGATGGTGTTGACGTTGCCCCAGTATTCCTCGGGCTGCGGATGGATGAGCGGGTCACCGTAAATTTCCGAAGTGGAGGCGATGAGGAAGCGCGCGCCTTTTTCCTTCGCGAGGCCGAGCGCCTTGTGGGTGCCGAGGGAGCTGACCTTGAGCGTCTGGATGGGAATCTTCAGGTAATCAATCGGGCTGGCGGGCGAGGCGAAGTGCCAGATGTAGTTCACCGGACCGTCGAGGAACAGGAATTCGGTGACGTCCTGCTGGATGAAGCGGAAATTTTTATTGCCCGCCAGATGGTTGATGTTGGCCACGCTGCCGGTGACGAAATTGTCAATGCCGATGACCTTATGACCGCGCGACAGCAACAGGTCGGTGAGATGCGAGCCGAGAAAGCCGGCAGCCCCGGTGACGACGGACGTGGGTTGTTTTTTGCTCATGGGTGATATCCTCAGTTAATCGAGTGGCCAAATGTTATTTGACCGCGCCGGCGATTCAATGATTAAAGGGCTCCCGGCGGGAGAATTTACTTGGCTCCGGTGCCGCGCAGGACGGCGGGAATCGTGCGCAAGAGAATCTGTAAATCCAGCCAGAGCGACCAGTTGTCAATGTATTCGAGATCGAGGCGGACCCATTCCTTGAAGTCGGAAATCTGGTTGCGGCCCTTGACCTGCCAGAGACAGGTGAGGCCGGGCTTGACGCTCAAACGCCGGCGATGCGCGAGGTCGCTGAAACGGCGGACCTCGTCCACCGGCAGCGGCCGCGGCCCGACAAGGCTCATCTCGCCGCGCAGGACGTTGATGAGCTGCGGCAGCTCGTCGAGGCTCCATTTGCGGAGGAATTTGCCGAGCGAAGTGACGCGCGGGTCGTTGGTGACCTTGAAGACGGGGCCGGACATCTCATTCATGGCGGCGAGCTCGTGCTTCAACTGCTCGGCGTTCGAGGTCATGGTGCGGAACTTGTAGATGGTGAACGGCGCGCCGTTCAGGCCGGAGCGCTGCTGGCGGAAAAACACCGGGCCGGACGAGGTCAATTTGATGGCCAGTGCGATGAGGGGGATGATCGGGACAACCAAGGTCAGCAGGATCAGCAGGATCAGCGCGCCGAAGAAATCCAGCAGCAGCTTGGCCAGCATCTGCCAGGACGTTTCCGGTGCGGAGCGGAACACGATGAGCGGATGGCCGAATAATTCATCGAAGCTGGCGTGCGCGATCTGCGTGGCGAAGAAATCCGCCATCAGCCACGTTTCCACGCCCTCGATTTCGCAGAGTTTGATGACGTTCTCGACCGGTTCCAGGTTGGCGTGTTTGGCGCTGACGAGCACGCCGCTGATGGAATGTTCGTGGAGCAATTCGATGAGTTCCTGCACGGGCGAGCCGGCGAGGTTGAATTCGGCCGCGACTTCGAGGCTTTCGCCGCCGCGGGCGGTGAGTTCGCGCCGGAGCCGGGCGGTTTCCGCCGGGGTGCCGGCAAGAATGATGCGACGTTTGTATTGCGCCTTGGCCATCCGGCTGCGCATGGCCAGCAGCAGCAATTCTTCCTTGATCCAGACCAGCCCGAAACTGATGACGGCAAACATCATCAACGCCACGCGCGGGATGTTTTCGTGAAAAATAAACAGCAGCAGCACCAGGCCGACGGTCACGATGACGCAGCTTTTCAGCAGCGGCCAGAACAGCACGGAGCGGAAATCCACCATCGGCCGATTGTAAAATCCCTGCGATTCGAGGACCAGCGGCGCGGCGGGCACGAGCGCGAAATAGAGCCATACCACGCTGTTGAAGGCGTCGGTCGGGATCACTTCCAGACCCAGCCAGTTGGCGAAGGCTTGATTTTCGCGGAGGCAGTAGGCCAGCCAGAAACTCGCGGCGAACAGGCTCGCATCGGCGAGCTGTTGCACTTGCATTCGAATATGGCGGTCGCGTTGGAGCATCGAAACTTCTGAATTAGATCATGGTAATCGGCGCGGAAGTGAATTCAATTCATTTGGCGTCGCCGGGCGGCAGTTGGAAATCCGGCACCGAAGTGGCGATCAATTGCCGCAACTGCGCAAAGGTGGCGTCCTCCTGGCCGGGCTGGCAGGCGGTGAAATAGGAGATATAGGCCCAGCGTTGCAGCACGCCGTGGCGAAGCTGGTTGAACAGCATGGAGCGAAGCATAACGGGAAATTCGCCGGTCGTCTGGCCCTCGGTGACAAACCAAAAAACGTAAATACCGCTCACCTCCTGCTGCTGGCCGTCCGCGCCGGTGAACGTATTATGAATGATCCATTTTTTTACCGGCATTTCATACGCGGGTTGGCCGGGAATGGTCAGCTTGACCTCGGCCTTGTCGCGGATCTGCCAGCCCTGGCCCGGCAGGCAATAATCCGGGCGATGAATGCTGGTGCGGTCCGCGCCCATCAGAATAACGGTGCCATCCGCCCAAAAACCGTTGGTCCCGAAATAGCGCCGACCGATGTAGCTTGTGTCCTTGGGCAGATAGTTTTTGACGGTCTCCGGCTCCGGCATGTTGGTGGACGTGAAGTTCAGCACGGTTTCCGGCAGGGCCAACTGGACGTTCACCTGACCGGGAATGGCCACCGTCTTCAAGCCGGGCGCGCCGAGATGTTGGTTCGCTTTTAACGCCGTCAACGCCCACGCCGCGCCGCCGATCAGCACCAAGGTCACGCTAAACAACAGCCATTTCTTGGTGGAAGGATTCATTTGATTTCAGGTTTGGTTGCCAGCGCCGCCGCGGGTTTCGCCTCATCACTTCCGAGCTTCCGGCCGATCCAGACGAGTCCCGCTATCGCCGGAATATAGGGAATCATGCTGAACAGCGTGCTTTCATGAACGTAATTGCCGGCGGACTGCCCGCCGAACTCCGCCGCGATGATGATGCACATCAACCGGGTGAAATTGCCCAGCACCGACAACGGCAGCGCCAGGGCCATCAGGAAAATCCGCTTTTTCGGCGATTTGAACATCACGAAGCCATAGACCGTGGCCAGCAGGAAAATGGCAACGAGGCTGCGCATCCCGCTACACGCCGCTGCCACGTCATATTGAAAGCTGCCGTCCGGCGCCATCAACTGCGTGCCCACGCGCACCACCGGGATGGTTAGCAGGCTGGCAACCGTCGCCGTGAGCCACGAGGCCATCATGCGCAACGGAAACGTCAGCGGCAGCGTCCACGCCGAGAGTGGCACCGAAAATATGAACAGCCAGAACGGGAAAAATCCCGCCTTGAGCCACGCTTTGCCCCACGCCATCCCCATCAGGCCAAAAATCCCGAGGAACATCGCCATCACGGAGAAACGCGGTTGCTGCACGACGTAGCCGGCGGTGTGGATCACCGCCGCCAGCGCCACGATGAAAATGGCCGGCCACCAGGTTTCCAGCTTCAGCGCCAGCAATTCCTTCCGCTTCCACCAAAACAAGCCGATGACCACAAACGGAATCAAATTGCCATGGCCGTCGTCCGACGCCGGGTCCCGGTTGTAAGCCTCGTTCAGCCAGGCAAACAGCGATTCCGTGTGGATGTAGCCCAGCAGCGAATTGCCGTGGAATTGGAACAGCGCCAGCCAGGCGGCCAGCAGCCCGAAGAAAAAGGTTTTGTTCGGCAGACGCTGCCAGCAGGCCACGGCGTCCGGCCAGAAGGCCGACGACACTGCTTCTTTAGGATTTCCATTCATGAATGCTACGTTCCAGTCTTCAGATAACCAATCGCACCGTTTTGCTCAAACAAATTCCGGTCAAATTACGGTGACGGATATTTCCTCCAGCCGGATAACTGGCCGAAAAACTTCAGGGCGAACAGCGGATTGTTCCGCAAATAGCGCATCCCCAGCCGGCGCGGCTCGCTGCACAGGCGGTAAAACCATTCCAATCCGCTCCGCTGCATCCAGCGCGGCGCTTGCTTTACGCGGCCGCTGTGAAAATCAAACGCCGCCCCCACGCCGATCATCACGGTCGCGTCCAGCTTTGGCAGATATTCCGCCATGAACTTCTCCTGCTTTGGCGTGCTCAAGCCCACCCACAAAATGTCCGGTTGCGCGGCGCGAATCTGTTCTGCCAGATTCTTCTCCTCGGTCGCATTCAGCGCGCGAAACGGCGGCGTGAACGTGCCGACAACTGACAACTTGGGAAATTTCTCCTTCAGCTTGCGCACCAATAAATCCGCCACGCCGTCCGCCCCGCCGTAGAAAAAATGTTTCGCGCCACTGGCCTCGCTCCACGCGCAGACATCCAGCATCAGGTCCGGCCCATAGACGCGTCGCATCTCGCGATGACCGTTCAGCTTTCCCGCCCACACCATCGGCATGCCGTCCGGCGTGCAGAGGAACGCGCCGTTCAGGATGCGTTTGAAATCCGGATCGTCCTGCGCCTCGATCACGCCGTGGACGCCGGTCACGCAGATGTAGCCCTTGCGCCGCTCGCGCACGGCGGCGGCGATGGCCTCCAGCGCGCCGGGCAAATTCAGCACGCTGATGCCGACCCCGAGGACGTTGATGCGATTGGGCATTTACGATTTATGATTTACGATTTACGATTCAAAAACAAATGCGGCGCGCAAATCGTATATCGTCCATCGCCAATCCGAAATGAAATTGCTCGTCTTCGCCCACACGCCGCCGCCGCACCATGGCCAGAGCTACATGGTGCAGCTCATGCTGGAAGGCTTCGGCGGCGACGCGCGCCGGCCTCGGCTCACGCCGGAAGCGAACCGCTTCGGCATCGAATGTTATCACGTCAACGCCCGCTTCTCGCGCGGCTTGTCGGACATCGGCGAATTTCAGGGCACGAAGATGCTCCTCGTCCTCTGGTTTTGCGCGCAGGCCCTCTGGCTCCGCTTTCGATATGGCGTCAAAAATCTTTATTACGTGCCTGCGCCCGGCAAACGCGTCGCCTTGTATCGCGACTGGCTGGTGATGCTCATCTGCCGTCCGTTTTTTCAACGCGTCATCCTGCACTGGCATGCCGCCGGCCTGGCTAAATGGCTGGAAACGGAAACCACGATTGGTTCGCGCGCCGCGACCTACCGGTTATTCAAGCCCGTGGATTTGAGCCTCGTGCTCTCGCGCTACAATTTTGCGGACGCGCAAAAACTTCTCTCTCGCCAGATCGCCGTCGTCAACAACGGCATTCCCGACCCGTGCCCCGATTTTGTCGAAGTCGTCCAGGCGCGCCGCCGGGAACGGTTTCGCCAACGGAAAAAGGTTTTCGCCGGCGAACCCGTGGAGGTTCCGCTGACCATCAAGGTGCTGTTTCTCGCCCATTGCACCCGGGAAAAAGGATTGTTCGCCGCCATCGAGGCGATGCTGCGCGCAAACCAGTTGCTCGCCGCGCGCAGTTTGCCGATGCGCCTGCAGCTCACCATCGCCGGCAATTTTGTAACGGAAGCAGAGCGCGCGGAATTTGACGAGCTCCGGCAGCAGCCGGGCGTGGCGGACTGCGTCAAGCATCTCGGCTTCGTTTCCGGCGAGCGCAAGGCCGGCCTTTACCGCGAGGCGGATATCTTTTGTTTTCCCACGTGTTACCTCGGCGAAAACCAGCCGGTGAATCTCATCGAGGCCATGGCGTTCGGCCTGCCCATCGTCACCACCCGCTGGCGGTCGCTGCCGGAAATGCTGCCGGAAAATTATCCCGGCCTCGTCCCCGACCAGAACCCTGACGCCATCGCTGAAACCCTGCTGAAAGTCCTCGCCCTCAAAAGCGGCGAAACGGTGCGCAGTCATTTCACCGCGCACTTCACCGTGGAACAACATCTCACGGTGCTGGCCCGGGCGTTGCATAGCGTGGAATAGATTTACGATTCGCGATTTACGAATTACGATGGGCGTGTGGCCTCGAAATCATCAATCGTAAATCGTAAATCATAAATGCGCATCGGCCTGCTCCAGCTTAACCCGACCATCGGCGCCTTCGCGGCCAACCGCGAAAAGCTCGTCGCGGCTTACGCCGACGCCGTGGCGCGCGGCGCGGAATTCATCCTCGCGCCGGAATTGTTTCTCTGCGGTTACCCGCCGCGCGACCTCTTGCTGCGCGACGATTTTGTCGAAGCGAACCTCACCGCGCTGGAAGAGACCGCGAAGCAAATCGGTGCGGTGCCGTTGTGCGTCGGCTTCGTGGACAAGAATTCCGAGCGGCCCGGCCGCGCGTTGAAAAACGCCGCCGCCGTCCTACAGCAC
>Ga0068856_100000447_pt1 | contig 45620 bp, 46 predicted proteins | sample KBSCornC62_FD_66595 | JGI IMG/M metagenome (GOLD analysis project Ga0068856, IMG submission 66595) | Corn rhizosphere microbial communities from Kellogg Biological Station, Michigan, USA - KBS Corn C6-2 | ecosystem: Host-associated > Plants > Roots > Rhizosphere > Soil ...
TACTTGCCTTCGCTCGCTCCAGCACACTCTTCAGCTCATCGGCCGGCGCGTAACGCAGCGACGCATCGCTGCCAATCGTTTCCAGCAACTCGATCGTATCGGTCATGGCATTCCCCTTGTGCTTTCCGTGATTGTGACGACACCGACATACAGAATGTAACGTGGTTTCAGGCGGCGACGCCGGCCTGTCCCGCCGCATCCAGCGCCTGCAGCCGTTCCAGCATGGCACGATTCGGCTGCAAGGTCACGGCCGGCGGCAGCACCACGGTTTCCTCGGCGGTCAGCGGTACCTCGGCCAGTTCCCGCAGGGTGATGCGCTTGATGCGCGGCTGCTCGATGGGCAGGGTGGCGCCACGATAGACGATGACTTCGTGGTCCAGCGGGTAATCCGCGCCCAGCAACTCCACCAGCAAAGCACGGTAGGCCGGCCCGGTATCGAGACGCCCTACAGAGCGGTTGCCGATTACCCCCACCTGCCACATCACCAGGTAGCCGGCCGGGTCGATGCGCCGCTCGCAGTACAGCAGTTGGCTGGCCTCGAAGTGCTGGCAGCCGTAGCGGCCTGGATCAATGCCAAGATCTGCGTATAGGCAGTCTTCGGCCGAGATACCCGGCTCCATGTGTGCATCGAAACCTTCAGCCCGAGCCTGCTCGATCACCTTGTGCGGCGACCAGGCGAAGATGCCGGGATGGCCGTAGAACACGCCGCAGACACACTTGCCTGCGCGTAGCTCATCCATCATCAGCGCTACCCATTCGCGATAGGTTTTGATGCGCGGCTTGCCTTCGGCATAGTAAGGCTGCAGGCTGCGCACGTCCGGGTGCATGCGCTTCAGCCATTCTTCCGCGATGGGGTCGGAAAGCGCCGCGAACACCACGTCCGCCTGCACGATGTGGCTGCGCGCCAGCGGGGTGAGGTGAGAGCCGAGCGTCATGCCCAGTCCGACGCAGCTCAGTCTGCCGCGGCCGGATACCAGCGACAACGATGATCCATCGCCTGTCGATTTCAACGAATCAACCATTTCATCCCCCTTCCCCATCAATGATTCTAACCACGCGATGGTAGAGCAATTCCAATTGCAACAGGGCTTGGTCGCGCACAACGAGCCAAGCCAAAGACGAAGCACTAGCTTGAACCGCAGCCGCCGGAGGCACGCGCCGTGCCAATCCATGCCTAAAGGCACGGTTGCGCTCTGCCACGGCCCGCTAGGCTTGGGGCTTTGCCCCCGCAAGGTAAAGACCCGTGCGCAAGCCGCTGCAGACGAGCTTGCTGGCAGCCCTGCTGCTGGCCGGATTCCACCATCCGGCGCTGGCCGCCGACAGCAAACCGCCGGCCGCGGCGGAAGCGCCGGGCGCCAGCGACGGCTTCCACCTGCCGCCCTTCCCCGCCGATGCGCATGTTTCCCAGTCCGCCACGGTGGACGGCCATACGCTGAAGTACACCGCCACGGTGGGCTCGCTGCCGGTGCGCGACGAGAAGGGCAAGGTGATCGCGCAGGTGGTGTTCACCGCCTACACCATGCCCGGCAAGAACCGCCCGGTGACGTTCGCGCTGAACGGCGGCCCCGGCGCCTCGTCGGTCTACCTCAACCTCGGCGCGATCGGCCCGAAGAAGGTGAAGTTCGGCGTGGAGGGCGACAACCCGTCCGACCCGGCCGTGCTGCACGACAACCCCGGCACCTGGCTGGGCTTCACCGACCTGGTGTTCATCGACCCGGTCGGCACCGGCTTCAGCCGCGCGCTGGTGGACGACAAGCAGGCCACCAAGGACTTCTACAGCACCGACAGCGACATCCAGTACCTCTCGCGCATCGTCTACGACTGGCTGGTTAAGAATGGCCGCATGGAGTCGCGCAAGTACCTGGTGGGCGAGAGCTACGGCGGCTTCCGCGGCCCGCGCATCACCGACTACCTGCAGACCCGGCTCGGCGTGGCGATGAACGGCGTGGTGCTGCTGTCGCCCTACCTCGACCCGGCCGCGTCGGACGACGAGAACGTCTCGCCGCTGCCGTGGATGCTCACGTTGCCCTCGATCGCCGCCGCCCACCTGGAACGCGAGCACAAGCTCACGGCCGAGGCGATGGCGCCGATCATCGACTACACCCGCACCACCTACGCCACCACGCTGATGCAGGGGCGCGCCAACCCGGCCGCCACCGAGGCGATGATCCACAAGGTCGCCGCGCTCACCGGCCTCGATCCGCTGTTCGTGCAGCGCTCCGGCGGCCGCCTGGAAACCCAGGCCTACCTGCGCGAGGTGTATCGCGCCGAGGGCAAGCTGGGCAGCCGCTACGACTCCAACGTCACCGCCTGGGATCCGTTCCCCTATGCGCCGCACCAGCGCTCGGGCGACCCCATCCTCAACGGCATCATCGCCCCCACCACCACCGCGATGGTGAACTTCGTGACCCGCACCGTGGGCTGGAAGTACGACGGCCGCTACAACGCGCTCAGCTACGAGGTGGGCCGGCTGTGGCACGAGGACGAGGACGCGAACCTGGGCTCGGTGAAGCAGCTGCGCGAGTCGGTGGCGAACGACCCCGGCCTGCGCGTGCTGATCGCCCACGGCTGGGACGACCTCTCCTGTCCGTTCATGGCCTCGGTGCTGATCGTCGACCAGATGCCGGCGATGGGCGACCCCACCCGGGTGCAGGTGAAGGAATACCCCGGCGGCCACATGTTCTACGCCCGCCCGTCCAGCCAGGCCGACCTGCTGCGCGACGTGAAGGGCTTGTACGGCGTGCATTGATCGCAGGCGCCCGTTCGCCCCCTTCCCGCGCCTTGCCAGCCGGCCCCCTCTCCCGCGAGCGGGAGAGGGGGCGGGGGAGAGGGTCGCTTTTCCTTCACCTTCCGTGCCACCCGGCTGGCCGATGATTGCGCACGGTGCCCTCACGACGCACCATTGCGTCCGCCACGTCCGCTGATGAGGTGTCCCCCATGAAATCCGCCCTGACCGGTCTGCTCGCGCTGTCGCTCGTGCTTGCCGCGAACGCCGCGTCCGCCCAGACGAAATCCAAAGCGCCCGCCTACACCCCGCTGCGCCCGGTCGCCGACTGCCTGCGCACCGACCGCATCAACGAATGGCACATCGTGGATCCGCGCACCGTCACGGTGCGTACCGGCCCCGACCGCTACCTGGTGAAGCTGCAGGTCGCCTGCCCCAGGCTCAGTTACGGTCCGCCCACCCTGCTGTTCCACTCCAATCCGGCGAACCAGGCGGTGATCCCGTTCAGCATCTGCGGCGAGGCGGGCGAATCGGTACGCGCGCTGCACCAGCCACCCTGCCCGATCCAGTCGGTGCGCAAGATCGACAAGGCCGAGTTCGACAAGCTCAGCGCGCATGCCAGCCGCAGCGGCAGCGGCGCGAATCAGCCCACCAAACCCTGAGAGCCTGATCATCCGCCCCAGCGAAAAAGCCCGGCCATCGGCCGGGCTTTTCCGTGAGAACAGCTTCGGCGATCAGTCGCCGTCGTAACCATCGTCGCGGACGTAGCGCGTCGGGCCATCGTCGTACACCACTGTGCGGGTGACCACGCGGCGCGTCACCACCGGCGCGCTCTCGTAGACCACCGTGGGCGGCCCGTAGACCACCGGGGCGGGCGCGTAATACACCGGTCGCGGCGCCAGCGCGTCGCTGACGATGCCGGCCACCGCACCGGTGACGATCGCGCCGGCGATCCAGCGGCCGCCGCTCCAGTAGCCGCCACCGTGACGGTAGTAACCGCCGTGATAGCCGCCGTGGCCCCAGCCGCCATGGCCCCAGCCACCGCCATGGCCCCAGCCGTGCGCGGACGCACTCAGCGGCATCGCCACCGCAGCGGCCACGGCCAGACCGATCGCCATCCACTTGCCGACATTGCGCTTGGACATGACAGAAACCTCCGTTGATTGCGGGAGTGATGCTGGGCCCGATGCGCTTAATCCGCACTGAAGGATTTGCCTAAGCAAAACCTCAGCGCTTGATTCGTGAACCGGCCCACGGATCGACCTCGGCGGCACGACGCGGCCTGAGCAGCCAGCAGCCGTGGATGTCGGCGCGGCGGGCGAAATCGAACGGGATGCTGGCCGCGCTCCAGTCCTCGATGTCGAAACGCTCCGCCAGCGCCGCCTCGTCCAGCTTGAAGCGGCGGAAGTTGTTGGAGAACACGATCACGCCGTCGTTCGCCAGCCGCTCGCCGCAGGCGTCCAGCAACGCCACGTGGTCGCGCTGCACGTCGAAGTCGTCGGCGCGCTTGGAGTTGGAGAAGGTGGGCGGGTCGACGTAGATCAGCCCGTAGTGCGCGCGGTCCTGGCGCAGGAAGGCCAGCGCGTCGGCCTGCATCAAGCGGTGCTTCGCGCCGGTGTAGCCGTTCAGCGCGAGATTGCGCGAGGCCCAGTCGAGATACGTGGCGGAGAGGTCGACGCTGGTGGTGTCCTTCGCTCCGCCCGCCGCCGCGTACACGCTGGCGGTGGCGGTGTAGGCGAACAGGTTGAGGAAACGCTTGCCCTCGGCCAGCTCGCGCAGCCTGGCGCGCACCAGGCGGTGATCGAGGAACAGGCCGGTGTCGAGGTAGTCGGTGAGGTTGACCAGGAACTTCAGGCCGCCTTCCGCCACTTCCACGAACTCGCCGCGCTGGTCGAACTGGCCGTACTTGGAACCGCCCTTGCCGCGCTCGCGGGTCTTGACCGCGATGCGTTCGCGCGGCACCGCGAACACCTCGCCGGCCACGCGGGCGATCTCGCGCAGGCGGATGCGCGTGGTCTCGGCGGGCACCTCGGCCGGCGCGCGGTATTCCTGCACGTGCAGCCAGGTGTCGCCGCCGTCGCGGGCATAGACGTCGATCGCGGCGGCGTATTCGGGCAGGTCCTGGTCGTAGGCGCGGAAGCAGGCGATGCCCTCGCGCGCGAGCCGCTTGCGCAGGTGCTTGAGGTTCTTGTCCAGCCGGTTCTTCAGCATCTGCGCGCCGGCGGAGAGCGGCTTCGGCTCGCGCGGCGCTTCGTCGCGCGGCCGGATCTCGAACGTGAGCAACTGGGTTTCCAGCGCGCCGTTGTAGAGCGCGTATTTCTTTTCCGCGTGCAGGCCCAGCGTGCGGCCCAGTTCCGCGTCGCCCGCCAGCACCGCGGCACGCCAGCCATGGAACTGCGTGCGCAGGCGTTCGCCCAGCGCGTGGTACAGCGCGGGCATCTGCGCCCGCTCGCCCAGCCGCTCGCCGTAGGGCGGATTGGTGATGACGAGGCCGCGCTCCACGCCCGTCGGCGGCTCCGCGTGTGCCATGTCGCGCTTCTCCAGCGTGAAGAAGCCGGCCACGCCCGCTTCCTGCGCGTTGCGCTTGGCGGTCTGCACCATGCGCGGATCGGCGTCCGAGCCGAAGAAGCAGGAGCGCAAGGCCTTGAGCCCCGTCTCGGCGCGCTGCCGTGCCTCGTCCAGCAGGCTGCGCCACGATGCGAGGTCGTGCTGCTGCCAGCCGAGGAACCCGTAGTAGTCGCGGCGCCAGCCCGGCGCCACGTCGGCGGCCATCAGCGCGGCCTCGACCAGCAAGGTGCCGGAGCCGCACATCGGATCGAGCAAGGCGCCACCCGCGGCGTAGATCTCCGGCCAGCGCGCGCGCAGCAGCATGGCGGCGGCGAGGTTCTCCTTCAGCGGCGCCTCGCCCTGCAGCTCGCGCCAGCCGCGGCGATGCAGCGGGCTGCCGGCGAGGTCCAGCGACAACGTGGCGCGGTCGCGCTTCAGGCGCAGGTTGAGGCGCACGTCCGGCTCCTCGGTGTCCACGCCGGGACGGGTACCGCCCTGCTGTCGGAACTGGTCGACCACCGCGTCCTTCACCCGCTGCGCGATGAACTGGCTGTGGGTGAGCTTGCTCAGCGCGGTGTGCGCGTCCACCGCCAGCGTGGCGTGGGCGGCGAGGTGTTGCGACCAATCGATGGCCTGCGCGCCGGCGTACAGCGCCTCGTCCGTCGCCGCGTCGAACTCGGCCAGCGGCAGCAGGATGCGGCTGGCCAGGCGCGACCACAGGCAGGCGCGGTAGGCGGTTGCCAGCGGACCCTCGAAATGCACGCCGGCCAGTGCCTCGCGCACCTCCGTCGCGCCGAGCGCGGCCAGTTCGTCGCGCAACAGGTATTCCATGCCCTTGGGGCAGGTGGCGAACCAGTAGCTCATGCCAGTGCCCCCAGCAGGATGCCGAACTGCGCGGCGATCGTGTCCATGCTGGCCAGCAGGCGATGATCGTCGTCCAGCAGCAGCAGCGGAAGCCGGCGACGCGCGGCGAAATCCTGCACGCCTTCCACCGGACACAGCTCGTCGCGCCAGCCGTGGATCAGCAGCGTGGGCACGTTGGCCCGCAGCTCCAGCGCCTGCGCGCAACCGGGGATCGCCGGCGGCGTGGCGAGCAGGAACAGCGCCGCCACCGGCATTTCCAGCGAGGCCAGTGCGGAGGCGAACGCGCCCATGCTGGAACCCACCAGCACCGGCGGCGCCTCGCAGGCGGCGATGACCTCGCACAGTTGCGCCACGCGCGGCGCGACCGCCGCGGCGTAACCGTGGCCGTCGTGCGCGCGGAAATCCGGCCGCTGCGTGCGCCAGCCCAGCGCCTCGGCCCAGTCGGCCAGCGCGCTGATCTTGGTGGCGCCCGGACCGGAATCCGAACCGTGCGAAAGAATGATCTGGCCGCGCATGGCGGTCTCCGGTACAGGCTGCAGGACGCCCATGATAACTGGCCACCATGCGAGACTTGGCCCATGCCGACGCTCGCCATCCTTGACCAGCCCCTGCCCTACGCGGCGAAACTGCCCGAGCGCCCCGCCGCCGCGGTGACCCTGGTGGTGATCCATTGCACCGAGCTGCCCGACCTCGCGACGGCCCGCGAGTACGGCGAGAAGGTGCTGTACGACAGCGGCGCCGGCAACAGCGGCCACTACTACGTCGACCGCGACGGCGCGGTGTACCGCTACGTGCCCGGCACCCGCGTGGCGCACCATGTGCGCGGCTGGAACCCGCAATCCATCGGCATCGAGCTGGTGAACACCGGCCGCTACCCCGACTGGTTCGACTCGCACCGCCAGACCATGACCGAGCCTTATGCCGCTGCGCAGATCGCCGCGCTGCGCGCGCTGCTGGCGCAGCTTCGCGCCGAATTTCCCAACCTGCGCCAGATCGCCGGCCACGAGGATCTGGACACCGCGCACGTGGCGGCCAGCGACGACCCGACCAGGCAGGTGCCGCGCAAACTCGACCCCGGCCCGCTGTTCCCGTGGGACGCCATCGTCCCCGCCAGCGGACTGGAGCGCATCGCCCCTCCCCCTGCGTAACAGGGGACGGCCGGGAGGGGTGGCTTCGGCAATCACGAGCCCCCCATCCCAGCCCTCCCCTGCACGCAGGGGAGGGAGGCAAGTCGCCCCGCTATACTTGGCGTTTCCGTCCAGCCGAAGCCCGCCCGCCATGCGCGAAGCACACGTCAACGAACTGGTCGAGCTGCTGCAGCTCGAGCGGCTGGAGGACAACCTGTTCCGCGGCCAGAGCCGCGACATCGGCACGCGCTTCGTGTTTGGCGGGCAAGTCCTGGGGCAGGCGCTGTCGGCGGCGCAGCAGACGGTCGATTCCTCACGCGAGGCGCATTCGCTGCATGCGTATTTCCTGCGCGCGGGCGACATCGACGCGCCTATCGTCTACAGCGTGGAGCGCGCGCGCGACGGCGGTTCGTTCTCCTCGCGGCGGGTGCTGGCCATCCAGCACGGCCAGCCCATCCTGAACGGATCGATCTCGTTCCAGGTGCCGGAAAAGGGCTTCGAGCACCAGACCGCGATGCCCGAGGTGCCGGCACCGGAAGACGTGGAACCGATGCGCCCGCTGCCGGCCGACGAGCTGGCCAAGCTGCCGGTGAAGCTGCAGCGCTGGCTGGGCATCGACGGTCCGTTCGAGTTCCGCCTGGTGTGGCCGCGCGACGAGATGCACCCGGTGAAGCGGCCGCCGATCCAGCACATCTGGTTCCGGCTTGCCGCGCCGATCAGCGATTCACCGGTGCTGCACCGCGCCCTGCTGGCCTATGCCTCCGACTTCCACCTGATCGGCACCGCCACGCTGCCGCACGGCATCTCCTACCTCACCCACAACGTGCAGATGGCCAGCCTCGACCACGCGCTGTGGTTCCACCGCCCGTTCCGGGTGGACGAATGGCTGCTGTACTCCTTCGACAGCCCCACCGCCCAGGGCGGCCGCGGCCTGGCGCGCGGGCAGATCTTCAGCCGCGACGGCCGGCTGGTCGCCTCCACCGCGCAGGAAGGCCTGATCCGCCTGCGCGGCGGTTAAATAGAGTTCCGACATGCGCCAGATCTACACCTCGCCCCGCCCCGAAAACATCGACCGCGTGATCGCCCTGATGGCCGAGCACGGCATCGAGGCCACGGTGGAAAACCGCTCCAACTGGCGCAAACCCGGCCACCGACGCTTCAGCTACCGCGAGCTGGACTACGACCGCAGCGGCTGGGAGCAGGTGTGGATCGCCCGCGCCGACGACTACACCCGCGCCCGCACCCTGCTGCGCGAGCTGGGCATCGAGCCGGTGATCCGTCACGGCCAGGACCTGGCCGAGGCGCGCAACCCCACGCCGCAGGCCCGGCGCCGGCATACGGTGGCGCGCGTGCGCCGCATCGTGCTGCTGGCCATCCTGGGCATCGTCGCGATGATGACGCTGCGCTACCTGCACGTGATCTGAGCGCCGGCGCGGGCTGCCGCACCGCCCCATGCGCTGAGCGCGACTCCGGCCTAGAATCGGGCCATGCGCTCCGAACACGTCCGCCTGTTCCAGACCCTGCCGCACGCCTGCGGCTACTACGCCGAGCGCACGGCGCAGAACCTGGTGATCGATCCGGCCGCACCGCAGCTGGACCGGCTGTACGGGCCGGCGCTGGAACGCGGCTTCCGCCGCGCCGGCGGGCACCTGTACTTCCCGCACTGCCCGGAATGCCACGCCTGCACGCCCTGCCGCATCGACGCGCTGCACTTCGAGGCCGACCGCTCGCAGCGGCGCTGCCTGAAGCGCAATGCCGACCTCGTGGTGACCGAATGCCAGGCCGGCTACAACGCCGAACGCCATGCGCTGTACGAGAACTACCTGCGCCGGCGCCACCCCGGCGGCGGCATGGACGAGGCCGACGCCAGCGATTTCCGCCGCTTCCTCACCGCGCCGTGGAGCCCCACCGTGTTCCTGGAATTCCGCCTGAGCGGGCGCCTGCTCGGCGTGGCGGTCACCGACGTCTGCCGCAGCGGCCTGTCGGCGGTCTACACCTTCTACGACCCCGACGAGGAGGCCCGCGGCCTCGGCACCTTCGCCATCCTCAAGCAGGTCGAACTGGCACGGCATCGCAACCTGCCCTGGGTCTACCTGGGTTTCTGGATCGAAGGCCACCCGAAGATGGACTACAAGCGACGCTTCCGGCCGCTGCAGCTGCGCACGGCCGAGGGTTGGAAAGCAATGCCTTGATGTAGGAGCGCACCCTGTGCGCGAATGCTTTGACGCTTGATTGAAACCAAAAGCATTCGCGCACAGGGTGCGCTCCTACGGTTCATGCCTTATGTGTTTCCGGATACGGAAACAGCTTCACCAGCGGCACCGAAATCCCGTCGTCGCCCACCACGCGGCAATGCGTGCGGTCGAGCTGGCGCGGGTCGTCCACGCCGCAGCTGTGGGCGATGATGCCCACCTCGTGCATCACGTTCTTCGCGTAGTTCGCCACCTTCTCGCTCTTGTCGGTGACCACCAGGCCGCGCTGCAGCTTCGGGTCCTGCGTGGTGATGCCGGTGGGGCAGGTGTTGCGGTTGCACTGCAGCGACTGGATGCAGCCCAGCGCCAGCATGAAGCCGCGCGCGGAGTTGACGAAGTCCGCGCCCATCGACAGCGCCCAGGCCACGTCGTAGGCGGTGATGCGCTTGCCCGAGCAGATCACCTTGACGCGTTCGCGCAGGCCCTTGACGACCAGGGTGTCGACCAGCGCGGGCAGCGCCTCGTGCAGCGGCAGGCCCACGCCTTCCATCAGCGTCTGCGGCGCGGCGCCGGTGCCGCCCTCGGAGCCGTCCACGATGATGAAGTCCGGCGCGCTCTCGATGCCGCGCTTCTGCACCTCGTCGCACAACTCTTCGATCATGGTCATGTCGCCGAACACCGCCTTGAAGCCGGTGGGCTTGCCGGTGAGCTCGCGGATGTGGCGGATGGCGTCCAGCAGCTGCGCCACGTTCGCGATGTCCAGGTGCCGGTTCGGGCTCTGCGAATCCTGGCCTACCGGAATGCCGCGGATCTCGGCGATCTCCGGTGTCACCTTGGCCGCGGGCAGCAGGCCGCCCATGCCGGGCTTGGCGCCCTGGCCGAGCTTGATGCTGACCATCTTCACCTGCTTGTGCGCGCAGATCGCCGCGAGCTTGCCGTCGTCCAGCTTGCCGTCGCTGGTGCGCACGCCGTACTTGGCGGTGCCGATCTCGAACACGATGTCGCAGCCGCCTTCGAGGTGGTACGGCGCCAGCCCGCCCTCGCCGGTGTCCATCCAGATGCCGGCCCTGGCCGCGCCGTGCGACAGCGCGCGCACCGCGGGTGCGCCGAGCGCGCCGAAGCTCATGGCCGAGATGTTGAAGAACGCGGCATGGTCGTAAGGCTCGCGCGCGTAGGGGCCGATGCGCACCGGCTTCGGCTCCACGTGGTGGTCGCCCAGCGAAGGGAACGCCGCGTTGACGAAGAACGGCACGCCCTCGCCGCGCAGGTCGCGGGTGGAACCGAACGCATTGGTGTTCTCCGCGTTCTTCGCCGCGCGATACACCCACACCCGCTGGGCGCGGTTGAACGGCAGCTCCTCGCGGTCGCTGGAGAACAGGTACTGGCGGAAGAACTCGCCAAGGCGCAGGAAGCCGTAGCGGAAGTGGCCGATCACCGGGAAATTGCGCAGCACGGCGTTGGAGGCCTGGTTGCGGTCCACCACCCACACCGCCGCGATCACCACCACGGCCACCGCCAGCAGCAGCACGAACAGCGCCGCGAACGTCTCCACCAGCACCACCAGCCAATGCGCGAAACCCGTCGATTGCATGTGCGACTCCCGTGCGTTGTTGCGGGGAAATGCTGTTTATTGTGCCCTTCCTCCTCTCCCCTTTGGGGAGAGGATCGAGGTGAGGGGCAAGGCTTGCGAGCCCTCGGATCGAAGCGTGCTTCGATGGGGGCGACTTTGCCAGCCTAGCCCCTCACCCCAGCCCTCTCCCCAAGGGGGAGAGGGAGAAAACCGTCAAAGCTCCACGCGCAGCTGCGCCGCCGAGCGCACGGCTTTCTCCCGCGCCGCCTCGATGCTGGCATCGCGCGCCAGCGTCACCGCCATGCGCCGGCGCCCCCTCACCTCGGGCTTGCCGAACAGGCGCAGCTGGGTGTCCGGCTCGGCCAGCGCCAGGGCCACGCCGTGGTAGCGCGGCGCGCGTCCCTCGCCTTCCACCAGCACCGCGCACGAGGCCGAGGGACCGAGCTGGCGGATCGCCGGGATCGGCAGGCCGAGGATCGCCCGCGCATGCAGCGCGAACTCCGACAGGTCCTGCGAGATCTGCGTGACCAGGCCGGTGTCGTGCGGGCGTGGGCTGACCTCGGAGAAGATCACCGCGTCGCCCTTGACGAAGAACTCCATGCCGAACACGCCCCAGCCGCCCAGCGCGTTCGACACCGCCGCGGCCTGGCGCTGCGCCTCGGCCAGCGCCTTGTCGCTCATGGCCTGCGGCTGCCACGACTCGCGGTAGTCGCCGTCCTCCTGGCGATGGCCGATCGGTGCGCAGAAGCTGGTGCCGCCCTGGTGGCGCACGGTGAGCAGGGTGATCTCGTAGTCGAAATCGACGAAACCCTCGACGATCACCCGCCCCTGCCCCGCGCGGCCGCCGGACTGCGCGTAATCCCAGGCGTACTGCAGTTCGGACTCGCCGCGCACGATGCTCTGGCCCTTGCCCGAAGAGCTCATCACCGGCTTGATCACGAACGGATAGCCGACGTCGGCCACCGCGCGGCGGTAGTCGGCCTCGTTGTCGCAGAAGCGGTAGGGCGAAGTCGGCAGCTCCAGTTCCTGCGCGGCGAGCCGGCGGATGCCCTCACGGTCCATCGTCAGCCATGCGGCGCGCGCGGTAGGGATCACTTGCAGGCCCTCGCGTTCCATCTCCACCAGGGTGGGCGTGTGGATCGCCTCGATCTCCGGCACCACCAGGTCCGGGTGTTCGGCCTCGATCACGCGGCGCAGCGCGGCGCCGTCCAGCATGTCGATCACGTGGCTGCGGTGCGCTACCTGCATCGCCGGCGCGTCGGCGTAGCGGTCCACCGCGATCACCTCCACCGCGTAGCGCTGCAGCTCGATCGTGAGCTCCTTGCCGAGCTCGCCGGAACCCAGCAGCAGCACGCGCACGGCATGGTCGGAATGGGGCGTGCCGAAGGGTTTCATGGGCGTGTTCCGTCGTTGGGCGGGTGCGCATTGTAGGCGGAGCGCGGTAGCCGCCGCGTCACCGCAAGTTTTTGCTGCGCCGCGCATTGACCGCGCCCGCGCCGCGGCTTCCACTGGCCGCAACCGTCCCCGCGGAGCCGCACCATGGGTCGTCCGAACGTCATGCCCAGGCTGGCGCTGTGCCTCGCCTGCGCGCTCGTTGCGCCGGCTCGCGCGCAGGCTCCCGCCACCGGTCCGGCAAGCAGCCCAACCAGCAGCGAAGACACCTGGATGAGCGTGCTGCTCGGCGGACGCAAGATCGGCAGCCTGCACGTCGAGCGCCAGCGCGACGGGCAGACCGTGACCACCACCCAGACGCTGTCCATCCTGCTGACCCGCAACGGCAAGAGCATCCCGCTGGGCAACACCATCCGCAGCGTGGAAACACCGGACGGTCGGCCGCTGGGCTTCGGCGCGCGCACCACGATGTCGGCGATGGACAGCATGGTCGAAGGCACGCGCCTGCCTGACGGCCGCTTCCGCGTCGACATCACCGTGGGCGGCGTCACGCGACAGGAAACCATGGACTGGGCCGCCGGCGCCCTGCTTGCCGAGGGTCGGCGTCTCGCCATGCTGGACGCCAGCCGACAGCCCGGTCGGCACTTCCGGCTGCGGATGTTCGACCCGGCCAGCCGGCAGGCGATGGACGTCGATACCGGGGTGCTCGGCGAGGAGACGGTGCAGCTGCCGGGCGGCGCGGAACGTCTGAGCCACCAGCACCAGGTCCTGCACCAGGCGCGCGGCGAGCAGGTGCTGGACCTGTGGCTGGATGCGCAGGGCCGGGTGCGCAAGGGGCTGCTCGGCATGCTGGGCAGCCGCATGGAGATGCTGGCCTGCGACCGCGCCTGCGCGCAGGCGCCGGCACAGGGCGTGGACATGTTCCGCGCGGCGATGGTGGACTCGCCGCGCGCGCTGACGCCGAATCTGCGCACCACCTCGCTGCGCTACCGGGTACACGTGGACGGCGACGCGACGCAGCCGTTCATCGACACCGACGAGCAGCGCGTCATCGCACTCGGCCATGGCGACTGGCAGGTCGATACCGGCGGCCCGCATGTGCACGGGCAGCCACCGTCGCAGCCGGACGACCTCGCGGCGAATGCATGGCTGCAATCCGATGCCCCGCTGATCCGCGAGCTGACCGCCAAAGCGATCGGCAACGCCGGCACGCCTGTGCTGAAGATGCGCCGGCTGCGCGATTTCGTCAGCGGCTACATCACCCAGCACGGGCTGGACGTGGGTTACGCCTCGGCGCTGGAAGTGGCGCACAACCGGCAGGGCGATTGCACCGAATTCGCCGTGCTGCTGGCGGCGATGGCGCGCGCCGCGGGCGTGCCCGCGCGCGTGGTCACCGGCATGGTCTACACCGACCGCTACGGCAATGCCGCGCGCGTGTTCGTGCCGCACGCCTGGGTGCAGGCGTGGACGGGCAAGCGCTGGCAAAGCTACGACGCCGCGCTGCGGCACTTCGACAGTACCCACGTCGCGCTGGACAGCGGCGATGGCGACCCCTGGCACTTCTACGGCGTCACCGACCTGTTCGGCCGCCTGCGCATCGACAGCGTCAAGTCGGTCACCGAACTCTTCGACGCACCGATCGACAGCGCCCCCGCCTCGCCCGCAGGCACTGCCGGCAACGGCGTCGGTTCGGGCGGCAGCAACGGCTGATGCGGCGGCATGCCCCGCATCCCCGCTCAATGCTTGCCGGACATCGCCACCGTCAGTTGCGGCAGGCTGAGCTCGCTGCGCGCATCGTCGTCGCCCACCACGTACAGGCGCCCGTCGCGCCGGGCCAGGGCGGCGATGTCGCCCACCGTGCCGGCATCGAGCCGGCGCAGCAGGCGGCCATCGGTGGCGTCGTACACGCTCAGCTGGTCGGCATCGTCATCGACGGCCAGCAGCCAGTCGTGGCCGGCATCGTGCCAGCGCACCAGCTGCTCCGGGCGCGATGGCGGATGCGCCAGGCCGAAGCCGCCCAGCACGATGGCCAGCAGGGCCGCCCACAGCGCGAGGGCGGGCCGCCAGTGGCGAAGGCGCGAGTCCTTGGGGGAACGCATACCCACATGCTGATGCCAGGGCATGACAGGTGAATGACGCTCCCGCCGACGTCAATCGCTACGCGGATGCAGCGCCAACCCCAGCGCGATCCAGCCGACCACGAAGGCCACGCCGCCGAACGGCGTGACGATGCCGGTCCAACGCGGCGCCCCCAGCGCCAACGCGTACAGGCTGCCGCTGAACAGCACGATGCCGAGTAAGAACGCGACGACCGCGCGGCGGCCCGCGCGCCCCTTCCCGAGACCTGCGGCGAGCACCAGCGCCAGCGCGTGCCATGCGTGGTATTCCACCGCGGTGTGCCACAGCTCGCGATGAGCGGAGTCGAGCATGCCGCGCAAGGCATGCGCGCCGAACGCACCGAGCAATACCGCGCTGGCTCCGACGAAGCCGGCGAGCAGGCCGGCGCGTGATCGGACAGTTTGTCGCAGCATGGCCGGACTCCGTGTGCAGGCGGTCGCACAGCGAAGTTGCTGGCGTATGCTTGGGCGCTTGCAGTCCACGGATTCTCGCATGAAGTTCCCGCGCCTCCTGCGTCTCGCCCTGCTCCTGCTGCCGCTGGCCGGCGCCCTGCTGCTCAGTGCCTGCCATCGTGACACGCTGCCGTTCAAGCTCACCAACATCAGCGGGCACATGCCGGACCTCGCGTTCCAGCTCACCGACGACAACGGCAAGGCGGTGAGCGCCGCGGATTACCGCGGCAAGGTGCTGCTGCTTTACTTCGGCTACACGCACTGCCCCGACGTCTGCCCGCTGACCCTGGCCCAGCTGCACGTGGCGTTGCAGAAGCTGGGCAAGCCGGCCGACGACGTGCGCATCCTGTTCGTCAGCGTCGACCCCGCGCGCGACACGCCGGCGGTGCTGCACGCCTACGTCAACGCCTTCGACAAGCGCGCCGTGGGCCTCACCGGCAGCCCGCGCGCGATCGAGGCGCTGAGCAAGCGCTACCGCTCGGCGTTCACCCGCGAGCCTTCCAGCAAGGACGGCAACTACGAGGTCACCCACAGTTCGGCGATCTACGTGTTCGACCGCGACGGCCGCGCCCGCGTGCTGTCCACGCCCGGCACGCCGCAGGAGGACCTGGTGCACGACCTGCAATTGCTGCTGGGCTCGGAGGCTTCCGCATGAAACGCACCGTCCTGCCGCTGCTGTTCGCGGGCCTGCTCGGCGCCGGTCTCGCGCATGCCGCCACCGGACACGTGACCGCGAGCCACGCCTGGATCCGCGTGCTGCCCGGCACGCTGCCGGCCGGCGCCTACGTCGCGCTGCACAACGATGGCGACCAGGCCGTTTCGCTGACCGGCGCCAACAGCGTCGCCTACGGCGAGGCGATGCTGCACGAGAGCTCGCGCGCGGGCGGCATGAGCCGCATGACGATGGTCGACGCGCTGGCGATTCCCGCCCACGGCACGCAGATACTCGCACCCGGGGGTTACCACCTGATGCTGATGGACGCGAAGCAGCCGGTGCGGCCCGGCGACACCGTGCGCATCACGCTGAAGTTCGACGACGGCTCCACGCTGCCGGTGGATTTCATCGCCCGTCCGGCGAACGCGCTGGACGACCATGGCTAGCCATGGCGGGAGCGGCCCCCGGGAAGAAGAAAGTGAGTGAAGAGGGGTGAGAAGCGAGTGAGGAGCGGAGTGCGCCGCTTCTCAAGTTTTCTCTATCTCCTCACTCCTCTTCACTCACTCCTCGCTGTCGCGCGCAGGGTACGCTCCTGCGATGCCACTGCACGCACCTGCCAGGTCTTGCGCGGCAGGCGTCCGCTGCGCGACAGCCGCAGCCACTGGCGCAGCGCCAGCAAGCCGCCGATCGATTCCAGCAGCGCCGCCGGCACCCAGGTGATCACCCCGCCGATCATCTGCCCGGTGAGCACGTTGAAAGTGAACGCGCGCCCGCAGATTTCGAAGATCGGGTAGAGATCGCTGCGCGAGAACGTGACGATCGCGCCGGCGAGGATCTGCGGCGCCATGGTGATGCCGGGCGACAGCACGCGCATGCCCGCACCCATGCGTCCCGGCGGGTGCGGCCGGTGGTCGAGGATCAGCGACCAGTAGACAAAACCGGAGAGCAGCATCGTCCAGTTCATGAAGCGGTAGACGCGCCAGTCCAGCATGGCCAGCGTCTGCATGGCCGGTACCAGCCAGATCAGCACGAAGAACACGAACAGCACCGACGCCAGCAGCGGCTGGAACAGTACGCCGCTGACGGCGCGCCACGGCCACGAGCGCCGCAGCGGTTTCAGCCAGCGCACGCGCCAGCGCCGCGGCAGGCCGGCGCGCAGCACGCTGGCGGGGAACGAGGCGCAGATCAGCAGCGGCGCGAGGTGGTGCAGCAGCAATTGCTGCAGCCGGTGCACGAAGAACTCGTGCTCGGCGTAGAAATCCAGGTAGGTCTGCAGCGTGAGCCAGATGATCGCCATACCGACCCAGAACGCCGCGCGGCGGGCGCGACCCACGCGCAGGCGCCGGCTGCCGCGCCAGTACAGCACGCCGGCCACCAGGAAGCTCGCGAGGAACACCCACGAGAATTCCCACGGCACGATCCATTTCAGCAACGTCGCCATCAGTCCAGCATAGCGCCGGCAACAACGCGCCCATTGCGGCGGATTGCCGCCCGCAGCAGCGACTCCATCACGGCCGTCGCCGGTTGCGCCGCATGCGCCGCCAGCCGTAGAGCAGGCCCAGCAGCGCCACCAGCGCGGGCACCACCACGATGTTGATCACCTTCAGGCGCAGGCCCAGCGCATCGATCTCGGCGTTGAGCTGGTGCTGTACGTCGCGCAGCTCCTTGTTGATCGCCAGCTGGCGCTGGCGGAACTGCTCGATCTCGCGCCGCTGCTCGGTGCTGACGTTGCCGCCGTGACCGCCCTTGCCCGGCTGCAGCTCCTCCAGCCGCTGCCGCGTCTCGGCCAGCTCGCGCTCCAGCTCCTGCTCCTTCTGCAGGAATTTCTGGTCGGCCACGTTGCGCAACGCCTCCACGCGGGTGAACGGCCGCTGCGAGGTGGAACGACCGCGGACCGACAGCAGCGCCGAGGAACCGCTGAGGTTGTCCACCAGGTTGCTGACGAACTCGCCGTTGTTCGCGAACGGCCGCATCATGAGCTGGCCCAGGATGGTCTGCGGCTCCACCCACAGCCGGTCGCTGAGCAGGTCGGTGTCGGCGACCAGGATCACCTCGTCGCCGGCGGCCGAGTGCGCCAGGTGGCCGGACTGTTTCGCGCGCTCGGGAAACGCGCTGGCGAAACTGCCGCGCAGGCGCGCGGCGAACACGTAGTTGGTGTTGTCCGGCTTGTAGTCCTGCAGCAGCAGGGCCGGGTTGTCGCTGGCCTGCAGCACCCGCACCACCGGCACCGCCTCGGCATCGGCGCTGCTCTGCAGCAACGGGATCAACCGCGCGTTCGCGTTCGGCGCGAGGTCGAAGTGGCCGGCGGTGGAGAGGTCGATGCGCTGCAGGCTCGCGGTGACCACGTCGCCGTGGTTGAGCTGCTGCGCGTCCAGTCCCAGCATCGCCGGATGGCTGACGTTGTTGCCGTTGAGCTCGATGGTCAGCGCGTGCGCGCGGTCCAGCACCACCTCGTGCGGGTCGTAGCGCACACCCCAGGCCGCGAACAGCCGCGGCAGGTTCGAACTGTGGTCGGGCAACGTGCCGCTGGCGGGATCGCCCGGCGTGTCGTCCAGTTCCGCATCCGGGTCGACGAACACCACCAGGTGGCCGCCGCGCAGCACGTACTGGTCGATCGCGTACAGCGCGTCCGCCGGCAACTGCTTGGGATGGATCAGCAGCAGTACGCGGATGTCCGCGCCGACCTGCTTGAGCCGGTCCGGATTGATCGTCTTCACCTCGAACAGCTGGGCCAGCTGCTGCATCGCCACCCAGGGCTGCTGGCCCAGCACCGGGTTGCCCTCCACCGGCAGGGAGCTGATCACGCCGATGTGCGGCTTGCTGACCTGGTTGAGCTCGTACAGCAGTTTGGCGATGTCGTATTCGAGGAAGGATTCGCGCGCCGGATCGAAGAACGGGATCGCCAGCGTGCGCTCCGGCGAGGCAGCCTCGGCCGCCTCGCCATCGGCACCGGTCAGCACGCTGCCGGCCAGGCCGAAGAACACCCGTTCGCCGTTGCTGCCGCCGCTGGCCGGGGTGAGTCCCGCGCCTTCGGCGCTGGCCTCGTCGTCGGAGTACGGCACCGGGTCGACCACCGCGAGCTGCACGTGCCCATGCGAACGGGCCACGATCTCCTGCAGCATGTCGCGCACGCGCTGCTCGTAACTGCGCAGCTTGGGCAGGTCGCGGGTGGCGTGCTCGGAGAAGTACAGCGTGAGGCGCAGCGGCCGCTGCAACTGGTCGACGATCTGCACCGTGCCGGACGAGAGCGTGTACAGCCGGTCGGCGGTGAGGTCGATGCGCCGCGCGCGCAGCCAGTGTCCGCTCGACACGATCAGCGACACGAAGACCAGGGTCAGCAGTACCAGCGCCGCGTACAGCGTGGCGCGCCGGTTCCAGTGCAGCGGCGTGGTGAGCACGGCGGGCAGGCGCAGGCGGGCCATCGTCAGCGCACCCGCTTCAGTTCGAGCAGCAGCACGCCGGCGATCAGCCAGCCGACGATGCTGAGCACGAAGTAGGCCAGGTCGCGCAGGTCGAGTACGCCGCGCGCGATCGCCTCGAAGTGCCGCAGCATGCTGAGGTAGGCCAGCGCATTGATAAGCCGGCGCGGCAGCGCGCCGGAGAAGAAGTCCAGCACCTGCGGCTGGCCGGCCAGGAGCAGCAGCACGCACACCGTGGCGGTGAGCACGAAGGCCACCACCTGGCTGCGCGTCAACGCGGACAGGCAGGCGCCGATCGCCACGAAGCTGCCGGCCATCAGCCAGCTGCCCAGGTAGCCCGCGAAGACCACGCCGTTGTCGGGCGAACCGAGGTAGTTCACGGTGAGCCAGATCGGGAAGGTCAGCGCCAGCGCCAGCCCGATGAACAGCCAGGCGGCGAGGAACTTGCCCAGCATCGCCTGCCACAGCGTCAGCGGCAGGCTCAGCAGCAGTTCCAGCGTGCCGCCCTTGGCCTCCTCCGCCCACATGCGCATGGTCACCGCGGGCACCAGGATCAGGTACAACCAGGGATGCACCACGAAGAACGGCTGCAGGTCGGCCTGGCCACGCTCGTAGAAGTCGCCGGTGTAGAACGTGAGGATGCCCGCCAGCACCAGGAAGATGACCAGGAACACGTAGGCCATCGGCGTCACGAAGAAGCTGCGCAGCTCGCGCCGCAACACCGCGTTGACCGGGCTCATGCGGCCGCCCCCGGCGCGTCCTGCGCGGTGGTGATCTGGCGGAACACCTCGTCCAGCCGCCCGCGTTCGAGCTGGATCTCGGAAACTTCCAGCCCCTGCTCGCGCAGCAGTTGCTCCACCGGCTCCAGGATGCGGGCGCCCGGCCTCGGGAACACGGTGATGCGCCCGTCCAGCGGATCCACCTCGATCGAAGCCACCTGCGGCAGCCGACCCAGCATCTCCTGCGAGACCCCGCTGCCCGGCGCACTGAACGACACCGCACCGTGGTAGCGCGAACGCGCCTCCAGTTCGGCGGGCGTGGCGTCGGCCAGCAGCCGGCCGCGCGCGACGATCACCACGCGATTGCACAAGGCGTGCACTTCCTCCAGCAGGTGCGTGGAGATCAGGATGGTCCGCTCGCGCGCCATCGCGTCGATCAGCTGGCGCACGGTGTGTTTCTGGTTGGGATCGAGGCCGTCGGTGGGTTCGTCCAGCATCAGCACCGGCGGATCGTGCAGGATCGCCTGGGCCAGCCCCACGCGCCGGCGCAGCCCCTTGGACAGCGTGTCGATGCCGGCCTCCAGCACGTCCTCCAGCTGCAACCAGCCCACCACCTCGTCGAAGCGGCGGTGCCCCACCTCGGCCGTGAGCTTGCGCATGCGCGCGATGAACACCAGGAACTCGCGCACCGTCATCTCGCCGTAGCTGGGCGCGCCCTCGGGCAGGTAGCCCAGCGCGCGGCGCGCGGCGAGCGGCGCGCGCTGCACGTCGTGCCCGCAGACCCGCGCGGTCCCGCTGGTGGGCGCGAGGAAACCCGCGATCATGCGCATTGCGGTGGACTTGCCGGCGCCGTTCGGCCCGAGCAGGCCCAGCACCTGGCCGGGTTCGGCGCGGATGCTCAGCGCGTCCACCGCGGTGAGCTGGCCGTAGCGGCGGGTGAGTCGTTCGGTCTCGATCATGGATGGGCGGGCGGCGGGATCACCTGCAATGTACCGCAAGCGTGCGGGAAGGTTCCGGCGCCCATGCACATCGCGCGGCGCAAAACGAAAGGCCCTTCCGGAGAAGGGCCTTTCGATGGAGCGACAAGCGGGGCTCAGTGGCTGCTGGCAGGTGCCGGGGCGGTGCTCGCCGGGGCCGGCGCACTGCCGGCGGCGGCCGGGCCTTGCACTTCCAGCGTCGGCTGCTTGATGCCGGCGGCCTGCTCCGGAGTCTGCTCCGGCGCGTTGGCGACCGGCAGGTACACGTCGAATTCGGCGTAGCTGGTGATGTTGCCCTGCGCATCCTTCAGTTCGGGCTTGGCCAGGATGTCGTACATGCGATTCACCACGTCGTCGAACTTGTAGCCGTGGGTCAGCGCATAGGCCTTCAGCATGTCGCGGGTCTGCGGCACGCCGGCGGCGGTACCGTTCCACACGCCTTCCAGCGCGGCGCCGCCGAACGCCAGGGTGGCGCGCACGTCGCCGTCGACGATCAGGCGGCCGAACTTGTCGTGGTCGCCCGGGTTCAGCGCGGCCGGTGCGGCAGGGGCCGCGGCGGTGCCGGCGTCGGCCGGGGCGCTGCTGTCCAGCGCGGGCGGCGTCGGCGCGGTGAGCTGCTGGGTCTGGCCGTTGACGTTGACGGTGCTCGAATCGATCGGCATCGCCACGTCGAAGGTGTAGGCGGTGTCGCCGTAGTTGGTGGTGAAGATGATGCGCGGGCCGGTGACGTTCACGCCCAGCTTCTTCGCCGCGGCCTGGATCTGCGCCACCGCCTTGTTGACGGTGTCGGCCAGGCCTTCGATGCCGTCCTTGCGCTGGATCGAGGCCGGCACCAGCAGCACCGGGGTCTGCTCGGTCTGGCGGATGTACGGGATCAGGTCGCCGTAGTTGACGTTCGGCACCGAGGCCAGCACGTTCTGCAGGCTGTTCAGGCCGAACTCGATGAACGAGTCGGGGTCGCCGTGGATGTACAGGTTGGCGAAGCGGTTCACCAGGTTCCAGCCGTACTTCACGTCATACGACCAGGTGATGTTGGTGAGCTGGTTGCGGCTGCCCTGGCGCTCCAGGTCGAGGGTGAAGGTCTTGTCGTAGCCCTTCCAGCCGTTGTCCAGGTCCCACACGATCTTCGCGCTCTTGGCGGTGCCGTCGACCTTGTTGAAATCCGGGGTGGCGCTGTCGATGGTCAGCGAGCCGCTGCCCACGCGGGGATCGCTGCTGGTCCAGCTCACCTCGGCACCGGGGCCGAACGCCTTGCCGGACCAGTTGTACTTGACGTGCGCATCGTACGAGTTCAGCACCGAGAACTCGGGCAGGCGACGGAAGTTCGCGAGCACGTCGTAGACCTGGCGCATGTCCTTGCCGACCACCAGCGAACGCTCGATGTGGCCGCTGCCGGGCATGATCACCGCGGCCAGCACGCCGATGCCGATGACGATGGCACACGCCATCAGAAATTCAAGAACACGAACACGCATCATTCCAGGGTCTCCGAGCGTCTGTACGCGGTACTCAGGTGTTGCCCCAGCCGTCGCGCGAGCCTTGGCTGTGGCTCGATCGCGGGGAGATGACCGGGGGTCGGCAAACGCCGAAGGTCTGGATGTTACTTGCTCGTGCGCCGGAACGCCATCGGGTTCCGGCAAGCCGTATGGACGGCTGCAAGGCCTTGTCGCGGCAGGCTTGTCGGCCCGTGCGGACGCTGCGCCGCAGCATCCGCGGGCGCATGGAAACGCGGCTGCGCCACGGGCTCAGACGATGCCGAGTTCCAGCGCCTTCAGCACCGCGCGGGTGCGGTCGCGCACGCCCAGCTTGGAGAGGATGTTGGAGACGTGGTTCTTCACCGTGCCCTCGGCCACCTTCAGCGAGTTGGCGATCTCCTTGTTGGAATAGCCGCCGGAGAGCAGGCGCAATATCTCGGTCTCGCGCTCGGTCAGCGGATCGGGCTGCTCCAGGCTGGTGAACTGGTTCTGCATGCGCCCCACCCCGGCCAGCAGGCGCTGGGTGACCATCGGCGCCACCAGCGAGCCGCCCGCGGCCACGGTACGCACCGCCTCCACCAGTTGCTCCAGCGAAACGTCCTTCAGGAGATAGCCGCGCGCGCCGGCCTTCAGCCCCTGCAATACCAGTTGGTCGTCGTCGAAGGTGGTGAGAATGATGGTGGGCGGCAGCTCGTTGCGCGCGGCGAGCGCCTGCAGCACCTCCAGCCCGCTCATGTTCGGCATGCGCAGGTCGAGCAGCATCACGTCGGGCTTGACGCGGGGGATCTCCTGCACCGCCTGCGCGCCGTCGGCGCACTCGGCCACCACGCGGATGTCCTGGGCCAGATCGAGCAGCGAGCGCACGCCCTGGCGCACCAGGTTCTGGTCGTCGACGAGACAGACGGAAATCATCGCGGATCCTCGAAGCGGTCGTCGTTCCGGTGCAGCGTCGAACGACAGGGGAAACAATGCGGTGTCCGAACCGGCGCATTCTGGCATGCGAAAAGCGCGTGGCGCGAACTCATAGTGAGCATCACGGCACACTCAGCGCCGGCGGTTCGATCCGCGAAGGCGCATGCGCCAATTCCGGCTGCTCGCCCAACGGCAGGCGCACGGTGAGCGCGAAGCCCTCGCCCGGCGCGGTTTCCAGCACCAGGCTGCCACCGAACTCGGCCAACCGCTCGCGCATCCCCGACAGGCCGTTGCCCGCCTCCGGCTGGGTGGCGCCGCGGCCGTCGTCGCGCGCATGCAGGCCCAGCAGGCTCGGCCCGGCATAGGCGAAGGTCAGCCACAGGTTGCGTGCGCCGGCGTGCCGCGCGGTATTGGTGATGATCTCCTGCGCGCAGCGCAGCAGGACCTGGGCGCGGCGCGGATCCTCCACGCTGAAGCGCGGCGGCATGCTCACGTGCACCCGGAGCCCCGGCACGCCTTCGGTGAGGCTGCGCAGCGCCTGGGTGAGGTCGATCGCGTCGTCCTGGCGCAGTTCGCTCACCGCCTCGCGCACGTCGGTCAGCAGGTGCTTGGCGGTAGCCTGCGCCTTGCGCACGTGCGCGACGGCGTCCTCGTTGCAGACGTGGCTGGCCACTTCCAGGTTCAGGCTCAGCGCGGTGAGGTGGTGGCCGATCAGGTCGTGCAGCTCGCGCGCGATGCGCATGCGCTCGGCCAGCCGGCTGGACTCGGCCAGCAGCGCGCGGGTGGCGCGCAGCTCGGAGTTGAGCCGGCGCAGCGCCTCGCGCTCCTCGGTCTGCTGGCTGGCCACCACCGAGGCGATGAACGCCAGCGCGCAGATGCCCAGGTAGATGATGGTCTGCAGGATCACCTTGATGAAGCTGTGGCCGAACTCGGGGAAATGCACGAACACCGCGATCAGGCTGAGGTATTGCAACACGATGCAGAACACGCCCAGCCAGAGCGGCAGCAACCAGGGCAGCACCAGGGACGTCACTGCGAACAGCATCGCGACCAGGCCGCTGTGGCTGTACCAGCCGACGGCCACCGCCGCGGCGCTCATCACCAGGACACCCACCAGCCGCAACCCCACATGGCGGCGCGAACCCAGGTCATAGGTCACTGCCCAGTACAGTACGCCGAACGACAGGTAGCACAGCGTCCAGATCAGCAGCGAGAATCCGGGCCGATGCAGCTGGCTCAGGCGGTCGGGCGCCCACTCGGTGAGCAACGGCGTGCCCACGCACAGATAGGTGAACAATCCGGCGAAGCGCAGCAGCCGGATATGGCTGAAATTGACCTGGGGCATGCCGCACATCATTGGACACGCGCTCGGCCTGCGCAATGCGCGGGAAGTCATCCCTGCCGAAAGACACGCACCGCCTTTACGAGGGCTTTACATGTGGCGCCGCGAGGTGTGCGGGTGGCGGGTGCGTGCCATAATGCGCCATTGCCGCGAGGCCATGCCGGCCTCGGCCCATTCCATCCCTGCGGAGCAACGAATGGCCCTTGCCATCCGCGACGTCAGCGAGCACGACCTGGACGCCGTGCTGGCCCTCAACAACGCTGCCGGTCAATCCATCATCGCCCTCGACGCCGCGCAGCTGCGCTACTTCTTCGAGCGCGCGGACTACTTCCGCGTGGCCGAGATCGACGGCCATATCGCCGGCTTCCTGATCGCGCTGCGCGAAGGCGGCGACTACCACAGCCCGAACTACGTGTGGTTCAGCGAACACTATCCCGTGTTCGTGTACATCGATCGCATCGTGATCGCCAATGCCTACCGCCGCCACGGCCTCGGCCGCATCTTCTACTGCGACGTCACCAGCTACGCCGAGGTGCGCGTGCCGCTGCTCACCTGCGAGGTGTTCCTGGAGCCGCGCGACGACGTGGTCGTGCTGTTCCACGGCACCTACGGCTTCCAGGAAGTGGGCCAGCAGCGCATGGGATCGAGGAAGGGGCGCCAGGTGAGCCTGCTCGCCAAGGACCTGCCCAGCTACGCCTACGTGCGCGAAACCTGGCTCGAACACGGCGGCCTGCCCGAGCTGCCCTGGCTGGCCGAGCGCCCGCGCCCGGCACCGGCCTCCAGCCCGCTTCGGCAGGCCGGGGAGCGCCACGCATGACGGCTGCAACCGATACGGCGGACGCCTGCGACCTGCGCTTCGGCCAGGTGGGCATCGCCAACGTGCGCATCAAGCGCGTGGACGCCGCCGCGCTGTGCGAGGAACTGGAGCGCCGCGTGCGCTCCGCGCCGCAGCTGTTCGCCCGCGCTGCCGTGGTGCTGGACCTCAGCCACCTGCTGAACCTGCCCGACGACGGCGCGGTCGACGCGCTGCTGGAAGCCGTGCGCAGCGCCGGCATGCTGCCGGTGGGACTGGCCTACGGCACCAGCGAGACCGAGGCGCTGGCCCGCCGCATGGGCCTGCCGCTGATCGCCAAGTTCCGCGCCGCCTACGAGCCGACGAGCGGCGCCATCGCGCCACCGATCGCTCCAGAACCGGCGGCCGCGCCGGTACCGGTACGCGAGACCCCGACCGCCGAATCCGCGCCCGAACGGGCGCAAGGCTCGCTGCACCACGACGGCACTGTGCGCTCCGGCCAGCAGATCTACGCGCGCGACCGCGACCTGGTGGTCACCGGCACCGTCGCCAACGGCGCCGAGGTGATCGCCGACGGCGACATCCACGTCTACGGCGGCCTGCGCGGCCGCGCCATGGCAGGCGCCCAGGGCAGCGCCGACGCACGCATCTTCGTGCACGACTTCCGCGCCGAGCTGGTGGCGATCGCCGGCCACTACCGCGTGTTCGAACAGATACCGAAGGACCTCGAAGGCCAATCCGTGCGATGCTGGCTCGAAGGCGAAAAACTGCTGCTGGCCCGGCTGTGACCGGGCGCTCCAACCACAACGACAAGAACGTTCCCGGGAGATGGTTACTTGACTGCTGAAATCATTGTTGTCACCTCGGGCAAGGGCGGCGTCGGCAAGACCACGACCAGCGCCTCGCTCGCCACCGGCCTCGCGATGGCCGGCAAGAAGGTCGCGGTGATCGACTTCGACGTCGGCCTGCGCAACCTCGACCTGATCATGGGCTGCGAACGCCGCGTGGTGTACGACTTCGTCAACGTCGTGCACGGCGAGGCCACGCTGAAGCAGTCGCTGATCAAGGACAAGCGCCACGACAACCTCTACGTGCTGGCCGCCAGCCAGACCCGCGACAAGGACGCGCTGACCCAGGAAGGCGTGGAAAAGGTGCTCGACGGCCTGTCCGAGGACGGCTTCGACTACGTGGTATGCGACTCGCCCGCCGGCATCGAGAAGGGCGCGCACCTGGCGATGTACTTCGCCGACCATGCCGTGGTGGTGGTGAACCCGGAAGTCTCCTCGGTGCGCGACTCCGACCGCATCCTCGGCCTGCTCGCCAGCAAGACCCGGCGCGCCGAGCGCGGCGACGGCGCGATCAAGCAGCACCTGCTGCTGACCCGCTACAGCCCGGTGCGCGTGGCCAACGGCGACATGCTCAGCGTGAAGGACGTCGAGGACATCCTCGGCATCAACGTAGTGGGCGTGATCCCCGAATCGGAACAGGTGCTGGCCGCTTCCAACTCCGGCGTGCCGGTGATCCTCGACGAGAATTCGCAGGCCGGCCAGGCCTACCACGACACCGTCGCCCGCATCCTCGGCGAGGAGCGCGCCCTGCGCTTCCTCGATGCGCCCAAGAAGGGCTTTCTCCAGCGAGTGTTCGGAGGTTGATCGCGATGGGCATTCTCGACTTCCTGAAGCGCAAGCCCGAGCCCACCGCCGGCATGGCCAAGGAGCGTTTGCGCATCATCGTGGCGCAGGAGCGCTCCGACCGCGGCGCACCGGACTACCTGCCGCTGATGCGCCGTGATCTGCTCGAAGTCATCAAGAAATATATCCACGTCGACATCGAGGCGATCAACATCAACCTCGAACGCGACAGCGGGCACGAGATATTGGAGCTGTCGGTGGCGCTGCCGGAAGGCAAGCAGGCCGCCGCCACCCCGGCCACCTGAGCGCCACGCCGTCCCGGCCCCGCCGGGGCGGCGCCGTCCATGTCCGCCATCGCCACCGCTCCCGGCGTGCTGCGCCTCGCAGACCTCGGTGAAGCCGCACCGGCCGCCCTGCTCGCCCGCCACGGCCTCGCGCTCGAACGCGTGGCCGACGGCGCCCCCATCCCCGGCAGCTACTGGGGCGACGAGGAGGCCGGCATCATCGGCCGGACGGTGTACGCGCGCGGCGACACGCCGCTGCACTCGCTGCTGCACGAGGCCTGCCACCTGATCGTGCTGCCGCCCGAACGGCGCGCCGCCGTGCACACCGACGCCACCGACTCGATCGAGGAAGAGGACGCCACCTGCTACCTGCAGATCGTGCTGGCCGACGAACTCCCCGGCGTGGGCCGCGCGCGGCTGATGGCCGACATGGACGCATGGGGCTACAGCTTCCGGCTCGGCTCCACCCGCGCCTGGTTCGAGCAGGATGCCGAGAACGCGCGGCGCTGGCTGGTCGAGCGCGGCCTGCTCGCGCCCGATGACGCGCCTTCCGCCGCAACCCGATCGGCATCAAAGATCCGTTCACGCTGAGCGTGGCTTGCGCCAGCAAACGTACGCCGGGAGCGGCCCTTTGAGCCTGTGCCCGGGTCGAACAATGGAGGACTCGACACCAAGTCAGGCGCTACGATGCGCGCCACTGGCTGACACTCCCGCCCCCACCCTGCAGGCCCGCCGTGGCGCGATCCCCGCACGAAGCTTTCGACCTCGACCACCTGCGCCGCCGCGTGGCGCGCGCGCTGATGCGCCTGCTGTTCGGCAGGCCCGCCGAGCCCAGCGGCGAGCCGCTGCCGCGCCAGGGCATCTACCGCATACTCGTCTGCCACGTCAGCCACACGCTGGGCAATGCGCTGCTGCTGACGCCGCTGATCCAGGAACTGGAAGCCACGTATCCCGGGGCCCAGATCGACATCGTCACGCGCAGCCAGGTCGGGCGCGAGCTGTACGGCCACTACGACCGCGTCAGCGATGTGTTCCAGATGCCTGCGCACGGCTTCGGCCACCCGCTCCAGTGGCTGCGTGCCCTGCGCGGCATGCGCAAGGCGCATTACGACCTCGCGATCGACGTCGATCCGCAGTCGCAGACCGGCCGCCTGCTGCTGCTGAAGGCACGCGCCACCTGGACGCTGGGCTTCAGCGGGCCGAAGAAGAGCGGCAGCGTTACCCACGCGGTCGAGGTGCCCGAGCAACTGCAGGGCAAGGGCCAGCGCCCGGTGTACCTGCTGCGCCAGGCGCTGGGCGATCACGTCGAAGCCGACTACCCCGTGCCCGACATCCGCCTCGACGAGACCGAGCTGGCCCGCGGCCGGCGCGTGCTGGACCGCGTGCTGGCCACGGCCCCGGCCGACGCTCGGCACCGCAAGACCATCGGCGTGTTCGCCAACGCCACCGGCCCCAAGCTGCTCGGTACGGACTGGTGGAATCCGCTGCTGGCCACGCTGGAACAGTTGCGCCCGGATTGCCGGCTGGTGGAAATCGTGCCGATGTCCGGCCGCTCCATGCTGGATTCGCGCTACCCGAGCTACTTCTCCACTGACCTGCGCCAGCTCGGCGCCATGCTCGCCGGCCTCGACGGCTATCTCAGCCTCGACTGCGGCATCATGCACCTGGCCTGCGCCTCGCGCGTGCCCACGCTGGGCATCTTCACCACCACCCGCGCCGACGAATGGGGCCCCTACGGCCCCGGCAACCACGTGATCCACGCCTACGAGCTCGCACCCGAGGCAGTGGCGCGCGAGCTCGCCGCGCACCTGTAGGAGCGCACCCTGTGCGCGAATGCTCTGATGCTTCGATCAGAGCCAAAGGCATTCGCGCACAGGGTGCGCCCCTACACTGCCCCATGCTGCGCTAGTCTTCCCGTGTCGCCGCGCCGCCACCTGCGGATGCGGCCCATCGCGCCACAGGAAAACCCCATGAAACCGCTCACACGGATCGCCTGTGCCTTCGCCCTCGCCTTGCCGCTGGGCGGCAGCGCCCTCGCCATGCAGGCCGCGCCCGCGGCCACGGCCACCACGGCCACGAGCGCCGACCAGGCCTTCACGCAACTGGCTGACCAGTACTTCGACGACTACTACTTCCCCGCCAACCCCAGCGCGGCCACCGCCGACGGCCTGCACGCATGGGACGGCAAGCTGGAGGACTACTCGCGCACCGGCGTCGACGCCAATATCAAGGCGCTCAAGCAGTGGGAAGCGCGCATCTCCGCGACGGACCCGAAGGCGCTCGGCGAGTTCGTGCAGGGTGACCGCGAGCTGGTGCTCGACAACATCCGCAGCACCCTGCTCACGCTGCAGACGATACGGCCATGGCAGAAGAACCCGGACAGCTATTCCAGCGGCATCACCAGCAGCGCGTTCACCCTGATGGAGCGCAAGTTCGCGTCGCCTGAAACACGGCTGCGCGCGCTGATCGCCCGCGAAAAACTGATGCCTGCCGTGCTGGCCGACGCCCGCAAGAACCTCGACAACCCGCCGAAGATCTACACCCAGATCGCGCTGGAACAACTGCCCGGCCTGGTTAGCTTCTTCCAGCACGACGTGCCTTCTGCGTTCGCCGACGTCACCGACGCGGATCTGAAACAGCAGTTCGCCGCCAGCAACGGCACGGTGATCAAGGCGCTTGAGGATTACCAGGCGTGGCTGAAAACCGACCTGCTGCCGCGTTCGCACGGCGACTTCCGCATCGGCGCGCAAGCCTTCCGCGACAAGCTGAAGTACGACGAGATGGTGACCCTGCCGCTGGACCGGCTGGTCGCGATCGACACGGCGAACATGCGCGCGAACCAGCAACAGTTCGCCAAGGTGGCGCACGAGCTCGACCCTACGAAGACGCCGCAACAGGTGCTGGCCGAGCTGGCCGCCGACCACCCGTCGCGCGACAAGCTGCTCGACACCTTCCGCGGCAGCTTCGACCAGCTGGTCGCCTTCATCCGGCAGAAGCACGTCATCACGATCCCCTCCGACGTGCGGCCGATCGTGGAGGAAACGCCGCCGTTCATGCGCGCCACCACCTTCGCCTCGATGGATACGCCAGGGCCGTACGAGACGGTGGCGAAGGAGGCCTACTTCAACGTCACCTTGCCCGATCCCGGCTGGAACAGGCAGCGCACGCAGGAGTTCATGGCGCAGTTCAGCTACCCGGTAATCAACAGCGTGGCCACGCACGAGGCCTACCCGGGCCACTACATCCAGTTCCTGTGGATGCACCACCTCGACGACCGCGTGCGCAAGCTCTTGGGCGCGAACACCAACGTGGAAGGCTGGGCGCACTACTGCGAGCAGATGATGCTGGACGAGGGCCTGGCACAGTTCCTCTATCCGCACGACCGCCGCCAGCAGCTTCTGCTGCGCCTCGGCCAATTGCAGGACGCGCTGCTGCGCAACGCGCGCTTCATCGTCGGCATCAAGCTGCACACCGGCCAGATGACGATGGCACAGGCCGTGGATTTCTTCGTGAAGGAAGGCTACCAGTCGCGCGCCGTGGGCGAGGTGGAAACCAAGCGCGGCACCAGCGACCCCACCTACCTCTACTACACGCTGGGCAAGCTGGAGATCCAGAAGCTGCGTGCCGACCTCGAAAAGAAGCAGGGCAAGGACTTCAACCTCGAACGCTTCCACGACGCCTTCATGCAACAGGGCTTCGCGCCGATCGCCATCGTGCGCAAGGCGATGCTGGGCGACGACTCGCCGGTGCTGTGACGCATGCATCGGCCCGCCCGGTTGAGGACGGACGATGACCTGACCTGACGTTTCGATGGACGCGGCCGCGTGCCGCCACGGAGGACGACATGAGCACACGCAGACTGGTGGTTCTGTTCGACGGCACCTGGAACAAGCCCGAATCGAACACCAACGTGGAACGCCTGCGCCGGCTGATCGCGCCGCGCGATGCAGCCGGCGCCGAACAGCTCGTCAACTACATTCCCGGCGTAGGCGTGACGCCGGGCATGGCGCATCTGCTCGGCGGCGCGTTCGGCTACGGCCTGTCGGACAACGTGCAGGACGGCTACCGCTGGCTGTGCGAAACATGGCGGCCCGGCGACGAGATCTGGCTGTTCGGCTTCAGCCGCGGTGCCTACAGCGCGCGCAGCCTCGGCGGCTTGATCCGCAAGTGCGGCCTGCTGCGCCGCGACGCCGGCGGTGCCGTCGGCAGCGATGCGGTCACGGGTGCCTACACGTTCTATCGCGACACCGCGATCAAGCCGGGCGACCCCGATGCCGTGAGCTGGCGCGCCGCGCACTCGACCGAAACGGACATCCATTTCATCGGCGTGTGGGACACCGTGGGCTCGCTGGGCATCCCGGACACCGCCTCGTGGTTCCCGTTCGCCCGTTCGCGCTACCAGTTCCACGACACCGAGCTCAGCCACATCGTCAAGCACGCCTACCAGGCGCTGGCGCTGGACGAGCACCGCGCCGATTTCGCGCCGACCAAGTGGACGCGCAACCCCGACATGCTCGCCCCCGGCGAATCGCCCACCGCGAAGAAGGCCGAGCAGGTCGAAGTGGAGCAGCGCTGGTTCATCGGCGCGCATGCCGACGTGGGCGGTGGCAACGACCACGACGGCGCGGGCCGCACGCCCGATCCGTTGCCGGAGCTTGCGCTGGCGTGGCTGCAGCGCAAGGCGATGGCGGCTGGACTGGCCTGCAGCGAACTCTGCGCGCCGGCACCCGATGCCGCCGCAGGCGTACCTCGCGACTCCTACGGCGAATTCATGTACGGCATCTACAAGACGTTCAAGCCGCCGTTCGACCGGGTGATCGGCAACGGCGTCAACGAGACCGTGGACGAGTCGGTGTGGCTGCACAGCCGGCTCGCCGCCGACTACCGCTCGCCCACGCTCGCGCGGGCGATGCGCGACGACGTGATCGCCGCACCGCCCGGCGTGGCTTGACCCCGGGCCTACCCCATCGGCTAGCATGCCGGCTCATGTGGGAGATGGCATGCCTCCCGTTCCCCGTCGCCCGGGGAACGAACCGCTCCGGTCCCCCGGCAGCTGATGATGCCTGCACCACCGGATTCCGGCGGCGCAGGCGTGCCTGTCGTCGCGGATGCCTCGATTCGCGGACAGGAGACATGACACGTGAACCTCAACGGATTCATCGCGGTGGGCTTGGGCGGCGCGCTGGGCTGCTGGCTGCGCTGGCTGCTCGGCATCGCGCTCAACCCGATCTTTCCCACCGTGCCGCTGGGCACGCTGGCGGCGAACCTGCTGGGCGGCCTGATCATGGGCTGCATGATGGGCATCTTCGAGCACTTCCAGACCCTGCCACCCGAGCTGCGGCTGTTCGTGCTGACCGGCTTTCTCGGCGGCCTCACGACCTTTTCCACATTCTCCGCAGAGGCCGACACGCTGCTGCTGCGCCAGCAATACCTGTGGTTCGGTGGCCACGTGGCGATGCACCTGGTCGGCACGCTGGGCATGACCATCGTGGGCATCGCGCTCACCCGCGGCCTGCTGCGGCATTGAGGAGCAAGCATCCATGAGCACGGAAACCTCGATCGACGGCGTGCAACTGCGCTTCTACGTGCACATGCACGCGCGCCACGACGGCCTGCTGGTGTCCGAGTGGCTGCTGGAGCTGGCGAAGCGGCACAAGCTCGGCGGCGGCTCGGTGTTCCGCGCCATCGCCGGTTTCGGCCGCCACGGCGTGCTGCACCAGGAGGCGTTCTTCGAGCTCGCCGACGACCTGCCGGTAGCGGTGGAATTCCTGCTGCGCGAAAGCGAGGCTGAGACCCTGCTGCAACTGGTTCGCCAGGCCGGCGTGGAGCTGGTGTACGCACGCATCCCCGCGCGCTTCGGCGTGCTCGGCAACGAGGAAACCCGATGAGCCAGGATTCATTGAAGCAGCGCGCGGAAGACCTGCTGCAACACGCCGGCATCCGCATCGACGGCGACGCCCCCACCGACGTGCGCGTGCACGACGAGAACCTCTACGCCCGCGTGTTCGCGCATGGCTCGCTGGGCCTCGGCGAGGCCTACATGGACGGCTGGTGGGACGTGGACGACCTGCCCGGCTTCATGACGAAGCTGTTGTCCTCGCACCTGGACGAGCACCTCAAGACCCTGGACACGCTGATCGCCCACCTCAAGGCGCGCTTCATCAACCTGCAGCGGGGCGAGCACGCGTTCGAGATCGGCAAGGCGCACTACGACCTCGGCAACGACCTGTTCCACGCCATGCTGGGCAAGCGGCTGGTGTATTCCTGCGGCTACTGGGCCGAGGCGGGCAACCTCGACGACGCGCAGGCCGCCAAGCTCGACCTGGTCTGCCGCAAGCTGCGACTGCAACCGGGCCAGCGCGTGCTCGACATCGGCTGCGGCTGGGGCGAGACATTGAAGTACGCCGCGGAGCATTACGACGTCAGCGGCGTGGGCATCACCGTCTCCGAGCAACAGGCCGAGTTTGCCCGCGAGTTGTGCAAGGGGTTGCCGATCGAGATCCGCCTGCAGGACTACCGCGAGGTCGACGAGCCGTTCGACGCGGTGTATTCCATCGGCATGTTCGAGCACGTGGGCGGCAAGAACTACCGCGCCTACTTCGAGACCGTGCGACGCTGCCTGAAGGAAGACGGCCTCTCGCTCCTGCACTGCATCGGCAGCAACGGCACGCCCGCGCAGCCCGATCCGTGGATCGAGAAATACATATTCCCCAACTCGATGATCCCGGCCGCCAGCCAGGTCGCCGTCGCGCTGGAAGGCCTGTTCGTGGTCGAGGACTGGCACAACTTCGGCACCGACTACGACCGCACCCTGATGGCTTGGCGTGCCAACTTCGACGCCGCGTGGCCGGAGCTGTCGAAAAGCTACGACGAACGCTTCCGTCGCATGTGGCGCTACTACCTCGGCGCCTCCGCCGCGGTGTTCCGCAGCCGCCGCGACCAGCTGTGGCAACTGGTGCTGAGCCCGAACGGCGTGCCGGGCGGTTTGCGCGTGCCGCGCTGAGCGTCGACTCCGGCGGATCAGTCGATGCCGGCGACGGCGTGCGGCACGTAAGGCGCTTCGAGCGCGGCGGCCTCGGCATCCGGCAAATGCACGTCCAGCGCCGCCACGGCTTCCTCCAGATGGTGCGGCCTGGTGGCCCCGACGATCGGCGCGGTGACCGTCGGCTGGCGCAGCAGCCAGGCCAGCGCCACCTGCGCCCGCGGGATGCCCAGCTTCTCCGCGACCTCGCCGACGCGATCGACCACGACCTTGTCCACCGCCCTGCTCGCGGCATAGACCCCGTCGCCCCAGGGATCGGAGCCGCCGCGCACCGTTGTGGGCTTGTCCTCCCAGGCACGCGTCAGGCGGCCGCGGGCGAGCGGGCTCCACGGCACCACGCCGATGCCCTGGTCCGCGCACAGGCCGAGCATCTCGCGCTCCTCCTCGCGATAGAGCAGGTTGTAGTGCGGCTGCATCGAGACGAAGCGCGTCCAGCCATGCAGGTCGGCGGTGTACAAGGCTTTGGCGAATTGCCACGCCATCATCGACGAAGCGCCCAGGTAACGCGCCTTGCCCGCCTTCACCACGTCGTGCAGCGCCTCCAGCGTTTCCTCGATCGGCGTGGCGTCGTCCCAGCGGTGGATCTGGTAAAGATCGATGTAATCGGTGCCCAGCCGGCGCAGGCTGGCGTCGATCTCGGTCATGATCGCCTTGCGCGACAGGCCGCCGCCGTTGGCATCGGGGCGCATCGGATAGAACACCTTGGTCGCGATGACGACCTCCTCGCGCCGGGCGAAGTCGCGCAACGCGCGCCCCAATACCAGCTCGCTGCCGCCGCCGGAGTACATGTTCGCGGTGTCGAAATAATTGATGCCCAGTTCGAGCGCGCGGCGGATGAACGGCCGGCCTTGTTCCTCGTCCAGCGTCCATGGCCTCGCCTCGGTGGGAGCGACCGAATAGCTCATGCAGCCGAGGCAGATGCGCGAAACCTTGAGGCCGGATTTTCCGAGTCGTGCGTAGTCCATGGGTCACCTCGCTGTCGTTGCGTGGATTCGGCACGGCCTCATCGCCGTGCCTCGTGGTGGATCGCGATGCCGGCGGCGACCAGCGCAATGCCGATCGTCTCCGTCCGGCCGGGCAGCTGGTGCAGCACGACGGCGCCGACCAGACATGCCGTGGCAGGCAGCAGGGCCAGCAGCATGGCGAAGGTGGCCCGCGGCAATCGCGCCATCGCCAGCTGGTCGCACACGTACGGTATGACCGACGAGGTCACGCCCACGCCGATGCCCGCTGCGAGCAGCGGCAGGCTTAGCAGCGCCGGCACGGCCGGGCGGATCCCGACCAGCGTGACCACCACCAGCGCCACCAGCATCGCCGCGGCCAGGCGATCGATCGCGCCGCCGCCATCGTTCGCCACCCGGTGGCCGAGCACGATATACAGCGTGAACAGCGCGCAGTTGGCGAAGGCGAACACGAAGCCGAGCGGCGTGCCGGCGAGGCGCAGGCGGGTCAGCAGCCACACGCCGGCAACCACCAGCGCGAGCGCCATGATGTTGCGCTGCGTGCGCAGCCCGGCCAGCGCCAGCCCGATCGGGCCGAGAAACTCGATCGCGCCGACCGTCACCAGCGGCAGGCGATCGATCGCCAGGTAGAAGCAGGCATTCATGCCGCCGAGCACCGCGCCCAGCCCCGCGATGTTCCATCGCGTCGCCGCATTCATCTGCGGAAAGCGGCGCCACGGCCGACGCCATGCGGCGAAGATCAATGCCGCGCTGGCGATCCGCAGCCAGGCGACGCCCAAGGGTTCCACGCGTGCGAACAGCAGCACCGCGAAGGCCGGGCCGAGGTAATGGAAAACCGCACTGGCCACGAAATACAACGGCGGCGGCACCCGGCCTGCAGCGGTCGCGGGCGGCGACGATGGTCGATCGGCCACGGCGAGGTCGGGGCGTGCATCCATGACTCCACTTTTGCAGACAAGTGGCGCATGATCCATGAACAATTACAGGCAGCAACAACCGATATTTCGATTTTTGAAGGTCATTGCGGCGATATGCCTCGAATTTCCACCTTGCTGGCCGATCCGCGCAACATCGAGCTGCTGCACGCCCTGCTGGACGATCCGCGCCAGCCGGTGACCAAGCTCGCCAAGCGCATCGGCATGTCCGCGCCCGCGGTGAAGGAACGGCTGAATCGGCTGGAGGAAGCCGGGGTGATCCGCGGCTGCCGGCTGGAGCTGGAACCGAAGGCGCTGGGCTGGCCGATCACTGCCTACGTGCGCGTGCGCCCGGCTCCCGGCCAGTTGCCGAAGATCGCCGAACTGGCGCAGAAGATGCCGCAGGTCGCCGAGTGCCATCGCGTCACCGGCGAGGACTGCTTCGTCATCAAGGTGCACCTGGACGCGCTGGAAAACCTCGACCAGATCCTCGACCGCTTCCTGCAATACGGCCAGACCACCACCTCGATCGTGCAGTCCACGCCGGTGCCGCTGCGCGCCCCGCCGTTGCCGAAAGTCCCGAAACGGCGCTGATGCGCCATCCGCACGAACCTGGCTGCGCCGCAAGCTGTCCCGGCGCCGCCCGTTCTGGCACCATCGTCCGGCTATCCGCGCGATGCGCGCGCCTGTTGACGTCACCGCATGAACCTGCAAGCCAATTACGAACAGATTCCGCTCAAGGAATACGCCGAGCGGGCGTACCTCGACTACTCGATGTACGTGGTGCTGGACCGCGCCCTGCCCTTCGTGGGCGACGGCCTGAAGCCGGTGCAGCGGCGCATCGTCTACGCGATGAGCGAGCTGGGCCTGGCCGCCAGCGCCAAGCCGAAGAAGTCCGCGCGCACCATCGGCGACGTGATCGGCAAGTTCCATCCGCACGGCGACAGCTCGTGCTACGAGGCGATGGTGCTGATGGCGCAGCCGTTCTCGTACCGCTACCCGCTGGTGGACGGCCAGGGCAACTTCGGTTCGCCGGACGACCCGAAGAGCTTCGCGGCGATGCGCTACACCGAGAGCAAACTCAGCCCGATCGCCGAGGCGCTGCTGGGCGAGCTGGGCCAGGGCACGGTGGACTGGGTGCCGAACTTCGACGGCACGCTGGAGGAACCCTCGTGGCTGCCGGCGCGCGTGCCGCACGTGCTGCTCAACGGCTCGATGGGCATCGCGGTGGGCATGGCCACCGACATCCCGCCGCACAACCTGCGCGAACTGGCCGCCGCCTGCATCCGCCTGCTCGACGAACCGGACGCCACGGTGGCCGAGCTGTACGAGCACGTGAAGGGTCCGGACTATCCCACCGAGGCGGAGATCATCACCCCGCGCAGCGAGCTGCTGGCGATGTACCAGAACGGCATCGGCTCGGTGCGCGCCCGCGCGGTGTTCCAGCGCGAGGAAGGCAACATCGTCATCACCGCGCTGCCGCATCAGGTCAGCCCGTCCAAGATCCTCGAACAGATCGCCGCGCAGATGCGCGCGAAGAAGCTGCCGATGATCGAGGACCTGCGCGACGAATCCGACCACGAGAACCCGATCCGCCTCGTGCTGGTGCCGCGCTCCAGCCGCGTCGACGCCGACGAGCTGATGCCGCACCTGTTCGCCACCACAGATCTGGAAAAGAGCTTCCGCGTCAACCTCAACATGATCGGCCTCGACGGCCGCCCGCAGGTGAAGGATCTGAAGAAGATCCTCGGCGAATGGCTGACGTTCCGCACCTCGACGGTGACGCGTCGCCTCAACTACCGCCTCGCCAAGGTCGAGCGCCGCCTGCACCTGCTGGAAGGCCTGCGCATCGCCTACCTCAACCTGGACGAGGTGATCCGCATCGTCCGCACCGAGGACGAGCCCAAGCCCGTGCTGATGGCGCGCTTCAGCCTCAGCGAGGAGCAGACCGACTACATCCTCGAGACCCGTCTGCGCCAGCTGGCGCGGCTGGAGGAGATGAAGATCAATGCCGAGCGCGACCAGCTCGAAGAGGAGCGCGCGCGCATCAACGTGCTGCTGAAGTCGCCGGCCAAGCTCAAGAGCCTCATCAAGGACGAGCTGCGCGCCGACGCGGAAAAATATGGCGACGCGCGGCGCTCGCCGCTGATCGAGCGCGAAGCCGCGCAGGCGCTGGACGAGAGTGCCTTGGTGGCCAGCGAGCCGGTCACCGTGGTGCTCAGCCAGAAGGGCTGGATCCGCGCGGCGAAGGGCCACGACATCGACGCCGAAGGCCTGAGCTACCGCGAGGGCGACGGCCTGCTCGCCACGGTGAAGGCGCGCACCACGCAGCAGATCGCCGTGATCGACGCCACCGGCCGCAGCTACTCCACCCCCGCGCACACCCTGCCCTCCGCGCGCGGCAACGGCGAGCCGCTCACCGGCCGCTTCACGCCGCCGGCCGGCGCCAGCTTCGACGCGCTGACCGCGGGCGACAACGACACGCGCCTGATCCTCGCCACCGATTTCGGCTACGGCTTCGTCACCCGCTTCGAGGCACTCACCGGCCGCAACAAGGCCGGCAAGCAGATCATCAGCCTCAGCGACGGCGCCAGGGTGCTGGCGCCGCAGGCCAGCGCCGACCCCGCGCGCGACCGCATCGTGGTGGTCACCACCGAAGGCCACCTCTTGATGTTCTCGGTGGCCGAGCTGCCGGAGCTCGACAAGGGCAAGGGCAACAAGCTGATCGAGATTCCGAAGAAGCAGCTGGCGGAAGGCGAGCGCGTGGCCGGCGTCGCGGTGGTGGGCGAAGGCAAGGGCGAAGTCACCATGTACGCCGGCGCCCGCAAGCTCACCCTGCGCTGGGCCGACCTGGTGGAATACGGCGGCAACCGCGCCACTCGCGGCGGCCTGCTGCCGCGCGGTCTGCGTCGGGTGGAGCGGATCGAGACCACCGGCTGAGCGGGCAAGGCACCCCGGCCCTCCCCTGCGCGCAGGGGAGGGAGATTCCCTGGCGGCTTCGCGGCGCTCTCCTCTCCCTGCATGCAGGGGGAGGCCGGGAGGGGGTGACCTGCCCCCTCGCGGAACTTCATGCAGGCTTCCGGCATCGAACCCCTGTGCACGCCGGCGCCTGCTGCGCGTTGAATGCGGCATCCCCGGAGTTTCCCCCATGAAGACCATCCGCCACGCCGCCCTGCTTGCCGCCAGCCTCATCGCCACCACGGCATGGGCGCAGGACGCCGGCAAGCCGCTCAACCTCAAGTTGCCGCCGCAGAGCGACATGCCGCCGACCGACCTGCCCGCCCGCAGAGCCAGCACGGCCAAGCCCGCCAGCAGCACGCCCGGCATGTACTACGGCGACACCAGCGGCAGCACGAGCCATGCCGACGAGCGCAGCGCCAGCCTGCAACGCTGCGACGACTCCACCTACAACCAGGCGCAGGTGCACGGCAGCGTGGGCATGGGCGTGGTGGCCGGCAACCACACCAGCGGCAACTACCAGACCGGCGCCGTGAGCGTCAGCAAGCAGCTCGGCGACTGCGACCACCCCAGCGGCAGCGTCAACTTCTCGATCGGCGTGGGCCAGGGCCACTTCCACGGCCGCGGCTGGTAACGCCGGCGCGCGCTAAAATCGCGATTCCCGTTCCGGCGCCGCCGGACGCCACGGATCCGCGCAAGCGATGCACGGCGAATACAAGATGCCCGGCGGCAAGCTGGTGGTGGTTGATCTCGCGCTGCACGCGGGTTGCTTCAAGGGCGTGCAGCTGAGCGGCGACTTTTTCCTCGAACCCGACGCGGCGCTGCCGGCGATCAACGCCGCGCTGGAAGGCCGGCCCATCGACATTGACGACGCCATGCTGGCCGCCGCCATCGACGCCGCGCTGCCCGCAGGCACCACGATGTACGGCATCTCCAGCGCGGCCATCGTCGTCGCGCTGCGCCGCGCCTTGCGTGAGGGAGCTCCCGCATGAGCCGCAGCGACTGGCGCGACCACGACTGGCGGCTGATCCACACCGCGCCGCAGACGCCATTGCTGCACATGGCGCTGGACGAGACGCTGCTGGAGGAAGTCGGTACGGGCCGCCGTCCGCCCACGCTGCGCCTGTGGGAATGGGCGTCCTCCGCCGTGGTGATCGGCCGTTTCCAGTCGCTGCGCAACGAGGTGGACGGCGATGCCGCACGTCGCCACGGCATCGAGGTGGTGCGGCGCATCTCCGGCGGCGGCGCGATGTTCATCGAGCCGGGCAACACCATCACCTGGTCGATCTACGCGCCGCTGTCGATGGTCGAGGGCCTGAGCTTCCAGGAGTCCTATGCGCTGATGGACTCGTGGGTGCTGGAGGCGCTGCGCGAACTGGGCGTCGAGGCCTGGTACCAGCCGCTCAACGACCTCGCCTCCGCCGTGGGCAAGATCGGCGGCGCCGCGCAGACCCGCCGCGGCGGCGCGCTGCTGCACCACGTCACCATGGCCTACGACATCGACGCGGCGAAGATGCTGGACGTGCTGCGCATCGGCCGCGAGAAGCTCTCCGACAAGGGCACCGCCAGCGCCGCCAAGCGCGTCGACCCGCTGCGCAGCCAGACCGGCCTGCCGCGCGAAGTGGTGGTGGCGCGCATGCTTGCCACCTTCCGTCGCCTGCACGGGCTGCACGACGACATGTTGCATGCCGACGAACTGGCCCAGGCGGAAGCGCTCGTGCAGGCCAAGTTCGGCAGCCCGGCCTGGATCGCCGACGTCGCCTGACTCACGCGCCACACGCGTCGCCGGGATCTTCCCGCAGGGGCCCGCCCCGTGGGCGATGCCCCTGGCATTGGCGTGCAAAAAGAGCATCGCCCACAGGGTGGGCTCCTGCACATGGAGACCGCACCGACCCTCCTCCCCCATTCGTCACTTGTGGCTCCCGGTCGATCGCAGGACGATCCGGGCTCCGTTCGCGTTGACAAGGAGACGTAGATGCGCGCTTCACGACTATCCGTACTGGTCGCCGGGCTGTGCCTGGCCTTCGCCGCGCACGCGGCCGACACCGATGCCTGGAAGCTGCCGGTCGCGGTGAAGAAGCTCGACAACGGCCTCACCGTGGTGGTCTCGGAGGACCACAGCTCGCCCACCGTCGGCATCAGCATGGTCTACCACGTCGGCATGCGGCTGGAGCCGCAGAACCGCACCGGCTTCGCCCACCTGTTCGAGCACCTGATGTTCGAGGGCACGCCGGACGCGCCCAAGGGCACCTTCGAACGCGTGATCCAGGGCGGCGGCGGCGTGTTCAACGGCTCCACCCGCGCCGACTACACCAACTACATCGCCTCCGCGCCATCGTCCGCGCTGGCGCCGATCCTGTGGCTGGAGGCGGACCGCATGAAGTCGCTGGACTTCAGCGCGAAGAACCTCGCCAACCAGCAGAACGTGGTGAAGGAGGAGATCCGCGTCAACGTGAAGAACCAGCCCTACGGCCTGTTCTACTGGACCGACCTGAACCGCCTCGCGTTCGACAAGTGGGCCAACAACCACGATGGCTACGGCTCGTTCAAGGACCTGGACCACGCCAGCATCGCCGACGTGAGGACCTTCCACGACACCTACTACCAGCCGGCCAACGCGGTGCTCGGCATCGCCGGCGACGTCACCCCGGCGCAGGCCTTCGCGCTGGCGCAGCAGTACTTCGGCAAGCTGCCCTCGCACACGCTGCCGCCGCGGCCGGACGTCTCCGAACCGCTGAACACCAGGCCGCGCCACGAGGAGCAGACCGACGCGCTGGCCAGGGTGCCGGCGCTGGCGATCGGCTGGAAGATGCCCGCCCGCGGCAGCAAGGACCAGGTGCCGATGATGGTGCTGTCGCAGCTGCTGGTCGGCGACGACGCCTCGCGCTTCTACCAGGGCCTGGTCAAGGGCCGCGAGCTGCTGTTGAACATCAACGGCGGCGTGAACTTCCCGCTCGGCGACGGCAGCGATTACGCCGGCCCGACCCTGCTGGGCCTGTTCGCGCTGTACAAGCCCAACGCCACGCCGGACCAGGTGCTGGCCGCGATCGACGCGGAGATCGGCAAGGTCGCCAGCAATGGTGTCGACGCCGCCACCCTGGCCCGGGTGAAGACCAAGATGCTGTCCGACTGGTACGGCGGGCTGGAATCCTTCATCAATCGCGCCGACACGCTGGCCAAGCTGCAGACACTGTGGGGCGACGCGAACGTCGCCAACGAGATGCCCGGCTGGATCGAGGCGGTGAGTTCCGACGACATCAGGCGCGTCGCCCGCACCTATCTCACCGACGCCAACCGCAGCGTGATCGTGCGCCGCCCGGTCGCCGCCCCCGCATCCGCCGCCAAGACAGCCAAGTGAGGACCGCCATGAAGACGAACACGACGTTCAAGACGCTCGCCCTCGCGCTCGGCCTGGCCCTGGCCGGCGCCGCCCAGGCATCCACCGCGCCGCTGCCGAAGGACCTGCCCGCCTACGGCCCGGACAAGCCGCTGCCCACCCCGCAGATCGCCCAGCGCACCCTGCCGAACGGACTCACCGTGTGGGTGGTGCCGCGCGACGGACTGCCCAAGGTCAACGTGGCGCTGTCCGTGCTCGGCGGCACGGCGGCCGACGACGCGGCCACGCCGGCCCTGTCGGAAATGATGGCGCGCCTGCTCGACGAAGGCACCGCCGACCGCAGCTCGCGCGACATCGCCGAAGCGCTGCAGGCGATCGGCGGCGACTATGGCGCGGGCGCGAGCGACGACGCGGTCGTCATCCGCGCCAGCGCGCTGGCCTCGCATGCCTCGCAGCTGCTGGCGCTGGTGGCCGACACCGCGCTGCACCCGAGCTTTCCGGCCAACGAAGTCACCCTGGCCAAGGCCAATGCGCTGCAGTCGCTGAAAGTACAGGAAGCCGATCCGGACTGGCAGGCGGGCCGCGCGTTCAGCCACGCGGTCTATGGCGAGCATCCGTATGCGCGCGATTCGCTGGTCGAAGCCACCGTGCAGGCCACCTCCACTGGCTCGCTGCGCGCGCTGCACGATGCCCGCTTCCGTCCCGACCGCGCCTTGCTGGTGATCGTCGGGCGGATCGACGCCGGCGCGGCGTTCAAGCTGGCCGAGCAGCAGTTCGGCAGCTGGAAAGCCGCCGGCAAGGCGCTGCCCGACACCGCACCGGCGCCGCGCGCGGCGGCGCCGCAGCGGCTGCTGGTGTCGCGCGCCGGTGCGGTGCAGAGCAACATCCGCTACGGCCGTCCGGCCGTGCCCGCCAACGATCCGGACTACATCCCGCTGACCGTGGCCAACACCATCCTGGGCGGCGGCTTCACCAGCCGCATCACCCAGGACATCCGCGAGGACAAGGGCTATTCGTACAGCCCGTGGTCGCGCTTCAGCGCGAACCGCGTCGGCGGCAGCACGGTGGCCACGGTGGACGTGCGCAACGAGGTCACCGGCGCCACCCTGGCCGAACTGGGCAAGCTGTTCGACAGCATGGCCAGCCAGCCGGCCAGTGCGGAAGAGCTCAACGGCGCCAAGCGACTGGTCGGCGGCATCTACCTGCTGCGCAACCAGATCCAGGGCGCCCTGACCGCCACGCTGGCGAACTACTGGGTGGACGGGCTGCCGCCGAGCTTCCTCGGCAGCTACGTGGCCGAGGCGAACAAGGTGACCGCCGCCCAGGTGCAGGCCATGGGGCGCAAGTACTTCGCCGCAAAGGACCAGAGCATCGTGATCGTCGGCGACCCCAAGGCGATCGATGCCCAGCTGAAACCCTACGGCAACTTCACCGCGTTCAAACCCTGAGTGAAGCCGGTGCCGCGGCGGTTGCGTCGCGGCACCGGCGTGCGGGCCTGACATTCACAACAGCGGCAGGATGTGCTCGCGGCTCAACGCGGCCACCGGCACGTCCGGCGCGGCAGGGGTGATCCAGCGCAGCTCGGCAAGCTCGGCCTGTGCGCGGATTTCGCCAGTCACGGCCACCGTGTAGACCTCGGCTTCCACCACGTGGCCGTGCTCGTTCGCGGCCGGCGCGCTGCAACGGCGCAGCAGCGTGGCCGAGTCGCGCACCAGCTCGCAGCCCAGCTCCTCGCGCAGTTCGCGCGCCAGCGTGGCGAGATCGTCCGCATCGCCGGGGTCGCGCTTGCCGCCGGGCTGCTGGAACACCGCGGCGCCGTGCTTGCGCACCGGCAGGGTGCGGCCCGCGCCGTCGCGGATCACCGCGGCGACGATGCGGATGACCGGCGCCGCGCTCACAGCCGGCTGTACGACCACGACTGCATGCGGCCGTCCCGGTACGGCATCACGCCGTGGAACGGGCGCGCATCGTCGTCGAACACCAGCGGCAGGAAATGGCGGTCGCCTTCCCACATCGGCAGTTCCATCAGCCTGTCGCGTGCCACCCATTCCAGCGTGCCCTCGTGGTTGCCGCCGTGTGGCGTGCCGCTGAAGCCGTCGATGATGAAGATGAAGCCAAGCCAATCCTCGCCCTGTTTGCCGAAGCCGGGCCAGTTCAGCGTGCCGCGCAGGCGCATCGGTCCGCACTCGATGCCGGCTTCCTCGCGGATCTCGCGGCGCATGCAGGCGGCGATGTCCTCGCCCGGCTCCATCTTGCCGCCGAGGCCGTTGTACTTGCCCAGGTGCTGGTCGTCGGGGCGCGCGTTGCGATGGATCATCAGCACCTGCGCGCGGTCGGGCGAGAGCACGTAGCCGAGCGTGGCGACGATGGGGGTGTAGGGCATGGCGAAACGGCCGCGGAAAGCGTCGATTGTACCGGCGCCGGCCATGCCCCTGCCGCGGACTTGCATCGACCCGTACCGGGCGGCGACCATCGGCGAATGCGCATGATGCTTCGCCCATCCCCCGAGTCTCGTACTCGCCGCTGGCGCTGGCTGCCCCTGCTGGCGCTGCTCGCGGGCGCGGCCGGCTGCGGCGCGTCGGCGCGCGGGCCGAGCAGCCGCGAGCTGAGCTTCGACGGCCAGACCTACCGCGTGGTGACGCTGGACCTGAAGCACGATCCGCTCAGCCTGCACTGGCGCGACCCGGCCAGCGGCGAAGCCTACGGCGATATCGAGACCCTGCAGCAATGGGGCGAGGCGCACGGCCAGCGCCTGCTGTTCGCCACCAACGCCGGCATCTACGACCGCAAGGCCGCGCCGCTGGGCCTGTACGTGGAGGACGGCAAGACCCTGGTGCCGCTGAACATGGCGCACGGCAACCCCGCCTCCGGCAATTTCTCGCTGCTGCCGAACGGCGTGTTCGCGATCTACCCCGACGGCCGCGCCGCGGTGCGCACCAGCGCCGCGTTCAAGGCCGACGGCAAGCCGGTGCGCTGGGCCACCCAGTCCGGTCCGATGCTGGTGATCGACGGCCAGCTCAACCCCAGTTTCGTGGACGATTCCGGCAGCCTGAAATGGCGCAGCGGCGTCTGCGCGAAGACGCCGCACGAAGTGGTGTTCGCGGTCAGCGAGGTGCCGGTGAACTTCCACGGCTTCGCGCGGCTGTTCCGCGACAAGCTGGGCTGCCGCGACGCGCTGTACCTGGACGGCAGCATCTCGCAGGTCTTCGTCGA
>Ga0068856_100000451_pt1 | contig 45442 bp, 45 predicted proteins | sample KBSCornC62_FD_66595 | JGI IMG/M metagenome (GOLD analysis project Ga0068856, IMG submission 66595) | Corn rhizosphere microbial communities from Kellogg Biological Station, Michigan, USA - KBS Corn C6-2 | ecosystem: Host-associated > Plants > Roots > Rhizosphere > Soil ...
GTGCCGGCACGGCAACGCGAAGGCGTTCTTCCATAATCGAACTCGCTTTCCACGGCATCCACACCTCCCGCTTGCAAAAAAGCGAAAAGTGTAACCCATGTGTCCGGTACGATCTGTCACCTATGTCTCGGGCCGCTCAAACTGTATCCAATGATGTCACGTCATACGGCAACACCGCGCGCTGAAGTGGGTTGAGCGAGGCACAATGCACCGCGCCTCGACCATAGATGTCGCGCACCAGCTCCAGATGGATCGATTTAAGGAATGGCAAAGTACATCGCATTGCTACGCGCCGTGAATGTCAGCGGCACCGGCAAGCTGCCGATGGCAAAGCTTCAGGCGATGTGCATCGACGCCGGTTTCACCGGAGTCAAAACCTACATCGCCAGCGGCAACGTGGTTTTTGCGAGCCAGGCAAAACCGGCCAAGGTGAAAGCCGAACTGGAAACGCGCCTGCTCGCTTATGCTAACAAGCCCGTTGGGGTTATCGTGCGAACCGCGGCCGAAATGCAGCAGGTGCTGGAGGCCAACCCGTTCCCCTCAGCGGCTCCCAACCGCACCATCGCGATCTTCCTCGACGACCCGCCACCGCCGGATGCCCTCGCCGGCGCATCCGGGCAGAAGAATGAGGAGATGCGGTTGGGGAAACGCGAGATCTATGTCCACTACGGCGAGGGGATGGCCGCTTCGAAATTGCGAATTCCCGCCGCCAAATCCGGCACCATGCGGAACATGAACACGATCGCGAAACTCGCCGGCATGGCTGCAAATCTATAGCGGTCGGCTCGGACGGGCTCGGGCCGCCTGATGAGCGTCAAGGCGCAATCAGCTTGATCCTGCCGTCGTCCCGGGAACCGCCGGCCAGACCGTCGCGCGCCATCGACTCGATCGTGGCCCAGTTCTGGCGGAAGAACATGGTCGCATCCTGGATACTCGGCGCCTGCACCTTGACGCTGCAGGCCTGTCTCCCGCCCCGATTCGAAATCTGGAAATGAAATGTGTAACCCGTTGTATCCGAGCAGTTTTCGATCGGCTGGTGATCGCGGCGCATCCAGTGTCCCCCCTGTCTTGCGTCGAAGCGGGACAGTTTAGGTTTGCAAATTGGATTTTCATTGGGCGCGATTGTGGCGCAGAGAATTTTGCGCGCATGCCGCAACAATTTTTTCGACGACGGATTGCGATCATCGACAATCGCCGATCAGGCCGACACGGCGCGGTATCGCTTTTAGCCGGAGCGAGCATCATGCGATCGCCGGCAGTCGATCGTTCAAGCGGCCGAGGACGGGCCGCCGGACATGGCGGTACCCGCCCTCCATGCGTCCCGCGGCGAGAAAATTACCAGTTGCGCATGCAGCGCCGGCCATAGGGTCCGGTATGCCAGCCCGGAGGACAGTTATAAAGCGGCCGGCAGCCGCCATATGGACCCCGATGCCAACCGTAGCCGCAGCCACCGAATACCTGGATCACCTGCGCGTTCTGGTCCTGTTGCAGGGGTGCGATCGGCATGGCCCGCGCGCCGTCAATTCCAGCCAGAACGGCGCCGGTAACAACAGCAATCGCGAGAAGATTTTTCATCCACATCCTCCTGTTCCAAAGGTCTGTTCCAATACGCGGGAAATGACTGACACCGCTGATCGAGCCCATGATTTCGGCGGGTCGGAAATGGGTGCGTCGGCGAAGGTTGTGGTTCAGCCCTTCACGCGCCTGTGAAACAACTTTCGTTGAGAAAACGCAGCCGGCCCGCGATCAGCGGCGGCCCCAGGAAATTGCCGCCCAGATCCGCTCATGGAGATAATACCAGGCGATTTTGGTGATGATTTCCATGCCGGCGATCGATCCGGCGATTTCGACCCTGCCGGTCATGAACCAGCTGATCCCGAACGTATCCAGCGTTCCCAGGGTCCGCCAGCTGATCGCCTTGAAGACCGAACGCGCGTGGGTCTCTGCTCCGCGGAATAAAACCACTCGATTGGCCTCCCCTTGGATCATCGACACGAACAGCCTATCACGTCGGCATCCCGCCGATCCGTCATGCGCGGAATGCGAAAATCGCCCGGCCGCCGATGGACAGGTTGCGCGATTACGTGCATTTTGCTCAAAGAAACCAGACAAACTCTTTGATCAAATTGAATAATAGCGACAGGTCCGGCAATACCGTCACGCCCCGCCGGGTTCCCTCGCCAACAAGGATTGAAATGAGACTCTTTTCCACACTCGTTCTGACGTGCGCGCTGTGCCAGACAGCCTTTGCCCAAACTCCGAACTGCAAAGCGATCGCGGATTCCGCCGCGAGGCTCGCCTGTTACGACAAGGGCATGTCACCCGCAGCGCCGCCGGCTGCCGCGCGGCCGGTCGCGCGCACGGCTCCAACTCCGAAAACAGACAATTCGAAATACATCGACACCATCAGTGCGGAGGACGCCATCATGAACGAGCGGATCAAAGGCATCTGTCGCGGTTGCTGAGCCGCCACTATTTCGCAAGACGGCGCAGGGCCAACCGGCGGCAGGCGGCTTGGATCGGCTCAGCTAAGTTTCACGCGCAGCCAGCTTTCGAACCGTAGATAACGCAGAAAAATGGCATATCTGCCGTCCCGATGAACCTCCTTGCCTCCCTTCCCACCGTCATCGGAACCGCGGCCATCGCGCCCGCGCTCCTGATCCTTTGGCTGGTGATTGCCGCCGATGAACGGCCGGGGCCGGCGCCCAAGATCTGGACCGCGTTCCTGCTCGGCGCCGCCAGCATTTCGCTGTTGGGCGTCGTCCGGGCGCCGTTTCTCCGGCTGCTCGTGGCACCCGACAATCCCTGGATCGCGCAGGCGTTGCATTCGGTCTTCGGAGTCGCTCTCCCCGAGGAAGCCGTCAAGATCCTGGTCATCTTCGCGGTCTCGACGCGACGGCGGCCGTTTGCCGATCCGATGGACACCGTGGTCTATGGCGCGGCGGCAGGTCTCGGCTTCGCGGCCTACGAAAACCTCGCTTATCTCGTGCAGCATGCCGAGATGTGGCGAGCGTTGGCGGCGCTGCGCAGCGTACTGACCGTGCCGTTCCACGGCGCGCTTGGGGTGATCGCCGGCGCCTATCTCGCGATCGCGCGCTCCGGCACCGCCTTGGGCGCGCACCGCCACAACCGCGACTGGGCGCGGCTTTCCAGCTGGATGCTGGTCTTGCTGGCGCCGCTCGGGCTGCACGCGGCGTTTGATTTCCCGTTGCTGACGCTTCAGCAAAATCCTGACATCAATTCCACCACGAGATTGATCCTGGGCTCGGCCAGCGTGCTGATCGGCTTCAGCTCGATCGCCTTTGCGATCCGGCTGGTGCGGCGGGTTGGCCGCCATCACGCCCCGCGCACCGAACTCGCGCGCGAGCGGCTCGGCCAGTTGCGGCGGATGTGGGCGCTGCTGGTGGTGGGCGGCGGCGCCGGATTTATCGGAGTGGTGTTCGTGCTGACCTCGATCCACCATTGGCTGGTCAATCCCGATCGCAACGTGTCGCTGGTGTTGATCCCGATCGGGCTGGTGTCGATCGTGATCGGCATTGCGCTCCTGGTGGTGACTTCCGCGATCTACATCCTCGGCCGTAACCGGATGCGCGGCACCTCGCGGGGCTTTTCATCCGCGCCGGGTCAGGGTTAGACTGCAGGCATCGCGGAAGATCACATTCGAACAAGACGGCCGGCGACAAACCTGATTCAAGCCGGTTGTAACATGCGCCGGCCTGCGCCATCATTTCCAGATCGCCTCGCAGCGCCGCATCGGGAGATTCCAATGAGCCTTCCACAGGACATCGCCAACGTGCAATCAAAAATGAACGCCGCGGTGCGCCAGCACTGGAAGGCTTTCCTGTTCGAGGGCGTGCTGCTTGCCGTGCTCGGCCTCGCCGCGATGATCGTGCCGCCGCTGGCGAGCCTTGCCGTCACCATTTTCCTGGGCTGGATGTTCCTGGTCAGCGGCGTCGCCGGCCTTGCGCTGACATTCTGGGCGCGCCAGATGCCGGGTTTCTGGTGGTCGCTGATCTCGGCGGCGCTGGCGATCGGCGCCGGCATCGTCCTACTGGTACGACCGGTGCAGGGCACACTGACCCTGACCATCGTGGTCGGCGCCTACTTCCTCGGCGAAGGCATCACCACCATCATGTACGCGCTGGAGCATCGCCGTGAACTGTCGGAGCGCTGGTCGTGGCTGCTGGTGGCCGGCATCGTCGACATCGTGATCGCCGGCCTGATCATCGCGGGCCTGCCGGGATCGGCGCTGTGGGCCATAGGCCTTCTGGTCGGCATCAACCTCCTGTTCGGCGGCGCCTCGCTGATCGGTATGGCGCTCGCCGCGCGCAAGGGCTGACTTTTGAGGCCGCAGTTCTCAGCAGCCCCGGCAGATGCTCTTGATCTTCTTGTCGAGCGCCGCGTCTTCGCGGTTCACCGCATCGTTCGGATTGCTCAGATTCTTCTCGTTCGGCACCTGATCGGCGCGCGGCTGACGATGGCCAACGGGCGCCTCGGGCACGCCCGAAGGCCGGTTTGAAGAAGACCCCATGTTGTTGTTCTGCGCCATCGCAGCAGAACCGAGCATTAGGAACACCAGGGTTGTGAGCAGCCTTCGCATCTGAATTCTCCTCCAACAGAGCAACGCTTCACCTTGCGGCGTTCGTACTCCTTCAAATCCGCCTCCGCTATCATGATTCAAACGTCATGAGACCGGCGGATAGAGATGAACGTCGCCGCAATAGTCCAGCACACGATAGCGCGATTCCGAGCCCGGTTCACCTTGTTCGCCAGAAGAATTTGCCGGCGACAGATAGCTCGGACCGGCCGGCGCCTTGCCATGGCCACCGGGAATATCGAGCACGAATTCCGGCTGGCACAGCCCGGATACCCTGCCCCGCAACGCCGCCATCAATTCCTGCCCCCGCGCCAGCGTGGTGCGCAAATGCGCGGTGCCCGGCGCGAGGTCGCCATGATGCAGATAATAAGGCTTTATGCGGCATTCAACGAAGGCCCGCATCAACGCTTCCAGCGTCACGGCATCGTCATTGACGCCGCGCAGCAGCACCGACTGGCTGACCAGGGGGATGCCGGCGTCGACCATGCGGGCGCACGCGGCGCGCGCCTTGGCGCTCAGTTCTCTCGGATGATTGGCGTGCACGGCAACCCAGGTCGTGGCGCCCGAGACCTTCAGCGCCGCGACCATCGCCTCGCCGACGGCAGCGGGGTCGGCGACCGGCACCCGCGTGTGGATCCGGATGATCCTGACGTGATCAATCCCGGCCAGCTCCGTCATGATCCCGGCAAGCCGCCGCGGCGACAGCATCAAGGGATCGCCGCCGGTCAGGATCACTTCCCAGATTTCCTTGTGCGAGCGGATATAGTCGAGCGCGGCCCGATAGGAGGACTGCGACAGCGCGGTCGCCTTGCCCGGACCAACCATTTCGCGGCGAAAGCAGAACCGGCAATACACCGCGCAGATATGGACCAGCTTGAACAGCACCCGGTCGGGGTAGCGATGCACGATGCCGGCGACCGGCGAATGGGCGTGATCGCCGATCGGATCGGAATTTTCGCCGGGCCGGCTCTGCAATTCCTCGGCGCTCGGAATGAATTGCCGCGCGATCGGGTCGTCGGGATCATCGGGGTCGATGAGATCGGCGACGGCGTCGGTCACCGCCACCGCATAGCGCGACGCCACTTTTTCCAGCTCGGGAAGCGCGGCCGCGGGCGCAAAACCGCGAGCGACGAGCTCGGATGGCTCGCGCAAGGTCGTGGCGCGCTTGAGATCAGTCTTGCTCATGCTTCCCCCGCAGGCGGCGTCCACACCACCTGATCGATCCTGATGGCGCCGCTCGCCAGCATCACCAGCCGGTCGAAACCGAGCGCGACGCCGCTGGCCGGCGGCATCGCCGCGACCGCCTCGAGAAAATCCTCATCGAGCGGATAGCGTTCGCCATAACGCCGCTGTTTTTCATCCATCGCCGCGGCAAAACGGCGGCGCAGCTCGGCGGCATCGGTCAATTCGCCAAAGCCGTTGGCAAGCTCGACGCCGCAGGCATAAATCTCGAACCGCTCGGCGACCCGCGGATCGGCCGGTTTTACACGCGCCAAGGCGGCCTCCGGCGTGGGGTATTCGAACAGCACGGTCAGACGCCCCTGCCCCAGTTTCGGCTCGACATGTTCGACCAGAACCTTGCTGAAAATATCCGACCAGGTATCGTCCTCGGCAATCCGCACACGCTGTCGAGCTGCCGCGGCCAGCGCCGCGCGGTCGCCTTCGCCGCCAGAAATGGTCGCCAGCAGGTCGATGCCGGCGAAGCGCTCGAACGCGGCCGCCACCGTCAGCAATTCGGGTTCGGCAAAGGGATCGGCGATTTTGCCGCGAAACGCGAACTGCCCGATGCCGGTCGCCTGCGCCGCATGCGCGATCGCGACGATGCTGTCGGCCATGATCGCGTCATAGCTTGCATTGGCGCGATACCATTCCAGCATGGTGAATTCCGGCAGATGCAGATCGCCGCGCTCCCGATCGCGAAAGACGCGCGCGAATTCGAAAATTTTACGTTCACCCGCGGCCAGCAGTTTCTTGGCGGCGAATTCCGGCGAGGTCCGCAGATAGCGCGTCGCGCCGCCGCCGTCGGCACCTGAAAGCTCGGTGCGGGGCGCATGCAGATGGGTCTCATTGCCGGGCGAAATCTGCAGGATTGCGGTCTCGACCTCCACAAAACCCTGCTCGTCGAACCACGCCCGGATCGCCCGCGTGATTGCGCTCCGCGCCATCAGGAACGGTTTTCGGTCGGCATGCCGCAAGGGCGACCACCACGGCGAGAGCTGATCACTAGCCACCTGGAATCTGCCTTAGCGCTTCCATCCACGGACTCATAAAAACAGTAAAACGCATTGATATCATTCGATTTTCGATCTCATTCCAATGAACAAAATCGCAAATCATCGCGATCGCGGCGCGGCGCGCCCCTTGATGTCGAAAGATACCGATATTGTCCATTCGCTGGCCGCCGGAATCGCCCGCAAAAGGCTGGCATCGGGACGGCAAATCAGTATGTTGCAGCCCGAAACCGCCTTGGCGGCCCGAAGGACAGCAATGTCCGGACCGGCCGGGGGCCAAAATCCGGGAAAACAGCTTTGAGAGTCATCGCCAGTTCTATTCGCAAGGGCAACGTCATCGAGCAAGACGGCAAGCTTTACGTGGTTCTCACCGCGGAAAATATCCATCCCGGCAAGGGAACGCCGGTGAGCCAGATCGAAATGCGCCGGATCAGCGACGGCGTGAAGATTTCCGAGCGCTACAAGACCACCGACCAGGTCGAGAAGGCGACGATCGAGGACCAGAACTTCAACTACCTCTACAAGGACGCCGACGGCTTCCACTTCATGAACAACGATAATTACGACCAGGTTCAGGTGCCGGAAGATATCATCGGCAGCGCCGCGCCCTATTTGCAGGAAAACATGACGGTGAAACTGTCGTTGCACGGCCTGGTTCCCGTGGCGATCCAGATGCCGCAGCGGGCCACGCTCGAGGTCGTGGAAACCGAGCCGGTCACCAAGGGCCAGACCGCGTCGTCGTCCTACAAGCCCGCCGTTCTCTCCAACGGCGTGCGCACCGCCGTGCCGCCCCATATCGGCACCGGCACCCGGATCGTGGTCATGGTCGAAGACGGCTCATACGTCGAGCGGGCGAAGGACTAGGCAATAGCGGCCATGCGTTGGGGGCGGTTGAGAACGAAGGCTATCTGCCGCCCTCTTTTCCGGCTCGGCGCGCCGACGCTGATATCCCTTACGTTGTTTGCCGCCGGCGCATCCGCGCTGCGCGCGGACGACTTCAAGACACCGGCGGTCTCGGCAGTTCATGTCGAATGGCGCGCCGTTCTCGACCAGCTCCGCTCAGAGATCAGCGCCACGCCTTCGGTCGCTTCCGCCTTCACGTTTTCGGGCCAGCGCCGGGTGCCCGCCTCCGATCCGCGCTCGACGCCGGCGCTGATGCAGCTCAACGCCGTGACGTCGAAGATCTTCACCGGCATCGACCGCAGCCCGATCCCGGTGCTGCTGCCGTTCGATACCGCGGCATTTCTCGACGCCCGCGCCAATGGCGTGCCGGCCAGCCTTTCGCTTGCGAAATACCAGGCCGACTTCCGGCCCGTCGACCTGTTTGACGCCGGCCAGTCCGGCTACGACGCGGTATTTTCGCTTGAGCCCGGCGCCGGCGATGGCCTGCCGCAACGAACCTTCATCAAGCCGGTCGAAGTGCAGATCACAGGCTCGATCCTGACCTATGACATCAACGATCCACTCGCAGGGAGGGGCGAGCCGGTCAAGACGCTGCAGGCGCAATTTCCCGACCTGCGCCGTTTTATCCGTGAGGGCTACGTCCGTTACGCCTTCACCCGCTTCGGCGTTCCCTACGTGGTGTCGATCCAGTGCCTCGACAGCGCACCGCGCGAGCGACGGCTGGCCTGTCGCGAGGCTTATCCGATCGCCGAACGCTTCCTGAAAGCCCTTCGCATCGCCGGCGGCGAACCCTCGCGGGTTCGCGCGGATATCCCCTCCGAAACCACCGAACGTCCGGCGGCATGGTCGGCCGACTTCAGCTATCGTCCGGTCGGCGACCTCATCACCAACAGCGGCTATCGCAGGCAGGGCGGCCGGGTCGACTTTACGGCCTATTCGCAAATCCGGTTTCCGTTGCTGCACGCGCCGGCTTTTGTCCGTTCGCAATCCTTCGCCAGGCGCGACAAGATCGATCTGCCCTCAGGCGGCTATCCCTGGCGTGACAATTTCTGCGAATCCCGCAGCTTTGGGGTCGGCCAGTGCCCCGGCGGCTTCGGCCACCAAGGTGAGGACATCCGTCCGGCGCCATGTACGGCAAGCAACAACGACGAGGATCATTGCGATGCCAAGCACCGGCCGGTCGTCGCGGTGCGCGATGGCATCGTGATCCGCTCGCTTAAACAGCAGGCCGTGACGCTGCAAATCAACACCGGCAACGAGCACATCCGGTTTCGCTATATGCACATGAACCCGTCCACCATGGACGCCGACGGCCTGCTCAACGGCCGCCATGTCCAGGAAGGCGAGACGATCGGCGTGGTCTCCAACTATCTCGATCATCCCAATGGCACCACGCGCCATCTGCATTTCGATGTTCAGGTGTTCACCCGCGACGGCTGGCTTTGGGTCAATCCCTACGTCACGCTGGTCTCCGCCTACGAGCGGCTGATCCGCGGCCGCGGCCGCGAGATCGGTCCTGAAATCGCGGCCTCGCCCACCGTGGCGCACGTTCTACCGGAGGACGTTATTCATCCCGACCAGCAGGAAGGCGGCGAGAACTAGGCCGCTGCCGCTAGGCGCCGCCCGCCTTGCCGCCTTTCGCGCTGGCGCGGCGCAAGGCTTCGGCCAGCGCTCCACCTGTCTCCTGCTTCGCTTTGCCCGGTGCCGCCGACGTCATCGACTTCTGCGGGATATCGCGCGGCTTGGCTTGCGCCGGCCGTTCGCCCTTGGCGCCGACTTCATCGTCGAGCCGCAGCGTCAGCGCGATCCGCTTGCGAGCGACTTCGACTTCCAGCACCTTCACCTTGACGATATCGCCGGGCTTCACCACCTCGCGCGGGTCCTTGATAAAAGTCTTCGACATCGCCGAGATGTGCACCAGCCCGTCCTGGTGCACGCCGATATCGACAAAGGCGCCGAACGCGGCGACGTTGGTCACGGTGCCCTCGAGGATCATGCCGCGCTTGAGATCCTTCAGCGTCTCCACGCCTTCCTTGAACACCGCGGCCTTGAACGCCGGGCGCGGATCGCGGCCCGGCTTTTCCAGTTCGCGCAGGATGTCGGTCACGGTCGGCAGCCCGAACGTCTCGTCGACAAAACTCTGCGGTTTCAGCTGCCGCACGATCTCGGCATTGCCGATCAAGGCCTTGATGTCGCTCTTGGTGGCGGCAAGAATCCGCCGCACCACCGGATAGGCCTCCGGATGCACGCCTGACGTGTCGAGCGGATCTTCGCCGCCGTTGACGCGCAGAAAGCCGGCGCATTGCTCGAACGCCTTCGGCCCGAGCCGCGGCACCTCCTTCAGCGCCTTGCGCGACTTGAACGGTCCGTTGGCGTCGCGATGTTGCACGATGCTTTGCGCGAGACCGGAGCCGATGCCGGACACCCGCGCCAGCAACGGCGCAGACGCGGTGTTGGCGTCGACGCCGACCGCATTGACGCAATCCTCCACCACGGCGTCGAGCGAGCGCGCCAGCTTGGTCTCGCCGAGATCATGCTGGTACTGCCCGACCCCGATCGCCTTGGGATCGATCTTGACCAGTTCGGCCAGGGGATCCTGCAGACGCCGCGCGATCGACACCGCCCCGCGCATGGTGACGTCGAGTTCCGGCAATTCCTCCGACGCAAACGCCGACGCCGAATAGACCGAGGCGCCCGCTTCCGACACCACGATTTTCGACATCTTCAGGTCCGGCAGCAGCTTTACAAGTTCCATCGCGAGTCTGTCGGTCTCGCGCGAGGCGGTGCCATTGCCGATCGCGATCAGATCGACGCGGTGCGCCACCGCCAATTTCCCAAGGGTCGCCAAAGCCGCGTCCCACTGCCGTTGCGGCTCATGCGGATAGACCGCCGTCGTCGTCACGACCTTGCCGGTGGCGTCCACGACGGCGACCTTCACCCCGGAGCGGAAGCCTGGATCGAGGCCCATGGTGACGCGGGCGCCCGCCGGCGCCGCCAGCAGCAGGTCGCGCAAATTCGATGCAAACACGCGCACGCCTTCGGCCTCGGCCGACGTCCACAGCCGCATCCGCAGATCGATGCCAAGATGCATCTGGATCCGGGTTCGCCATGCCCACCGCACGGTCTCCGCCAGCCACTTATCGCCGGGGCGGCCCCGATCCGATATCGCAAAGCGCTGCATGATCTTCAGTTCATACGGGCCGGACACGCCGGCGGCCTGAGGCTGCGCTTCGGACTGCAGATGCAGATCGAGGATCTCTTCCTTCTCGCCGCGAAACAGCGCCAGGATGCGGTGCGACGGCAGTCTTGTCAGGGGTTCGCGGAACTCAAAATAGTCCTTGAATTTCTCGCCTTCGGTTTTCTTGCCACGGCGCACCGTGGACACCATCACGCCGTTCAACCACATCTGCTCGCGCAATGCCCCGATCAGGTCGGCATCCTCGGCAAAACGCTCGACCAGGATCGCGCGCGCGCCTTCAAGCGCCGCGGCGACGTCGGCCACCTTGTCGCCATCGACGAAGGGAGCCGCGGCCACCTGCGGGTCGTTTTGCGGTTGCGTCAGCAACTGCTCTGACAACGGCTCGAGGCCGGCTTCCTTGGCGATCTCGGCCTTGGTGCGGCGCTTCGGCTTGAACGGCAGATAGATGTCTTCCAGCCGCCCCTTGCTGTCGGCGGCGAGAATCGCCGCTTCCAGCGCCGCATCGAGCTTGCCCTGTTCGCGGACGGATTCGAGAATGGCCTTGCGGCGCTCTTCGAGCTCGCGCAGATAGTTCAGGCGCTCTTCCAGCGTGCGCAATTGAGCGTCGTCGAGCCCGCCGGTGATTTCCTTGCGGTATCGCGCCACGAACGGCACCGTGGCGCCGCCGTCGAGCAACGTGACGGTCGCCTCGACCTGCTGCTCGCGTACACCGAGTTCTTCAGCAATCCTGTGGTTGATGCTTGCCACTTGAATTCTTTCTGCAGCCAGTCAGTGGCCGCCATCCGGACAGCCGCAAGGAGGCTGCTTATGAACCATCGCCAATCGATTCATCAACCCGCTACCGCAAACAAATAGAGTTGTGGATGACGGCGTTCTCCCCTGTAGGAATTAGATTGGAGACTACCGCTTTCCCGCATCTGGACAGCGAGATAACGCTGGATCAATGGCATTTTGATGTGTAGACGGACGCTCCTGCTGGAGTGGTCATGTCGATTTGCGGCCTCGATTTCGGAACGTCGAACACGACGCTCGGCACCCTTGACGGCCATCTGCCTGTGCTGGCGGAACTGGAGCCCGGCCACACCACGATTCCCAGCGCGATCTTCTATGAGGTCGATGGCGCCATCCTGATCGGCCGCAAGGCCATCGAGAGCTATGTCGACGGCGCGCCCGGCCGGTTGATGCGCAGCCTCAAATCGGTGCTCGGGACAGCTCTGATCGACGAGACCACGCGGCTCGGGCGCGAGCGGATTCGTTTTCGCGATGTCATCGCCTGGTACCTGGGCGCGGTGAAGCGACGCGCCGAACAGGCCACGGGTCGCGAATTGCGCCACGTCGTGCATGGCAGGCCCGTGCACTTCGTCGACAACGCGCCGGACGCCGATCACAAGGCCGAGCAAACCCTGCGCGAAATCGCCCACGCGATCGGCTTCGACCAGGTCACCTTCCAGTTCGAGCCGATCGCCGCGGCACTGGACTATGAGCGGCAGATCGACGGCGAGGAAGTTGCGCTGATCGCCGACATCGGCGGCGGCACCTCGGATTTCTCGATCATCCGTCTCGGGCCCGAGCGTCACGCCAAGGCTGATCGCGTCGCCGACATTCTTGCCAATGACGGCGTGCGGGTCGGTGGCACCGATTTCGACCGGCAGCTCAGCCTTGGCGTGGTGATGCCGCTGTTCGGCTTTGGCAGCCCCATGAAGCGCGCCGGGCTCGATGTGCCATCGAGCTACTTTCACGATCTCGCCACCTGGTCGAACATCAATCGCATGTATGAGCGGCCTGTGATCGCTAATATCCGACAGGTTCAGCGAGAGGCCAGCGAGCCTGCCTTGCTCGACCGATTGATACGGGTGGTCGAAGAGCAGCGCGGCCATACGCTGGCGATGGAGGTCGAGGATGCCAAGATCGCGCTGTCCGACAAGCGTCAAGCTGGCATCCCCCTGGAATGGGTAGAGCCCGGGCTCCACGCCGGCATCAGCCGTCCCGATCTCGTCAGCCACACCACGCAATTGGCGAAACGGATCGCGGACCGCATCAAGAACTGTCTCACCCAGGCCCAACTGTCGGCCGACGACATCGACGCGGTATTCCTGACCGGCGGCTCGGTCAAACTCGCCCATGTCCGCAAGGCGATCACCAAAGCTGTGCCGGCGGCCCGCATCGTCGAAGGCGACATTTTCGGCGCCGTCGGCAAGGGCCTCACGCTGGAAGCGCTGCGGCGATATGGGCCGGGGCGATGAGACAACGCTTTTCCTACGACGCAGCCGCCTGAGCCGGTTTTTGCCGTGCCGGCGGCGTCCAGCGATAGGCGACGCCAAGCCTGTTCCATGCATTGATCGCGCCGATCGCCGCGCTGAGATAAGTCAATTCCTTCTCGGAAAACGACGCGCTCGCCTCGGCGTAGCCTTCATCGCTGACACCCGATGTCAGCATGGTCAGCGCCTCCGTCCACGCCAGCGCCGCGCGTTCGCGCACGGAAAATTGCGGCGCCTCGCGCCACACCACCACGAGATTGAGCTTGTCGGCGGAAACACCGAGGCTTTCGGCCTGCAGGATATGAAACTGCACGCAGAAGGCGCAGCCATTGATCTGCGAGGCCCTGATCTTGATCAGCTCGAGCAGTTCCTTCTCGACGCCCACTTTTACGGCGGCCCCACCTAGGGCCGCCATCGGCTCGTAGAGATCCGGAGCAAGCGCCCTGAAATCCCCGTATTCCTTGCGAGCATGTGACATTTTGATAGTTCCCGATTATCAGTGCTTTGATATATTATAAGGGCACTTATATTATACGGCAATCTTGGAATGGATTCGGGACGCCCGTGAAATCGCGCCAGATCAAAAAGCCGTCGAAATCGAAAAACTTCGCATCAGCCGGAAAATCCACCCGCCGCCGCGGACCGCCGTCCGCGAGTCCGGATTCCGCCGGCGTCCGCCCGCCGCCTCCGGGCTTCGGCAAGCGCGGCGAAAACGGCCATCTCGGCTATCTGCTGCGGCAGGCCCAGGCCGCGGCGCGGCTGACGCTGGAGCGGGCGCTGGCCGATCTGAAGGTCACGCCGCCGCAATTCGCCGTGCTTACGATGTTGAAAGCCTATCCGGGATTGTCGGGCGCCGACGTCGCGCGGGTGGCGCTGCTGACGCCGCAGACCGTCGGCCTCATCATCCGCAACCTGGAGCGCGACGGCGCGATCCGCAAAATGCCGCACCCGGTGCACGGGCGGGTGCTGCAGTGGACCCTGACCCGCCGTGGCGAGATGCTGCTCGACAAGTGCCGGCGTCACGTCAACGCGGTGGAGCGGCGGCTCGCGGCCGGGCTTGGCGCCAAGGCCGAGGCCGCGATCCGGCGCTGGCTCGCCAAAATCGCCACCGGGCTCGGCTAGCTTTTTGGCCGGTTCCCGCGACCTAATGGCTTTGGACCTCGCCTGCCGCGCCGCTAGACTGGCCGGATGAATCGGCTTGATTCCCTGATAACGCCGACCCGCCGCGCCGTTCTGCGATCCGGCCTCGCAGCCGGCGCCCTGCTCGCGCATCCGTTGACCGCCTTCGCCGCACCAGCCGGCTTCGAGAAGTGGCGCGAGCAGTTTCACAAACGCGCCAGCGCCAAGGGAATCTCGGAGGCGACCTGGAACCGGGCAATGGCCCATCTCTCGCCAGACACCAGCGTGTTCAAGGAGATCGGCGACCAGCCGGAGTTCAACGAGGAGATCTGGCAGTACATCAACCGCCGCGTCTCGGACTGGCGCATCATCGCCGGCAAGGAAGCGCTGCGGAAGCATGAGGCGCTGTTCGCGCGGATCGAGCATGATTTCGGCGTCGAGCGCGGCACGCTGCTCGCGTTGTGGGGCGTCGAGTCCGCCTATGGCGATCCACAGGTGCAGCGCAACCACATGCGCCCGATCTTTCCGGCGCTCGCGGCGCTGGCCTGGAACGCGCCGCGCCGCCGGGCCTATTGGGATTCCGAGCTGATCAATGCACTGAAGATCGTCGACAAGGGCTGGTCGACGCCGGAGGAAATGCGCGGCTCGTGGGCCGGCGCGATGGGGCATACCCAGTGGATGCCTGAAGTCTGGCTGCACGTCGGCATGGATTACGACGGCGACGGCAAGGTGTCGCCATTCGGCAAGCCCGACGACGCGCTGGGCTCGACCGCGCGCTTTCTGGTCGATCGCGGAAAGTATCGGCCGGGCGAGCATTGGGGCTACGAGGTCCGCGGCGCGAGCGCGTCGTCGAACCGCGGCTGCAGCTACGCGGAATGGTCGGGCGCCGGCATCGCGCGCGCCGACGGCAAGCCGTTTCCGCAACCCGACGCCGGCGCAAAACTGTGGGTGCCGGTCGAAGGCGGCCCGGCGTTCCTGCTGGGGCCGAATTTCTATGCGGTGCGCAGCTATAATCCCTCGATGAATTACGCGCTCGCGATCTGCCATCTCGGCGATCGCATCCTCGGCGCGCCGCCCTTTGTCCAGCCGTTCCCCGGCTCCGAGCGCGCACTGACGCTCGCCGAGGTGCAGGAAATGCAAACACGTCTGACCAAAGCCGGTTTTGACACCGGCGGCACCGACGGCCGCGTCGGCAACGACACCATGGCCGCGGTCCGCGATTACCAGACCAAGGTGGGAATCTCGCCCGCCGACGGTTACGGCGGCCTGCAGGTGCTGGCGCGGCTGCGGCAGGGAAACTAGTTACGCCCTCCGCGCCACGCCGCCCGCGAACATGCCGCCGTCGATCACCAGCTCCGTGCCGGTCATGTAGCTCGACGCGTCCGAGGCCAGGAACAGCACGCCGCTCGCGATCTCCGCGGCATGGCCCGCGCGCGCCAGCGGGGTGGCCAGCCTGGCGCGTTCTTCCGGATCGATCGGCGCATTCTGCCCCCGCCCCTCGGCCTCGGTCGGAATCTTGCCCCAGATCGGCGTGTCGATGATGCCGGGATGCACCGAATTGACGCGAATGCCGTCGCCGAAGGTCGCGCATTCCATCGCGATCGCTTTGGCAAACAGCCGCACCCCGCCCTTGGTCGCGCAATAGCCGGATAGCCCAGCGGCGCCGCGCAGGCCCGCCAGCGACGACATCATGATGATCGAGCCGCCACCGGCGCTTTGCTTGCCCGTCTTGCGCATCAGCGGCAGGCAATGTTTCACCGAGAGGAACACGCCATCGAGGTTGATCGCGGTCTGCCGCCGCCAGTCCGCCAGCGACATTTCGGTGATCGATGGCACCGAAATTCCGATGCCGGCATTGGAAACCAGGATGTCGAGCCGGCCATACCGCTTCTCGACCTCGGCCACGATTTCGATCCAGCGCGGCTCGCTGGTGACGTCGTGATGCCAGAACGTCGCCTCGTGTCCGGCCTTCTTGATGCCGGCGACCACCTCCGGCCCCCTGAGCTCATCGACATCGGTGACTGCGACGGAGGCGCCCTCGCGCGCCAGCAATTCGGCGCAGGCCGCGCCGATGCCGGATGCGCCGCCCGTTACCAACGCGACCTTGCCTTGAACCTGCCCTGCCATTGCTGCTTTTCCTTTTTGTTGTTCGCTGTTTACCTGATCACCGCCGGGCCCTGATCGGGCACCGCGACGTCGAGCACGCGCAACTGCACGCGCTCATTGCCCTGGTAGCGATCGACTGACAGCGATCCTGCCACATGCAGCGGCTGGCCGCGATTCTCCGTCAACGCATGGCCGAGTTTCTGCCCGACAGAGCGAAATGCGATGCCATTCACAATCGCCCCGTCGCCGGACTTGAACCGCAGCCGCAGATGCGCCTGCCCCACTTCGTCGGCATAGACCAGTTGATGCGAGGGCAGTGCGATGACGGGCTCGGGATTGCCGCTGCCGAAGGGACCTGCTCGGTTGAGCGTCGCGGCGAGTTCCGTCGTCACCGCCCGCGCGCTGACCGCGCCGTCGATGAACAATTCGTTCTCATGCCGCGAATTGGCGACATCCGCGGCAAGCGCGCTTTCCATGAAGGCGCGAAATTCCGCCAGCCTTTCCTTGCGCAGCGTGACGCCGGCGGCCATGGCGTGACCGCCGCCCTTCATCAAGAGCTTTTCCTTCACCGCCTGCCGCACCGCTCTGCCGAGATCGACGCCGGAGATCGAGCGGCCGGAACCGGTGCCGATGCCGCCGGGCTCGAGCGCGATGGCAAAAGCCGGCCGCAAAAATTTCTCCTTCAGCCGCGAAGCGACCAGCCCGACCACGCCGGGGTGCCAGCCTTCCGCCGCGGTCACGATCACCGCGCCCTTGTCTTCGAGGCCGAGGGAAGCCAGCGCTTCGGCTTCGGCCTGCGCCTCCGCCATCTGCTCGATCACGCGGCGCTCGGTATTCAGCCGATCGAGCTCGGTCGCGATCCTTGCCGCCTCCGAGACGTCGCCCTCCAACAACAGCCGCACGCCGAGATCGGCGCGCCCGATGCGGCCGCCGGCATTGATGCGCGGCCCCAGCATAAAGCCCAAATGCCAGGCCTGCGGCGGGCCGTTCAGCCGCGACACATCCATCAAGGCGGTATGGCCGACATGATCGCGGCGGCGCATCGCGATCAGGCCCTTTGCGACAAACGCCCGATTCAGCCCGATCAGGGGCGCGACGTCGGCGACGGTGCCGAGCGCCACATGATGCAGCATGCCCAGAAGATCCGGCTCCGGCATTTCGCTGGACCAGAAGCCGCGGCTGCGCAGCTGGCGGTTGACCGCGACCAGCGTGATCAGCACCAAACCCACAGCCGCGAGATGGCCAAGCCCTGACAGGTCGTCCGGCCGGTTCGGATTGACCAGCGCATCCACCTCGGGCAGTTCCTCGCCGGATTGATGGTGATCGATCACCACGACCGACATTCCAAGCCGTTTTGCTTCCTTCAGCGGCTCGAGGCTGGTGGTGCCGCAATCCACCGTCACCAAGAGCGTCGCGCCCTTGTCCGCCAGCATCCGCACCGCTTCGATATTGGGGCCGTAGCCCTCGAAAATCCGGTCGGGAATGTGGATCAGCGGATCGAGCCCGCAATGGCGCAGATGCCAGGTCAGGAGCGCCGCCGAAGTGGCGCCGTCGACGTCGTAATCCCCGAAGATCGCGACCTTCTCGCGTCTCGTGGCGGCATCCGCGATGCGTTTGGCGGCGGTCTCCATCTCCGTGATCGTATGCGGATCGGGCATCAATTTGCGGATGGTCGGATCGAGAAAATCCTCCACCGCATCGATCTCGACGTCGCGCCCGGCCAGCACCCGCGCCAGCATTTCCGGCAGCCGGTAGCGCTGCGCGATCGCCAACGCCCGCGCCGCCCCCCGCGCATCGAGCCGGTCGCGCCACACCTTGCCGGTCGCGGAGTGCGACACGCCCAGAAACGACGGCAAACTTTCGACGGGCAATGCGGATGCGGGAAGTGCCATGGTGTCCACAGCAGATAGGCAAGCGGGCTCGGAGATCAATGATTCCCGGCGTTTTGCGCGACTTATGCCCATGATCCCATATCGTCGTTCCGGGCGCGCGAAGCGCGAGCCCGAAATCCATAACCCCCGTGCTGATGTTTTGGCAGGGAGTAACGGAATCCAGTACTAAACATGATCACAGGGGGTATGGATTCCGGGCCTGCGCCAAGAGGCGCATCCCGGAATGACGAAAGCAGGCACACCTTCTCGTTCTCGCGACAGGTTTTCGCCCGAGGTACTGCAGTCGTCTCCGCAAGCTTGACGTCAGCGCCGAGGCGCCAGAACCACACGACTTCGCCGTCCGCATCGGTGCCGTTCGCTTTTGGCACTTCCGCGTCCACCGCATCCCTCCCCGCGTTTCGTGAACGATCGCGAGCCGCCCCTTTGGGTGGGACGGGATGCGCGCGTCATACAGGTGATTTGGGTGATCAACAGAAATTTCCGAAATCCGGGAATTGGAGACAACGCGTATCGGCGAGCACGGGCTGATCGAGCGGCCCGGCGCGGTCCGCAAGCTAGGCTGACGGCCGTTTTATCCTCATCACGGCGGCAATCCTGGTGCTCAGATGCGTTGCAAGGTCGACGACGTTCATTCCCTGACGAATTTGAGGCTGCTGGATGCCCTCCGATACGGGCGAGGAACAGTCGATGGTCTCAAAGACCATCCCGCGCCTGGCCATCTCCGCTTCCAGCTCGGTGATATGAAGCGTCCAATTCAGCGTCTCGCGGACCTTGAAACGAAGTGCTTCACCCAGCGTCGCCAGCTCGTCGTCGACCGACAAAGCCCCACGCGCGCCGGAGTGCATCAATATGAGCGTCTCCTTGGTGAACGCTTGATAATTCATCGAGACTTCCCCTCAAAAAGGTTTGCGTCCCGCGCTGGTGCCGGCTTTCTGGTCGAGACAATTTAATACCCCGTTAAAACCCGTTCGGGAAATCGGCGGTAGCCGGCCTTTTCCGGGCGCGGCGGCCATATCGTTCACGACCCGAAACGGACTTGGCTTATCTGGGCCATTGTTGTGGTACGGTGCCCCGATCCCGGGGGATGAGATGAAGCGGCGCGAGGCAAAACCAATGAAGCGTCGCGACGCACTGGCGCTGATCGCGGTCGCTTGGCCGGTGGCGGCGGCGAGCGATTTGGACTGACCAGCGTCAAGCTCGAATTGCACGCGACGCAGCACCAGGCCTGGATCTACGGCGCCGAATTTTCGTCGCACCGGTTCAACTACACGGTCGTCGAGCTGCCCGCACGTCCGATCGCCGGACTGGCGATCGGCCTGCGCTGCACGCTGCATCTGGAGCGATTCACCGGATATATCGTGGTCTGGCGTTCGCGCGCACACGCGCCGCGGGTCGACGCCGGGGCTTATGCCGGTCCGTCCGGCGGGTTTTCCCCGACCGGCAGCATCATGCGAAACACGGCGCCGCGAGGCTGGTTCGGCGTCGCCCAGAGCCGGCCGCCATGCGCCTCCACGATCGAGCGGCAGATCAACAGTCCCATGCCCAAACCGCCGGGCTTGGTCGTATAGAACGCCTCGAAGATGCGTGCACCGCCCGCCGCCGATAATCCCGAGCCGGTATCGCTGACCGTGACCAGCAGGCCATCCGCCTCGGCGCTGCCGGTGCTGATCAGCAATTCGCGCGGTCCGTCGGCGACCTCGCTCATCGCTTCGATCGCATTCATGATCAGGTTGAGGATCACCTGCTGCAACTGGACCCTGTCGCCGGGAAAGCATGGCAAGCCTTCCGCGAGATCCGTCCGCACCGTGACGCCCCGGTCCGATATTTCGCTGCGCGTCAGTCCGATCACATCGAGAACGATCTCGTTGATCGCCAGATCCTCCCGTTGCGCCGGCGCCTTCTTGGCGAGATCGCGTATCCGGCCGATGATGTCCCCGCCCCGCTTGCTGTCGGCGATGATGCGCGCGAGGCACTGCCTAGCGCTCTCCAGTTTTGGCGGCGACGCGGCGAGCCAGCGCAGCGCGGTTTCCGCGTTCACGAGCGTCGCTCCAATGGGCTGATTGACTTCATGGGCGATCGAGGCGGCAAACTGCCCCATGGTGGCGATCCGGTTGGCGTGGGCGAGTTGCAGTTGCGCATCGAGGTTGCGCCGTTCGGCCTCACGCAAGGCCGCCTCGGCCTGCTTGCGGTCTTCGATGTCATAGGTCGCCGCGTACCAGGCGACGATCTCGCCGTCCCTGCGCAATGGCAGACGCCGCGTCGCGAACCAGCGGTACTGGCCGTCGAACCTTCGAAGCCGGACCTCGGACTCGAAAGGCGCGCCGGTCCTGAGCGCTGCGTCCCAGGAGGCTTCAAGCCGCGGAATATCGTCGGGATGGGTGATCTTGCTGACGCGCGAGGTCCACTTCGTGGTGGTGAGCCCGCTGTAGACGCGCCCGACTTCATTGACGAAATCGATGATGCCGTCGGCGCGGTGACGCAGCACCAAAACAGGCACGGTGTCGATGATCAACTGAAGCTCGTGCCTTGCCTCGGCGAGTTCCGCCTCGCTCTTCCTCAGTGCATCGTCGCTTCGCTTGCTTTCATCGATATCGAACGCCACGGCGTACCACCTGATAATCTCCCCCGTTTCGCCGCGCAGCGGTACGCGGCGCACCCGGTGCCATCGATATTGCCCGTCGGCGCTGCGCAGCCGTTGTTGCAGTTCGAACGGCTCGCCTGTCGCGATATGTTCGCGCCATTCGCGCTCGATCATCTCCTCATCATCGGGATGCAGGGCGCTTCCCCAGCGGCGGCCTTCGAGATTGTCCTCGGAAAGGCCGGTATATTCCCGCCAGGTCCTGTTGCGGAAATCCATGAACCCGTCGGGGCGATAGCGGGCGATCAACGCCGGGACGGTGTCGACGATCAACCGGATTTCCTGTTCGGCTCGCCGCGCCTTTGCGGCGTCTTCGCTGTGCTCGGCGTTCTCGACCCGCAGCCTGTCGTTTTGCTTCCGCAACCGACGGACCGCCGCCGCCAGCGCCAGCAACACGGCCGCCGCGAGGAACAGCGAAAGCGCCTCACTCCACGAGAAATACAGCGCACGGGCCGCAGCGACGAAGGCAGCCGCCGAACCGACGGCAATGGCGTAGTTCAGGACGATCGGCCACCTCAGGCTCCGCGAAGGTGCGGATGTCCCCATGATGCATTTTTCTCCGCCAAAAGCCCGAAAATAGACCCGCAATGGTCCGGGACGTCGGTGGCATCCGCCCTTTATACGGCAGGGCCGACGAAGCCGGCAATCATACCAATGCAGTTCCGGTGTGGCGATCTGCGCCATGGATTTGCGAGGATCCGGACCCGCGCCGAATCCGGGCCGCGCGACCGCACGGAAAACGTCATCCTGAGATGCGCGCTCCTGCGCGCCCCTCAGGATGACGCAGAGACGTGTGGCGCGGCTCTAGCAGCCGAGCTTGTCGGCGATGCCGCCGAAGTCTTTTGCCACGATGTCCCACGCGCCATCGGCCTCGAAATCGCGCTTCTGCAACGGACCATATTCCGTTGGCCGCGCGACGAAGGCGGTCTTCAGTCCGTTCTTCTGCGCCGCCCTGAGGTCGCCATTGTGGGCGGCGACCATCATTACCTGCTCGGGTTTCAGGCAAAGCAGCTTTGCAGCGCCGAGATAGGTCTCCGGGTCGGGCTTGTAGTGCTCGAACAGCTCTGCCGACATCACGAGATCCCACGGCAGTCCCGCGAACTTCGCCATTTCGGTCAACAGCGCGACATTGCCGTTCGACAGCGGGCTGATGATGAATTTTGTCTTGAGCCGGGTCAGGCCGGCGACGCTGTCCGGCCAGCCGTGCAGCCGATGCCAGCCCATGGTGAGGTGATGCAGATCGGCGTCGGTCAATCCCTTGATGCCCTGCTGCGCCACCAGCTTTTCCAGCGACTCCCGGTGCAGCGCGTCGAGCATCTTGTAGCCGCGCTCGGGATGCTTTCGCACCTCGTCCATCGAAGCCTGGTAGACCCCGCGCCAGCCGTCGACGAGCGCGGTCCAGTCGGCCTTGATACCGCGGGTTTCGCTCCACTTGGTGAAATCGGAGATCAGGCTGGTGCGCCAGTCGACCACGGTGCCGAACACGTCGAACACCAGGGCTTTTACGCCGGACAAATCAGACATGTTCGCTCCCGCCGCTTTTGTAGTTCTTGCCGGTGCGCTGGCGTTTGCTTGCCGCGCTCAGTCGAGATGGAATTTTTCGAGCTGCCGGTGCTCGGCCTTGATGTAGCGCACGGTGCCGGTGACCGAGCGCATCACTACCGTCTCGGTCTCGATCACGTCCTTGCGGAACTTAACGCCGGACAACAAGGAGCCCGTGGTGACGCCGGTCGCCGCGAACAGGCAGTCGCCGCGCGCCATGTCCTCGATTCCGTAAATGAACTTCGGATCCTTGACGCCCATCTTGTGGGCGCGTTCGCGCTTCTCCTCGCTGTCGAGGATCAGGCGGCACTGCATCTGGCCACCGATGCAGCGCAGCGCCGCCGCGGCCAGCACGCCCTCCGGCGCGCCGCCGGTGCCGATATACATGTCGACGCCGGTGTTATCGGGATCGGCGCAATGGATCACGCCGGCGACGTCGCCGTCGGTGATCAGCCGCACCGCTGCTCCCGTCGAGCGCACGCCCTGGATGATTTCGGAATGGCGCGGGCGATCGAGCACCAGCACCGTGATCGCGGAAGCGTCGACGCCTTTTGCCTTTGCGAGCCGGCGGACATTGTCGGCGGGCGAGGCATCGAGTTCGACCACGCCCTTCTTGTAACCGGGTCCGACCGCGATCTTCTGCATATAGACGTCGGGCGCGTGCAACAGCGTGCCGCCATCGGCCATCGCCATGGTCGCGATCGCGCCCGGCATGTTCTTGGCGCACAGCGTGGTGCCTTCGAGCGGATCGACCGCGATATCGACCTGCGGGCCGGCGTTGAGGCCGACCTTCTCGCCGATGAACAGCATCGGCGCCTCGTCGCGCTCGCCCTCGCCGATGACGATGGTGCCTTCGATCGGCAGCTTGTTGAGTTCGCGGCGCATCGCATCGACCGCCGCCTGGTCGGCGGCCTTTTCCTGGCCATGGCCGCGCAACCGCGCCGCCGAGACCGCCGCGCGTTCCGTCACCCGCACGATCTCTAGCGTCAGGATGCGCTCGAGCAAAAGCTGTGGCGGAACGGAAATATGGGTCGACATCGGCTAACTCCCTTGAACCTGGCCTTGAGGCCTTCCGGCCTGCGCTTGAAACGTTGTTCTCTTGGCGCGTTTTCTTCACGCGAACCGGTATCCACTTCGCCCGAAAACGCTATCTAGTTCTTCTCGATCCGTATCACCTGCGGCCGTCCGCTGATCACCTTGTCGTGCTCGACCGCCTGCAGCGCGCGATGCACCGCATCCTCGCTGGTCGCGTAGGTGATCAGGATGACCGGCACCGGCGAAGCTTTGCCTTTCGCAAGCGTCGGGTCAACGCCGTCGGGATGACGCTGCACAATCGATTCGATGGAAATTTTCTGCTGCGCTAGCCGGGTCGCGATCGTGGCCGCGGTTCCCGCGAGGTCGCGCGCCATCAGGCGGATGTAATAGCCCCCCTCATGCCGCTCCATCGGCGCCTTGCTGGTGGCGCGCAACCGCTCGACCGGCCGGCCGAACGGTTTTGCCCGGATACCGCGGGCGACGTCGACGATGTCGGCAACGACGGCGGAGGCCGTCGCTGCACCGCCCGCTCCGGGCCCAACCAGCGTGATCGGCGGAATGCCCTCGCCGTCGATGGTCACGGCATTGGTGACGCCCATCACCTGCGCGATCGATGAGGATTTCGGCACCATGGTCGGATGCACGCGCTGCTCGATGCCTTTTGCGGTGCGCACGGCAACGCCGAGCAGCTTGACGCGGAAACCGAGATCGTCGGCGGCGCGCAGATCCTCCGGCTTGATCGAGGAGATGCCTTCGACATAGACCGCGTTCTGCGCGACTTTCGTCCCGAAGGCGAGGCTGGCGAGGATCGCGAGCTTCTGCGCGGTGTCATGGCCGTCGACGTCGAACGACGGATTGGCCTCGGCATAACCGAGCCGTTGCGCGTCCTTCAGACATTCGGCGAACGACAGGCCGTCCTGCTCCATCCGGGTCAGGATGTAATTGCAGGTGCCGTTGAGGATGCCGTAGACGCGGTTGATCGCGGTGCCAGCAAGGCCCTCGCGCAGCGTCTTGATCACAGGAATGGCCGCGCCCACGGCGGCCTCGAAATTCAGCGCGCCGCCGTGCTTCTCGGCATGCTTCGCCAGCCGCAGACCGTGCTTGGCGATCAGCGCCTTGTTGGCGGTCACCACCGACTTGCCGGATTTCAGCGCCGCCTCGATCGCCGACAACGCGGGATCGCCCGAGCCGCCCATCAACTCGACGAAGCAGTCGATGGCGGGATCGTTGGCGAGTTCCAGCGCATTTTTGGCCCAGGCGATGCCGCGCAGGTCGACGCCGCGTTTTTTCACCTTCGAGCGCGCGGTCACCGCGACCACGCGGACGCCGCGTCCGCTGCGCGCCGACAGCGCGCGGCCCTGCTGCTCGATGAGGCGGACGACTTCGGCGCCAACCGTGCCGAGTCCCGCAATGCCCACTTTCAGGGGTGCGACCATGACCAGAAAAACCTGTTCGGAAAGACGTGAGGGCGAAACGCCTAGCGCCGGTTGGCGAGAGGAACCACGTTGTGCAATGTTTCGATGCCGCTTTCAAGGAAGCGGCGCACCCCGCGCGCGGCCTGGCGGATGCGCTGCTCGTTTTCCACCATGGCGATGCGGACATAACCCTCGCCATGCTCGCCAAAGGCGACGCCCGGCGATACCACGACGCCGCTTTTCTCCACCATCAGGGTCGCGAACTGCATGCTGCCGACGTCGCGGAATTTTTCCGGCAACGGCGCCCAGGCGAACATCGAGGCGTCTGGCGGCGGAATATCCCAGCCGGCGCGGCCGAACGATTCGACCAGCGCATCGCGGCGCTTGCGATAGGTGTCGCGCATCTCGCGGATGCAATCCTCGGGACCGTTCAGCGCCGCGGTCGCCGCGACCTGAATCGGCGTGAACGCGCCATAGTCGAGATAGGATTTGACCCGCGCCAGCGCCGCGATGATGCGGTCGTTGCCGACGGCAAATCCCATGCGCCAGCCGGCCATCGAGAACGTCTTCGACATCGAGGTGAATTCGACGGTGACGTCGATCGCGCCGGGAACCTGCAGCACCGAGGGCGGCGGGTTGTCGTCGTCGAAATAGACCTCGGCATAAGCGAGGTCGGAGAGGATAAAAATCTCGTGCTTCTTCGCGAACGCAACCAGATCCTTGTAGAAATCGAGGCTCGCGACATAGGCGGTGGGATTGGACGGATAGCAAACCACCAGCGCCAGCGGCTTCGGGATCGAATGGATGATGGCGCGCTCGACGGCTTCAAAGAATTGCGGCGTCGGTTCCGACGGCACCGAGCGGATCACGCCGCCGGCCATCAGGAATCCAAAGGCGTGGATCGGATAACTCGGATTGGGGCATAGGATCACGTCGCCCGGCGCGGTGATCGCCTGCGCCACGTTGGCAAAACCTTCTTTCGATCCCAAGGTCGCAACCACCTGGGTTTCCGGATTGAGTTTGACTCCAAAACGCCGCGCGTAATACGCGGCCTGCGCCTTGCGCAGTCCGGTGATGCCGCGCGAGGCCGAGTAGCGGTCGGTGCGCGGCTTGCCCAGCGTCTCCTTGAGCTTCTCGATCACATGCGGCGGGGTCGGCAGATCCGGATTGCCCATGCCGAGGTCGATGATGTCGGCACCCGCATTGCGCGCGGCCGCCTTGGCCCGGTTGACCTGCTCGAACACGTAAGGCGGCAGACGGCGGATGCGGTAAAAATCTTCCATGGCTCCAAGGCTCCGAGAAAAGCTCCGACAACCAATAACGACAGAATCGCCGATAGCGTGGCGCCGGGACGAAAACCAGGCCCGTCCGGAAATCACACCGAAATCAATATGTTAGCGTGAATTTCGGCGCAAACGCGGTATCCTCGACCTGATTTGCGGTTGAATTGGGTTCTTTTAGCACGGACGCCCGGTTGCGCCAGCTTCGATCGCGCTTTGGCGCTACAGCTTTTGGTTCTGAATGTATCAGAACCAAAAGCCATAGATTCCTGATTTGACGCGCTTTCTTCACGCGAGCCGGCATCCACTTCGCTTGAAAACACTTTATCGGCTAGGGTTGGGTTGGCCCGACTGGTTCGCCGGATTGTTCGGATCCTTGGCCGCGATCGAGGCCTGGCGATCCCGGGCAGCCAGCAGTTCGGCCTTGATCTGGGCCTGGTCGTCCGGGGCAATCACGGCCTCATCCCGGTTCGGTGGCAAATTTTCCACCGGAAGGTACCCGCCGGCGTCTTTGGTGTGCGTATCGCTCGCATTGCCGAATAACGGCAGATCCGCGACCGAGGTCGAGCAACCGCCGAGCGCAAGCGCCGACAGCAGCAGCGCGCCCCCAACCAGCAGCCGTTTTCCCCGATACACCGACATGCGTCCCCGAAACTCTCCACCCCTATTCGAGCGAACCTTACGCCCACCTGACGCTTAATTCATCAACCGAGTGCCGCTATTCAAATCGCTGTCGCCGTCACCGATTAAGGCGGGAACAACAAATCAAGCCGGTTAGGCCCGAATATGACCGAAGCAAGATAACTTGTCGCAGTGCAGCACGCATGGCGCTGCGATTAATTTCTCACCGATTGCGCGCGGTGACGAACCCCAAATGAACCTGTAGTGTTGCAGACATGAACGACGTTAACACCGAAACCCCGTCGAAAAAAACATTCGACCCCGAAGCCTTCGCGATGAACCTCGCCAGGGCAATGGAGAGCAGCGGCCAGGCGTTGGCAGCCTACCTCAAGCCGCGGGAGAATGGCGAGGCCAAAGATAGGCCTCCGAACGAGCTCGGCGAGGTGGTCAAGACTTTTACCACGGTCGCGGAATACTGGCTGTCGGACAACGAGCGCGCCACCGAACTGCAGATGAAGATGGGCAAGGCCTATCTCGATCTGTGGGCGTCCTCGATGCGCCGGATGGCCGGCGAACAGGCGCCGCCCGCCATCGAACCCTCGCCGCGCGACAAACGGTTCCGCGACCCCGAATGGAAGTCGAACCAGTTCTTCGACTTCGTGATGCAGCTTTATCTCCTGACCACGCAATGGGCGCAGGACCTGGTGCGCAAGGCCGACGGGCTCGATCCACACACCCGCAAGAAGGCCGAGTTCTACGTGCAGCAGATCACCAATGCGATCGCGCCGTCGAATTTCGTGCTCACCAATCCGGAAGTGCTGCGCGAGACACTGGCCTCCAACGGCGACAATCTGGTGCGCGGCATGAAGATGCTGGCCGAGGACATCGAGGCCGGCCACGGCACGCTGCGCATCCGCCAGTCCGATCCTTCGAATCTCGTGGTCGGCGTCAACATGGCGACGACGCCGGGCAAGGTGATCTACCAGAACGAATTGATGCAGTTGATCCAGTACAGCCCGGCGACGGAGAACGTGCTGCGCACGCCGCTTCTGATCGTGCCGCCCTGGATCAACAAATTCTACATCCTCGATCTCAGGCCGGAAAAATCCTACATCAAATGGTGCGTCGACCAGGGCATCACGGTGTTCGTGATTTCCTGGGTCAACCCGGGCAAGGAACTCGGCCAGAAGACCTTCGAAGATTACATGAAGCAGGGTCCGCTGACCGCGATGGACGTCATCGAGAAGGTCACCGGCGAGATGAAGGTGCACACCGCCGGCTATTGCGTCGGCGGCACGCTGCTGGCCTCGACGCTGGCATGGCTCGCCGAAAAGCGCCGGGTGCGCGTGACCTCGGCGACGTTCTTCGCGGCGCAAGTCGACTTCACCCATGCCGGCGATTTGCTGGTGTTCGTCGATGAGGATCAGATTTCGGCGCTCGAAAAGGACATGCAGTCGGCCGGCGTGCTCGAAGGCAGCAAGATGGCGATGGCCTTCAACATGCTGCGTTCGAACGATTTGATCTGGTCCTATGTGGTCAGCAATTATTTGAAGGGACAGCCGCCCTCCTCGTTCGACCTGTTGCACTGGAATTCGGACGCGACGCGGATGCCGGCGGCGAACCATTCCTATTATTTGCGCAACTGCTATCTGGAAAACCGCCTGTCGACCGGCAGCATGGTGCTGGACAACACCCTGCTCGACCTCTCGAAGGTCAAGGTTCCCGTCTACAATCTGGCAACACGCGAGGATCACATCGCGCCGGCGGATTCGGTTTTGTACGGCTCGCAATTCTTCGGCGGTCCGGTGCGCTATGTGCTGTCGGGCTCCGGCCACATCGCGGGCGTGGTCAATCCGCCGGCGGCGAACAAGTACCAATTCTGGACCAACGACAACATCCGCGACGTTTCGCTGGCGGACTGGATCAAGGGCGCGGAGGAGCACAAGGGATCATGGTGGCCGGACTGGCGGCAATGGCTCGCCAATATCGACGCCGAGGAAGTACCGGCGCGCCACGTCGGCACTGACGCCATGCCGCCGATCGAGGATGCGCCCGGCAGCTATGTCAGGGTTCGCGCGTAGCGCAAGCGCGCGGGTTTGAATATAACAGGCCGTCCCGCCGGGGGACGGAATTGGAATCAAGGGGGAGACTTACCCATGACGCGCGAATTGTTCTGGCTGACGCTGACGGTGATCCTGACCGGATTGTTGTGGGTGCCCTACATCCTCAACCGTCTCACGGTTCGCGGCCTCGGCGGTGCGATGGCCAATCCGTCGCGCAACGACAAGCCGCATGCGCCGTGGGCCACCCGCCTGATGTTCGCGCACGACAACGCGGTGGAAAATCTCGCGGTGTTCGCGCCGCTGGTCTTGATCCTCAACGCCATCGACTATTCCAGCAACGCGACCGCGATCGCCGCCATGGTCTATTTCTGGGCCCGCGTCGCGCATCTCCTGGTCTACACCATGGGCCTGCCGGTGTTCCGCACGCTGGCCTTCACGGTTGGTTTTGCCGCGCAGGTGGTGCTGGCGCTCGGCATTTTCCGGATCGTCTGAGCGCTGATTGCCGGGTTCGAAATCAGGCCTTGCGCATCAACAGATGCAGCATGGTCGCGGGCGCCTGGTCAAAACTCTTGATCTCGCTGGTGTCGATCGCAATGGTCTGCCAGCGGCCGGCCTGCGCGTAGGCTGCCTCCAGCCATTCGCGCGAGGCGTAATTGTAATAGCGCCCGAGGCTATCGCGGCCGTCGTGATCGCCGGCCTTGAAGCTGGCGTAAAACACGCCTGACGGTTTCAGCGCGCGATGGATGCGCGCCAAAATCCCCGGCAGTTCGTCGCGTGGCGCGTGCAGCAGGCAGGCGCTGGCCCAGACGCCGTCATAGGCTTCGCGCGCGTCGAGTTGATCGAACAGCATTGTCTCCACCGGCTTGCCGAGACGGCGCGAGGCGACCTCGGCCATCTCAGGCGAGCCATCGGTGGAGCGCACGGAAAAGCCAGCGTCCCCCATCACGGCGGAATGGTTGCCGGCGCCGCAGCCGAGTTCGAGCACATGGCCGCCCGCGGGCAATAGCCCCATGAAGCGAACCAGCCGCACCGACGGCGCCTTTGCCCAGTCGGCATAGGACTGGGCGTTGTCGCGATAGAATTGCAGCGTGGCGTCGTCCATCGCGTTTCCCGCTACGCGTCGGCGAGGCCGAGCATCAGCCGCATGTTCTGCACGGCTGCCCCCGACGCGCCCTTGCCGAGATTGTCGAGGCGCGCGACCAGCACCGCCTGGCGATGCTTTTCGTTGGCAAACACATAGAGCTCGAGCCTGTTGGTCTCGTTCAGTGCCTCCGGCTCGATCTTTCCGGCCTTGGCGGCGTCACTGTCCAGCGGCATCACCGAGACGTATTTGCTTCCGGCGTAGCGTTTTGCCAGCGCCGCGTGCAGCGTTGCGCCATCGGGCTTGCCCGGCAGCGTGTCGAGATGCAGCGGGATCGACACCAGCATGCCCTGCCTGAAGTCGCCGACCGACGGCACGAAGATCGGCCGCCGCGTCAGATGCGAATAAAGCTGCGTCTCCGGAACGTGCTTGTGCTCGAAGCCGAGGCCGTAGAGATGGAAGGCCGGCGCGGTGCCGTCCTCAAAACTCGCGATCATCGACTTGCCGCCGCCGGAATAGCCGCTCACCGCGTTGATGGTGACGGGATAATCCGCAGGCACGAAGCCGGCATCGACCAGCGGCCGCAGCAGCGCGATCGCGCCGGTCGGGTAACAGCCGGGGTTGGAGACTTTTGGCGACGTCCGGATTTTGTCAACCTGGCCCGGCGCGAGCTCGGGAAAGCCGTAGGCCCAGTCCGGCGCGACCCGGAACGCGGTCGAGGCGTCCAGCACTTTTGGCGCGGCATTGCCCATGCCGTCGATCAGCGCGACGGTTTCCCTGGCGGCATCATCCGGCAGGCAGAGGATCACGAGATCGACTTCCTCCATCAGCGCCCGCTTGGCGGCCGGGTCCTTGCGCTTGTCCTCGGCGATGGTTTTGACCGCGATGTCGCTCTGCCCGCTGAGGCGTTCGGCAATGCCGAGCCCGGTGGTGCCGGAACCGCCGTCGACGAAGACGCTGGGTTTTGCGGTGGCTGCCGCGGCGTGGCCGTTCGGCTGCTTGGTATCTGACATGGTCATGGCGATCTCCTTCACTCCGCAGCGACGCTGACAGGCGTTGATGACTTGTAATCCAGCGACGGCCGCAGCGCGACCATCCGTTGTCCGATTGTCTTCGAGGCTTCGTTGGACTGCGCGTTCATCGCCGACGCAATCGCGACATGGTCGACGTCGGATTTATGCTGGTTCAGCTTCAACGTGCCCTCGACTTCCTCGATCGTCATCACCAGGCCGACGATGCCTTTCTTCAACGCTTCCATTCGCGCCGCCGGTATTTTCGCCGACGTCCACGGCTTTTTCGGCAGCAGCCAGTTTTCGAACTTGGCGCTCAGCGCGTCGATCTGGGCGACCAGTTCGTCATCGCTGAGCCTGCGCGCTTTGCCGGTCAGATGGACGGTCTGGTACAGCCAGGTCGGCACCTGGTCCGGCGAGACGTACCAGTCGGGCGATACGTAGGCATCGGCGCCATTGACCATCAGCAGCCAGCTCGACGCACCCGCCAGCGCGATCAGCGGATTGTTGCGCGCGACGTGAAACAGCGCCCGCGGCGTGCCGTCATCGGCATAGTCGAGGTAGAACGGCAGCGGCGAGGCGACCGGCTTGTTGCCGTCCCACGCGCACATGGTGCCGAATCCGCGCGCTTCCGCGAATGCGAGACTCGCGGCGCGATCGGACTTGAACATGGGAGGCGTATACATCTGAAAACTCCTGCTTGACGTAGGAGCCGCCCGATCAGACCGCGTAATTCTGGGAAGAAAAGCCGCGGGGAAGATCCGGCGGCAGAGGTGGAAATCCTAAACGCAGATATCCGCCCGTACCGCAATGGTACGGCGGCGGCGAACGATCGAAATGGTCGCGGCGTTTATCATGGCCGCGGCTATAAGGCCGCGGCCGGTTTTCGTCAAGCCGTGACGGCCAATTCCTGCCGCAGATCAGATCACCGGATTCCACGGCGCCGGGACCACCCGGTAACCGCTGCCGTCCTTTTCGACGTGGCCGAGCCCCGGGAACGGGTAGTGAAAACCCTGCACCATCAGCTTCTCGGCGACCACCATGTCGTAGACCCGGCGGCGGGTCTTTTCCGCGACCTCGCCGTCCTGGTCGAAGAAGGCATGCCAGCCCGGATTGGTCGCGAACGGATTGGGGTTGTTGGTGACGTCCGACTGGATGAACACCTTGCCCGAACCCGAGGACAGCACATAGGAGGTGTGCCCCGGCGTATGGCCGATGCTTTCCACCGCCAGCAGGCCAGGAACGACTTCCTTGCCCCATTCGTAGGGCGTGACCTTCTTCTTCAGGCCGGCGTCGAAGACGTTGCGGTTGTTCTTGAACAGGCCTGCCATGCGGCCCGCCGGCGCCCGGCTCATCTCGCCATCGTCCATCCAGAATTTCCACTCGACCGCCGGCACCAGCACCTCGGCGTTGGGGAATGCAGGCGCGCCGTCGGCCGTCAAAAGGCCATTCACGTGATCGGTGTGGAAATGCGAAATCACCACGGTATCGACTTTTGCGGGATCGAAGCCGGCTGCGATCATGTTGTCGGCGAACAGGCCGTTGGCGCCTTTGCTGTTCTTGTTCGCTACCGGACCGTTGCCGGTGTCGACCACCACGACCTTGCCGCCGATGTTGAGCACCAAGGGGGCAAAATAGATCGTCATCATGCCCGGCGCCATGTAGGCCTTCTCGAGCGCCGCGGCGACCTCTTCCTTCCTGGCGTTGACGATGAAGTTGTCCTCATACTTGAAGACGTTCTGGCCGTCGGACACCACGGTGACGAGGATGTCGCCGACCCTGTAGCGATAAAAGCTCGGCGCCTGCTTGTCCGCCATCGGGGCTGCGGCGTTGGCGGAAATCGCCGGCAATAACGGCGCTGCGGCTACTCCGGCGGCGGCGGCCAAGGCGTGGCGTCGTGTCAGTTCCATCTGATGTCCTCCCGGTGAAACAATTGCGGTGATGTTTTGCGGCTTGTTTAGCAGCTTTTTGCCGCATCCTGTTGTCCGGCTAACCCCTGCCCGCAAGGCTTATTCCGGCCTTCAGGCCGCGCGCCAAATCCATTCCGCGATCAGGCCGATGATGTCGCCGAACAAGAGGAGCGCCGCCGACCACACCAGCGCGGAGACGAAATTGGCGACCTGAAAGCTCCAATAGGGCATTTCAAATATCCCAGCCGCCAGCGGCACCGAGGCGCGCAGCGGTCCAAAAAACCGGCCGATGAAAATGCTCGGCACGCCCCATTTTTTCACGAACGCCTCGCCGCGCGGCAGGATTTCCGGATAGCGCGACAACGGCCACATCTGGGCGACGTGTTCCTTGTATTTGAAGCCGAACCAGTAGGAGATCCAGTCGCCCAGTGCCGCGCCGATGCCGCCGGCGATCCAGACCGGCCAGAAGCTGATGCCGCTGGCGCCGATCAGTGCACCGATCGCCACCAGCGCGCCCCAGGCCGGAATCAACAGCGAGATGAAGGCAAGCGATTCACCGAATGCCAGCAGCAGCACGATCGGGGCGGCCCAGGTTGAATGGTCGCGCACGAAATCGGCCAGCGCGCGCGCAAACTCTTCCATCAATGACTGCCCTTCCGAACCTTGCGGAGGTCGTTTTGCCCCCTAAGTCACTGGTACGCTAGGGCGTTCGCGCACTTCAAGTCACAAGGCGCGGACGCAAGAGACCGCGCAAGGCTTTTGCCTGAGGGCGGCGGTCAGCCGTCACTTTTTAAGCCCATCCGTGGCATAGTCAGGGGAACCGATTCGCTGCGCCCGCTTGCGCGCAAGACATGAAAAGACATGCCTAAACCATTGAAATCACTCAAAAACAAACCCTCCGACGACCTTTTCGCAGGTACGGAACCGAAAGGCCGGGCTTCGCTCAAGGTGGCCGCGCGCGGCACCAGTGCCGAGGCCGGCTATACGGCTGCCGATATCGAGGTGCTCGAAGGCCTCGAACCGGTGCGCCGCCGCCCCGGCATGTATATCGGCGGCACCGACGAAAAGGCGCTGCACCATTTGTTCGCCGAGGTGATCGACAATTCGATGGACGAGGCGCTGGCCGGCCACGCCACCTTCATCGAAGTCGAACTGGGGGCCGACGGTTTTCTGACCGTGACCGACAACGGGCGCGGCATCCCGGTCGATCCGCATCCGAAATTCCCGAAAAAATCCGCGCTCGAAGTCATCATGTGCACGCTGCATTCCGGCGGCAAATTCGATTCCAAGGTTTACGAGACCTCGGGCGGCTTGCACGGCGTCGGCGTCTCCGTGGTCAACGCCCTCTCCTCGCTGCTCGAGGTCGAGGTCGCGCGCGAGCAGAAGCTCTACAAGATGTCGTTCGAGCGCGGTCATCCCAAAGGCAAGCTCCAGGATCTCGGCAAAATCAACAACCGCCGGGGCACCCGGATTCGCTTCAAGCCCGACACCGATATTTTCGGCGCCAAAGCCGCGTTCAAGCCGCAGCGCCTGTTCAAGATGGCGCGCTCGAAGGCCTATCTGTTTGGCGGCGTGAAAATCCGCTGGCGCTGCGATCCCGCGCTGTTGAAGGGCATCGAAGAGGTGCCCGCCGAGGACGAATTCCACTTCCCCGGCGGATTGAAGGACTATCTCGCCGCTGCCGTGCATGCCGACACGCTGGTGCATCCCGATATCTTCTCCGGCAAATCCGGCCGCAACGGCGCCCACGGCGCCTGCGAATGGGCTGTCGCCTGGACCGCGGACGCCGACGGCTTCCTCTCGTCTTATTGCAACACCGTGCCGACGCCAGACGGTGGCACCCACGAATCCGGCATGCGCAGCGCGATGCTGCGCGGCCTGAAGGATCACGCCGAGCGCGTCGGACAGGGCAAGCGCGCCGCCTCCGTCACCTCCGAAGACGTCATGGTGGGCGCGGCCGTAATGCTGTCGGTGTTCGTGCGCGAGCCGGAATTCCAGGGCCAGACCAAGGATCGGCTCGCCACCGCCGAAGCCCAGCGCATCGTCGAACAGGCGATCAAGGATCCGTTCGACCATTGGCTGTCGGGCAATCCGGTGCAGGCCTCAAAGCTTTTGGACTTCGTCATCGAGCGCGCCGACGAGCGGCTGCGGCGCCGCGCCGAAAAGGAAATCTCGCGCAAGACCGCGGTGAAGAAGCTGCGGCTGCCGGGTAAACTGACCGATTGCACCAACACTGCCGCGGAAGGCTCCGAACTATTCATCGTCGAGGGCGACTCGGCGGGCGGCACCGCCAAGCATGCGCGCGATCGTCAGACCCAGGCGATCCTGCCGTTGCGCGGCAAGATCCTCAACGTCGCCTCCGCGACCAAGGACAAGCTGACCGCCAACGCGCAGCTCTCCGACCTGATGCAGGCACTCGGCTGCGGCGTCGGCCCGCACTACCGCGAAGAGGATTTGCGTTACGCGCGCATCATCATCATGACCGACGCCGACGTCGACGGTGCGCATATCGCATCGCTGCTGATTACGTTCTTCTATCGGCAGACGCCGCGACTGATCGATGAAGGGCACCTCTATCTCGCGGTGCCGCCGCTCTACAAGCTGACCCATGGCACCAAGAGCGTCTATGCGCGGGACGAAGCCCACAGGGACGCGCTGATCAGGAGCGAGTTCAACGCCAATGCCAAGGTCGAGGTGAGCCGCTTCAAAGGCCTTGGCGAGATGATGTCGGCGCAGCTGAAGGAAACCACCATGGATCCCGCCAGGCGGACCCTGCTCAAGGTGGTGCTGCTCGCCGATGACCGCGAAGGGACCGCCGATTCGGTCGAACGGCTGATGGGCACCAGGGCCGAAGCGCGGTTTGCCTTTATCTCGGACAAGGCCGAATTCGCCCGTGACGACTTGCTGGACGTCTGAGGCATTTTGGCACGTCTACAAAAATTACGTTTTTTATTGCAATAACAGACACTTAAATAAATCCCGGGAGAGCCGCCGAAAAACCCGTTCGGGGCCGTTTTCCGGCCGGTGTGTTGCCCGCGCAACAGCATTTCCGGGGGAACCGTCTATAACTGGGTCCACGAGATTTCGAGATTCGGTGCCAGCGCACCCCTGCTGAGGGAATTAAAATGAAAAAGATACTGCTCGCCCTGACCGCCCTTGCGGCCTTCAGCGGATCGGCTTTCGCGGCCGATCTGGCGGCTCGCCCGACCTACACCAAGGCTCCGATGATGCCGGTGGCTCCGGCCTGGACCGGCTTCTACATCTTCGGCGGCGGCGGTGGCGGCGTCTGGGATGCGAACAATACGGTTCTTTCGTCGGCGACCCTTGCGCCGCTGACCATCAACTCGCGCCAGGGTGGCGACGGTTGGTTCGGCACCGTCGGCGCCGGCTACGACTGGCAGTTCAACAGCAGCTGGGTGTTCGGCGTTCTCGCCGACGGCCAGTTTGGCAGCCTGCGCGGCAACATTGCCGACCCGCTCGCCGCTCTCACCGGCTCCGAGAGGCTCCGTGACACTTACGCCGCCGGCGCGCGTTTGGGTTATCTGGTTGCGCCCAACGTCCTCTCCTACGTCAACGGCGGCTGGACCGGTGCCAACTGGTCGGGCTCCACCTTGACCACCTTGGGCGGCACGCCGTCGGGCCTGCACACCAACAGCTTCTCCAGCAACAACGGCGTGTTCGTCGGTGGCGGCGTCGAGAACAACCTGAACATCTTCGGCATCACCGCGCCGGGCTGGTTCATGAAGACCGAATACCGCGCTGCCTACTTCGGCAACCACAACCTCGGCGAATTCTCCGATGCGACCGGCGCGCTCGCTGGCAACACGATCGCCTTCAAGCCGTTCGTGCAGACCATCAGCACCTCGCTGGTCTACCGCTTCAACTGGGGTGGCCCGGTCGTCGCGAAGTACTGAGCTGAGCTAACTTCTTTTAAGAAAAAGCCTCGGCTTCGCCCGGGGCTTTTTTGTGCCTTGATGCAGGCCGCAGCGCACGTTGAACGCACGGGCGGCCTCCTCTCCTCTTATCGGCTTGCGTTGGGTGCGGCAGAACGTCACTCTGCCGCGCGCCCCGTGCGGATTGCCGCGCCGCCGCCAAGAGGACAAAACCCATGCGCCAATTGCTTATGATCGTCGGCTTCCTCGCACTGGCCATCGGGCTTCTCTGGATCGGCCAGGGCACCGGCGTGGTGAAATGGCCGGCGTCGAGCTTCATGATCAGCCAGTTGCAATGGGCCGGCTATGGCGCGGCGCTTGCCGGCCTCGGCCTGGTCCTGATCTGGCAGAGCAAGCGCTAAAGCGTTTTCGAGCGAAGTGGACAGCGGTTCGCGTGAAGAAAACGCGTCAAGACTAGAATCCAGATCTTTGAAAAGTTGGGGAAACACCAATGACGACAAAAATGTTCGATCTCACAGGCCGGGTCGCGATCGTGACCGGCGGCAATGGCGGCATCGGGCTCGGCATGGCGCGCGGGCTCGCCGCAGCCGGCGCCGATATCGCCGTGGTGGCGCGCAATGAGGCGAAGTCGGCCGCGGCCGTCGCCGAACTGCGCCGGCATGGCGTCAAGGCGATTGCCGTGACCACCGACGTCACCGACAAGGCGGCGGTCGCAGCGATGGTCGAGCGCGTCAAGCGCGAACTCGGCCGCATCGACATTCTCGTCAACAACGCCGGCATCACCGTTCGCAAGCCGCCTCATGTGCTTTCGATCGAGGAATGGAACAACATCATCCAGACCAACCTGACCAGCGCGTTCGTCTGCTCGCAGGCGGTTTATCCGGCGATGAAGGCGGGTGGCGGCGGCAAGATCATCAACATCGGCTCGATGATGTCGATCTTCGGCGCCAGCTTCTCGCCGGCCTATGCCGCCAGCAAGGGCGGCATCGTGCAGTTCACCCGCTCCTGCGCCTGCGCCTGGGCCGCCGACAACATCCAGGCCAACGCCATTTTGCCGGGCTGGATCGACACCGAATTGACCGTGGGCGCGCGGCAGCAGATCGACGGCCTGCACGACAAGGTGCTGGCGCGCACGCCCGCCGCGCGCTGGGGCGCGATCGACGATTTTGCGGGGATCGCGGTGTTTCTCAGTTCGGCCGCGTCGGACTTCGTCACCGGCACCGCCATTCCCGTCGATGGCGGTTTTTCGGTGATGGGATAGCGGTGACCGATGCAATCCATCCGCAGATCGCGCGCGAGCAGGATGCGGAAGCGATCCGGATCCTGACGCGAGAGGCCTACGCCAAATGGCTCGCGGTGACCGGCCGCGAGCCATTGCCGATGCGGGTCGATTATTCGGAAACGGTCAAAAAGCATCGCTTCGACCTGCTCTATTCCGGCAGCACCCTCATGGCGCTGATCAAGACCGTGCCCGACGGCGATCATCTGCTGATCGAAAACGTCGCGGTCGCGCCCGGCGCGCAGGGCCGCGGGTTCGGCAAGCGGTTGATGAAACACGCCGAAGAGCTTGCGGCATCATCGGGATTGAAGGGAACGCGGCTCTACACCAACAAGCTGTTCACGGCGAACCTGCGCCTCTACGAGGCGCTGGGCTATCGGGTCGACCGCGAAGAAGCGCTCGACGGCGGGATCGCCGTCCATATGTCGAAGGCGTGCTGACGGCTCATGTTGCCACCGGCGAATGCACATGCTCGGGCCGGACGCCGACTGCGATCAGGCGCCCGGCGATGCCCTGCAGCCACGGCACCGCATTGACCACGCGCACGAACAGCGGCGGTTTTAACGGCTGGTCGCCGGGCTTGAGCGCGCGGCTGATCAACCGGTTCTGGACCATGACCTGCATCGCCTGCGTCATCCGCACCGGAAATTCCCGGCGCAGCCGCACCGCATCGAGTTCTTCCTCCGATGGCACACCCTCGACCAGCTTTGCAGCCAGGATGTTCGCGGTCGCCACCGCATCCTGAACCGCGAGATTGACGCCGACGCCGCCGACCGGAGACATCGCATGCGCGGCATCGCCGATGCATAGCAGCCCGGGCCGGGTCCAGCGCGTCAGCCGGTTGATCGCCACCGTCAGCAGCTTGACGTCGTCCCACGTCTTCACGTCGCTCATGCCGGTCTTCAGGATCGGCGCCATCGAAACCACATCGGTGCGGAACGCGTCGAGGCCCCGCGCCTTGACCACGTCATATTGACCCTTGGCGATCACATAGGCGCATTGCCAATAGTCGCCGCGATCGAACGTCACCATCATCTTGCCCGGCTCGAGCCGCGCGAACAGGCTTTCGTTCTCGTCCGGATGCCGGCCGGCGCGAAACCACAGCACGTCCATCGGCGCGCCGATCTCGTCGACCTCGAGGCCCGCGCGCTCGCGCACGATCGAATGCCGGCCGTCGCAGCCGATGGTGAGGTCGGCGCGGATTTCGATCGGGCCTTCCGCCGTATCGACCGCCACGCCGGCGACGCGATCGCCCGACCACAGCAGGTCGGTGGCGTCCGCCTTCATCATCACCTTGAGCTTTGGAAATTTCTGGCCGTGGGCGCGAAGGAAATTGAGGAAATCCCATTGCGGCATGAAGGCGATGAAGGGGTAGTTCACCTTGAGGCGGCTCAAATCCGCGATCCGGATCTTGGTGCCGCCGAACAGCCCGTCCATTTTCTGCAGTTGCTGGTGCGGCAACTTCAAAAATTCTTCGATCAAACCGAGTTCACGCATCACCTGCAGCGTCGAGGGATGCACGGTATCGCCGCGAAAATCCCGGAAGAAATCGGCGTGTTTTTCCAGCACCACCGTCGCCACGCCGGCGCGGCCGAGCAGATAGCCGAGCATCATGCCGGCCGGGCCGCCGCCGACGATGCAGCAACGGGTATTTATCGTGCGCGAGGGTTTTCGTTCGGGAGGAGTGCCCGCATCCATGATCCGGCTTCCATCGTCAGCAGACTATGTTTTGACGCGTTTTCTTCACGCGAACCGGAGTCCACTTCGGTTGAAAACGCTACGCTTAGCGCCGGAAGCTTTTTATCTCAGACACGCTGCCGTCGCGATAGGTCAATTCGACCGATACCGATTTGGTTGCAAGCGGCAGCTTCAAATAGGGCACCGCGTCGCCCGGAATGATACTGGGATTCCTGGGATCGCAGGGCGGCATTTTCAGCACCTTGTCGGGCACCGCGGTGTCGATGCCGACTCGCGCCTCGCGGATCGCGCAACGGTACGACATCAACTGGGTGTAATAGACCAACAGCCCGTTGAACTCGCGGAACGACAGCCAGCTGGTCGCTGTCATGTCGAGGATCTTGCGCTGGTCATGGATCAGTGCGGCCTCGGGGTCGAATTTTATCGGAAACGGGCCCTGCATTTCGCCTGATATGTCGACATAGCGCACCTGGATGGTGGCGGCCGCAGCGTCGGCGGGAAGTTCGATCGAGGGATTGGGAATCCGCTTGCGGGTGCGCGGATCGAGCGTGTCGAGGAAGCCGGTTTCCTTGAAATCACCGCCCTCGCCCATCCGCCAGGAAATGCCGATGGCCGGATCGAGGATCGAGAATACCACGGTCCAGCCGCCATTGTGACGGGAGAACACCGCGATGGGCGCGTTGACGGAATCGTTTTGCGGCGGCGCTACGCGCGGCACCGAGACCGGCGGCAAGGCCGCGACCTGCTGCGGCGGCCCGGGCGGCTTTGTCGCTTCCTTGGCGCCTTCCTTGGCAGTCCCGTTGAGGAAAACGTCGTCGACCATCTGGTCGAAATAAACCGGGACCTGCTTGTGATTGATGCTTTCAGCGAGTTCGCTGACGGTGCGGCGGGTATGCTGGGCGACCTGCACCAGGTTCTCGCCGGGCTGCAGCAACTCCTTGGCAAAGGTGCGCGTGAACACCGAATTGGGATTGTCGTCGCTGTTCGACAGCCGATCGAGCGCGGTCTGACGGGGGCCGGCGGAAAACACCGAAAACACGCCTTCCGGCAATTGCGTCATTGGCGCCAACCCGCCGCCACCGGCCAGCGCCCGGGTCCCGGACCGCTCGAACGGATTGTTGCGGCAGGCGTCGAACACCAGGATCGCGGTGCGCACATTCTTGTTCTGCAGCCGCTCGATGATGCGATCGGCGAGCACCGAGGCATCGCGCACCAGCTCTTCCTGGCCTTCGCCGGCGGCGGGCACGTCGGTCGGCAGCAAAAAGTTCTGGCCGGCGATCTCAAAGCCGTGGCCGGCATAGAAGAAGAACGCGGTATCGCCGGGTCCAACCGCGTTGTCGAACGCCAGCAGGGTCTCGCTGAACGCCTGCCGGGTCTGGTTCTCGGCCACCATCACCGTAAAGCCGAGCTGCTTTAAGGTATCGCCCATGGTGCGGGCGTCGTTGACGGCCTTTTGCAGTTTTGGGACGCTCTTGTAATCATTATTGCCTATGACGAGCGCGACGCGCTTTTCGGCCTGCGCGGGCATGGCGGGCGCGACGAGCAATGCCGCGAAACCGACGACCATTGTGACACGGAACGGCAGCCAGTTCATCGTCCCTCTTCCTGTCCGATCCCGTTCATCCGGCGCACGCGCAGTCCCCTTGCCTAAGTCGGCAAACCGGGGCCCTTGGTTCAATCCGCCACTGCGCCGCGGCGGCTCCATTTTCGGATGAACGGCGTGGCGAAATTGAGGGCCAGCGCCCACAGCGCGCCTCGCGGGTAAACAAAACTCAGCGCGATCGCGAGCAGCGAGGATGCAATCAGCACCATCCCCGAAAATTGCCGGCGATCCAGATGATCGCCCTGCTCCAGATGCGGCGTGATCGCCGTCAAGCGCAGTCCGACCGCGGCGATCAACAGCGTGTGGCCGGCGTAGAGCCAGATCGCCGGCGCAAAATGTCCGTAAGTGCCGACCACGATGGTGGTGAACGGCACGCAGGTGATCAGCAGTTGATAAAGCAGCCACCAATTGACGTATTCGCGGCTGACGTATTCGGCGCGGGTGCGGACCTCGATATTGGCGACCCAGCGCAAGCCCAGCACCCCAAAGCTCAGGACATAGGGAAAGAATTTCGGCCAGAGGTCGAGCAGGCCCTGGATCAGTTCGGCGTTGTCATGGGGATGGAAATTTTCCGGCAGCCGGACATCGAGAACCAGCAGCGTCATCGCGACGCCAAAAATCCCGTCGCTGAGCGTATCGAGCCGTGCCTTGGAAAACATGCGTCAGTCCCCTGCTCCCAGCCGCACTCGCCCGGTCGGGTCGGCGGCCAAAGCTAACCAACCAGCCGCGGATGTGGAACAAAAGCCGAGGTTTGACCGCACGCGTTGATCCGTCGCACAAGCCCGTCACGGGCTGCGGACCCTGCCGAAAATCGGGCCAATTGACGCCGTAAACGGGCCGGCCTTATGCAAAAACATTAAGCTTTTTCAGTGCTTCCCGCGCCTGCTCCATTGACTTTGCCCATTTCGACCCTATCTTCCGGCACAACGCGGCCTTGGATCGAAACGCGATTCCTTGGTTTGCCGCTCGTCAGCGTAAGACACAGCCCCCAGCTTCCTAAAGCGCGCCGTTTTGGGGCTAAACGCGACAGCCTTTTTACCCTCGATTCCGAACGGCGGTGTCGACTAGAGGCTCAATGTCCTTTTCCCATCTCGGCCTTTCCGACAAGGTCCTCGCCGCCGTGGCGGCCACCGGTTACACCACCCCTACCCCCATTCAGGAACAGGCGATCCCCCATGTTCTGGCCCGCCGGGACGTGCTCGGCATCGCCCAGACAGGCACCGGCAAGACCGCGGCCTTCGTCCTTCCGATGCTCACCATGCTGGAAAAGGGCCGCGCCCGCGCCCGCATGCCACGCACGCTCATTCTCGAACCGACGCGCGAACTCGCCGCCCAGGTGAAGGAGAATTTCGACAAATACGGCGCCGGCCAGAAACTCAACGTGGCGCTACTGATCGGCGGCGTCTCGTTCGGCGACCAGGACACCAAGTTGACCCGTGGCGTCGACGTGTTGATCGCAACGCCCGGCCGGCTGCTCGACCACACCGAACGCGGCGGGCTTCTGCTGACCGGCGTTGAACTGCTGGTGATCGACGAAGCCGACCGCATGCTCGACATGGGCTTCATTCCCGACATCGAGCGCATCTGCAAGATGATCCCGTTCACGCGGCAGACGCTGTTCTTCACCGCGACGATGCCGCCGGAAATCCGCCGCATCACCGAAACCTTCCTGCACAATCCCGAAAAAGTCGAAGTTTCCAGACCCGCCACCACAGCCGTCGGCGTGTCCCAGTTCCAGGTCGCGGTCGGCCGCGAGCCGCATGAGAAGCGCGAAACGCTGCGGCGGCTGCTGCACGACGCCAAGGACCTGCAGAACGCCATCATCTTCTGCAACCGCAAGCGCGAAGTGGCGCTGCTGCACAAATCGCTGCAAAAGCACGGCTTCAGCGTCGGCGCCTTGCATGGCGACATGGATCAATCGGCCCGCACCCAAGCGCTGGATCAATTCCGCAAGGGCGAGATTCCGCTGTTGGTCGCCTCCGACGTCGCCGCCCGCGGCCTCGATATTCCCACAACCAGTCACGTCTTCAATTTCGACGTCCCGCATCACGCCGACGACTACGTCCACCGCATCGGCCGTACCGGGCGAGCGGGTCGCGCCGGCACCGCCATCTCCATCGTCACCCCGCTCGACCAGAAATCGATGGTGGCGATCGAGAAGCTGACCGGGCAAACCATTCCGCAGGCCGAAGGTTACGTGCGATCAGCCGAATCCCCGGTGGAAGCCGGCGAGCATTCCGAGCAGCCGCGCGAGCCGCGGCATCGCGAAGGCTCACGCGGCGGCCGCAACAAGCCGCGCCGGGAATCGCATGAGAAGCCATCGCCTGAGAAGCGCGAGCCGCGGCGCTCCCACGGCGGCCGCGGTCATGGCGCGCAAAATCAGGGCGCGCAAAGCGCGCAGCCCACCGCAGCATTCACCCCGCCCGGCAACCCGCCGCCCTCCCGCACGCCGTCGATCGGTCGTGCCGAATCCGCGCCGGTGCAACGCGATACCGGCTCGGAGCCCGCCGATCATTCGCACCTTCCGGCGTTCCTGCTGCGGCCGGTCCGCGCCCGGATCTGATCCAGCAAAGCCCGAATAATCGCATGGGATCAACAGGTCGTAGCGATACGGCCTGATTGCGGCTGTCTGGTCTCGCGAAATCGATCCGGAATACGCGATACTGATCGCCCCATACAACCATTGCTGGAAGTCGTTTACCGGTCGTTCACTCTCCTCCGATACCTTCGCCGCAATATATTTCCGCATATTGCGCGTTTAGGGATGACGGGCAGAAAGCCCGCTTTTTGGGGACACGAAGTGCTCGACGATCACGAACGCACAATGGCCTTCGCGGAGGTTGCGCTTGGCCAGATCAAGTCGCTGCGGCAGACCGCGGTGCCGCGCAACTACGAAATCTGGTACGTCTACGCGACCGGATACAATCCGCCCCTCAACAAGATCATCAACGAGACGCTGGCCCGCAACGGCAAGCTGACCGAGTCCGATCTCGAGCAGATCTACGATACCTATCTTTCCCAGATCAAGACGTCCGAGCGCATCGACAAGGTCGGCGCCCGCGTCATCGGCGAAATCGACGACGTGATGACGCTGATCACCGAAGCGCTGAGCATGTCGGCGAGCTACGACAACACGCTGTCAGGCGCAGAGAAGAAGCTCGCGGTCGCCAAAGATCAAAGCCAGCTCAAGCTGATCATCGAAGCGCTGGCGAAGTCCACCCGCGAAATGCGCGAAACCAACAAGACGCTCGAAGACCGGCTGCTGCTGTCGAAGACCGAGATCAGCAACCTGCAGCAGAGCCTCGAGGCAATCCGGGCCGAGAGCCTGACCGATCCGCTCACCGGCCTCGGCAACCGCAAATATTTCGATCGGTCGATCGAGATCGCTGTCCAGAATGCGTTGGTCAGCGGCGAGCCGCTGTCGCTGCTGATGTTCGATATCGATCATTTCAAGTCGTTCAACGATTCCTACGGCCACCTCACCGGTGACCAGGTGCTGCGCCTGGTCGGCATGTCGCTGAAGCAGACCATCAAGGGCCAGGACATCACCGCCCGCTATGGCGGCGAGGAATTCGCGGTGGTGCTGCCGAACACCGCGCTGCGCCAGGCGCTGACGGTCGCCGATCACATCCGCCGCGCCGTGATGTCGAAGGAATTGAAGAAGAAGTCGACCGGCGAGATACTCGGCCGCGTCACCATCTCGGTCGGCGTTTCCATTTTAAAGCCCGGCGACGATACCGATTCGCTGATTGAACGCGCCGACGCCTGCCTCTACGCCGCCAAGCGCAACGGCCGCAACCGCGTGATCTGCGAAGTCGATCCGGAATACGTCGCGGAAACCCAGAGCCAGGTGGCGTAAGCCTCGCTCCTCCATGTCCACCCTCATGGTGGGGGGCGCTTCGAGCCATGGCCACGTGTCCTTGCAGCCCATCCTTCGAGACGGCGCTAACGCGCCTCCTCAGAGTCTGACTCAAAATAGGTCATTGATATCTCAGGCTCTGGCTAGACGGCGGGAGAGCAGGCGGATGCTTGCGAGCAGCACCCAGGCCTCGGCGCTGGCGATGGAAGC
>Ga0068856_100000456_pt1 | contig 45053 bp, 34 predicted proteins | sample KBSCornC62_FD_66595 | JGI IMG/M metagenome (GOLD analysis project Ga0068856, IMG submission 66595) | Corn rhizosphere microbial communities from Kellogg Biological Station, Michigan, USA - KBS Corn C6-2 | ecosystem: Host-associated > Plants > Roots > Rhizosphere > Soil ...
CATCGCCTCGCACTCGTGCGGGTTGATGCCGAGCGAGCTGATCATATACACGAGCGAGTCGGCGTGGATGTTCTCCTCGTGGGCGTGACGGCCGAGCACGAGCTTAAGTTCGGGCGCGGTGACCAGTTCGCGCACGACATGCTGGATATTGTCTCCCACGATGCCCTCTGCGGCTGAGAAATAGCCGATGCCCATCTTCACGATCCATCGATCGGCATCCGAGATCTTGCCTGATGTGTCGCGCCATTGCTCGATGTCGCGCTGCATCTGGATGTCCTCCGGTTCCCAGTGGTTCGCCTTCATCGTCTTGTAAAGGTCGTAGGCCCAGCCGTACTTCACTGGCAGGATATTGAAGAACATCGTTTCCCGCCCGTTGATGATGCGTTTGGCTGCATAGGCGGCTTCCGCCTTCTCGCGATCGAGAATGAAGGAGCGGTCGCCGATTTGAATCGTGGTCGTCTGGGCCATAAAAAGAAGTGACGGATCAGGGTTGGAAGGCGGAGGGCTTTCTGTGAGTTCCACCCGCTTTTGCACACCGGAGACGATGAACATTCGCACACGGTTCCAGTGTGTGAAGCATGCCCGACATGGTTGGAAAATATGCCTTGGGAGGGTCTGTATGGTCAACCAAAAAACCACAAGATATAGTGGTCTGAATCTACATATCCACAATGGAAGGTAGATTTTCGAGTGAATTTAAAATTGTGACTTGACGCACGCTTTATCGACGGCGGAGGCCTGTTTTTCAGGCTCGGAGAGGGCGTCATGGCGGGCACGCCGGGCAGCAGGGCGATTTCCGGCCATGGAATAGGGAATTGCGCCTCCCCTACACCTTGGGGTGCCCAGCCGAGAGCCCCCCCCTGTTGTAGGTATTGCCGAAAGCCGGACCTCCGGGCAGGAGGCTGCGGAGGCTTAAATATCCCTAATTTCCCGAAGTCGGAGACGAAGACGCCGGCTGAAGAATCTTTTCGGCCTTTTGCAAAAAGTGCTCTTGATTCAAGGAATCATTGACCTCGAGCAGACGTTTGCCATCGGCATCCACGAGCACCATAGCAGGGATGTAGCCCCAGGTGCTATGCGGGATACCGGGTGACAGTCGATGCGGATAAGAGAGCCCCGGCCATGGCATACGCATCTCCTTCATGTAGGCGAGTTCGTCATTCAGGCTGGAATCCTCTGGAAACAGAACGACCTCGAAATCGGCCTTCCGCGATTTCATCATCCGGTAAAACTCGATCAACTTCGGCGTGAACATGTGGCACGGCCCGCACCACGAGGCCGAATAGTAGAAGAGATAGTATTTCGGAGCCGACCCATTGGCAGTGAGCGTCACCAGCCCTCCGGATTTATTGACCAATTTACCGGCAAGTGCGGCCGGGACCTGGCTCGATGACGAAGTTCTATCTGTAGTGGATGCGGCCGCGTCCTTTTGTAAACGGGCGATCAGATCGAGATCTTCCTGGCAAAAAAATTTCTCATCGATCACGAGTGAGCGTCCGTTTTCCTGAATCAGCGTGATCTTGCCACCTTCCGACCTGAAGAAAGTGGCAGTGACTTTGGCGGTGCCATCCCGACTGGTCCAGACGCGGGGCGGCTCGCATCGAGCATCACCGATGGTGAGGATTGCAATGAAGTAGAGAATCGGAATTCTGGCATTCCTTGACATGGCAATTTGCCACGGATGGTAGTGGTGGTTTGTGCCCGGGCAAGCCCGCCCTTTGAAGCGTGCGAGCTTTTTGCAGCACATCAAGCATACGACGTCAGAAAATCATGCATTGATCCTTGTGCGGGAACGCGGAAGAGTTTCACCATGCAAGCAGCCATCCTGCTTTTTCCCGGCGTCGAGGAACTGGACGCCCTGGCGCCCTACGAGGTCCTGCAGACTGCCCGTGCAATCGGTGCCGATATCGACACATCGCTCGTGAGTACGGGCGCGGCTGCGACGCTCACAATGAGCAAAGGGGCGGTGATCGCTCCTCATCACGCTTATGCAGAGGTGGCGCGGCCGGATCTTCTGATTGTCCCTGGCGGGGGCTGGGCGGCCCGCGCTCCGCAAGGCGCCCGTGCCGAGGCTGAAAATCCGGACACACTCGCCCTGCTGCGGCGCGCTCACCAGGGTGGAACCATTCTCGCGGGCGTCTGCACGGGCGCAATGATCATCGCTGCTGCGGGGCTACTGGAGGCGAGGCCTGCGATCACGCACCACTCGGCTTGCGACGATCTGCTGGCTGCTGGCGCCCTGGTCACCAGAGCGCGCGTCGTCGATGACGGCGACATCGTCACTTGTGGCGGAGTAACCTCCGGACTCGACCTCGCGATCTGGCTGGTCGAGCGATTCTTCGGCGCGGGACTCGCTGCCGAGGTGGAGCGGTACCTCGAGTACGAGCGCCGCGGCGTGGTCTGGCGCATGCAATAGGGTTGTCTCGCGAGGAGTCTGGACCACATCCTCGACGCCGTGCCTGCCTCCCATTCCGAGAGGCGGCATCCGATTCAAATAGATCGTGCGCTACACCAGGCTGGTGGCGCCCCATTCGACACCGTGCATCGTGCCGGTCTCGATGAACTTCTCGTGCATCGCGAATGCGCGCGAAAGCGTCGTCGGAGTGTGACCCTTTGCTACGAAGGCGAGGAATTCGCTCAGTTCGTCGCGGTAAGCCGGATGCGCGCAATTATTAATGATGAGGTGGGCGCGCTCGGTTGGACTCTTGCCGCGGAGGTCTGCGATACCCTGCTCCGTAATCACGACCTGGACGGAGTGCTCGTTATTATCCACATGCGTGATGATCGGGACGATCGGGCTAATCGCGCCGCCCTTGGCGAGCGACGGACAGGTAAAGATCGAGATGTACGCATTGCGCGTGAAGTCGCCTGATCCGCCGATGCCATTCATCATATTCCGGCCCATCACATGCGTGGAGTTCACGTTGCCGAAGATGTCCAGCTCGAGAGCGGTATTAATCGTAATGACGCCGAGGCGGCGGATCATCTCGGGATGATTGGTGATCTCCTGCGGGCGGAGAAGGATGCGCGATTTGTAGAACTCCAAATCGGCATAGATATCCTTCAGCATCGAGGGACTCACTCGCAGTGAAGTGCCCGTGGCAAACTTGATCTTACCCGACCGGATGAGCGAGATGACGGAGTCCTGAATCACTTCCGTGAACATCTCGAAATTCGGAATATCGGGATGCTCGCCAAGGGCACCCAATACGGCATTGGCGACATTGCCAATGCCGGACTGCAGCGGGAGGAATTCCTTTGGAATCCGGCCGGCCTTTCGTTCGGCGGCGAGGAATTCCGCAACGTTTACGCCGATCTGGCGGGTCGCCTCGTTCGTGGGAGTGAAGTCCGGGATTTCGTCCGGCTCATTGGTTTCGATGATCGCTGCGATCTTGCTGGGATCGACCTGGATATATGGGGTGCCGATGCGGGATGCGCAGTCAGTGAGTGGGATGGGTTGCCGATGAGGGGGATTCTCGAGTTCGTAGATATCGTGGAGTCCGCGGAGTTCCTTCGGGTGAAAGCGGTTCAGCTCGACGATAACCTTATCTGCGATGCGGCAGAATGTGGGTGACGCGCCAATCGAGGTGGTGGGTATAATGCGGCCCTGCTCATCGATGTCCGAGGCTTCCACGACGGCCCATTGGAATTTCCCCAGAAAGCCATAGCGGGCGTATTGAGGAACCAGCGACAGATGCATGTCGAAGAACCGGGTCTTGCCCGAGTTGATCGCGGCACGAAGGTATTTGTTCGACTGGAAGGGAGTGCGCCACGAGATGGCATCGGCCTGTGCCAGCTCGCCATCCACCGACTGCCCGGTCGAGGCGCCGCTTACCAGGCCGACCTGGAATTCCCGGCCTGCGGCATGCTCGGCACGCGCGCGCTTGGCAAGAGCCCGCCCGGTGGCTTTGGGGTCGCCGGCCAGCGTGAACCCGGAGATGCCGAGCGTATCGTTGTGTTTGATGAAGCTGACAGCTTCGTCAGCAGAACGGAATTTGTCTTGAAGGGACATGGCGGCTGATAGGGATATTATTCGCTTTTCGCCCCCACCGAGGCGAGGCCGGATTGGATTGGGCCTTGCCTTCGTGGAGGCATAAATCGAGCCTTACTATCTCACGAAAAATGATTGTTGGAATTGACCTAGGCACAACAAATTCACTAATCGGCGCGATGGATGCCGGATTTCCGCTCCTTTTTGCAGATGCGGACGGCCGTCGGCTCACTCCATCCGCAGTTTTTTTTCCGGAAAGTGGAGACGCAATCGTCGGTCGGGCTGCGCTCGACGCGGGATCGGGAGCGATCACTTCCATCAAGCGGCTCATGGGGACGGGATCGAAAGTGCGCGCTGGAAGTCGGGACTACACACCAGAGGAAATCTCGGCGGAAATCCTGCGCGCGCTCAAGGCCACGGCAGAGTTGGCGCTGGGTCAGCCAGTGCATGAAGCAGTCATCACGGTACCCGCATATTTCAATGACGGCCAGCGTGCGGCTACGAAGCGAGCTGGCGAGCTGGCTGGCCTGGATGTGCGGAGGCTCCTTGCCGAGCCGACTGCTGCCGCTCTCGCCTACGGGCTCGACAAGCTCGACGATCACGCCCGAGTCGCGGTCTACGACCTCGGTGGCGGGACCTTCGACATTTCCATTCTGGAACTGGCGGGCGGGGTCTTTCAGGTAATGGCGACGCATGGAGATACGAAACTGGGCGGCGACGACCTCGACGCAGCCATCGCCGATCGCTTCGGTATTTCTGCGGCGGAGGCGAGGAGTGCTCGCGAGCGCCTTTGCAATGGCGGCCCGGAAGATGCGGAGCCCGCCGGGCTCACTCTCGCGGAAGTGGAGAGGGTTTGTCGTCCCGTGCTCGAGCGCACCCGGGGGCTTTGCTTGCGAGCACTAGCCGACGCCGGACTTTCGGCCGGGGATTTGAACGAAGTGATCCTGGTGGGTGGCGCGACGCGCATGCCCATCGTGCGGCAGCTCGTGGCGGAGATTTTCGGACGTGAACCCAATACCAGCCAGCATCCGGACGAGGCTGTGGCACTCGGTGCGGTACTCCAGGCGGGCATCCTCGAGGGAAGCCTGCGCGACATCACCCTGCTCGACGTCACGCCGCTCTCGCTTGGCATCGAGACGTTTGGCGGGCTGATGAATGTGCTGATCCCGCGCAATACCACCATTCCCGTAAAGAAAGGTGAGATGTTCACGAATGTCGTGGCCGGGCAGACAGCCATGCGGGTGAGCGTACTCCAGGGCGAGCGCGAGCTGGCGAAGGACAACTGGAAGCTTGGCGAATTCGACGTTGCCTTCACCCCGGCTCCAAAGGGCCATGCTCGGGTGGGCGTGCAATTCGAGATCGACGCCGACGGCATTCTCCACGTGCTGGCCCGGGATATTGCCAGCGGCCAGGATACCGTCGTCGAGGTTCGCAGCGCGGTGAAGGTGTCCGATGACGCCGTGGAGGAAATGGTCGGCTCGTCAGTCCAGCATGCATTCGAGGATATGGCCGACCGCCAGTTCGTTGAAGCGAGGCTCAAGGCCGAGGAGATGCTTCCCGCCATCGATATGGCATTGGCGAAGTTGGGCGGTCAGGTGCCGGTGCCCGACCGCGAGCGCATTGACGCACTTGTCAGCGAGGTGCGCGCGGCGATCGAGGCGACGAATCTTCAGCGCCTCAAGAAGCGTCTCAATGAACTCGACGATGCGACCCAGGAGCTTGCGACCTTGCTTCTGGAATCCCTCATGGCAGAGTGACCGGCCATGAGATTGGCGCTCTTTTGTTTCATGACGACACTGCTTGTCGCGGGCTGTGCGAATAACCCTCCCGCCACATCGAAGAGCAAGCTCCAGCAGGTTCAACTCGAGACGCAGACGGGGGTATACAGTTATCTGCGCGCACCGGGTGGCCCGGGCGGTCCCCGTTGATCCCGGCTCTATCCACGCATGGGATCTGGAGAGGTCAGTCGCCTCGCTTTTGGCGAGGGAACCTTTCCATTCGACAAAATGCCTGCCGAAATCGATAAACTGCGGTCGTGATCTATCCCTTTCTCAAGGACATACATAGCGTGATGCGGTGGGTCGTATTGATCCTCGCCGCGTGGACATTGTTTCGGATGTGGCGAGGCAGCGTGTCGGGCGCGCCCTGGAGGAAGGCGGATCAGATGAGCGGTCTGGCATTTACGAGCTTCCTCAATCTTCAGGTTATCATCGGCCTGGTGCTCTATGTGGTCAGTCCGATCACCCATGCCGCGATGGCAAATTTCGCCGCCGCGATGAAGGATCCTGTCCTTCGATTCTACGCGGTTGAGCATGGCACAGGCATGATCCTGGCTGCAGTGATCGCGCAGGTCGGCTATTCCATTTCGAAGAGGACGACGACGGACGGAACGAAATTCATGCGCGCGGCGATCTCTTACTCGATCGCGGTCCTGATCATTATCGCGAGTATCCCCTGGCCATTTTTCAAATACGGGCGGGCGCTATTCCCTGGCTTCGGCGGGTAAAATTTTTCCGTCAATTCGGACATCGAGGCCGAGACACCCGCAAATTCCCGGGCGAGCGATTTCGGGCCAATCTCCGATCCCTGCATGGAGGGAATTGGCCTATGAAATGCTTATGATATCCCTCTGAAAGGGGGATAATCATGGAGGTTCAAGACCACATGCCTCACGCATATGCGCGCCGGCTCGCCCAACGCATCGCGAGGTATCTCAGACGCCGTTATGGAGCTACGAGGGTGCTTCTATTCGGCTCGCTGGCCGCCGGGTACTACAACCCGGACTTCTCCGATATCGACGTTTATTTCGAAGGTATTCGGGATGTGCTGGTGGCGGATGCAATGGCCGACTGCAAAAGGAACTTCGGCATCGCCGACTCCAGCGGGCGCCAGCGCGTGCACTACGTGAACGCCGGCCAGGTGAACGGCCACGTGCGAGGCGAGATTCTGCGCACGTCGGAAGAGCTGTAATCCAGATTCACGCTATGGATGCCTGCGCGGACTGCAAGGCATCCATGGTCATTTACTCTTGCCCCGGATGACTGCCGGTCGCGTGTAATAAACCGGCGGCTGGTAGAGTGGCACTGTCGGCGTCGTGAGCAGATCATGCTGGTAACGCTGCTGGCTGAGGCTGCTCGAAATTTGGTCGAGCAGCACCTGCCCGGACGCCGAAGTGCTGGTCGTCAACGGTGAGACCACCGTGACGCTTGGAGGCGGCTGATAAATGATAACGGGAGGTGGATTGCACCAGGCGAACTCCGCCGTCGCCAGAAACAGGGCGAAAATGAACGCCAGCTTCATGAATGTACATTAGTCCCGGCGAACCATCCTCGCAACTGCTGCCGCGGCCGCGAGGAAACGGGGGTGCCAGGTGCTTTTACCAACAGCGGGATCTGGGGACGGATAGATCCCCTCTCGCTCAAAAAAAAGGCGCGCCCCTGGACTCCAAGGGCGCGCCATATTGCAGGATTGATTTTATGCCGGGCTTGGGGCCGGCAGGCCGCCAGGAGGCAGACCCGGCTGAGGCGGCTTGATCGACTCGGGAGGCGTATCTCCAAGCGGTGTAGGCGGGAGCGGCGGCGGCTTGGGATGATTCACCGGCGGATTCCGCATATAGCCGAGTTCGATGAGATCCTTTACCTGCGAGCCTTCGAGTGTTTCGAACTCCAGCAGAGCCCGGGCGATAAGTTCCACCTTATCGCGATGTGCTTCCAGCACCTGGCAGGCATGTGCATAGGCATCGTCGATCAGCTTTTTGACTTCGCTGTCAATCTGCTGAGCCGTCGCCTCGCTATATTCTCGGGAGCGCGACATGTCCCGCCCCAGGAAGACATGCTCATTATCGTCACTGAAGCGGATCATTCCGAGGCTGCTCATGCCCCATTCGCACACCATGCGGCGCGCAAGCTTCGTGGACATCATGATGTCGCCTGAGGCGCCATTTGAGATATCGTTGGTAAACATTTCCTCGGCGATGCGTCCGCCCATGGCGACGACGAGCCACGCGAGGGCGGCTTTGCGCTGATAGGAATGCTGGTCGCCCTCGGGAAGAAACATGGTGACACCGAGAGTAGGGCCGCGTGGGATGATCGTGACCTTGTGGAGAGGATCCGTATGTTCCAGCACCACGTTGAGGAGGGCATGGCCCGCCTCGTGCCATGCGGTCGCCGTCTTTTCCTTTTCGCTCATGGCGAGGCTGCGGCGCTCGCGGCCCCAGCGCACTTTGTCGCGGGCCTCGTCGAGTTCGCGGGTGGTGATGGCCTTCAAGCCACGGCGGGCGGACGAAAGGGCGGCCTCGTTGATGAGATTGGCAAGCTCGGCTCCGGAGAAGCCCGGGGTGCCGCGTGCGATCACGGAGAGATCGACATCCTCGGCCATCTTCACTTTCTTCGCATGGACGCGGAGGATTTCCTCGCGGCCCTTCACGTCGGGCAGATTCACCGTCACCTGACGATCGAATCGGCCCGGACGCAGCAGGGCGGGATCGAGTACGTCGGGGCGGTTCGTCGCCGCAATGATGATGACGCCATCCTGCGTATCGAAGCCATCCATCTCGACCAGGAGCTGGTTGAGCGTCTGCTCGCGCTCGTCGTGACCGCCGCCGAGACCATGGCCGCGATGCCGGCCGACTGCGTCGATTTCATCGATGAAGATGAGGCACGGAGCGGACTTCTTGCCCTGCTCGAACATATCACGCACGCGGCTGGCACCCACGCCGACGAACATCTCGACGAAATCTGATCCGCTGATCGAGAAGAACGGCACGTCTGCCTCGCCAGCGATGGCGCGGGCGAGCAGGGTCTTGCCGGTGCCGGGAGATCCTACCATGAGGATGCCCTTCGGAATGCGTCCGCCGAGCTTTTGGAACTTCTTCGGATCCTTGAGGAATTCGACGAGTTCCTGGACTTCGTCCTTGGCCTCCTCCACTCCTGCGACATCCTTGAACGTGATCTTGTTCTTGTCGCGCGAGAGCATGCGGGCTTTGGACTTGCCGAAATTCAGCGCGCCCTTGCCGGCCATCTTGATCTGCGAGCGGAAGAAGAGATACAGCACGAGCAGGAAGAGAGCGATCGGAAGAAAGCTGACGATTGTCGTGGCGAGGAGATCGGACTCGGACTGCGTCGTAATAGGCAGATTGGCGGCTTTCAGGAAGTCGGCGACCTGCTGCCCATTGAACTGGGTGAAGATATCCACCTGAAACGGCGTGTCTTCCGTCGTGGTCTTGGCCGTGGTGGTGTCGGTCGTATCCTTCTTATAAAAGCCGGTGATTGTTTGAGTGGTGCTGCCCTGCTTGACGACGAGCTTGAGAGGGCGGTCGGCCGTGGCGACGACCTTGTGAGAATTCACGAGATCGACGAACCGAGGATATGTGATCGTCTCGGCTTGGAACAGGGACCCTCGCGGGAAGAGGAACGCCCCTCCGACGAGCGCAATGGTCACCGCGAGGAGGACGAGTCCCCGCCAGTTAAACTGGGGGTCGCCGCCATTCGGGCGCTTATTCTGAGGTGGGCGTGGATCGATGTCAGACATGAGACTTCTGTTCTAGCAATCCTGTCCGTTACCATAGTACGAACTCGAATGCAAATAAGGCGGACCAAAGAATTACCGTGTGAGCGCGCCCTGGTCGTGTCAATTCACGACGTAAGTCCGCGCACTCGCGTCGCCACGGAGGCCATACTTTCCGACCTCTCGGCGTGGGGAGTGAGTCGCACATCTCTGCTGGTCATCCCGGATCACCATCGCGCCGGACACTTTCTAAAGGATAAAAATTTCTGCGAATGGCTTGCGGAAATGACGTCCATTGGCCACGAAGCCGTGGTTCACGGATATTATCATTCGCGAGAAAAGAAGCGGAGCGAGACCCCCTGGCAGCGAGTCGTGACGGAGACCTACACGGCGGGCGAAGGAGAATTTTATGACATGGACGAGGCGGAAGCCTACGCTTTGGTGACACAAGCGAGGGAGGAATTTCGCGCAGCCGGGCTGGAGCCGGGGGGATTCATTGCACCCGCGTGGCTGCTGAGCGCGGAGGCCGAGGGTGCGGTGGCACGGGCGGGATTTCGTTACACGACGCGCATTGGTGAGGTGAGCGATCTGGAAAGCGGGATCGACTATCCTTCGCAGAGCATGGTGTACAGCGTGCGGGCGGGATGGAGGCGCGCGATGAGCCTGGCATGGAATTCTCTCCTGCTGCGCATGCTCGGTGATCGGCCGCTCGTTCGACTTGGATTGCATCCGCCCGATTGGAAATACCCGGCCATACGTGACCATGCTCGAAAATGCATCGCTCGCGCGCTTGCCGGGCGGGAGGCGATGACTTATGACGACTGGCTTGGGCGGCAACGCAACGCCGTCCAAGCCCGATCATGAGTGTACGAGCCGACCTCCACGTCTATTCGAAATTCAGCAAACGCGCTGCAGATTGGGCGCTTCGGCGGCTCGATTTTCCGGCCAGCTACACGGACCCGAAGGGACTTTACGACAAGCTTCGCTCCCGCGGGATGCAGTTCGTCACGATCACCGATCAGGATACGCTTGCGGGTGGCCTGGAGATCGGCGCGCTTCCCGGAGTCTTCCTGAGCGAGCAGGTGACCGCGAGTTTTCCGGAGGATGGGTGCCGGATCCATGTGCTCGTGTACGGACTTACCGAGGCGCAGCACCGGGCGATTCAGGAGCTCCGCGGGAATATCTACCAACTCCAGGCTTATCTCGCGGGGACCGGTCTCACGCATGCGGTGGCGCACCCGTTCTACAATCTCAACGAGCGACTCACGTCCACGCACTTCCAGAAGCTCGTGCTCCTCTTCCGGCATTTCGAGGGGATCAACGGCCGCTATCCCGCACTGCTGAGCGACACGGCTCGATTCGCTCTCGGGAGGCTCACGCCGCGCCATATCGAGCGATTCGTCGCCGCCACGGGGCTCGAGCCCACCCACGACGAGCCATGGAAGAAGGTTTTCATCGGTGGATCGGACGACCACGGCGGGATTCAACCCGGTCGGGCATGGACCGAGGTGCCGACTTGCTCGACGCATGCGGAATTCCTCGCCCATGTGCGCGATGGACGCTGCGAGCCGGGAGGTAAGACGGGGGATGCGCTGGTGCTTGCGCATGGCACTTATAACGTCGCATTCCAATATGCGAAGGACCGCTTTGCGCTCCGGAGCGAGGAACCGGGAGTCGGCCTCCTCGAGAAAATGTTCTCCCGCTTCATGGAGGGCCAGGATCCCACGGAGTTTACGTTTGGAGAGAAGCTCGGCTTTCTTGCACAGGGTATCTTGAGCGGGAAAATCTTCGAAATCGCCAAGCCGGGCAATGCTTCGCTCTGGAAGGAGCTCTCCGGGTATTTTTCGCAGCCGAGCGTGAAGACCGCGCTCGCCACTGTGACGAGCGGCGTGCCCGAGCCTGAGAGGCGTGCCTTCCTCATGGCGAATCTGATCGCCAACCAACTCGGCTATCGATTCTTCACCCAATTTATCGAGCAGATCACCGGGGGGAAATTCATCGAAAGTATCCAGACGATCAGCCCTCTCGTGCCGATCGCCGCGCTGCTCAGCCCTTACGTTCACGCCTTCCGGATGCCCAGTCGCGAGTGGCTGCGGGACATGGCGCATGCCGTGTGCGACGAGATTCCTCCCGAACTAGCAAACAATCGCCGGGCATGGTTCACGGACACTCTGGAAGATGTGAATGGCGTCGCGACCACGATTCGGAAGATGACATCCGCCGGAGTGGCGAATGGGCATGATATTACGGTCGTGGTCTCGCGCTCGGAGATCAGCGAGCAGGGGATTCCATTGAAGAACTTCCCGCCGGTGGGCGAGTTCGAGCTTCCGGAATACGAGCTCCAGAGCCTGAGCTTCCCGCCCATCCTTGCGATCGTGGACTGGATCGCGCGTGAAAATTTCGGCGAGATCATCATCAGCACTCCCGGGCCACTCGGCTTGGTCGCGCTCGCGGCCGCGAAGATTCTGGGCCTGCGCACGGCGGGCATCTATCACACCGACTTTCCCCAGTATGTGCGCATCCTCACGGACGATGCATTCATGGAGACGCTTACGTGGAATTACATGCACTGGTTCTACAGTCAGCTCGATGTCGTCTGGGTGAACTCGGAGGACTATCGGAAGAGCTGGGCCGATCGCGGCATCCCGGCGGAGCGGCTGCGCATCCTGCCCCGGGGGCTCGATATCGATCTCTTCCGGCCGACCCGGCGTGATCCGAATTTCTGGAGATCCCGTGGTCTTCGCGACGGCGAGCTTGCGATGCTATTCGTCGGTCGCATGTCGAAGGAGAAGAACCTCGACTTGATCGTCGCGGTCGCGAAGCAGCTCACCGCCTGGAATCTGCCCGTGCGGCCGGTCTTCGTGGGAGACGGTCCTTATCTGGCGGAGATGAAAAAGCTGCTGCCGGATGCCATCTTCACGGGTTACCTCCGCGGCCTCGATCTCGCCGTCGCCTACGCGTCGTCCGATCTGTTCGTCTTCCCGAGCACGACCGACACATTCGGCAATGTCGTGCTCGAAGCCCACGCCTGTGCGCTGCCGGTCATCGTGAGCGATGTCGGCGGCCCGCGCGATCTCATCGACGACGGTCAGGACGGTTACGTGACCCGCGCGAACGATGTGGATGAAGTGGCCGACCGCGTCCGCCGGCTCTGCGAGGACGCCGACCTCCGCGCCCGAATGGGAGCGGTCGCACGGAAAAAAGTCGAGTCGCGCGACTGGCAGGAGGCGTTTGCCCGGTTCTGGGCCGCCACGCCGGAATAATCGTCCAGCCTCCCGCTCGAGCGGATCAGTAGCGCTCGCGCTCGAGTCGCTGGATCCAGTAGTCGTAGGAATCGCGGGCGTTCAGAGTCCGCAGAATGCCGTGCTTATCCAGGATCCAGACAGTCGGTAGGGCGTTGATTCCGAGAGGGCGGGCGACGGCATTTTCCCAGCCCTTGCCATCGAAGTTGACTGGCCACGTGAGGTTGAGCATGCGGACGGCCTCGTCCACATCCTTCCGACTTTCGTCGAGGCTGATCGTTACGATTTTCAACTGATCCTGGGGAATATGCGAAATGTCCTTACAGAACCGTTGGAGCCAAAGCAGGCTGGGGGGAGATTCCGCCGCCCAGAAGATAAGGACCACGACGTTGCCCCGCAGGGCGGCGAGGTCAATGATATCTCCCTGGATGGTCGAGAATTTCGCATTCACCGGAGTGCCCAGTGTGTTGAGCCGGCGCATGTCGTCGGCTATGCGGTCGTCGAGAGCCGCCTCCTTGGAGAGAGAGCGGGCCGTCGTGAGGAGGTCGCGCATCGTGTCTGGCGTATCGTCGCACTCGGTAGCGGCTTCCACGAGCAGACGAGGGGCTCGCTTGTCATCCGGGAAGCGGATGGCGTAATTGCGAGCCGCGGTGACGACGGCTTCGCGGATCTGTTCCTTCGTACCCTGGAACGTCTGCATCTCCAGTGAGATCCGGCGAAAGGCGACGTCGGGCAGGCGGGATGGTGGCGTATTGGGCGAACGCTCCAGCGCCATAAACGCAAGGAGCGCCTGGCGCACCTGCTCTGGCTGCTGGTCCATCTCCCCTTCGGCGGCCTGGATGCTGATGAGTCGCAGCTTGGCATCGAGCACGTGCGGATCCGACGGGTATGCCGCGATGAACTCGCGCAGGGCGGCCTGCTGCCTGCCAAAGAATTCATGTGCGATGCGTACGGCTTCTTCGTGGCTCGCAGGCGTGGCGGACGGACCGGAGTCGAACTTGAGCACCTTTGCCCAATCGCTGTCCGCATCGGCACGCGCGGACCACGTGGCGGCTGCGATGAGAAGTGCGGCAAGTGCGGTGGAAACTTTCATTGGGGGGTCACAGTTACGAAAATGGCGCGGTGGTCGCTCGCATCGTTCCAATGCGGTGAGTGATCGATTCCACTTCGGCTCCCGTCGATGTCGCGCCGCAGCGCCCGACTCGCAAGGAAATAATCGATGCGGGAATACACATCGGCGGCGGCCCAGTACTCGGTCCAGTACTCGCCATTTGCATCCCGGAGCGGGATGTCCCGTAGCGAGGCTGGCGATTGCCATGGGCCGAGGATTTCCTTGATGGGATAGTCGTTGCGAGTGTCGTTGAGATCGCCGAAGACAAGGAGCTTCACCTTCGGATCTCTCGCAAAGATGGTGTCGAGATATTGGCGCACGCACCAAGCCTCCTTTGCGCGGAGGGCGCCTTCGTCGGCATCCATGTCGGCGAGTCGCGACTTGAGGTGAAGCCCAACGAGACGGAGTCGATAGCCTGGCGCGGGCTCGACCGTGACATCGAGGATGCCCCGCTCCACGGCCTCCGGCCTACCATTGACATCGAAGGGAATGTGATCCTGAGAATTGCATGCAACGAAGGGGAATCGGCTCAACAGCGCGACATGCCGCGTGGGATCAGCTCCCTCGTGCCATTCGATGGCGGGGTATTCGAGTCCCCGTGCCTTCAGCCGCGTAATGAGATCGTCCAGATCGGATCGCTGCCCCATCTCCATGACGCCAAGGATATCGGGACGATGGGCTGCGATTACATCTGCGACGGCGTTTCTTTCAGACTCGGGCTTCGGTACTGCCGGCTGGACGCGGCCATGCGCCTTGCGGTCCATTGCGAGCCAGTTCTCGACATTGTAGGACATCACGAGGACCGGTCCGGAGGCATGGCAGGGTAGGACCGCTGCCAGCGCGGAGAAAACGAATGCCAGGAAACCGTGGAACCCTATCTGGCGCCGCATGGGTGCGTCTCGAAGCTGGGGAAACTTCTCTTACGAGAAACTCTCAGACGGTCTTCGGCGGTTCCTTGTCGGATTCGCTGCGGACAGTCGGCGGGGCGTCTTGCGTGGTGGTCTTGTGAAGCTCACGCTCGAACTCGTCCTTCGCCTTTCGAAACTCGTGCATGCTCTGGGCCAGGCTCCGAGCGAGCTCCGGCAGGCGCTTGGCTCCGAAAAGGACGAGCACGATGATCAGGATCAGCACCCAGTCCTGGAAGCCAGGCATTCCAAAAGCGAAAAGCGGAGTCATTGCACACTCAGGGTAGCCCCTGGCGTTTTGCGGCGCAAACCAAACCTTGCATGGTGGAAATTCAGGGTTGGGATCCAGGTGGCTATTTCCCGGTCAATCCTACCATTGCGGGAGAAGGCAAATTCCACGCCTTCCATTTTGCACGGTATTCCGCGACGGGCAGGAGGACGTAGCAGGGGTGATCGGCCGCCCGCAGCCACCGGATAATGCCGAGGAGGGCATCCTGCGGCATGGTCGTGCAGCCTGAGGAATGCTTGTTCGGCCCGCGCTGGATGTGGAAGAAGATGGCGCTTCCGGCACCTGGGACCGGCGGCTCTTCATTATGCCGAATCTCGATCTTCCAGCGATGGGGCGGATCAGTCTGCTTCATCTGCTGCTTCTTGAACCATGGCGGTGGGTTCGTGAGATCGACGACGACGTGCTCGTTGTAGTGCGGGAGCTGCGGATCGGAGATCCATGCATCTGCCGGGGTGACCGTATGGAAGGGATAGTCCGCGCCCGGCGGCAGCGACGAATCGTACGTATAGATTTTCCCGAGGCCGAAGATGCCGGCTGGTGCTCGCTTGTCTCCCTCCTTTTTGTGAAGGCCGTGTTCGTCCTGTCCGGCGAGCCCTATGCCCCAGGCCAGCCCATTCGTCCCGAAGAGCACGCGTTGCGGCTTGGTGACCGCCTGCCAGCCGTGTGCCGTGCGCGAGAAGCACTGGATGTGGCCGACGCCGGCATCCCACGTCTCTGCAAGCCCAACGATGAGCTGACTGCAGTTATCGGGAAGGCCGGAGGCATGGCCCGGAGTCAAATGGGCGAGTGCGCAAAGAGTGCCAAGGAACAGGAGACGTCGCATCGCGCAGACGGTGCGCGGAAGCGAGGCGGATTTCAACCCGGAGTCCGCCGGAAAATGAAAATTCATACCACACGTCCGGGAATGCCTCTCCCCTTCGGCGCCAGCCCGAGTTCTTGCAAATCTCGGGCTGGGCGCCTTTCGAGGTGGAGGGTGGAAAGAATCAGAGCTGACCAGTGGTCACTTCGCTGAACGAGAAGTTGAGGTTCTTCTCGAGATTGCCAATAGCCGCATCGATCACCGTGAAAATGATCGCCCGGTCTGCGGCTTTGCTCAGGTCCAGCGTGCTGGCCGTGGTGAGGCCGGACGCCGCCAGGGCGGAGTTGAATGCCGCGTTGGCCTGCGTGGTCGAGATGAAGTCATACACCCCGGAGCCATTCACATACGCCAAGGTGTTGCAGACGTTGGCAAATACTGTCGAGAGCGCACCCATATTGAACGCGACGTGATTCGACGCGGTGATGGTATTGCTCTGGTTTGCCGGATCCTGCGACGGAATGTCGTAGAGTTCATCCAGATACCCACGCACCTGGTACGGGTATTGGTGGTAGGAGTCGCCGCCCCACGCATTCGCGAAGCTGTTGAAGGAGTCGCGTGTCGCCGTCGTGGAGCTGGCGCTCTTCTGCGCGTCATCCACGAACAACTGGGCGTAGTAGCCGGCGTTGTAAGCCACGTTCAGCAGGATCTCGAGCTGGCTGTTGGGCAGGCTCTTGAATGACTGAATGGCATTGTAGAAGGACGGCTGCCAGGATGGCGTCCACGAGGAACTCGTCGGTGACCACGGGGTGCTGAGATTTACGCCGCCGATGTATTGCAGGGCGACATAGTCATTGAAGTGGAAGTACGCGGTGAGCATCGGGCCGTAGTACTTGTTGTTGAACGATGGCGGAGTCGCGCGGCTGTACTGCGTCGACGCATTGGCCATGGTGAATCCGATGTTCTTCTGGATGGCTACGTAGTTGATGAGCGAGAAGCCCTGCGGCTGGTAGGTGCCCGCCACCATGTCGGCTGCGTAGTTGTTGATCTGATAGGGACCGCCCTGGCCTGCTCCCATCACAGCCTGCTGACTCGACGATGGATCGAGCAGGTCGCTGCTGCTCACGTAGCTCTGGGTGGAGATATTCTCCTGGAGCAACTGGGCAAAGATCGAGCCATAGAGGTAGTCCCTGTTGAACTGAACCCCGGGCGTGAACTCGGTGATCAGGTGACCGTACATCACGCCGGCAATGAGGTTCGACATGATCAGATCGGTATAGTTGTCACCGGTCAGTACCATGGAATCCATCGCGGTGGTTGGACTCGCTCCATAGTAATAATGGAAGTTCAACTGTCCGCTGGTCGTGACCGATCCCGAAGGCGCTGGCGAGGGCGTGGGTGTCGCACTGGGAGCCGGGGTGGCACTGGGCGACGGACTCGGGGTGGGCGTTGGGGTCGCTGACGGTGAGGGCGTAGGACTGGCCGTCGGGCTGGGAGTAGGCGTAGCCGTGGGCGTCGGGGTCGGCGTGACTGTCGGTGCCGGCGTTGGAGTCGGGGTGGGCGAGCCACCACTCGAGCCGAACAGAGAGACGGCGAGATTGCCGATTGATGTCGGATTCGCATCCGTGGGGCTGGTCGTCTTCAGCATCTCCCAGACCATCAGGCCATCGGCGGGATTCACCGCGCTTGCGGCGACGTGCTTCCCATCGCGCTCGACCGAATAGGGTGCATTAATCGTACGATTGTACTGATCCTGCACGACCACGGTCCCGGTTGCGGAGGCATCCGAGTTGTTGATCACGAGTGTCGCGCCGCCCCAGCTTTCCTGGGGAATTTCGAGGCCGACACAGACAGCCGCCTGCGCTGGCATGAGCGCGCGATATTGATCGTACGCCACGACCGGGTCGTAGTGCTGGCAGCCGGCATCGTAGGACATCACGCTCAGGATATTCACGAGCGCCGCCACCTGCTGGCCGGCATAGGTGCCGGTCATGACCTTCGACGTGAGCATCTGGCGCTCGCGGCCAGCAGAGCCGCCCCAATAGGATATCTGGCTGGGATTGCTCGGGTTTGGAGCCTGCGCGGTGTAGTCCGCGCCAGTGGACCATGCCGCGAGAGTGAGTGCGCGCGACCGATGGTCGATGGCTGTCGCGGCATCGACGGCTTCTCGCATCGCCTGCGTGGCATGGGCATACTGGGCGACATTGGCGGCATCCGCGCCATCGATCTCATAGTCCACATCGAGGCCATCGAGATTCAGATCGACGAGGATTTGAGCGAGGGCGGTCTTGGTGGGTGCGGTCGCGGTTCCCATGGATTTACCGGCTTCACCGGCCAGGGCGGTCCAATTCGAATAAGTGGCTCCGCCGACGGAGAGAATCACTTTTTTCCCGGCATTATGCACCAGGCGGATGGACTGGACGACGTCCTGCGGCGTCGCCGAGAAGCCCAGTCCCGTGCCACTCCAGGAGTTGGCAGTGAGGCCGCTCCAGCTGAAGTTCGGCTGTGCGAAGGCGAGGCACACATCCGTGTAGGGAGTGTTGCTGGTCTGGGCCAGCTTGCTCGCGGCGAGGAGCTGGGCATCGGTCATTGGAGTGCCGCTCCATCCGGCATAATTGAAATACGCTTCCTCCCAACTGCCGAAATACCCGACCAGATGGCGGCCATTCGTATTGCCCGAGGTCGGGGTAGGCGTGGCGGTCGGTGTCGGGCTGGGCGTTGCCGTGGGAGTCGGAGTAGCTGTGGGAGTCGGAGTAGCTGTGGGAACAGGCGTCGCCGTCGGAGAAGGAGTCGGTGTTGCCGTGGGTTTGGGCGTGGCCGTGGGAGAGGGCGATGGCGTGACAGTCGGCGTCGGAGTAGGGGAGGAGCCGGGGACGACAGAGCCATTGACCTCGATTTGGAGGTTCTGCAGCGTGGCGCCTGCATTGCCGGGATTGGCATTGAAACCGAACGATGTCGATGCGCCCGCAGCGAGCTGGGCGTTCCATGCGGCGGGAGTGACGCGGTATTTGTGCGATGTGCCGCTGGCGAGAGAGCCGTTCCAAATCGAAGCGATTGTCGAGGGATAGTCGAACTCCAATGCCCAGGAGTTGATCGGGCCTCCGCTCGTATTCGTCACGGTTACGGAGACCTGCATGCCGCTGCCCCAGTTATCCGTGATCGTATGGGTGACCGTGAGCGCACCGGCAGCCGTGCTTGGAGTTGGTGTGGGAGTAGCGGTTGGTGTTGGAGCGGGAGTCGCTGTGGGGGTCGGAGTCGGCGTTGGCAGCGGAGTGGGAGTCGGGGTGGCCGTGGGCGCAGGAGTCGCGGTAGGTGAGGGCGTTGGAGTGGGCGTGGAACCGCCAGACGATCCCGCTGTGATCAGAGCGAGATTTGTGACAGCTCCATCGCCGGGGGCTGGGCTCGCGACGAAGCCTACCTCGACGGAAGAGCCAGCGGGAATCGTGACATTCCAGCTCGCAGGCAAGACTGTATAGCTCGTGCCCGTGTGCGACGAGACCGTGGCATTCCAGATCGAGGAGATTGTGCGTGTGCTCTGGAAGGCGAGTCGCCAATTACTGATCGGTTGGGACGTCGTGTTCTTGATGACAATCGACGCCTGGAATCCGCTCGCCCAAGTATTCGTGACGGTGTAGGTGAGCGACTGGGCGTTCGCTTGAGGAAGGATGGCCAAGCTGGCTGCCAGGATGGCGAGCAGGCCGAGCCGAAGACGGGTGGGGGTACTGACTCTATTCATGGGCTTATCGCCGACGCCCAGCGACGTGCTGAGCATAGCGGCGGTAAACCATTTACCGCGAAATACCTGCAGGCAACCTTGCCACCCCAGATACTCGTCGGATCGGGCGGGAAAGTCGTCGAATCCGTCTGGCAGCGGGCAGTGACGCTGCTGGAACAATGGTGTTCCTGCCTTTGATTCGGGCGGTGAAGGTTGCCCTCTTTCACGCTCCCGGCTATGGGATGAGTTCGTTCCTCCACTCCCTCCCATGCGCTGGCTTTTCGCTCTACTGCTTCTCACGCTCCCTGCTGTCCACGCCGCGGATTCTCCGATCAGGGGTGACCGCATCCGCGTGCTCATCGTGGATGGATTCAGCAATCACGACTGGAAGCTCACCACGAAGCTGCTGCGGGGAATGCTCGCCGCGAATGGGAGATTTGACGTCGACGTCAGCACGACACCGTCAACCCGGGACGATCCGGCCTGGGCGCAATGGCGGCCGAAGTTCTCGAATTACGACGTCGTGATCCAGACATGCAACAATCTGGGCAACGGGTTGGAATGGCCGGAAGTCGTGCGCGAAGATTTTGCCCGCTACGTGCAGGACGGCGGCGGCGTTTACATTTACCACAGCGCGCAGAATTCCTTCCGTGGGTGGAAGGAATACGAGCAGATCACCGGCCTGCTCTGGCGGGACAAGAATTACGGACCTTCGATCCGTATCGACGAAAAGGGAAATGTGGTGCGCATCCCGGCTGGGGAAGGCGAGAACACGGGCCACCCGGCTCGCATCGAAGGCGTAATCATGCGGCTCGGGGATCATCCGATTCACAAGGGTCTGCCGCGAGCGTGGAAGACACCGATGCTGGAGGTGTATCGCTATTGCCGCGGACCGGCGGAGAATCTCGAAGTGCTTTCCTGCGTGCGTGATCCGGAACATCCGGCATATGCGTGGCCTTCCGAATGGGTGACGCACTATGGCAAAGGACGGGCCTATGTTTCGACGTTCGGCCATGTCTGGGCCGGCGACGTGCAGCCGGCGAGCATGCGTTGCGCCGGCGTGCAGACGGTCATTCCCCGCGTACTCGAATGGCTCGCCGGACGGGATGTGGATGCCTCCGTGCCGCGGGATTTCCCTACAGATAAAGCTGTGTCGATCCGCCCGGAGATTGTCCTGCCCGAGTGATCAGGCCGGGAGCTGAGCGGGGGCGTCCACCCACTTGCCGTGCTCGCGGATGAGATCAACGAGGCGATCCACGGCCTCGGCTTGCGGAATATTGAACTTCACCGGCTGCTTGCCGACATAGAGGTTCACCTTGCCCGGCGCGCCGCCGACGTAGCCGAAATCGGCATCCGCCATTTCGCCGGGACCATTCACGATGCAGCCCATGATGGCGATGCGCACGCCCTTGAGGTGAATGGTGGCCTCCTTGATGCGGGCGGTGGTCTCCTGGAGATTGAACAGTGTGCGGCCGCAGCTGGGACAGGCGACGTAGTCCGTCTTAAAAATCCGGCAGCCGGCAGCCTGAAGGATATTGTAGGCGAGTCGGAGCGATTGTCCGGGGGCTTCCTCTCCCTGCACAAGGATGGCATCGCCGATCCCGTCGCAGAGCAAGGCGCCGAGGTTCGTTGCGGCACGCAGAAGCGCGGCCTGGAAATCGCCCATCGAGTCCGTCGAGGGCGTGAACGTATCCTTGAGGATGATCGCATGCCGCACGTCGAGCTGCATGGCGAGCAGGCGGTAGGCGCTGATGACGTCGAGATCGCAGCCATCCGGAATCGTGACGAGTCGGGATGCCGGCAGTGCATTTGCGGTAGCGAGCGCGGCTTCGTCGCGCGGATCGATCTCGAGCACGCCGACCTGGTCGAGTACGATCTCGGGCTGGAAATCCCCCATCCGGTCGAGCTTGTGGGCGAGCTGATCGAAGGTCTTCTGCCGCACGACCACTCGGAAGGTCTCTTCTCCGCCGAGCGCCACGTCGCCCGCATGCTGGAGCGCGGATGGGCGGCGGCGATAAGAAAAGGCGTCCCAGCATGGCGTCGCCATGCGTGAAATCGATGCCCTGCCGGTGAGCTCGATCAAGGCTCGGGCGACCGGAATCTCATGGACGGAATCTTCGGTGAGGGAGACGCGGATGGTGTCGCCGATACCATCGTGCAGCAGGGACCCGATGCCGATCGCGCTCTTGATCCGGCCATCCTCGCCGTCGCCAGCCTCGGTGACCCCGAGGTGAATCGGGTAGTTCCAGTCGGGACCCTCGGCGTCGAGGCGGGTGACGAGCAGCCGATATGCGGCGATCATCACCTTCGGATTCGACGCCTTCATCGAGAAGATGAAGTTATGGAAATCAAGCTCACGGGCGAGGCGGGCGAACTCGAGGGCGCTCTCCACCATTCCGAGCGGAGTGTCGCCATAGCGATTCATGATGCGATCGCTCAGGCTTCCGTGATTGGTACCAATGCGCATGGCGACCCCGCGCTCCTTGCACTTCTCTACGAGTGGCGCGAAGCGCTCCCGGATGCGGCCGAGTTCGGCATCGTATTCCGCATCCGTGTATTCGCGGGTCGTGAATTTCTTCGAGTCCGCGTAGTTGCCGGGATTGATGCGGACCTTCTCGACCCAGTTCGCCGCCTCGAGGGCAGCCTCTGGCTTGAAATGAATGTCCGCCACCAGCGGCACATCGCAGCCACGGGCGAGCAGCCCCGCCTTGATATTCTCTAGATTGCGCGCGTCCTTCACGGTCGGCACGGTGATGCGGACGATCTCGCAGCCGACGGCGACCAGGTCGAGCGTCTGCTGGATGCACGCCTCAGTATCCATCGTGTCGCACGTGAGCATCGACTGCACGCGCACCGGATTATTCCCACCGATGCCGATGCCGCCCACTCGCACTTCGCGGCTGGCCCGGCGGCTCGAGGCGAACCAGTACCGATCGTATGAAGGAGCGGCCGGGATCATGGGGTTGCCGACTGGGCCGGAGTGCCGGCAGAGAACTTCATTCCGCCTCCGGAGCCCCGCAGGTCCAGGACATCGAAGAACGTGACATACAGGATAAAGCCGATGATCACGAGTCCACAGCCGTTCTGGATAAACTCGAGTACGCGGACGCTGATCGGCCTCCGGCGAATCCCCTCGACGATTGCGAGCAGGATATGGCCGCCATCCAGCACGGGGATCGGGAGCATATTCAGGATCGCCAGATTGATATTCAGCACGACGCTGAACCACAGCGCCAGCAGCCAGCCATCCTCGCGTTCGAACAAGACGTAGTAGGCATGCATGATGCCCACGGGACCGCTGAGATGCTGCAGACCGATGCCGGAGTGCGAGAAGGCGATCGCCGAAATGGTATCCCACATGGTCGTGGCACTGGCCGCGACCTGCTGGAACGGATTGGGATGCACGCGATAGAGGTGGCCGTCGTCATCCCATTGGATTCCGCCCATATTCCATTGAATGCCGATGCGGTATTCGGTGTCACCCTCCGGGATTTTGGGCGAGAGGATGCGATCGAATGTCTTCCCGTTCTCTTGGATGGTGAGGGTAAGCGGCTTTCCACCGGTCTTCTTGATGAGATCCGAGAGCGCTCCAAAGCCGGAAAGCGGTTGCCCGTCGGCCTTGAGGATCAGATCCCCTTTCTGAAGTCCTGCGGCCTGGGCGGGGCTGTTTGGCATGACCAAGTCGACGAGGGGAGGGATCGGCGGCAGAGCCATTTGCAGCTTCTGGTCCTTGCGCTCGACTGTGACAGGAAGGGGCCTACCATTCGCGGCCTTCAGAAGGTCCGCAAGCTCGGAAAGTCCGTAAAGCGGCTGGCCATTCGCGGAGATGATGAAGTCACCGGGCTGGAATCCGGCCGCGGCTTCCGGAGTGTCGGGAAGGACTCTCGCAATGCGTGGGGTGTATGCGGGCAGGATGCCGATTGTGCGGAGATTCGCGCGGCCCCAGCCGATTCGCGGCGGAATGGTGGGGAAAACTTCCACCGTATGCTCGACGCCGTTGCGGATATACGTAATCGGAATCTCCGGCGCCTCGCTGCGGACAATGTTCCAGACCACGCTGCCATGCGAATTCCCGGCCGGACTGAACTGGGACACCGGCACGTTATTTACCGACAGGATGCGATCCCCAACCTGGAGACCTGCCTTCGCGGCGGGTTCGTCGGGCAGCACATAGCCGATGGTTGTGCTCATTTCCGCCTCGCCAATTGGACGGCCGACGAGCCAGACGATCGTCGCGATAAGTGCGGCCAGCAGGAAGCTGAAGAGCGGACCTGCGAAGGCGACAATGATCTTATCGATCGGCTTGACTGGCGGGAGCTGCGAGCGATCGGTATCGACCTCTCCTTCCATGATCTCCATCGGTGCGAGCTGGGGAATGGCCACGAAGCCGCCGGCCGGGATCGAGCCCAGGCGATATTCCACGCCGTCGATCGTCTTCTTCCAAATCGGCTTGCCGAACCAAATAGCGAACTTCTCGACGACCAAGCCCCTCCAACGGGCAGCCAGGAAGTGGCCCAGCTCGTGGACGAGGATCATCAGGTTGAACATGACGATCACCTCGAGGAGGATGAATACGAATTTAAGGATGTCGGCGACCATGAGGAGGGCGTTTGGCTACCACGATGACAGGCAGGGAGGCAAAAGCAAATGGTTGCGACCCCGAAGTTAGTCTGGGATCAGAAAGGGTAACCAATGGCTGTTACTCTGTTGCGGCCTGGAGCCGAGCCACCGCTTCGGCATCATCGAGGCTGCCGATGGCGACGACCTTTTGGCGGGCGCTCTGGCCGCGGACGAGGTGGATATGCGACTTCGGGATGTCCAGCCACTCCGAGAGTTGCTCGATGAGTGCTGCATTCGCCGCACCCTCCACGGCGCGGGCGCGGAGCCGGATCTTCCAGATGCCATCGGCTGTTTGCTCGATGGAATCGCGCTTTGCACCGGGAGTGACTCGGATGGACAGGGTGGCTGGCATGGAAACGAAAAGCCCCGCCGGCTTTGTGAGCGGGCGGGGCGGGATTCGTGCGGGATCTTTACTCCGGCGTGGTGGTCGATTTCGTCAGAGCAGGCTCGGCATTGTCCTCGCGAGTACTGAGAAATTGGAGCTTCTCGCCAGCGCGGGTGACCTTGACTGTATCACCCTGCTTGATGGTGCCGCGGAGCAGCTCCTCGGCCATGGGGTCCTCGAGGTAGCGTTCCACCGCGCGGCGCATCGGGCGGGCGCCATATGCGGGATCGTAGCCTTTCTCGATGAGGAGCTCGTGAGCCGCCGGGTCGAGTTCGACATGGATCGACTTGTTCTTGAGACGGTTGACCACTTTGCCCACCTCGAGGTCGACGATCGTGACGAGGTCCGGCTTCGTGAGTGTGTGGAACACGATGATGTCGTCGAGGCGATTGAGAAACTCGGGTTTAAAGACGCGCTTCGTCTCCTCGAGGATCTTATCCCGCATCGTGTCGTAACTGTCATCGGCCTTGGGCGCATGGAAGCCGAGCGAGGTCTGCTTCTTGATGAGCTCGGCGCCGACATTCGACGTGAGGATGATGATCGTGTTGCGGAAGTCGATCTTCCGGCCGAGCGAGTCGGTGACCTTGCCTTCTTCCAGGATCTGGAGAAGGAGGTGCATCACATCGGGGTGCGCCTTTTCGATCTCGTCGAACAGGACGACCGAGTACGGGCGACGGCGCACGGCCTCGCTGAGCTGGCCGCCTTCCTCGTAGCCGACATAGCCCGGAGGCGAGCCGATCAGACGCGAGGCGGTGAACTTCTCCATGTACTCGCTCATGTCGAGCTGGATGAGAGCGTCGGCATCGCCGAACATGAACTCCGCCAGCGTGCGGGCGAGGAAGGTCTTGCCGACACCGGTGGGGCCGAGGAACACGAACGAGCCAATCGGGCGGCGCGGATCCTTAAGATCGGCGCGGCTGCGGCGCAGAGCCTTGCTGATTGCAACGACGGCCTCGTCCTGGCCGATGACCTTGCCGCGGAGCTCGTCTTCCATTGCGAGGAGCTTGGCGGTCTCGCCCTGCTCCATGCGGCGGAGCGGGACGCCCGTCCACTTCGAGAGGACATGCATGATGTCGTCCTCGGTGACGAAGACTTCCTGCTCCTCCTTCTTGGCGCGCCATTCGGCGAGCACGGTATCGAGCTTTTCCTTGGCCTGCTTCTCGGCATCGCGCAGGGAGGCGGCGCGCTCGAAATCCTGGGCCTTGATGGCGGCTTCCTTATCGGTCTTGATCTGCTCGATCTCGGCCTCGATATCCTTGACGTTCGGAGGGCGGGTCATCGCCCCGATGCGGGCGCGAGCGCCAGCCTCGTCCATAATGTCGATGGCCTTATCGGGCAGGAAGCGACCGGTAAGGTAACGATCGGAGAGCTTCGCCGCGGCCTCGAGGGCCTCGTCGCTGATCTTCGCCTTATGGTGCTGCTCGTACTTGGGCCGGATGCCCTTGAGGATCTGGATAGTCTGGTCGACCGTTGGCGGCTCGACCTTAACAGTCTGGAAACGGCGCTCGAGAGCGGAATCCTTCTCGATGTACTTGCGATACTCGTTGAGCGTGGTGGCTCCGATGCACTGGAGCTCGCCGCGGCTAAGAGCGGGCTTGATGATATTGCTGGCGTCCATCGCGCCTTCTGCCGAACCAGCGCCCACGATCGTGTGGAGCTCGTCGATGAAGAGGATGACATTCTTCGAGCGACGGATTTCATCCATCACCGCCTTGATACGCTCCTCGAACTGGCCGCGATACTTCGTGCCCGCCACCATGAGTGCCAGGTCGAGGGTGATCACGCGCTTCTCGCGGAGGATTTCCGGCACGTTGCCGGCGATGATCTCCTGTGCGAGGCCTTCGGCGATCGCGGTCTTGCCCACGCCGGCTTCACCGATGAGCACCGGATTGTTCTTCGTGCGGCGGCAGAGGATCTGGATCACGCGCTCGATTTCGTCCACGCGACCGATCACGGGATCGAGCTCGCTCTTGCGGGCGAGTTCGGTGAGATCACGGCCAAAGGCGCGCAGAGCGGGTGTCTTGCCATCCTTCTTCCCGCTGGCTGATTCCGTGGGAATCGATTCCCCGCCGGCCATTTCGCCCTCCTGGGCGGAGAAATTCGGGTCGAGTTCCTTGAGGATCTCGTTGCGCGTACGCTCGATGTCCACCTCGAGGCTCTTGAGCACGCGAGCCGCCACGCCTTCTCCCTCGCGAAGCAGGCCCAGCAGGATGTGCTCGGTGCCGACATACGAGTGCTGCAGCGCCTTGGCTTCCTTGCTGGCCAGGGCGAGCACTTTCTTCACGCGCGGTGTGTAAGGGATGTTCCCGACCATCTTGGTCTCGGGCCCGGAGCCGACCTGCTTCTCGACTTCCATTCGGACGGTCTCGAGATCGAGCCCCATTTTCTGGAGCACGTTGACCGCCACACCCTGGCCCAGCTTGATCAGGCCAAGAAGAAGATGCTCGGTGCCGACATAGTTGTGGTTGAACCGGTCGGCTTCCTTGCGGGCAAGAGCGAGCACCTGCTGAGCCCGCGGCGTGAAGTTATTCATCATTGGTTTCCTTTTGCGCTTCCGTTGCCGGAATTTTGGCCATGTCCGGCTCGGGGAGCTCCTTAAGCTTCGCTCGGATTAGAGTTGCTCGCAAGGCGTCGCGCGCCTCGGCCGTCATTTTTTGACCATGGACGCCTTTTTGAAGATGGGCGGGTTGGGTCTCTATGAAAAGCTCGTCGATAGTGACCCGTGCGGACGACGGGAAAAGCTCCAGATCGACTCCCAGCTTAAGGACGGAAAGGAGGTTGAGTGCCTCCTTGGACGTCATGCAGTGAGCATGGCCGAGGATGCCATACGCGCGACCGATCTGGTCGAGCAGTATGGTCGCCCGGCGCTCGATGAGTGTCTGCCGGGCATTCTCCTCATGCTCGATAATGTGGACGATCACCTCGTTCAGACGATCGATGATCTGGCCTTCGCTTTCTCCGAGCGTGGTCTGGTTCGAGACTTGGAACAGATTGCCCATCGCCTCGGTACCCTCGCCGTGGAGACCGCGCACCGCGAGGCCGATCTTGTTCACGGAATTGATGATCTTGTTGATCTGCTCGCTCATCACCAAGCCTGGCAGATGGAGCATGGCGGAGGCGCGCATGCCGGTGCCGACGTTGGTCGGACAGGCGGTGAGGTAGCCGAGGTCTTCGTGGAAGGCGAAGTCGAGTGTGCGGGCAAGCTCTGTATCGCACTTGTCGACCATTGCATAAGCTTCGCGGAGCTGGAGCCCGCAGCGGATCGCTTGCATGCGCAGATGGTCTTCCTCGTTGATCATGAAGCTGAGCGTCTGTTCCACGTTCATGACGACGGCGCTTCCCGCGCCCTTGGCGGCATGTTCGCGGCTGATCAGATGCCTCTCTACAAGCACTTGCCGTTCCAACGCCGTCAGCTCCGTCAAATTCTGCGCATAGGCGTCATGCATTTCCGGAAGGCTCTCGACGGCGGGACGGATCAGCTCGAGGGTATGCAGGCGCTCGGCGCGCTTGGCCCAGCCGGGGAATGGAGTGCGGGCGAGATTACGCGCGAGCCGGATGCGGCTGCTGACGACGATCTGGCGATTCGGACCGTCGCCTGAGATCCATTCCCCCGCGTTGGATATGATGCGGGAGAGTTTCATTCGGTGAGTTCGGCTTCGAGCTGTCGGATCTGGTCGCGGAGATCGGCTGCCTTTTCGTATTGCTCTGTGGCGACGGCGGTGTCGAGATCGGCCTGCAGGGATTTTACCCGGGCATTGATTTCCCGCGTGCGTGCGCGATTGCCGGGCGCCTTACCGATGTGGGTCGTGCCCTTATGCATATTCGAGAGCATGGGGACCAGCCCCTCGGCAAACGTGGTATAACATTCGCTGCACCCGAGACGGCCGGTCTTTTTGAAGTCCGCCTGGGTGAAGCCACAGACCGGGCACTTGAGGGAGGCCGGGCCTTTATCAATTTGTTGAGCGGCACCGAGACCGAGCAGAAGGTCGGCGAGCGCGAAGCCGGTGGGATCGTTCACTCCCTTGGCTTTCGAGCACGCCTCGCAGAGATTTACCTTCTGCATCTTCCCCTCCACGATCTGCGTGAGGAAGACGGTAGCATCCTTCTCGCCGCATACGTCGCAAAGCATGCTTAATGAATCACAGTGCCGGTGCTCTGTGTCAACTCATGGAAGCGTGTCATAAGCTGCCGAGTTACAGAACCTGGACGACCGTCACCAATCGGGCGGCGATCCAGCGTCACGACCGGGATGATTTCCGCCGCCGTACCAGTGAGGAAAACCTCATCTGCGGTAAAGAGATCGTAGCGGGTGATGTCGGGCTCGGTGACCGAAATGCCGGCCTCTTCCGCCAGCTCGAATACGACTGCGCGGGTGACGCCGGCGAGCGCGCCGGAGGAAATCGGCGGAGTGTAGATACGACCGCGCTTCACGACGAAGACATTGTCTCCCGTGCATTCGGCGACATATCCCTGCTCATTGAGCATGAGGCCTTCGCCGGCTCCGGCATTGGCGGCCTCGATCTTGGCCATTACATTATTGAGATAATTGAGCGACTTCACCATGGGGCTGAGCGCGCCATGCGGGATGCGCCGCGTGGCACAAGTGACCACCTTCAGGCCGTTTTCGTACATTTCGGCCGGGTAGAGGGTGATCTTCGCTGCGATGATGATGATGGTCGCCTTCGGGCACAGGGCGGGGTTGAGCCCGAGGTCGCCCGCTCCCCGCGTGACCACTAGACGGACATAGCCGTCGCGGAGATCATTCTTACGAATGGTCTCGAGTGTGGCATCGATGAGCGCCTGGCGATCGAGAGGGATGGTCAGGCAAATGGCGCGGGCTGAGTCATAGAGACGATCGATATGCTCATCGAGACGGAAAACGCGCCCATTATAGAAGCGGATGCCTTCGAACACACCGTCGCCATAAAGCAAGCCGTGGTCGAACACGGACACCTTGGCCTGCTCTTTTTCGTAAAACTCACCGTCGATATAAATCTTCATGGAATGTCTCGGCAACTTTGGCGGGATGGGGAATATGCACACGGTCCATGCGGGTGACAAGACCGGCATTTCACTTGCGGTTAGTTCGGGGCGCGACGATTCAGCCTTTCGGTGAGCGTCCGGGAGAGGGCCTCGCGCCGGAGGGGTTTGGTGAGGTAGCCATTCATTCCCGCCTCGAGGCAGCGTTCCCGGTCGCCGACCATCGCATCCGCAGTGAGGGCGATGATCGGGAGGTCGCGCCACTCCGCCTGTTTCCGGATGTGGCGGGTGGCATCCAGCCCATCCATGCCGGGCATTTGGACATCCATCAGGATGATGTCGGGGAGGTCGCCGGATTCTAGCTTTTCGAAGCACTCACTGGCGCTTGCGGCAGTTTCGGTCTCGACTCCGAGCCGGTGCAGGAGCTGCGCCGTAAGGCGGCGGTTGAGTGTATTATCATCCACGACGAGCACACGAGGGACACGCCCGGCGAAGCGATGCAGGGGATCCAGCGAAAACGACTCATCGGGGAGCTGAGTCTCAACCTCGTCGGAATCGACTGCGGTGGAGGGAATCTCCAGGCAGAACGAGGTCCCGGGCGCCTCCTGCTCGACGACATCGAGGTTTCCTCCGAGGAGCTTGGCGAGGCGCTTGCTGATCGCCAGTCCCAGACCTGTACCTCCGAACCGTCGTGTCGTCGAAGAGTCGGCCTGCGTGAATGGCAGGAACAGACGTTTTCTCTGCTCGACGCCGATTCCGATGCCGCTGTCCGAGACGATTATACGGACGCGAGGGCTGCCTTCCCTCCGTACCGAGACCTTGATTCGAATATGGCCACTATTCGTGAATTTCACGGCGTTACCCACGAGATTGACGAGGATCTGGCGCAGCCGGGACCAGTCGGTGAGTACCTGTCGCGGCACGTCGGGCTCGATCGTGGCACTCAGGTCGAGCTTCTTGGCTGTCGCGCTTAGCTGGTAAAGGCCAATCACTTCTTGCACGCAGCGTGAGATGTCCGTGGGACGAATCTCCACCTCCATGCGCCCGGACTCGATCTTCGAGAAGTCCAGAATATCATTCAGGAGGACGAGCAGGGAATCCCCGCTGCTCTTGATGATCTCCAGATACTCGCGCTGGAGGGTGGTGAGCGAGGTATCGAGCACGAGATCGGCGAAACCGAGCACGCTATTGAGAGGGGTGCGGATCTCGTGGCTCATCATCGCCAGGAAATTGCTCTTCGCGCGGTCGGCAGCCTCGGCGGCTTCTTTTTGAAGCACGAGCTCCTGCTCATGCTCGCGCTGGAGAGTTACGTCGAGCGATGCGCCGCGAAAGCCGATGACATTTCCGGAGGGGTCGTATTTTGGGACGCCGGTCACTCGGACCCAGAGGATCTTTCCATCGGCGCGACGCACGCGATGCATGAAATTCCGAAAGGACCGGCCCGAGCGAAAGCCGGACTCGAACTGCTCCCGCAGGCCCGCATGGTCCTCCGCGGGAATGAAGTCGAAGGGCATATGGCCGATCATTTGTTCCGGCTCCAGCCCGAGGACATCGACCGCCCGTTGGGAGGCGTAAAGGAAGTGGAACTCTCGATCCATTTCCCAAATGAACTCGCCCACGGCTTCGCTCACGTCGCGAAAGCGCTGCTCGCTCTCGATGAGCTGCGCCTGTGCGCGCCGGGTCGGCGTCACATCGTAGCAGGCCATCAAGAGGACGGTGCGATCCTGGAACGTGGTGCGGCGGAGAAAAACATCGCACTCGATCAGCTCTCCATCGAGGCGTCGGAACTGCCATTCGAAATGGGACTCCCCCGTCTCGATCGATCGCAGGACATGGATCGACCAACTCTCCGCCGAAAGTGTATGGGTCGGCTGGCGGCGCGGCCACAGCGCCCAGGCTGGCTGCGCGATGAGGGCGGCCTTATTCTCCGCTCCGAAAAGGGCGACGGCTGCGGGATTCACGTCCACGACGGAATCGCCGTCGAAGATAAAATGCGCATTCGGTGTTTCATCGAAGAAGAGATGAAAGGCTTCTTCGGCCGTCCGGCGATCGGTCAGGTCGATCAGGGAACCGACGAAATTCATGCGTTCATCGCGCAATCGCACCGGCCGGTTTCGGTCCAGTACCCAGACCACGGACTCATCCGGCCGCCGCACGCGGTATTCGATTTGCAATGGTTGGAAATCGCGGATCGATCGCTCGAATGCCTCCCGATAGGTTGTGCGGTCGTCCGGGTGGATGCGTCCCTCCCAAGTATCGCGGGGTTCGCTGGCAGTAGCCGGAGCTGCACCGAGGAGGGCCTCCAGTTTTCCTCGCCAGTGAACGAGGCCAGACTCCGGGTCGTAGGAATAGACGACCTCGCCAAGGGTGGAGACGACCGCCTCCTCCAGGCGGTGCCTTTCTTCCAGAGCGATCTGCGAAAGTGCCGCATTGATGCGCAGTCGCCACACGAGCCCGCTCACTGCGCAGCCAACCAGCAGTCCAAATCCGCATGTCAGCCAAAGGGCCTGCCGGATTTTCGAGATCTTCGTTACGAGGTAATCCGAGTTCGATTCGACGGCGAGCAGCCCGACGCGCTCGTTCTTGATACTGTGGATGATCGCGAATGCCACGATATCCAGGCCCTTCGACTCCACATAGGAGTCGATGTCGACCGGCTTGTGACTTTGCCGGAAATAACTGCGGGCACGATAAGCCTCCGATGGCAGCGATTGTGGGCCGGGAGATTTCCCGAGATAGCCCGTGTCGATGATCGATTGCGGACTCCCATCGAGCGCAAAGGCATAGAGACGGCTTGATTCGTCGCTATTGGCCCGCGCGAAATTCAACGTGGCGAGGCCGGAAGCCAGAGCCTTGGGATCATGGGAAGGCAGTTTGCAGCACAGCCCGGCGGTGGGTTGGCTGACCCGCTGGGCGAGCTCGATGACATGCTCGCGAATGCCTGAGACCTTTTCCGTCCACGCGCGGTGGTAGACGATATAGGCTCCGAGGCTGACGGCCAGGGCCACCGCAAGGCCGGAAAGTAATGCATCACGCCAAGGGAGAACGGATGGCGCGATCGTGTCGGTGAACGGAATTGCCCTCTTCGGAGTTGAAAAACGCACGATTCGGGCGGCATGGTATCGGTCTACCTGTCGCCTGGCTATGAAATCCCGATTCCACATCATCGTTGGCCTCTCTCTTCTTATCGCGTCGCCTTTTCCGGGCGTTCGTGCTCAGGACGCCCCCACCATCACGATTCACAAGAGTGATGTGATCAATATCGCGGTGGACGGCGTCTCGGCCGCAATTTCCCCCACTCTGCAGAAGGATCTCTCCCTGTCTGGCGCATTCAGCCTCGGCCAGCCAGCCGGCGCATCATATATCATATCTGGCGATGGCTCCGGAGGCAGCTTCCACGGCCTCGTGAAGGACCGGAGCAGCGGCGTGGTGCTCTCGAAGAGCTACTCCGGGGAGCCGCGCGCTATTGCGCATCAGTTTGCCGACGATGTCGTTCAGACCATCACCGGTCATCCCGGTATCGCCAATTCCACGATCGCATTTGTCTCCACCCGCACGGGACGCAAGGAAATCTATACCGCCGACTACGACGGCTCCAACGTTCGCCAGCTCACCCACGACAACGGCATCAGCGTGGCGCCCGCTCTGAGCGCCGATGGCCGCAGGCTGGCTTACACCGGATATCTGAGTGGCTACGCCGATATTTACCTCGTCGATCTCGCGAGCGGGCGGCGGGAGCGCATTGTCAAATTCCCGGGAACGAACTCGGGAGCCGCGTTCTCGCCCGATGGCGGCCGTATCGCCTGCACTGTGAGCAAGGATGGGAATCCCGAGCTTTATGTAATCGGGGTGAACGGCCAGGGCGCACATCGTCTCACCCACACACATGGGGTGGAGTCATCGCCAAGCTGGTCTCCCGATGGCCGCGAGATCGTTTATTCCTCCGACGAGACCGGCAGCCCACGGCTGTTTCGCATTCCCTCCGGGGGAGGGGACGCCCAGGCGGTAAATACGGGATTTGGCTTCTGCACGGAGCCGAGCTGGTCCCCCGATGGGCGGAAGGTTGCGTTTACGATTCGCCAGGGAGGGTTCTCGATCGGTGTGACCGACCTCGGATCCGGGGCGACGAGAGTGGTGTCTCCGGATGGAAAGGATGCAGTCTGGGGGGCTGACTCCCGGCATCTCATCTACTGCAACGGATCGTCCATCGTGCTCCTCGATTCCCAGACCGGCCGGAGTATTCCGATCGTGACCGGGCTCGGCAATGTGAGTGAGCCAACATGGTCGCGATAGGCGACTTCGGTCCGTGCATGAGAGAGATCAAGAATTTGCGAGGGAAATTTTTCCTCATTTCCTGATTTCCTTATTTATGGTCCGGCTTTTAATACGCTGCATGAAGCTCTCATTTCTTCCCGCCTTTGCGATTTGCACCGTGCTGTCGCTCTCCTCTTGCGCCCTATTCAAGAAGAACAATGGTGGCGAGGGTGGTGCGGATGGCGATTACGTGACGGGCACTCCGCTTCCTGAGCGGCAGGAAGGCACCGGCTTCATGAGCGACAACGTGAACCGCAGCCAGTTCCAGCCGGTCTATTTCGGATTCGACAGCTTTACGGTCTCCGATGCCGAGCTCGCGAAGCTCGACACGGTGGCGGGCGCCATGAAGCGCATGCCGAACAACATCATCGTCGCCGGCTTCACGGATAATCGCGGCACGGAGGAATACAATCGCGGCTTGGGCGAGCGCCGTGCGGAAGCCGTGCGTGAGGCGCTCATCGGCATGGGAGTGAATGCCAGCCGCCTGCAGACAGTGAGCTTCGGAGCAGATATGCCGGCCGATCCGGGAGATTCCGAGGCAGCTTACGCCAAGAACCGCCGCGCCGAATTCGGCGTCGTGAAGAAGTAAAGGCGGATCGGTGGCCGTTCCTCTTCTTGACCTCACGCGGCAGTACGAGCCGATCCGGGAAGCCATTCTCCGCGAGATCGACGAAGTCGTTACTTCGCAGCAATTCATTCTCGGCCGGAAGGTCGAGGCCTTCGAGGCTGCCCTTACGGAGCATATCGGCTGCGGGTATTCCGTGGGCATGTCCTCCGGCACCGATGCCCAGTTGGCGATCCTCATGGCCATGGATCTCGGTCCCGGCGATGCGGTCGTTACGACGCCATATACCTTCTTTGCGACAGCGGGCTGCGTGCATCGCGTCGGCGCGGAGACGGCCTTCGTCGATATCGACCCGGTCACGCTGAATATCAATCCCATGAAGCTTGCGGAATATCTCCGCGAGCAGTGTCGCCCGGATGGCGATGGAATCTTGCGCACGCCGAAGGGTAATCGTGTGCGCGCCATCATTCCCGTGCACCTCTTCGGACTTTGCTGCGACATGGACGCCATCCTTGCGCTCGCATGTGAGTTCGGCCTCACCGTGATCGAAGATGCCGCGCAGGCAATCGGTGCGGAATATCCTTCCGAGGCAGGGACGATTCAGGCTGGTGCGCTCGGCGACTTTGCCTACTTCAGTTTTTTCCCGGCCAAGAATCTGGGAGCATTTGGAGATGCGGGCCTCGCGACTTGTTGCACATCTGAGCAGGCGGATGCGCTGCGGCTCATGCGCAATCACGGCATGGAGCAGCGGTATTATCACCATCGGGTGGGCGGGAATTTCCGCATCGACGCGCTCCAGGCCGCCATTCTGAGCGCCAAGCTGCCCCATGTCGGAGAGTGGAATGCCGGACGTCGCGCCAATGCGGCGAAATATGCGGACGCATTCGAGGCGGCTGGGCTGCTCGAATTCCTCACCCTGCCGGCTACGCCGTTCGCGGATCGAGTGACCGAGCATCACATCTTCCATCAATACGTCCTGCGAGCTCAACGGCGCGACGACCTGCTGGCCCATTTGGCAAAGCACGGTATCGGCCACGGCGTTTACTACCCGGTACCGCTGCACAGGCAGGAATGCTTTGCCTATCTGGGATATCAGGAGGGAGATCTTCCCGAAGCCGAGCGCGCTGCGGCGGAGACGGTAGCGCTCCCGATCTTCCCGGAATTGCGGGACAGCGAAATCGCGGAAGTGGTCGAGGTCATCAGCGCGTTCTACCGCTGAGTTCCGCAAGGCGCTTGGTGGGAATAAATGCATCCCATGTGCATCAGTAAGCTCCCGTACGGATGTCTTGCATCTGGTCAAAAAAATGCTACCCCATGGGGCCCATGCTCAAGTCCTTCCTCCGTCTCCGTTTGTTACCGCTGAATGCCTGGCGGGTTATTCTGATCGCGACCGCCATGGCGATGCCTCTGCGGCACGGATTCCAACTACTTGCCACCGAGCAGGTGAAGCCGGCCGCCGTCTCGAAGCAGAAGGAGAAGGTCACGGCGGCCAAGCTGGTCGAGGAAATCCAGAAGGGTATCGCCGTTGTCGGAAAGGCTGCCAAGGAAGCCAAAATCGATCCGAAATCGAAGGCCGCCGCACCTTACTTCACCGCTCTCGCGAAGGTCGGAAAGAACGCCGCCCTGCTCAAGACGCAGCTCGCCGCCAAGGACAACGCCTACTTCAAGACGCTCTCCGATACCTCCGTTCTGATCGGTGAGCTCCGGATCACCGCCCCGCGTATCGGTGTGGCGAACAAGGAAGTGAATGAAGGCACCCGCATGGTGCTCGAGTCCTTCGACTCTCTGCGCGATAACTTTGGCAAGGAAGCGGCGCGCAAGAAGATCGGTGGCGCACTTACAGACAAGGAGAAGTCCGCCTTTGCCAAGCTCAAGGCAGACCAGAAGCAGCTTGTTGCCAAACTCGAACCGCTGCACCAGCAGGCGCTCAAGGAGGGTAACAAGAAGCTCGCCTCCGATCTCGCCGGCCTCATCCGCCAGTCGAATGCCATCGCCAACGCGAAGGACACGCTGGTTGCATTCCTCGGTGCCCTCGCCGGCAGCGACTTCCTTCGCGGGCAGTACCAGGCTTACGACTACTATGTGCCGGCCTCGTACCGCACGGTCTGGACGACGGTCACGCCGGTGCTCGACACGATCAGCACCGAGTACTGGACCGTTTACGATTCCTACACTGTCTCCGACTGGAGTTACTACGAGACCTCCTCGGTGGATTACAGCTACGACTACTCGTCGGTCGAAATGTCGGCCTCGGATATCGAGAGCTACGACAGCTCGATCGAATCCTCCGAGTCCGATCTCTCCGAAGATTACTCGGTGGATGACTCCAGCTACGACGCGAGCCTCGATGAAAACGAGGATCAGCAGGACGATACCTGGGATGACGACGAGAGCGCGGACGACGATTCCAGTGACGATGACTCCGGTGACGATGACTCCGGTGACGATGACTCCGGTGACGATGACTCCGGTGATGACGACTCCGGTGATGACGACTCCGGTGACGATGACTCCGGCGACGATGACTCCGGCGACGATGACTCCGGCGACGATGACTCCGGCGACGATGACTCCGGTGACGATGACTCCGGTGACGATGACTCCGGTGACGATGACTCCGGTGACGATGACTCCGGTGACGATGACTCCGGTGACGATGGCTCCGGTGACGATGACTCCGGTGATGATGACTCCGGTGATGATGACTCCGGCAACGACGATTCCGGCGGAGATGATTCCGGCGGGGACGACAACTAATGCCGGCGCTTAAGCGCATGATTCGAGTCAGGAGCATCGCGATTTCCGCGATGCTCCTGCTCGCGTTTTACCCGGCCCGCGCGGCGGCCCCGGATTGGGAAACGAGCATCTATCCGGAAGATCAGATCTTTCCTTCCATGCTCATCAGCACGGCCACGCAGGGCGTGCCGGAGGACTCCGAAAAGGTTTGGGATGTCCCGCAAATGGGGGACGTGAATGGTTCGATCGGCGCTCTCATCCATCATGTAAGGAAGGGCGACGAGATTCGCGTCGTCGTCGGCAGCAATACCTACATGGCGAAGAGCATCTTCGAGGGTGAGGTTAGCCGGAATGCGAAGGATCTCCTCGTACATCCGAAGATAAAATATCGGTACGATGCCCTTGCGGCTGTCCACCAGCATGTGCCTCTCGATGTGAGCATCCACGTCTGGCTCAATGGTGCGGATCTCGGCGAGCAGACAGTCACGGCGGACGTCCATTCCATCAATGATTGCCTGTTTGGAGTGCGTGACGACGACGGCAATGTCGAGTTCGACGCAAGCTGGAATTTTGCGGCCTATGTGAACGAGAGCCACCCGGGCGTGGACGATATTCTGCGCGAGGCGCTCGATACCGGGATCGTGAGCGCATTCGACGGCTACCAGAGCGAGGACCCCGAGCAGGTATTGTTGCAAATCTATGCAATCTGGAATGTCCTCCAGCGCCGCGGGATGCACTACAGCGACATCACCACGACTCCCACGGAATCGGATACGGTGCTCTGCCAGCACGTGCGCCTTTTCGACGAGTCGATCCGCGCGAAGCAGGCCAATTGCGTGGATGGCTCGGTACTTATTGCTTCGGTGCTGCGAAAGATCGGCCTGCGCGCCTTTCTGGTGCTTGTGCCCGGCCACATGTTCGTCGCTGTGGATCTCAAATCCGACGATGACGACTCCATGATCGGGCTGGAGACGACCATGATGGGTGACGACAGTCTTGGCGACTTCGACGATCTCAAGAAAATCTCCCGCAAGCATCGTGAGGGGCTCAAGAATCAGGCCTCGTTCAAGACATTCGAGGCTGCGGTCGATGCCGGCACGGAGAGGCTCGCCCACGATGCGAAGCGCTTCGACGACGACGACGAGATCGAATATCAGCTCATCGATCTTTCCGAGGCGCGGAGCCAGGGAATCGAGCCGCTCGGCTATACGGGCAACTCCGGTTCCGAGGCGCAGTAGCGGCTATCGGAGATCCAAAACCGGTGCGGACGGATGCGGAAGAGACCTTCTACAAAGCCCGCGCGGAAGATGCCTTCGCGGCTTGGATCAGCCTGCGCGCGGTGGCGCGGGCTTCCCGGTCGGCCGCGAGCAGTTCCTCCAGCTCGGGATGGGATGCCACGGCGTGGGCCTGCATTGCGGCCTCCACGATCTCCCAGATGCGGGGGAAAGGAATCTGGCCGCTCAGGAATGCCTCGACGGCAATTTCATTGGCTGCATTGAGCACGGCTGGCAGAGAGCCGCCAGCTGCCGCTGCCTCGCGCGCAAGCCGTAGGGCGGGGAAGACATCCGTACGCGGAGCTTCGAACTCGAGTCGCCCCACGCTCGCGAGATCCAGCGGCGCGAGTGACCCGGCGACCCGGTCGGGCCATGTCACGGCATACTGGATGGGAAAGCACATATCCGAGCGGCTTAGCTGGGCGAGCTGCGATCCGTCCACGAACTCCACCAGCGAGTGAATGATGCTTTGCGGATGGATGACGACATCGATCCGGTCCATCTCGATATCGAAGAGCCAGCGCGCCTCGATCATTTCGAGGGCCTTGTTGAAGAGAGTCGCGGAGTCGATCGTGATCTTGCGCCCCATGCTCCAGGTCGGGTGACGCAGAGCCATTTCCGGTGTGACATGGGCGAGTTCGGCCTCGGATGTCTGGCGGAACGGGCCGCCCGAGCAGGTGAGGATGAGCCGGCGCACATGGGACGGAGAGCGGCCCTCCAGGCACTGGAAGATAGCGTTGTGCTCGCTATCGATCGGGAGTACCTGCACGCCACGCTGGCGCGCCTCACGCATGACGATCTCGCCCGCCAGTACGAGGATTTCCTTGCTGGCCACGGCGATGTCCTTGCCTGCCTTGATGGCGGCCAATGCCGGGGCCAGACCGGCCGTGCCGACGATGGCAATGAGAACGAGATCCGCTTCGGGGATGGTGGCGAGCTCGATGAGCTTTGCCTCCCCATCGTGGCCGTTCGTCTGCACGACGCGCGCATTTGGAAACTCCGCTGCCGCCGCGGCGAGCTCTGCGGCATTGGAATGTGCCGACATGCCGACGATTTCCATGCCATCGGGCAGATTACGGGCGACCTTCCGGGCGCTTTGGCCAATGGAGCCGGTGGCCCCGAGAATGACGACACGCCGCTTTCTCATGACATTCCAAGCACTAGTCGCATGTAGAAGTACATGATCGGCGCGGTAAAGAGCAGGCTGTCGATCAGATCAAGGGTTCCACCGATTCCGGGGAGCAGGCCGCCCGAGTCCTTGATATGCGTGCTGCGTTTGACGATCGATTCGGCAAGATCGCCGACGACGGCGGCGAATCCGAGCGCGAGTCCCAGCACTCCGATGTCGAGAGGGTGCAGCGCAGCGAGCTTCCCAGGGATCAGGAAGTGGAGGCCATACGCAGCCAGGAGGGATGCAAAGAGTGCCCCCGCGAAGCCTTCCCATGTCTTCTTGGGGCTGATGTGGCGGACGAACGGGTGCCGGCCGAAAAGACTCCCGAAGGCATATGCGCCCATATCGCTGAACTTCGTCACGGCGAGCAGGAAGAGAACGTAGAATTGGCCGGTGGGTGTCCCGTCTGCAGCGCGCGGTGCGAGGAATAGGATTTTCGTGATAAAATTGAACATCCACGGAATCCAGAGCAGACCGAAGAGCGTGTAAGCCATTGTCTGCAACGGCTCGCGGTCACGAATCGACGCGAACATCTGGCGTGCGAATGTCACGATGAGGAAGAGCACGAGCACGACCAGCTCGAAATCGAGACCCCGCGCCGAGCCCTTCACGCTGGAGTAATAGAAGCTCCCGCCGAGGAAAATCGCGGCGCAAATGAGCGCGGTGAGCTTGAAATTCGGAATGCCGTCCTTGTCCAGCATGTGGAAGTACTCCCACAGCGACGCCAGCGCCATCGTAGTGATTGCGAGAAAGAACGCCCACTCCCGACCGGAGAAGATCGCTGCCAGGATGAGAGCCCACAGGGTCACGGTGCTGCCAAGTCGCAGGAAGAAAGTGGCCTGAGTGGAATTCATCGACGGAGCGGCAAAGGTTAAAAACAGATTGCGCCGACGCAAGCCGGAAAGGGACCTAATAAGAATAGCTTGTTCCGAGGGACCCACATCATTGCTGCGGATTGGTGTGATTTGGACGGGCAGCCGGGGAAATTTCGGTTCCCTCCGCCATGTCCACCACCTACGCTCCTGCCCAACAAAATTCGACCATGGCCAAGAACGACCCCGCTCCCGCCGAAGACAAGGCTCAAGCTGCCCGCCAGCGCAATCTCGACCTCGCCCTCCAGCAGATCGAAAAAGATTACGGCAGTGAGGCGATTCGGCGCCTCGGAGACCAGACCCGTTCCGAGGTCGATGTGATTCCTACGGGAAACATCCTGATCGATCGGGCACTGGGCGTCGGCGGCTTCCCGCGCGGACGCATCGTGGAAATTTATGGGCCGGAGTCATCCGGTAAGACGACTCTTACCCTTACGGCTGTCGCCCAGGCGCAGAAGCGTGGCGGTCTCGCGGGATTCATCGACGTCGAGCACGCGCTCGATCCGACCTATGCAAGAAAACTCGGCGTTAACCTGGACGAGCTGCTCGTCTCCCAGCCGAGCTCGGGTGAGGAAGCCCTGCGCATTTGCGAGACCCTGGTGCGCTCGAATGCCCTCGATGTGATCGTGCTGGACTCCGTCGCCGCCCTGGTGACGAAGGCGGAACTCGAGGGAGAGATCGGCGATGCCGTGGTGGGCGCGCAGGCCCGATTGATGAGTAATGCGCTGCGCAAGCTCACGGCTTTCATTGCCAAGGCGCAGACGGTCGTGATCTTCACGAACCAGATCCGCGAGAAGATCGGCGTGATGTTTGGCAATCCGGAGACGACACCCGGTGGCAAGGCGCTCAAATTCTACTCGAGCGTGCGTTGCGACATCCGCCGCATCGGTGCCATCAAGACGAGCGATGGCACCGTTACCGGCAACCGCACCAGGATCAAGGTCGTGAAGAACAAGGTGGCGGCCCCGTTCACTGAGGCGGAGTTCGACATCATGTACAACGAAGGCATCTCCAGCGCCGGTTCGCTGCTGGACCTCGCGATCGAGAAGAACATCCTCGAGAAGCGCGGCTCCTGGCTCAGCTACAAGGGCGCTCAGCTCGCCCAGGGCCGCGATGCAGCCAAGGAGGTGCTCAAGAGCGACGCCACCCTCGCCGCAGAGATCGAGGAGGCCGTGAAGGCGGCTCTCGACGCCGATAAGAAATAGATCCCCTGGCGAACGGTAAATCGCAGCGGATCTTCATATCCCATGGAGATCCGCAGGGAAGCTGTGACATGACTTGGGCTAAGGCCCATCGGCATTGAACTGAATCGCATGCGGGGACAGGGCAGGAAAGGTCGCGCCAAACCATCCACCGGTTTCGAAGAGGCTCCCTGTAAAGGTGCCGGTGACGGAGCCACTGATGAGTGAAATGGTGAAGCCGGCCACAAACGTGCCCTGATACCCATTCTGTGCCCTATAGGTATGCTGTCCTTTGGTGAGACTCGCGATGAGTCGAAGGAACTGCCGCAGATTGGGAGGCTGCATCGATTTTTTCGATTTCAGACGAAAAAAACTGACAGCTTCGGCAGACATGTTCGGTATCCTTCCGGGAATGGCTGTGTTCTTGCGCGTGTTCGGAATGTTGTTGCTGGCGACGGCGGCAACAGCCTATTCGGACGACCGCTACGATCAGCTGCGGCAGCAGGCGGCGGATTATTATTCGGAGCAGGCCTACGAGCAGGCATGGAAGGCTTGGGATGCAGCCTCCCGCCAGGATGTGCCGTCCGAGGATCGTCGCACACTGGCCTTCTATCTGGCGGATTCGCTTTGGAGATCGCATCCCGACGCGGCACATGTGGCCGAGGCCCGACAGCAGCTCCAGAATATCGCGGGGACGGGGGCGATCGGAGACTCCCTGGCCGCCGAGGCCAGCGAATCGCTTGGAGATTCCTGGCTCGCGCTCGACGACAACTGGAATCGTGCATGGTCGGAGTATCGTCGGGCTCTCCAATTCTGGAAACCGTCGACAAATTCCGACCCGGGACGTACGCGCTATCTGGGCATTGTCTGGAAGGCGACGAGGCCGCCGGGTGAATACCAGCGGGGCGAACGCGTGCCCCTGGACGTACTCGAGAGTGCTTTCCGCATTGCGCATACGAACGAGGAGCTTGCCCGTGCCCATTTTTTTCTGGGCTGCTGGTATGCCGAGACGCCCGACTCACTGTCGCTCCAGCGGGCGGGAGCGGAATTTCGGGCGGCGGTCGATGCGGGACACGATACCGCCGTGTACGAGGCGGCGCTGTATCGCCTCGCGCAGTGGAACCTCGTAGCCGGCGAATCCTATTGGGGACTGGATGGCGGACTCACGGCTGGGCCGAATTACACCCGCGCACTCGAGTTATTCCAGCGATTCGTGGCTGAGTTTCCAAATAGCGCGTTCGCCGACGGGGCTCGGAAGAAAATCGTCGATCTCACGCAGCCGGTCCTCGAGATGCAGATACCGCATCAATTCCTCCCCGGTAGCAGCCCCCGCCTGCATCTGCATTGGCGCAATGTGGGAGCTGTCGAGCTGGCGTTGCGGAGGGTCGATCTTGGCCGCGACTTCCGACCGAATGCGCAAATCGATCCATATCACTGGGTGGATGCGATCCGCGCGCCAGTCGGTCCGGCACTGCACCAATGGAAGGAAGTGGATGCGGCGGCCCCAGCTCATGCCCCGGTGGATAGGGATGTGATCATGGATCCCGTCGATCAGCCCGGAACCTATCTCGTGGAGGCAAAGGCGGGGGGAATCGCGGTGCGCGAGCTGCTGGTGGTGACGACAGCGGCAGCAGCATTCCGCGCATGGGGCAATGATGCGGTCGGCTTTTTCTGCGACGCGCAGAGTGGTCTGGCGATCGCCCAGACATCCGCGACCGTCTGGCAGGCGATTCGCAATGGCTCGCAGTGGACCTGGCGAGCGGCGAGCGGAGTGTCCGGCTCGGACGGACTCGTTCGCATTGCATTCCCGAATGCGACCGCATGGACCGGGGGCGATCAATTGCTCTTCGGATGGGCCGGTAACCAACCGGTCGTGGCAAATGCGACCGTGCCCGGCGAAAGCAGCCAACGTGTATGGCGCATTGGAATCTTCCCCGATCGGGCGATCTGTCGGCCGGGGGATACCGTGCATTGGATGATGCTGGGCAGGCAGGTGGACGGCGGCAAATCCATCACGCCAGTGGACGCCGCACTGGACTTCACGATCCATGATCCGAATGGCAGGAGTGTTGGCAAGGGGACCGCTACGCTGGGAGAATTCGGCAGCTCGGTCGGATCGTTCACTCCGGGAGTGGATTCCGTCGAAGGCGAATATTCCATTGCGGTCGCTCAGCAGGGTGAGAGCATCGGCGGTGCGGCAATGTTCTGTATCGCGGCGGGTAAGAGCGCTGCCGCGGCCCCGGATTCCAGTTCCGGATCGACGGCATCAAAACTGAATGGCAGGCAGGGAACCATCGCGAGCCTGTCATCTGCGATGCAGCTCGTGCCATCGGGTGAGGCGGTTTCGCTGGTCGTGAAGACGCGCGACGGTAGAGGGCTGCCTATGGCGGCATCGGGCACGATCACAATCTCGCGCCTGCAATGGACCGAGACGTGGGTCGACTCCGAGGGCAGGCAAGTGGCGGCGCGTCCATCCGGGCGATTGCACCAGCGGTCTTCTCCGACCAAGGGGCAAGAGGCATGGCGCCTCCTCAAGCAGCGATATGTCCCAGACATTATCGCAGAGGACAAAATGGCTACAGGCCCCGATGGCATCGCGAATTACAGATTCCGCCCAGGGGAAGCGGGACTTTATCGCGTGGAGTGGGCCGATGCGGGAGGTGCGGTGTCCGCATCCACGGATATCTGGGCTGCGCCGCGCTCGGGCGGAGGGGTTGCGGGACATTCGGACGGTATCTCAATTATTGCGAACCTGCATTCCGTTCCGAGGGACGGGAAGGTCCCGGTCCTGATCGTGACGAACGGCCCGAACCGTGACGTGCTCCTCCTGGTTCATGCAGGGACGAAGCTTTTCCAAGCCAGTGTGGTTCATTTTGATGGAACTGCCCGACTCGTGAATCTCGACACATCGGACTGGGGGACGGACGTCTGGCTGACAGTCTGCATGATCAATGGCTACGAGTGCTTTTCCGATCTCGCCGAACTCGAGGTCACAGGAGCTGCGAATGGGCTGCATCTCAAGGCGACGGCAGAAATGCGGCAGGATCAGAATGGCGGTATCCGCATCGCTGCCGCGGGGACAGGCGGGAATCCCATCCGGGCGGAAATCGCCCTCGGTATTTCAAATGGAGATGGTGCGCAGGGAGCGGATCCAGGAGACTTGGAAAATTTCTTTCTTTGTGCGCAGCCCCCCAAGATAGGGCGGATTACGAGTTCACTATCCGAGAGGCCATTTCTGGGTCATGCGGATGGAGTGTCTTCTGGAGGTGTGGTAGCGCCCGGCTTGCACCGGACCTTCAATCGGGGGACTGCTGGCGGCTATACGGCCCCAGCCATTCGGACCCTCGCTGCAGGAATGGCCGCGAGCCCCGTGATTTCAGCCCCAGAGGTGCCGGGTAGCA
>Ga0068856_100000465_pt1 | contig 44705 bp, 40 predicted proteins | sample KBSCornC62_FD_66595 | JGI IMG/M metagenome (GOLD analysis project Ga0068856, IMG submission 66595) | Corn rhizosphere microbial communities from Kellogg Biological Station, Michigan, USA - KBS Corn C6-2 | ecosystem: Host-associated > Plants > Roots > Rhizosphere > Soil ...
CCAGTGTCCACAGCGGGGCGCCCTGCTCGTGCCGCCCCAGCGCGAGATAGAGCGCCGCCAGCAATGCCCAGCGCCAGCCGAGCAGGCGCCCGGCCAGCAGCGCGACCAGGGCCAGCACGAACAGGTCGAGCAGGCTCCAGCGCGCCACCCAGGTATCGGGCGCGCGATCCGCTCCCGGCGCCGCGACGAGACGATAGCCGTACGGCAGATGCAAGGTGGCGTCGATGCCTTCCAGCGGCAGCTGCCAGCCGGAGCTGGGGATCGCGCCGCCATGGGCGGGCAGGCGCAGGCCTGCCGCGAGGTCGAGATCGCGCGTGCGCAGTTCGACGCCGCCACGGCCATCCAGGCTCTTGCTGACCAACAGCGGCTGGCCATCCTGGCTGGCGCGCTGCAGCTGCCACGGCGCGGTCACGTCCAGCCGTTGATGGTGGCGCAGTTCGCCGGTGAGATGGTCGGCCGCGCGCAAACCGCGGCCGCCGAAATCCAGCCACAGTTCGCGCTGCAGATGCGGCTGGTCGCCCTTGCCGCCTTCGTCGCCGCGGCTGCCTGCGGCAACCGTGAGGCCGCTGCCGTCGTCCAGCGCGAACGCCGGCTGGTCGCTCCAGTCGTCCGGTACGCCGGCCTGCGCCGCATCGACCGCCCGGCCTTCGGCACGGCTGGTGCGGAACGTCGGGTCGTCCGCATAAGTCCAGATCTCCTGCCGCGGCCAGGGCGCCGACGCCGGTTTCAGTGCAATTTTTTCCAGCGGAGCGGTGGCGCGCGCGGCGAGCGTCAGCGTCCACTGCCCCGGCCGCAGTTGCACGCGCAGCCGGCCGTCGCTTTCCAGCCGCGCCGGCAAGTCGCCGGACAGGGCGGTGGCGACGAAGCCCGCGGGCAGCATCGGGCCGAGCAATTGCTCGCGTACGCTGCCGGCCACGTCGAGTTGCAGCCGCGTCTGCAGCGTGGCCGGCAGGCCGTCGTCGAGCCGGCGGTAGACGCGCAGCGACAAGGCATCGGCGGCGCGCTGCGCGGCGGCGGCTTCGCCCAGGGTGAGCTCGCCGCCGTTGCGCTCGATGTGCGTCACCGCCGCGCCGTCCACGCTGAGTGCGACGAGGCCGATTGTCGCGGGCACGCGCAGGCGCGCCGGCCGCGCCGTCCACGGCAGCGTGCCGCGCAGCCGGTAATCGCCGGGCTGCAGCCACAGCATCGGCTGGCCGTCGTGTTGCAGCACCACGGCAGGCTGGTTGTTCGCGGTCACCGCCTGCGGCCAGGCGCGCGCGTCGCCGGGCAGCGCCACCCAGCTCGGCGCGTCCACGTGCACGTCCAGGTCGAAGCGCCCATCGTCCTTGCCGGCATCGAGGCTGAGCCGGCCGGGCCAGGCGCACTGATAACTGCCCGCGTCCGGCGACTGGTTGGCGAGGAACGGGCAGGCATGCTGCGGCACGTCGTGCAGCACCCAGCCCCGCCAGTCGCGCAGCGGTGGCGGCACGTCTTGCGCCGGCAGCGGCGCGGCCAGCAGCAGGCACAGGCCCAGCAGTCCGATCAGTCGAGCAAGCATGCGCATCTCCCTGGTGACTTGCGTCCGGCTGGGCGCAAGTAGAACACGGCGCTTGCGTCGTCCGGAATCAGTCCGACACCGCTAAGGATGCCCTGATCTATTCCGCGTACCCGTCACCGCACCGTATGCGCGCAGCGGTTCGTCGCAGCGGCGACGGCAGACTGGCCGTCTGTCTAGACGCTGGGGCGGAGCGCTGCGCGCATACAGTGCGGCCCCAACGTATTGAATCAAATGATGGGGTGACGTCCAGAAGACCCGCAGGCTGCGCCGCGTGGTTTGAACAGACGGCCAGTCTGCCCTGCGCCACGCAACACACCCTGCGAGCCTTCTGGACGTCATGCCGGGTGCGGGGAATAGATCAGAGCATCCCTAGCACGCACTCGTCGGCGCCGAAGCTGCGGCAGCAGACCGGGAAGACCGACAGGTTGCGCCGCGCCAGGGCCGGGCCGAGCAGGCCTTCGAGGAAGCCGCCATAGAAGCCGCAGCCGGAACGGCCGTCTCCGGCGCACAACGCGCTGTGCCGGATATGCAGCCGGCCATCCTGCAGTTCCACCTCGGCGAAGGCGTGCAGCGCCGGCACGGCGAGGGCGGAAAGCGCAGCGTCGAGCGCGAGGCCGGTGTCCAGCGAATATTCGCGCGCGAACAGCCACGCGCCCACCCGTTGCCCGGCCAGCTGCAGCGTGGCGGCACGCGCCCCCGGCTGCACGCCACGATCCAAAGCCTGCAGGCGCGGCAGGATGCGCGGGTATTCCTGCTCCAGCGCTGCCAGCGCCTGCTCGACCGCCGCCTCGTCGGCCGCAAGCTCCGGCAGCTCCACGTAGGGCTCGGGCGCCGGCTCGGTCGGTACTGGCAGCGGCGCGGGACGGCGGATCACCAGTTCCTCGAATCTTTCCGTTTCCGGTGCGGGCTGCGGAACCGCCGCGATGGCGACTTCGGCCTCTGCACTCGCGGCCGGCGCGGGCGCGGCATCCTGCTCCGGAACGGGTGCCGGCTCGGGCGGCGGCACGTAGCCGCTGGTGACCTTGCTGGTGGCGGCGAAATGCGCACGCGCTCCGCCCTCGACGGCAGGTGCCAGTTCGAAGCTGATCAGCCGGTCGCAGCCTTCCAGCGCTTGGCGCAACGCGCGCTTTTTGAACCACGAGCCGCGCACCACCATGCTCAGCAGCGTGCCATGGTGGTCCTGTGCCAGGCGCTGCCGCAGCAGGGTGAAACCGTTCGCGGCGGCCAGGCGGCCGACCTCGATGAGCAAGCCCTCGCGCTGCAGCGCGAGCGCCTGGATTTCCAGCTCGATCATCCGTCCCCCTGTAGACGATATCGACGCGTTGAATGGTCGAACCATGCTACGACAATGGCCGCGGCAATGGCTTGCGCGGCATCGCCCTGGATTGCCGCAGGAGCGCCGCCTGTGCGCGATGCTTTTGCTCCGATCAGCGCCAGAGCCTTCGCGCGCAGGGTGTGCTCCTGCAACGGCGCCGCAAACGACAAGCCCCGCCGCAGCGGGGCTTGTCGCGCAACAGTCGCTGGCGATCAGCGCAGGATCGAAGCCGGATCCTGCTTGGCCTGCAGCGCCGCGCACAGCTCGATCGACTCGCTGGTCTGCGCCAGGCCGCGCGAGATGCCGGCGGCGTCGTTCATGCGCGGCTTGAAGAACGCCTGCAGCCGCTGCGCCTCGGCGGTGGAGCAGCCGCCGCCCGCGGCCAGCATCGGCAGGTAGCCGCCGGCGAAGCTGCCGGTGCGCTTGAGGATCTGCGGATAGTGGCCGGTGAACCAGGTCCACATCGCGTCGCGCTGGGCCTCGGTGTCGCGACCCGAGCGCAGCAGCGAAGCCATCTCGCCCACCTTGACCGGCTTGCTGATCGCGAAGTCGCGCACCTGCCCGGCGAGCGCGGGATCCTCGACGCTGGCGAGGCCACCGAGGATGCCGTTGCGCAACGCGGGATCGCTGGTCTGCGGCAGTTCGGCGACCAGCGCATCGACCGCGCTCTTGCCTTGCGTCTGCACCGCCATGCCCAGCGCGTCGCCAAGCAGGTCGGGGTTCGCGGCGGCGAGGTCCAGGCGGCCGTCGGCCTTCTTCTTCAGCGCCGCCTCGCCCTGCTGGAGCAGGGCCGCACGCACCGTGGGCAGCTTGTAGTCGAAGGCCAACGCGGCGGCGAGCGTGCTGCGCAGGAGCGAATCGTCCTCCGACTCGCCCGGCTTGCGCTGGTAGCCCAGCGCTTCGAGCTTCGGCAGGTAGGCGGCCTTCACCCAGTCCGCGACGCGGGCGCGCTGGGCGTCGGTCTTCGCCACGTGGTGGTAGATCCAGCTCACGCGCCCCAGCGGGGCGGTGAACACCTGGCTCGTCTTCGACTGGGTGAGCGGTTTCAGCGCGGCGAGCACCTGGCCGGCATCGAGATCGCCATGCTGGAAGCTGGCGCCGATCGCGTCGGCATAGGCAAGCTGCTCGGCGTCGCTGAGCTTGGCGACCTCCTTCACCAGCGCATCCAGCTCGCTCTTGTCGAGGCTGAAGCGGTAGTAGCCGGCGGCGTTCGCGTTCGGCATCACCCAGGTCGGGTTGCTGGCGCCGGCAAGCACCATCGAGCCGGTCGCCTTGTCCAGCATGTCGCAGGCGACCTTGCTGGACGGCGCCCCATCCTTGCCGTTGGCGGCAGTGCCGTAGCGCACGCACACCGGCACACCCCAGATGCGCGAGGCATCGCCATGGCTGCCCAGCGGCAGGTAGCGATCCTGCTTCAGCTGCAGCACGGTCTGGCCGTTCCTGTGCTCCAGCTTCGTCTGCACGTAGGGCACGCCGGACTGGTCGAGGAAGCTCTTGAACGCGTGCTTGAACGCGTCGCCCTTGCCCGCCGCGGTGGCGATCGCATTGACCAGGTCGTCCGCGGTGGCGTTGCCGAACTTGTGCGCCTGGATGTAGGCGCGCATGCCCTTCTGGAACGTCTTGTCGCCCACGTAGTTCTCGAACATGCCGATGACGGCGGCGCCCTTCTGGTAGGTGATGCCGTCGAACGCGGTCTCGATGTCGCCGTTGCCGGTGATCGGCTGGCGGATCTTGCGCGCGCTGACCAGGCTGTCGTTGCCCATCGCGCCCTGCGCGCCGCGCACGCGGTCGAGGTCGGCGCGGTATTCGGGGTGCACTTCCTCGGTGACTTTCTGCTGCATCCAGGTGGCGAAGGCTTCGTTGAGCCAGATGTCGTTCCACCACGCCAGCGTCACGGTGTCGCCGGTCCACTGGTGGGCAAGCTCGTGCGCGGTGACGTTGAACGAGCCGCGCACGTTGCGCGCCGGCGAATCCTTGTCGAGCAGCAGCAGCCAGTCCCGGAACGTGACCAGGCCCGCGTTCTCCATCGCGCCGGCGGAGAAGTCCGGCGCCGCGAGCACGTCCAGCTTGTCCCACGGATAGCCGAAGCCGTAGTAGTTCTCCAGCGCGTGGATGATGCTCGGCGTCTCCGAGATCACGTGGCTCATGCGGTGCGCCTCGCCCGCGGCAGCGATGCCGCGCAACGGCAGCGGCTTGCTGCGGTAGGCGTCGGGCGAGATTTCCGCGGTCGGGGTGATGTCCCACGGACCGACGCCGAAGGCCACCAGGTAGGTGGGCAACGGCAGGGTCTGCGCGAAGGTCACCGTCTTCCAGCCTTGGCCGGCGGGCTTCTCGCTCACCTGCTGCGTGTTCGCCACCGCCACGTCCTTCTCGGGCAGCGTGATGGAGATGTCGAACGGCGTCTTGAAGCCGGGTTCGTCGAAGCTCGGGAAGGCGAAGCGCGCGCTGATCGGCTCCATCTGCGTCATCGCGTAGGGCTGGCCCTTGGCGGTGACCTTGTACAGGCCCTGCAGCTGCGCGTTGAGCGGCGCGGTGTACTCGAACTTCAGCGTGATCTCGCCGGCCGGCAGCGTGCTGCCGAAATCCACCCGCACCACGCCCGCCTTCGGATCGGCTTCCACGTACTTCGCGTCATGCGTCTTGCCCGCGGCGTCGGTCACCGTCACCTTCGACACCTTCAGTTCCGCGCCATCCAGCCACACGTGGTCCGAAGCCTTCGCCAGCTTCACCTTGATCGTGGTGGTGCCGGAGAAATCGGTTTGCGCCGGATCCACCTTGAACGCGATCTGGTAGGACTGCGGCACCGCCCAGCCCGGCAGGCGGCCCGTGGGTGCCTGGTCGGCGCCGGCGGCGAGCGCCAGGCCGCAGCTGGTGGCCAGCGCGGTGAACAGGAGAGGACGGACAAGACGACGCATGAGGGGTTCCCCGGGTATGTACAGGAACCTGTCACGCTAGGCGGCACATGACTTTCCACACAGTGCCATAAGGCATGTCGACGCCGGCGAAGCGCGCCGCTTGCGTCAAGCGGCTCAATCACTACTATGGGCTTTCATAGCCCACGTCTATGATGAGGCTCGTCATGAACCTGCGCGACCTGCACTACCTGGTGGCCCTCGCCGAACAGCGCCATTTCGGCCGCGCGGCGGAGGCCTGCTTCGTCAGCCAGCCCACCCTGTCCACCCAGATCAAGAAGCTGGAGGAGGAACTGGGCGTGGCGCTGGTGGAGCGCACGCCGCGCAAGGTGCTGCTCACCGACGTGGGTCGCGAGATCGTGGCGCGCGCCCGCGACGTGCTGAACGAGGTGGAGCAGATCAAGGGCATCGCGCGGCGCACGCTGGATCCCGAATCCGGCACGGTGCGGCTGGGCATCTTCCCCACGCTGGGCCCCTACCTGCTGCCGCACGTGGTGCCCTCCGTGCGCGAACGCTTCCCGAGGCTGGAGCTGCTGCTGGTGGAGGAGAAGACCGAGGAAGTGCTGCGCCGCCTGCGCGAAGGCCGGCTCGACGCCGGCATCCTCGCCCTGCCGGTCCACGACGACAGCCTGCACGCGGAGTTCCTGTTCGAGGAACCGTTCCTGCTCGCGGTGCCGCAATCGCATCCGCTGGCACGGCGACCGTCGCTGAAGCTGGCCGACCTCGGCGACCAGAGCCTGCTGCTGCTGGAGGACGGCCACTGCCTGCGCGACCAGGCGCTGGAGGTGTGCCACCTCGCCGGCGCGGGCGAGAAGACCGGCTTCCGCGCCACCAGCCTGGAAACGCTGCGCCAGATGGTGGCCGCCGACGTTGGCATCACCCTGCTGCCCACGCTGGCGGTGAAGCCGCCGGTGGCGCAGGCGCCGAACGTGCAGCTGGTCGAATTCCGCGGCAACCACCCGCCGAGCCGGCGCATCGCGATGCTGTGGCGCAAGAGCTCGGCGATGGGCGGCTTCCTCAAGCAGCTCGCCGGCGTGTTCCGGGAACTGCCGGAGGGCCTGCTCGACCCGCACGGCGCAGTCGTGCCCCCCGTCGCCGCGAACGCACGCGTGAAGCCGCGTCACGATAGCCGGCAACGATCGTCCTGATAAGTACAATCAATTTCAATGAAGCCCGCCGCGGCGCTAGGCTCGGAGTGTCGCGACCGCTGGAGTGCGGGCGGTAGAAACCAAGCGAGCGAGGCACCGTCGTTTTGAGGCAGGTTTCGCGACGGCTTGCAGACCCATGCGGTTCCATGGGTCAAGAGCCGGCGCGAAAGATGCCCAAGACGGCGCAGCCACAGCCGCTTGCGTTTCTGCCGCCCACGCCCCCAAGCCGCTCCGCATTGCCCTCCCAGCCCAACGCCACGAGGTGATGTCATGAGCAAGCTGAAAGGCTCGAAGACCGAGCAGAGTCTGAAAGATGCGTTTGCCGGCGAATCCATGGCCAACCGCCGTTACCTCTACTTCGCCGGCAAGGCGGACGTGGAGGGCTACAACGACGTTTCCGCCGTGTTCCGCTCCACCGCCGAAGGCGAGACCGGCCATGCCCACGGCCATCTCGAATACCTCGAACAATGCGGCGACCCGGCCACCGGCCTGCCGTTCGGCGAGACCCACGCCAACCTGAAGAGCGCGATCGCCGGCGAGACCCACGAGTACACCGACATGTATCCGGGCATGGCCAAGACCGCACGCGAGGAAGGCTTCGAGGAAGTCGCCGACTGGTTCGAGACGCTGGCCAAGGCCGAACGCTCGCATGCGAACCGCTTCACCAAGGCACTGGGCGAACTGGGCTGAGGTGGATGCTTGAGTTCGTCATTCCCGCGCAAGCGGGAATCCAGTGACTTCAAGAGAACAGACGGCGTGAAAGACACTGGATCCCCGCTTGCGCGGGGATGACGCTGTTTGAGTCACTCTATCCGGGTCAGGGAAACGACGATGGCCGATCCCATCCACGGCAACCGCGAAGGCAACCTCGAAGCGCCCACCCGCCACCCGCTGGGCCAGGACGATCCGGCGTTCTGGGACCGGGCTGCGCTCGACGCGGAACTGGAGCGCGTGTTCAACATCTGCCACGGCTGCCGCCGCTGCGTGAGCCTGTGCCACGCCTTCCCCACCCTGTTCGACCTGATCGACGAGTCGAAGACGATGGAGATCGACGGCGTGGCCCAGGCCGACTATCCGAAGGTGGTCGAGCAGTGCTACCTGTGCGACCTCTGCTACCAGACCAAATGCCCGTACACGCCGCCGCATCCGTGGAACGTGGATTTCCCGCACCTGATGCTGCGCGCCAAGGCAGTCGAGTTCCGCGAGCACGGTGCGCCGCTGTCGGCGAGGATCCTGTCCAACACCCGCGCCGTGGGCAAGCTGGCCTCGATTCCGGTGGTGGTGCAGACCATCAATGCCGCCAACCGCAACAAGGGCGCGCGCAAGCTGCTCGAGAAGACCATGGGTGTGGATGCGCAAGCGCGCGTGCCCGAGTACCACGCGCCCACCGCGCGCAGGCGGCTGAAGAAGCTCGACGGCGCGGGCGAGGCGCAGCCGGCTGGCCGCACTCGCGGCAAGCTGGCGATCTTCGCCACCTGCTACTGCGACCATTCCGAGCCGGGCGTGGTGGAAGATCTCGCCGCGGTGCTGGCGCACAACGCGATCCCGAACCGCCTGGTCGAACAGGAAAGCTGCTGCGGCATGCCCAAGCTGGAGCTGGGCGACCTCGACACGGTGCGCAAGTACAAGGAGCGCAACATCCCGGTGCTGGCGAAGATGGCGCGCGAAGGCTGGGACTTCACCGCGGCGATCCCCTCCTGCGTGCTGATGTTCAAGCAGGAGCTGCCGCTGATGTTCCCCGACGACGCCGACGTGGCGCTGGTGCGCGAACGTTTCTTCGACCCGTTCGAATACCTCGCCGAGCGCCACCGCGCAGGCCTGCTGCAAACCGACTTCAAGATCTCGCTCGGAAAAGTCGCCTGGCAGGTGCCCTGCCACCAGCGCGTGCAAAAGATCGGCCCGAAGACCCGCGAGATCCTGCAACTGGTGCCCGACACCGAGATCGTCACCATCGAGCGCTGTTCCGGCCACGACGGCACCTACGGCGTGAAGCACAAGACCTACGCGCTGTCGCGCAAGCTGGCCAAACCGGTGGAGAATCGCGTGGCGCAGGCCGAGCCCGCGCACTTCACCAGCGACTGCCCGATGGCCGGCGGCCATATCGCGCATGGGCTGGGCGACCAGCCGCAAGCCGAGCACCCGCTCAGCCTGTTGCGCAAGGCCTATGGCATTTAGAGGAGTGAGCGGAGAGGAGTGAGCAGCGAGAGGAGGCCTCGCAACCTGCCGCGCCGCTCCTGTCTTTGTCCTCTCTCGCTGCTCACTTCTCTTCCCTCACTTCTGATCAAAGACCATGGACCAGCTCGAACGCGACGACCTGCTCAGCCTGGAGAACTACGCGCTGGAACGCACGGAGTTCCGCGCCCGCGTGATGACGCACAAGAAGCAGCGCACCGTGCACCTGGGCGGACACCTCACGCTGATCTTCGAGGATCGCCTGAGCATCCAGTACCAGGTACAGGAGATGCTGCGCATCGAGCGCATCTTCGAGCCCGCCGGCATCCAGGACGAACTGGACGCCTACAACCCGCTGATCCCCGACGGCGACAATCTCAAGGCCACCTTGCTGATCGAGTACGACGACGTGGAGCAGCGCAAGCACGAGCTGGTGCGTCTGCGTGGCATCGAGCACGCGCTCGCGCTGACCGTACATGGCCACGCCCCGTGCGTCGCGGTGGCCGACGAGGACATGGAGCGCAGCAACGAGGAGAAGACCGCCGCGGTGCACTTCCTGCGCTTCCCGCTGGCCGCAGCGCGCGTCGCCGCGTGGAAGGCAGGCGTGCCGGTGACGCTGGCCTGCACGCTGCCGGCGATGCCGGTCGAGGCGGTGCTGACGCCCGAGCAGCGCGACACGCTGGCTGCGGACTTCGACTGAATGCGTCGCTCCTGGCTGGCTGCGGCCGCCCTGCTGGCGCTGTGGGGCGGCTGGTCGTGGTGGCAGGCGCGGCCACTGCATCCGCCGCCGGGCGTGCTGGCGCCGACCGACCCCGTGCAGACGCCGCTGGACACGCCGATGGCAACGATCCGCATGGGCGACTTCGCGCTCACCCCGCGCGCGCAGTTCGACCTCACCGCGCGCGTGCTGTCCACCGAGCGCTACCGTTTCGACGCCGGTGCCGCGCTGGTGCCTGAGAGCCTGTTCACTATCTCCACGTGGCCCGCGCCGGCGGCTGGAGCTGGCGCACCTCGCTGAGCCGCGACGACACCGGTGACGGCGCCTGCGAACTGTTCTACGTGACGTCGGTCGATGTATCCGCTGGGCAGGTGCCGTCCGGGCCCCAATAGCCGTCCGGATGCCGGGATGATCCGCCGGCGGCATGGCGATCAGTAGCGCAACAACGCGTGCAGCGGCTGACCACCGCTCCAGCGTCCACGTCCGCGCAGCGCCTCCAGCTCGATGACCACCGCCGCGCCGGCGAGTTCGGCGCCAAAGCGCCCGATCAGCGCCTGCGCGGCGGCCAGGGTGCCGCCGGTGGCCAGCACGTCGTCAACGATCAGCACGCGCTCACCGGGCTTCAGGGCGTCGCTGCACGCCTCCAGCCGATCGCTGCCGTATTCCAGCTGGTAGTCCACCGCCAGCACCGGCGGCGGCAGCTTGCCCGGCTTGCGCAACGGCACGAAACCCGCGCCCAGCACCTGCGCCAGCGCGGCGCCGAAGATGAAGCCGCGCGCCTCGATACCACACACCGCCTGCACGCCGGCCGCCTGCCACGGCGTGGCCAGCGCTGCGATGCAGTCGGCGAAACCGCGCGCATCGGCCAGCAGCGGGGTGACGTCGCGGAACAGCACGCCGGCCTTGGGGAAATCCGGCACGGCGCGAATCAGTCCGGCAAAAGCATGCATCGTGTTCTCCACGGTGGTCGGTCGCGGCACGGCGCCGAAGCGGGCACCGCGCGACTCAGCAGGGCACGGCCAGCGGATCGCCGGGATCGTCGCCCAGCTCGAGCATGGCCTCGCGCGCCTCGGCCAGCTGCGCCTCGACCTCGCGCACGATGCCCTCGGCGACGCCCAGGCTGGAATCGGGCACCATCACCGCGAGATAGTCCAGCGCCGGCAGCTGACCCACCCCGCCGGTGAGGTACTCGCCGGCGATGAAGGCGGGGATCTGCGCATGCTCCAGCGCATCCTTCACCAGGTGCGCATCGAACAGGTTTTCGGCGCGGTAGACGGTATGCATGGGTCGCACGCTAGCCCCGCCGCACGCCGACGGCAAGCCCCGCCGGGCTTCGCCTGCCGCCAGTAGCGGCACGGCGGGGATCTGCTCTATCGTCGCGCCAGCGGCGCCGGTAGCGCCGCGCGGCAACGCGGGGGCGGCCAAGCCATGGGGAAGCGCGACGAAGGCTTGAGGTTCGTGAGCCTGGCCCATCGTCTGCGCACGCTGGGGCTGGGGCTGGGCATGCTGCCGGTGGCGGCCGTGCTGTACCAGCAGCAGGCGCCGGCCTGGCTGTGGTCGCTGCTGCTGGTCAACGGCCTGCTGTGGCCGCATCTGGCCTGGCTGCATGCCATGCGCTCCACCCGGCCCGTGCAGCGGGAGCAGTTCAACCTGATGGCCGACTCGGTCATGCTGGGGGCGTGGATCGCGGCGATGCGGTTCAACCTGCTGCCCAGCGTGATGCTGGCCTCGATGATGGCGATGGACCGCATCAGCGCCGGCGGCTGGCGGGTGCTGCTGCGTGCACTGCTGCTGCAGGTCGCGACCTGCGTGCTGACCGCGTGGCTGACCGATTTCGCCTGGCAGCCGACCAGCGACATGTTCGACATCGCCGCCTGCATCCCGATGATGGCGATCTATCCGGTCTGGCTGAGCACGGTGAACTTCAGGTTCGGCCGCCGCATCCGCCAGCAGAATCGCCTGCTGGAACAGCTCAACCGCACCGACACCCTCACCGGCCTCGCCAACCGCGCGCACTGGCTGGAAACGGCCGCGCGCGAGATGCACCGCTACCTGCGCAACCAGCGGCCGGCCACCCTGATCCTGCTCGACATCGACGGCTTCAAGCAGGTCAACGATCGCCACGGCCACGCGGCCGGCGATGCCCTGCTGCAGGAGATCGCCGCGGTGCTGCGTGAGAGCCTGCGCAGCGTGGACACGCCCGGCCGCCTCGGCGGCGACGAATTCGGCGTGGTGCTGCCGGAAACCAGCCTCGAGCGCGCCCGCGAGGTGGCCGAGCGGATCCGCCAGCGGGTCGAGCGGATCGGCCGCGGCGACGGCTCGTCCGTGCAGCCGTGCACGCTGAGCCTCGGCGTGGCGGAAGTCGGGCCGCGGCACGCCAATGTGGAAGCCTGGATCAAGCAGGCCGACGTCGCGCTGTACCTGGCCAAGGCGCAGGGCCGCAACCAGGTCTGCGCGAACCCGGCGGAAGTCGTGGCGCACTGAGGCGCCTTCGGTCGCCGACGGGGACAAGGTAAACTTCGCGGATTCTTTCGCCAGTCCGCGAGTCGCTTCATGTCGAGCCCGTCCAGCCCCGCCGAGTCCGCCACCGCCGCCGCGCCGGCCGACGGCCCGCGCGACTTCATCCGCCAGATCGTCCGCGAGGACCTGGCCGCGGGCAGGCACGTGGCGATCCACACCCGCTTCCCGCCCGAGCCGAACGGTTATTTGCACATCGGCCACGCCAAGGCGATCTGCCTGAGCTTCGGCATCGCGCGCGAGTTCAACGGCTGGTGCAACCTGCGACTGGACGACACCAATCCCGGCAAGGAAGACCCCGAATTCGTCCAGGGCATCAAGGACGACGTGCGCTGGCTGGGCTACGACTGGCACAACCTGCGCCATGCCTCCGACTACTTCGACGTGTTCTACCGAGCCGCGCTGAAGCTGGTCGAAGACGGCCTCGCCTACGTGGACGACCTCAGCGCCGAGGAGATGCGCGCATACCGCGGCACGCTCACCGAACCCGGCCGCAATTCGCCGTACCGCGAGCGCAGCGCCGCGGAGAACCTCGACCTGTTCCGGCGCATGCGCGCCGGCGAGTTCGCCGACGGCGCGAAGACCTTGCGCGCGAAGATCGACATGGCCGCCGGCAACATCAACCTGCGCGATCCGGCGCTGTACCGCATCCGCAAGGTCGCCCACCAGAACACCGGCGACACGTGGCCGATCTACCCGATGTACGACTTCGCGCATGCGCTGTCGGACGCGATGGAGGGCATCACCCATTCGCTGTGCACGCTGGAGTTCGAGGACCACCGCCCGCTGTACGACTGGTGCGTGGACAAGGTCGACCTGCCGAACCACCCGGAGCTGTGGCAGTCGGTGGTCGCCGCCGGGCTGGAGGCGAAGCCGACCAAGCCGCGCCAGATCGAGTTCTCGCGCCTCAACCTCAGCTACTGCATCACCAGCAAGCGCAAGCTCGCGCAACTGGTGAACGAAGGCTTCGTCGACGGCTGGGACGATCCGCGCATGAACACGCTGCGCGGCCTGCGCCGGCGCGGCTTCACCGCCGCCGGCATCCGCCTGCTGATCGAACGCGTGGGCGTCTCCAAGCAGAACAGCGTGATCGACTACGCGATCTTCGAGAACTGCGTGCGCGAGGACCTCGACGCCGCCGCGCCGCGCCGCATGGCCGTGCTCGATCCGCTGAAACTGGTCATCACCAACCTGCCGGGAGGCCACGCGGAAACACTCGCTTTCGCGAACCACCCCAAGGACGAGAGCTTCGGCACGCGCGAGATCCCCTTCGCGCGCGAGCTGTGGATCGAGCGCGAAGACTTCGCGGAAGTGCCCCCCAAGGGCTGGAAGCGCCTGGTGCCCGGCGGCGAAGTGCGCCTGCGCGGCGTGGGCATCGTGAAGTGCGAGGAGGTGCTGAAGGACGGCGCCGGCAACATCACCGAGCTGCGCTGCACGCTCGACCCCGAATCGCGCGCCGGGCTGCCCGGCGCCGACCGCAAGGTGAAAGGCACCATCCACTGGGTCAGCGCGCCGCACGCGGTGGACGCCGAGGTGCGCGTCTACGACCGCCTGTTCAACGTGGCCGCGCCGGACGCCGAGGACGATGGCCGGCCATGGACCGCGCACATCAACCCCGAGGCCAAGCGCGTGGTACGCGGCTGGGTCGAGCCCGCCGCGGCGCAGGCCGTGCCGGAGCAGCACTATCAGTTCGAGCGACTCGGCTATTTCGTGGCCGACCGCGTCGACCATCGCGCCGAGGCGCCGGTGTTCAATCGCGTGGTGAGCCTGCGCGACACCTGGGCGAAGCAGGGCTGAGCATGTTCCTGCCGATGCAGATCCACCTCACCCTGCCGCCGTGGATAGCCGAGCTGGTCGACGACAGCCGCCGCTACGCCAGCGACGAGGAGCGCGTGGGCCTCGCCATCGCGCTGTCCCGCCGCAACATCGAGCACGGTCCGGGCGGTCCGTTCGGCGCCGCGGTGTTCAATGCCGAGGGTCGCGTGGTGTCGGTGGGCGTGAACCGCGTGGTGGCGCAGACCTGTTCGGTGGCGCACGCGGAGATGATGGCCTACATGAGCGCGCAGCAGCGCCTCGCCAGCTTCCGCCTCAACGCCGAGGGCGGCCGCTACACGCTGGCCACCAGCGCCCAGCCCTGCTGCCAGTGCTACGGCGCCACGGTGTGGGCCGGCGTCGACGAGCTGCTGATCGGCGCGCGCGCCGAGGATGTCGAGGAACTCACCGAGTTCGACGAGGGCCCGCTGCCCGCCGACTGGATCGGCGAACTCGCGCGCCGCGGCATCGCGGTGCGCCGCGACATCCTGCGCGACGAAGCGCGCAGTGTCCTTGCCAGCTACGGCGCCAGCGGCGCATCGTATTGAAACGCCTGCGCGCCGCCTTGCCGCTGGTCCTGCTGCTGCTCGCCGGGATCGTGCTGTACGCCTCGGGCACGCTGGACCGGCTGAGCCCGCAGCACCTGGTCGCCCATCAGCACGAGCTGCACGCGCACATCGCCGCACACCCCTGGCTGAGCCGGCTGGCCTATGTCGGCCTGCTCGCGCTGGCGATGTCCACCGGCATCCCCGGCACCATCGTGATCATCCTCGCCGGCGGCTTCGCGTTCGGCGTGGTGGATGGCACGCTGTGTTCCTCGGCCGGGCTGACCCTGGGGTCGCTGATCCTGTACCTCGCCAGCCGCTACGCCTTCGGCGCCGGCACACGGCCACCGCCGCCGTTCGCGGCCCGGCTGCACCACGGCTTCGAGCGTCACCCGGTGAGCTATACGTTGTTCCTGCGCTTCGTGCCGGTGATGCCGTTCGGCGCGGTCACCGTGGGGCTGGCCTGGCTGCGCTGCCCGCTGTGGCTGTTCCTGGGCGCGAGCTGGCTGGGCGGCACGGTGTCGCTGGTGTTCGAATGCTCAATCGGCGCGGGGCTGGGCACGGTACTGGATCACGACGGCACGCTCGACATCGGGCTGCTGCTGCACCCCGTGGTGCTGTTGCCGATGGGTGCACTGGCCCTGCTGGCGCTGCTGCCGCTGGCAGTCGAGCGCCTTACACGGCGCTGGCGGCAGGCCCAGCCGCCGGACCCGCGGGACTGAACGCCCACAGCGTTTGCTAATCATCCGGCGCGCATGCTTGGCGGAACTGTGTCGCCCATCCCGCCGGAGCCCGTCATGAAATCCATCGCCTCGCTGCTGTTCCTCGCCGCCGGCAGTGCCGCCGCCGCGTCGGCCTTCGCCGCCACGCCGGATTACGCGGTGCTGCAGCGCCATGCGCTGGGCGGCAGCGGCGGCTGGGACTACCTCACCATCGACGCGGCCGCGCACCACCTGCTGATCGCCCGCAACGACCGCGTGATGGTGGTGGACACCCAGGGCGGCAAGCTGGCCGGCGAGATCCCCGGCATGCAGCACATCCACGGCATCGCGCTGGTGCCGAAGCTGCGCCACGGCTACGTCAGCGACGGCGCCGCCAACAGCGTCCGCGTGATCGACCTGGATACGCTGAAAGACCTGCGCAACATCCCGATCGACGGCAAGGGTCCCGACGCCATAGTGTTCGATCCGGCCAGCGGCCACGTGCTGACCATGAACGGCCACAGCGGCGACGCCAGCGTGATCGACCCGGTCAGCGACAAGGCCATCGCCGAGATCGCCCTGCCCGGCCGCCCCGAGTTCGCGGTCAGTGACGGCCAGGGCCACGTGTTCGCGAACCTCGAGGACAAGAACGAGCTGGCGCGCATCGACACGAAGACGGACAAGGTCGACGCCGTGTGGAAGCTCGCGCCCTGCGACTCGCCCAGCGGGCTGGCGATCGACACGCAGTCGCGCCGCCTGTTCTCGGTCTGCGACAACCAGCTGATGGTGGTCACCGACGCCAATGACGGCCACCAGGTCGCCACCGTGGCGATCGGCAAGGGACCGGATGCCGCCCGCTTCGACCCTGCCACGAGGCTGGTCTACAGCTCCAACCACGACGGCACGCTGACCATCGTGCACGAGGACGACGCGGATCATTACCATGTGCTGGCGAACGTGCCCACCCAGGTCGGCGCGCGCACCATGGCGCTGGATCACGCTACCCACCGCATCTGGCTGGTCGCCGCCGCCCCGGCGCCGCGTGGCGCGCCGGTGAAGGATTTCACCGCGCTGGTGGTGGGTACGCGCTGAAGACGGCGCAAACAAAAGGAGCGCCCGATGGGCGCTCCGGATTGGTGGGTCGTCCGGGACTCGAACCCGGGACCAATGGATTAAAAGTCCAGTGCTCTACCAGCTGAGCTAACGACCCGTCATGCAAGTGGATTGGCGATTCTAGGGATTGCGCTGCAGGCGCACAAGCAACGGACGGCTCAGACGTAGCGCGTGGGATCGGGCAGGCCCGCCTCGCGGAAGCCCTGGGCACGCAGGCGGCAGGCGTCGCAGTGGCCGCAGGCGCGGCCTTCGGCATCGGCCTGGTAGCAGCTCACCGTGGCTGCGAAGTCCACGCCCAGCCGCGCGCCCTCGCGTGCGATGTCCGCCTTGCTCATACGCATCAGCGGCGCATGGATGCGGATGCCCGCGCCTTCCACGCCGGCCTTGGTGGCCACGTTGGCCAGCTGTTCGAAGGCTTCGATGAAGGCGGGACGACAATCCGGATAGCCCGAGTAGTCCACCGCGTTGACGCCGCACCAGATGTCGGCGGAACCCAGCACCTCGGCCCAGCCCAGCGCGATGGACAGCATGATGGTGTTGCGCGCCGGCACGTAGGTCACCGGGATATGACCGTCGCCGTCGTGCGCGTCGTCGTCCAGCGGCACGGCGATGTCGGCGGTGAGCGCCGAGCCGCCGATGCTGCGCAGGTCGACCTGCACGGTCTTGTGCTCGACCGCGCCGAGCATCTTCGACACCCGCCCGGAGGCTTCCAGCTCGGAGCCGTGGCGCTGGCCGTAGGCCACGCTGAGCGCGTGCACCTGATAGCCCTGCTCACGCGCGATGGCCACGGTGACGGCCGAGTCCATGCCGCCGGAGACGAGCACGACGGCCTTGCGTTGGGATGTTTCAGACATGGGGTTCATCCACTGGAGTGCGACCGGTCACCGGCCGGAAAGCGCGTGCGGCGACACAGGCCACGGCGCGTGAAACAGGAGTGCGTGGAGAGGGGTGAGAAGCGAGAGTTCGTACCGCACGCCTTCTCCAACTCCTTGCTCCTCTTGACTCTCTCTTCGCTCTATCTTCCCGGCGCGTCGTTCCATAGCAGCTTGTGCAGCTGCAGCTGGAACCGCACGGGCAACTTGTCGGCGATGATCCACTCGGCCAGCTCGCGCGGCGCGACCTTGCCCCAGACCGGCGAGAACAGCACCATGCAGCGCCGGTCGATCGCGTGCTCGGCCACCACGTTGCGCGCCCACTCGTAATCGGCGCGGCTGGCGATCACGACCTTCACCTGGTCGTGCGGCAACAGGTGGTCGAGGTTGGACCACAGGTTGCGCGCACTTTCCCCGGAGTCCGGCGCCTTCAGGTCCACCACCTTGCGCACGCGCGGATCGACCGCGGCCACGTCGAGCGCGCCGGAGGTTTCCAGCGAGACCTCGTGGCCGGCGTCGCACAGGCGCTGCAGCAGGGTCAGGCAACGCTTCTGCGCCAACGGTTCGCCACCGGTGACGCAGACATGCCGCGCGCCGTGTGATGCCACCTCCGCGAGAATGTCGTCGATGCTGCGCCACTCGCCGCCGTGGAACGAATACGTGGTGTCGCACCACACGCAGCGCAGCGGGCAGCCGGTGAGGCGTACGAACACGGTGGGCCAGCCGATCGCGTCGGCCTCGCCCTGGATCGAATGGAAGATCTCGGTGATGCGCAGCCGCTCGGCGGCGACCGCGGGCGCGGCAGTGGCCGCGCTGGTGCTGGCATCACTCACGGCCATGCCCTCAACCGGCCTGGATGCGGCGCAGCCGCTCCTTCGCGAGGCTGGCGGCCTTGGAGCTTGGGTATTTGCTGACCACGGACTCAAGCGTGGCCTTCGCGGCCGGCGCCTGCTTCAGTTCGAGCTGGCAGTAGCCGACCTTGAGCAGTGCGTCGGGCGCCTTCTCGCTCTGCGGGAACTGGCTCAGCAGGTGCTGGAACGCTTCCAGCGCCACCTTGTAGTTGGTGGTGACGTAGTACGACTCGCCCAGCCAGTAGAAGGCGTTCGGGGTGAGCGGATGATCCGGGTACTGCTCGATGAACTTGCGGAACTCGCGCGAGGCGCCCACATAGTCGCCGCCGCGCAGGGTCTTGAAGGCGGCGTCGTAAGCGGCCTGTGCCGCGGCGTTGTCTGCTGCCGAAAGCGGCTTCCCGCCCTTGGCAGGTGGTGCCTTGGTGGCCGGCGCCGTGCTCGCGGTGCCGGCAGCGGCGGGCGCGACCGTGGCGGCGGCAGCTGCCGCGGCAGGCGGAGCGCCGGGGGCGCTGCTGCCGGAAGCCGGCGCCGCACCCTTGTTTGCGGCCTCAAGACGTCCCAGTCGGGAGTCGAGGTCGATGTATTGGTCTTTGCTCTTGTCCTGAAGCTGCTGCAGCTGGTGCTGCAGTTCCTCGATCTGGCCCTGCATGTCACGCAGCTGCGACTGCACCTGCTGCAGCTGGTTGACCAGCGTGGCGCTGCTCTGGTCCTTGTTCTGCGCCCGCTGCTCCAGCAGGGAGACGCGGTCGGCAAGGCTCAGGCGCGAGTCCTGCGCGAATACCGGCAGCACGAAAAGCATGGCGGACGCCATTGCGCCCGCCATGCCGATCCTGGCTGCAAGTTTGCTGGCCAGAGGCTTCATCGCTTACTCGGCCGTGTAGACGATCTCGACGCGACGGTTCTTGCTCCAGCAATCCTCGTTGTGCTCGCGGCACACCGGCTTCTCCTTGCCGTAGCTGATCACGCTGATCTGGCTGGCGGAACCGCCGTTGGCCTGCAGCGCGCTGGACACGGCGTTCGCACGACGCTCGCCGAGGCCCAGGTTGTATTCCTTGGAACCGCGCTCGTCGGTGTTGCCTTCCAGGCGCATCTGGGCCATCGGGCGGTCCTGCAGGTACTTGGCGTGGCAAGCCATGATCTGCTGGAATTCCGGCTTGATCTCGGACTTGTCGAAGTCGAAGTACACGACGCGCTGGCGCAGGCAGGCATCGGTGTTGAGATCGGCCGGCGTGTACTTGCCGCTGGTCTCGGCCGGCTGGGTCTGGGCGACGGGCTCGCTGGCCGGGGCCTGCGGCTTGGTTTCCTGCTTCTTGGAACAGGCGGCCGCGCCAACGCAAAGCAGGGCGACCAGGGCGACGCGAACGGTCTTATTCATGGTGACGTTCCTTCAAACGTGTTGAGTTCCGGCATACAGTGACGGACTGGTTACGGGACGAAATCGCCGGTGGACCGGCTGTTGTTAATTCTGGTCTTGCAAGATCAACGGCGTGTGATGCGCGCCCTCAATGGCTGACCCTGGCGCGCGAAGGCGTTGCGGCCGGCAAAACACGCCGGGAGCGACCCTCGCGGACCGTCCCCGGCATCGACCTCCGCACGCGAATGCGGCGGCCGAGAAATTCATTGCTGTCGATACGGACCCCATGCTGGATCGCTCACGCTGCCATTGGCGAGCGCGAGACGCTGACGCACCATGCCATCAGCCGAAGTGGCATACAGCACGCCGCGCGGACCTTCGGTGGCGCCATACAACAGCATGCTGGCGTTCGGCGCCCAACTGGGACCGAAATCCAGCGGTCCCGGCGAGAGGAAATGCACCTGACCACCCAAGCCGAGATCCATCACTGCAATACGATACACGTTCCCGTTGCCCTGCACCATGGCAAGTTCCTTGCCGTCGTAGCTGATGCTGCAGTTGGAGTTGTAGGTGCCCTGGAAGCTGACCCGCTGGGCGGTGCCCCCGCTGGCCGGGATCTGGTAGATCTGCGGCCGGCCGGAGCGGTCGGAGGTGAAGTAGATGGACTGGCCGTCCGGCGCCCACACCGGCTCGGTGTCGATCGCGAGGTTGTGGGTCAGCCGGGTCTCCTGGCGGGAAGCCACGTCGAGCACGAACAGTTCGAGGTTGCCCACGTAGGACAGCGCCACCGCCAGCTTGCGGCCGTCCGGCGACCAGGCCGGCGCGCCGTTGATGCCCTTGGCATGCGACTCCACCAGCTGGCGGGCGCCGGTGGTGAGATCCTGCACGTAGATCTGCGAATTGCCGCTCTCGAAGGAGACGTAGGCGATCTTCTTGCCGTCCGGCGACCACGCCGGCGACATCAGCGACTCGTGCGAGCGCGCCACCACCTGCGGGTTGTAGCCGTCCGAATCGGCCACCACCAGCGAATACATGGTGTTGTTGCCCAGGCCGACCTGGGTGATGTAGGCGATGCGGGTCCAGAACGCGCCGCGCACGCCGGTGATCTTCTGGTAGATCGCGTCGGCGATCTGGTGCGCCACCCCGCGCAGGTCGCCCGCCGGCGCGGTGTAGGACGCCGCCAGCAGGTTCTGCTGCTTGTTCACGTCCCACAGCTCGTAGTCGATCTTCAGCATGCCGCCGCCGGCGTCGCTGACGCTGCCCACCGTGATGAAGTCCTGCTTGAGCAGGCGCCAGGTGGCGAACTTGATGTCCGCGCCCTTGGCGGGAAACTCCACGATGTCGCTCTTGGCCAGCGAGCGGAACTTGCCGCTGCGGTTGAGATCGTTGCGGATCACGTCGGCCACGTCGGTGGGCAGCGGCGCCACGCCGGGCTGGGCGAACGGCACCACCGCGATCGGGGTGGCGGTCTTCACGCCGCCGACGATCTGGATGTCGAGCCCGGACTGCTGGGCGGCCGCCGGCCCGGCGAACAGCGCCGTGACGAACAACAGGACGAGGGCGTACAGCGGAGTCGGTTTGCGCATGAGGCTCATCATTGCGGCATGAAGGTGAAGGTCAGGTTGCGCTGGAACACGCTCTCGAAACCCTTGTATGGCAAGGTCTTGGTGCGCAGGACCGCGTTCTCCACCGAACGCCGCCCTGCGTCGTCGTACGGGCAACTGGAATCGACCGTGGCGCTCATCACGTCGCCGCCTGGAAGCTGCACGATGTGAACCTTGCACGGAACCTTGGGCATGTTATCCGGCCTTAACCAATTCGGCGTGACCGCATTCTGAATGGCCGCTTCATATTCATCGGCGAGATTGCTGTTCTGGGCATTGTTGCCGGTCTGCCGCTGGGCGGCGTTGGGCAGGTCGGCCTGGCCGTCCTCCTGGGCGTTCTTCAGGTCGGCCAGCTGCTGCTTGGCCTGCCTGGCCTTGCTGTCCGCCTTCTTGGTCTGTGCCGAGGCGGCGTCCATCTTCGCGAACAGCTCGTCGATCTTCTTCAGCTCTTCCTTTTTCTTCTGCGCGGCCTGTGCGTCCAACTCGGCCTGGCGCTGGCGCTGCTTCTCCTCCTGCACCTTCTTTTCCTCGGCCTGCTGCAGGCCCTGCTCGACCACGCGCTCCTGGTCCTTGAGGTCGGGATGCTCGGGCGGCGGCGGCAGCGGCGCGACCTTGGGCGGCACCACCGGCGGCGGCACCGGCGGCGGCACGGCCGGCGGGGGCGGCACGGTGTCCGGGATCGGCTTGGCCTTCACCGCCTTCGGCGGCGGGCTGCCGGTGGGGCCGATCAGGGTGGCCTCGATCACCGGCCCCTTGAGCTCCAGCGGGCGCGAGCAGGTGATCGGGTTCATCCACGCCGGCAGGTGCAGCACGTTGAAAAACGCCTCGTAGCTGGCGCACGGCAGCACCGCGAGGAACAGGAACGCCACGATGCCGAGGTGCAGCAGGGCGGACAGCACCACTGCCCGCGGGGTCGCCTTACGGTCGTCCATGGGACCCCTGACCCTGGCCCGGGCCTTCGCCAGGCGTGCTCATCAGGCCGACCTTGTCGACGCCCGCCTGCTGCAGGGTCGCCAGCACCTTGTAGACGCCGCCGTAGTTGCCGGCGGTATCGCCGGCCACCAGCACGCTCAGCTGCGGGTTGGCATCCCTGAACGCCTTGACCCTGGCCTGGAGTCCCGCTTCGTCCACCGGCTCGGGCTTGCCGCTGCCCACCACGAGGGCGAGCGTGCCGTCCTTCGCCACCTGCACGATCAGGTTGTCCTTCTTGGCTTGCAGCGCCTTGGCGTCGGCCTGCGGCAGGTTCACGTCGACGTTCGAGTTCAGCATCGGCGTGGTGACCATGAAGATGATCAACAACACCAGCATCACGTCGATGTAAGGCACGACGTTGATCTCGGATTTCAGTTTGTAGCGCCGTTGGCGCCGCGAGGTCTGCATGGGGGCTGCTCCGCTCAGGCCGCGTCGTCAGCCTGGATCTGCCGCTGCAGCACGGAGGAGAACTCCTCCTGGAACACGTCGTAGCGCGAGGCGATGCGCTCCACCTTGGTGGCATAGCGGTTGTAGGCCCATTGCGCGGGGATCGCCGCGAACAGGCCCATCGCGGTGGCGATCAGCGCCTCGGAGATGTGCGGCGCGACCACGGCGATGGTGACGTCCTTCATGTCGCCCAGGCCCTGGAACGCGCCCATGATGCCCCACACCGTGCCGAACAGACCCACGTAAGGGCTGATCGAACCGACGTTGGCGAGGAATTCCAGGTTGCGCTCCAGCAGGCCGAGCTCGCGGGTGCCGGCCACCTGCATCGCGCGCTCGGAACCCTCGATCACGCTGCGCGGGTCGTGGGTCTTGCGCTGGCGCTGGCGGGCGAACTCGCGGAAGCCCGACTCGAAGATGTTCTCCATGCCGCCCTCGGCGCCGCGGTGGCTGACCTCGCGGAACAGTTGGGCCAGGTCGCCGCCGGACCAGAAGCGCTCCTCGAAGGTTTCCGCATTCTCCAGCGCCGCCTTGGTCTGGCCGTACTTGCGGATGATGATGACCCAGGACATGAAGGAGAACACCAGCAGGATCAGCAATACGCCCTTCACGGGCAGGCTGGAGCCCGCGATCAGCTCGAAAACGTTCAATCCGCCGTTCATTGCCTTGGGGTACTCCGCTTCGGCTGGGTGGTCAGGGGGCAGGTTCGAGGATCAGGTCCGCGGGTATCGCCACGGCGCGCATGCGCCGGGTGTCCACACAGGCCACGCGCACGCTGGCACGGACCAGGCAGGCACCATCGGCACGCTCGATCGTCTGGCCGAACAGGATACTGGCTGCGCGCCGTTCCTTGACAGCCACCGTCACCGACAGTTCATCGTCCAGCAGGGCGGCGCGCAGGAAGTCCAGCTGCATCTCGCGCACCAGGAAGGCCAGCCCGGTGCTCTCCTTGAACGCCATCTGGCCGATGCCCAGCGCGCGCAGCCACTCGCTGCGGGCCCGCTCCAGGAAGCGCAGGTAGCTGGCGTGGTAGACCACGCCGCCGGCGTCGGTGTCCTCCCAGTACACCCGCACCGGCCAGCGGAAGGGCGCGCGCTCAGCCATCGGCGGAACCACCGGCAAACAGGTCGGCCGCCTGCGTTTGGCGCGGCGGCGGATTCAAGCCGAGATGGCGCCAGGCGCGTGCGCTGGCCATGCGGCCGCGCGCGGTGCGCACCAGGAAGCCCTGCTGGATCAGGTAGGGCTCGACCACGTCCTCCAGGGTGCCGCGGTCCTCGCTGAGCGCGGCGGCCAGCGACTCCACGCCCACCGGGCCGCCGTCGAAGTTCTCGATGATGGTGCCAAGCAGGCGGCGGTCCAGCTCGTCGAGGCCGTCCGGGTCGATCTTCAGCATGTCCAGCGCGGCCTGCGCCGCGGCCAGGGTGATCTGGCCGCCCGCACGCACCTCGGCGTAATCGCGCACCCGGCGCAGCAGCCGGTTGGCGATGCGCGGCGTGCCGCGCGAGCGGCGGGCGATCTCCTGGGCGCCGTCCAGCGCGCAGGCGATGCCGAGGATCTTCGCAGCGCGGCGCACGATCGCGGTGAGCTCGTCGACCGTGTAGAACTCCAGCCGCTGCACGATGCCGAAGCGGTCGCGCAGCGGCGCGGTGAGCATGCCGGCCCGCGTGGTGGCGCCGATCAGGGTGAACGGCGGCAGGTCCAGCTTGATCGAACGCGCGGCCGGACCCTCGCCGATCATGATGTCGATCTGGAAGTCCTCCATCGCCGGATAGAGCACTTCCTCCACCACGGGCGACAGCCGGTGGATCTCGTCCACGAACAGCACGTCGTTCGGCTGCAGGTTGGTGAGCAGCGCGGCGAGGTCGCCGGCGCGTTCCAGCACCGGGCCGGAGGTGGAGCGCAGGCTCACGCCCAGCTCGTTCGCGATCACGTGGCTGAGCGTGGTCTTGCCGAGGCCGGGCGGACCAAAGATCAGCACGTGGTCCAGCGCGCCGCCCCTTTTGCGGGCCGCCTCGATGTAGATCTCCAACTGCTCGCGCACCGCCTGCTGGCCGAGGTACTCGGCGAAGCGGCGCGGACGGATCGTCGCCTCCAGCGCCTCGTCGTCGAGCTGGGAGACGGGGGTGATGAGGCGGGGATCGGTCATGGGGGGCATTATGGCAGGCCGGCCATGTACTTGTAGGAGCCCGCTTGCGGGCGATGCTTCTGCTCCGATGTACATCGAGACCGGGCATCGCCCGCGAGCGGGCTCCTACAGGGGCGGATCAGATTTCCACCTGGGCCCCGAGTTCGATGAGCCGGTTGCCCGGGATCTGGAAATACGCGGTCGCCGGCAGCGCGTTGCGCGCCATGAAGACGAACAGCTTGTCGCGCCACAACGCCATGCCGGGGCGGCGCTTGTCGGCCACGATGTTCTCGCGCGACAGGAAGAAGGTGGTGTCCATCATGTCGAAACCGAGGCCGGCGCGCGCGCATTGCGACAATGCCAGCGGCACGTTCGGGTCCTCGGCGAAGCCGAAACGCAGCGCGATGCCGTGGAACTCGTCGCCCATCGCGTCGATGTGGATGCGCTCCTCGGCGTCGGCCACCGGCGTCTCCAGCATCTCCACCGTCAGCAGCACGTTGCGCTCGTGCAGAACCTTGTTGTGCTTGAGGTTGTGCAGCAGCGCATGCGGCACCGCGTGCTGGTTCGCGGTGAGGAACACCGCCGTGCCCGGCACGCGCAGCGGCGAATGCTCGCGCATCGCAGTGATGAACGGCGCCAATGCCAGGCCGCCCTGCTTGATCTCGCGCACCACCAGTTCGCGGCCGCGGCGCCAGGTGGTCATCCAGGTGAACACCGCCACGCCCAGCACGAGCGGGAACCAGCCGCCGTACTCGACCTTGATCAGGTTCGCGCCGAAGAACGACAGGTCGATCACCAGGAACAACACGCCCGCCGCGATCACTGCCGGCAACTTCCAACCCCATTGCCGGCGCGCCACGATCAGCGCCAGCACCGTGGTGATGCTCATGGTGCCGGTCACCGCGATGCCATAGGCCGCGCTCAGGCGGTCGGAGCTGCCGAAATGCAGCACCGCGAACAACACCATGATCAGCAGGAAATAGTTGACCCAGGGCACGAAGATCTGCCCGGACATCTCGCGCGAGGTATGCACGATCGGCATGCGCATCGAGTAGCCCAGCGACATCGCCTCGCGGGTCATCGAGAACGCGCCGGAGATCACCGCCTGTGAGGCGATCACCGCCGCCACGGTGGCCAGCGCGATCATCGGGTACAGCAGGGCCGACGGCACCAGCTTGAAGAATGGGCTGTCGACCGCCTCCGGGTGCATCAGCAGCAACGCGCCCTGGCCGAAGTAGTTCAGCAGCAACGCCGGCAGCACGAAGCCGAACCAAGCCGCCCGGATCGGTTTCTTGCCGAAATGTCCCATGTCCGCGTACAGCGCCTCGGCGCCGGTCAGCGCCAGCACCACGCCGCCCAGTGCGATGAACGCCTGCAGCCCGTGACTGAGGAAGAACTTCACCCCGTACCAGGGATTGATCGCCAGCAACACCTGCGGGTGGCGCACGATCATGTTCACGCCAAGCAACGCGATCGCCACGAACCAGATCATCATCACCGGGCCGAACAGCTTGCCCACCCGCTCGGTGCCGTGCCGTTGCAGCAGGAACAGCAGGATCAGCACCACCATGGTGATCGGCACCACCCATGCCTTCAGGCCGGGCGAGACGACTTTCACGCCTTCCACCGCGCCGAGCACCGAGATCGCCGGCGTGATCACGCCGTCGCCGTAGAACAGCGACGCGCCGAAGATGCCGAGGATCACCAGCACCCAGCGCAGCTTCGGCTGTTCGCGCACACAGCGCTGGGCCAGCGCCATCAGCGCCATGATGCCGCCCTCGCCCTTGTTGTCGGCGCGCATGATGAACACCACGTACTTCAGCGACACCACCAGGATCTGCGCCCAGAAGATCAGCGACAGCACGCCGTAGATGCTGGCCGGCGTGGGATGCATGCCGTCGTGGCTGAGCGTGGTCTGCAGGGTGTACAGCGGGCTGGTGCCGATGTCGCCGTAGACCACGCCGATGGCGCCCACGGCCAGTGCGGCGAGGCGCCGTTTGGTTTCGGCAGCGGCATCGCCGCTGACAACGGTATGGCTCACTGGATTCAACTCCCCAGCGCGGCGCGCAGCGCCTTGCGGATGATGGCTTCGGCGCTGTCGCCGTCGGCGGCGACCTTCTGCACCAGCCGGGTGACTTCGGCGGGCTTGTAGCCCAGCTGCTGCAGCGCCACGGTGGCTTCGCCGGAAGCATCCAGCGGTGCGCCCGCCGCCGTGCTGCCCGGCAGGCTCGCGGCCATGCCGTCCACCCGGTCGCGCAGTTCCACCACGATGCGCTCGGCGGTCTTCTTGCCGATGCCCGGGATCTTGGTCAGCGCCACCACGTCGCCGGCGTGCACCAATCGCGCGAAATCGTTCGTCGACACGCCGGACAGCACCGCCAGCGCGATCTTCGCGCCGATGCCCGAGACCTTCTGCAGGTTGCGGAACAGCGCGCGCTCGGCTTCCTGCAGGAAGCCGTACAGCGCCACGCTGTCCTCCTTCTGCGCGTAATGGGTGAGCAGGATCACTTCCTTGCCCAGCCCCGGCAGGTCGTAGATGGTGGACATCGGCGCCTCCAGCTCGTAGCCGACGCCGCCCACTTCCACCAGCAGCCATGGCGGCTGCTTCGACACCAGCGTCCCGCGCAGGCGACCGATCATCAGCGCCGCCTCCAGGCCGTGCGCGGAATACCCACGCGCTGCAGGCTGGCGCGGGTGTGCGCGTGCGCCACCGCGATCGCCAGCGCGTCGGCGGCATCGGCCTGCAGCGGAGTCTTCAGGCCCAGCAGGATGCCGACCATGTGCTGCACCTGGGCCTTGTCGCCGCGGCCCGTACCAACCACCGCCTGCTTCACTTCCGTCGCCGCATATTCGTGCACCGCGATTCCCCGGCTCACCACCGCGCAGATCGCGGCACCCCTCGCCTGCCCCAGCTTCAATGCCGAATCGGCGTTGCGCGCCATGAACACGCGCTCGATGCCGCACTCGTCCGGACGATGGGCGGCGATGATGTCATTCAGTTCGTCAAAAATGCGTTTCAGGCGGAGCGGGAAGCTGGCCTCGCCGGCTACCGCCAGCGCGCCGTGGAACACGTGCGTGAGCTTGCCGGCGGCATCGACGTCGATGATGCCCACGCCGGTACGCTGGCTGCCCGGGTCGATGCCGAGGATGCGCGTCATCACGATCTGCAGGCGGCGCGCGGCGTGTTGCCGCTTACGCGCCCGCCTCGGCCGGCAGCAAGGCGTTGTGGTACACCTCGCTCACGTCGTCCAGTCCGTCGAGCTTGTCGAGCATCGTGGTGAGCGCCTCCAGCGCCTCGCCGCTCACCGCCACGCGGTTGTTCGGGCGCATGCCCACGCCGGCGTGTTCGGCATTGAGGCCGGCCGCGATCAGCGCCTGCTGCACCGCCTCGAAGCTCTCCGGCGCGCACAGCACGGTGCTCTCGCCGTGCTCGACGACCACGTCGTCGGCGCCGGCTTCCAGCGCCGCCTCCAGCACCTTTTCTTCCTTCGCCGCGTCGCCGCCGGTGGCGAAGGCCAGCTCGCCGCAGCGGGTGAACTGGAAAGCCACCGAGCCCGAGGTGCCGAGGTTGCCGCCGTGCTTGGTCAGCGCGTGGCGCACGTCGGCCACGGTGCGCACGGGGTTGTCGGTGAAGCAGTCGATGATCAGCGCGATGCCGCCCGGCCCGTAGCCTTCGTAGCGCATTTCTTCGCCGGCGCCGTCGGCGCCCGAGCCGCGCTTGATCGCGCGCTCGATGGTGTCCTTGGTCATGTTCGCCGCCAGCGCCTTGTCCACCGCCGCACGCAGGCGCGGATTGCTGGCCGGGTCGGCCACGCCGGCGCGGGTGGCGACGGTGATCTCGCGGATCAGCTTGGTGAACACCTTGGCGCGCTTGGCATCCTCGGCGTTCTTGCGGCCTTCGATGGACGGACCTCTACCCATGGGGACACCCGGACTCGGTTCAAAAAGGACAAGCGGACGATTTTACCGCAAGACGGGCGGATCACCGCCAGTGCGCCGCGCTCAAGCCGCCGTGGCGCCGAAGTGACCATGCCGCAGGAACGCGGTAACCAGGCGCGCCACCTCCTGGGAGAACAGCAGGCCGGTGTGGTTGGCCTCGACCACGCAATGGTCGGCCACGCCGGGCAGCCGGGTTTCCTCCACCGCCACGGTGCCGTCGTGCTCGCCGGCCAGTTGACCGAGCATCGCGCCCAGCCCCAGCGGCAGGCGGCCGGCGATCACGCCGACTTCGCGCGGGCCGTCCCAGCGCTCGAGACCCTGCTCCAGCAGGCTGCGGTTGTGCCCCAGCAATACTTCACCGCCACGCCCCCACGTGGCGAAGGCGCGCGCCGCCGCACTGCCCTTGAGCGGCGAACCGAGGCAGACCACCCGACCTGGCGGCAGCGCCTCCGCGTCGAGGCAGGCGCGCAGCGCCAGCAGGCCGCCCAGGCTGTGCCCTACCAGGTGCACCGCATCGGGCGCACACTCGGCCATGCGCGCCTGCAGCCGCGCGAGGATGCGCTGCTGCGACGAGGCCACACTGAGGTAGTCGAAGCGGTGCACGCGGTAACCATCGACGATCAACCGACGATGCAGCATGCCCAGCGCGAAGCCGCGCATCCACAGGCCGTGCAGCAGGATCACGTGTTCGGTCATCGGTTTCCCGGTTTACCCCCTCTCCCCCTGGGGGAGAGGGCTGGGGTGATGGGCAGCCTTGCGACAACCCGTATCAGGACAGGCTCCGAACTGATTTTCGCGCGAGGGCGCTCCCTCACCTCTATCCTCTTCCTCGCTCCTCAGAGCAGGGCCATCCATGGCCCTTCCCCGCGTCCCAATGGGGAGAGGAGGCCAGAATCAGGCTTCCCTGGCCACGCCTGGCCGGCAGCGAATCAACCGTGCAGCTTGTCCGCCGCGGCGACGCGCACATGCAATTCCTTGAGCTGCGGCTCGGACACCATCGACGGCGCGTCGGTCATCAGGTCCTGCGCACTGGTGGTCTTGGGGAAGGCGATCACGTCGCGGATCGACTCGGTGCCGGCCATCAGCGCGGCAATGCGGTCGATGCCGAAGGCGAGGCCGCCGTGCGGCGGTGCGCCGAATTTCAGCGCCTTGAGCAGGAAGCCGAATTTCGCCTCCGCCTCCTCCGCGCCGATGCCGAGCAGCTCGAACACCGCGCTCTGCATCTCCGGACGATGGATACGGATGGAGCCGCCGCCGATCTCGTTGCCGTTGAGCACCATGTCGTAGCCGCGGCTCACCGCGGTGGCGGCGTGGCTCTTCAGGTCGGCGATGTCGTCGATCTTCGGCGCCGTGAACGGATGATGCAGTGCCACGTGGCGCTGTTCTTCCTCGTCGTATTCGAACATCGGGAAGTCGGTGACCCACAGCGGACGCCAGCCGTCCTCGACCAGGCCACGATCCTTGCCGACCTTCAGCCGCAGCGCACCCATGAAATCGGTGACCGTCTTCCACTTGCCCGCGCCGACGAACACGATGTCGCCGCTCTGCGCCCCGGTCGCCTTGAGCACGGCGTCCAGCGCCGCATCGTCGAGGAACTTCGCCACCGGCGAGTTGATGCCCTCGCGGCCCTTGGCGAGATCCTCGACCTTGATCCAGGCCAGGCCCTTGGCGCCGTAGCGCGCCACGTATTCAGTGAGGCCGTCGATCTCCTTGCGCGACAGCGCGCTGCCGCCTGGTATGCGCAGCGCGGCCACGCGGCCCGCCGCATCGTTGGCCGGCTCGGCGAACACCTTGAACTCGACCTGCTTCAGCGCGCCGGCCACGTCGACCAGTTCCAGCGCGATACGCAGGTCGGGCTTGTCCGAACCGAAGCGGCGCATCGCCTCGGCCCAGGTCATGCGCGGAAACGCCGCGTCCAGTTCCACACCCTGCACTTCCTTGAACACGTGGCGAATCAGTTCCTCCACGAAGTCCTGCACGTCCTTTTCCTCGACGAAGGCAAACTCCAGGTCGAGCTGGGTGAACTCGGGCTGGCGATCGGCGCGCAGATCCTCGTCACGGAAGCAACGGGCGATCTGGTAGTAGCGGTCGAAGCCCGCCATCATCAGGATCTGCTTGAACAGCTGCGGCGACTGCGGCAGCGCGTAGAACTGGCCGGGATGCACGCGGCTGGGCACCAGGTAGTCGCGAGCCCCCTCGGGGGTGGCCTTGGTCAGGATCGGCGTCTCGACGTCCTGGAATCCGCGCTCATCCAGGTAACGTCGCAGCGCCTGCACCAACTTGATGCGCTTGCGCATCATCGCCTGCATCTCGGGCCGGCGCAGGTCGAGGTAGCGGTAGGTCATCCGCATGTCTTCGTTCGGGTTCTCGTGCAGCGCGAACGGCAGGTCCTTCGCGGCGTTGAGGATCTCCACCTTGTCCGCCAGCACTTCCACCGTGCCGGTGCGCAGCTTGTCGTTCACCGACAGGCGCTTGCGCAGCGTGCCAGTGACACGCACGCAGTATTCGTTGCCCAGCTCGCCGGCCAGCGCGAACGCATCGGCGTTGTCGCGCTCCACCACCACCTGCGCCAGGCCCTCGTGGTCGCGCAGGTCGACGAAAGCCACATGAGCCTGCAGGCGGATCTTGTTGACCCAGCCGCACAGGGTGACGGTCTGGCCGAGCAGCGACTCGTCGATGAGGCCGCAGTAATGCGTGCGCATGCGCTTGGAACTCCGGGCCGCAGCCCCTGGAAACGGGAGGAAAGACCAAGGATTTTAGCAGGGTGTCGGGAAACTGCCTTCCTGCGCCTTCCGACTCGCCATGCCGCTCGCCGGCGGCGGGACTACCAGCGCGGCCGGTCGCCGCGGGCGTCGCGGAACTGGCCGCGGCAGCCGCCCTTCACCCATACGCTGTAGGGATCGCTGCCCCAGGTGCGGCCCTCGATGCAGGCCGCGTCGGACATCTGCCGCGACAGCACCGAGTAGCGCCACGGCATCTGGCAGCGCGTGCCGCGGTTGTCGTTGCTGGCGCAGTAGACCTCCTGGCCGCCGCGGTCGTCGCCGCGGTCGTGACGGCCATGGTCGCGGTCACGCCAGCCGTATCCCCGCGCATCACCGAAGTTGCCGCGGCAGCCGCCCTTGATCCACACGCTGTAGGGATCGCTGCCCCAGGTTTGGCCCTCGATGCAGGCCGACTTGGACATCTGCCGGGTCAGCACCGAATCGCGCCAAGGCATCTGGCAGCGCGAGCCGCGCGTGTCGTTGCTGGCGCAATAGACTTCCTGGCTCTGGCCGCGATCGCCATAACCCTGCGCCTGCGCGTCGCGCGCGGCGAAGCCCGTGGCCGCCAGCAGCGTGCCGGCAGCCAGCACGGTCTTGAGCGCAATGTGCATGACGGCCCTTCCATGACAGTGGTGGTGCCACCAAGGTAACCGAGCCACCGACAGGCGGGTACTGCACGGCGGCTACCGCGGCATGCGGCGATTCAGCTTGCGCGCTCAGTCGCTCGACGAGGAACTGGCAGCGGGCGTCGCGGCGGGTACAGGCGCCGGTGCAGGAGAAGCCGCAGGTGCAGCGGCCGGGGCGGCGGCACCATCGCCGGCGAGGTTGCGTTTCTTGTCCCCGTCCTTCTTGAAGTCGGTCTCGTACCAGCCGCCGCCAGCCAGTCGGAACGAGGGCGCGCTCACGCGCCGGTGCACCTTGGGTGCGCCGCATTCGGGGCAATCGACGGGATCGGCGTCGGACAGTTTCTGCAGGCGGTCGTAGCGATGGCCGCACTGGCTGCATTCGAATTCGTAGATGGGCATGGGTACTCCGTGACTGCCGGATTGCGACGCCCGGACCGGGTCGGCAACGCGGCAGCATCCCATTATTCGGGCCGCGCTCCCGCTTTTCAATGCGCCACATGGCGCATGGACAGGCAGGCACGAATCGCGCCAAGCTGGGCAGCAGGGCCGTCCGCACCACCGCGAACGACACGCCCCGCTATGCGCAAGCCGTTTCATTTGGACGTCTATACGGCTGTTGACGAACGGCGACCGCGGCATTAGCCTGCGATTGTTGCGCCGCACCAACCACTTCCCCGGGGAGACACCATGAACAAGCCGCACCGCACCCTGCTTCCCACCGCGCTGGCCGCCGCCGTGCTGCTGGCGCTCGCCAGCACGCCCGCCGCCGCCCAGGACAACACCGGCAACAACGCCACCACCACGGACGCCGCCGCGGCCGCCAAGGCCAAGCAGCTGCAGACGGTGATTGTCACCGGCACCCGTTCCAGCGACCGTACCGTCAGCAGCTCGCTGACGCCGATCGACGTGGTCTCCGCCCAAGTGCTGCAGCAGACCGGCACCACCGACCTGCCCACCGCTCTGGCGCGCATCATCCCCTCGCTGAACTTCCCGCGCCCGGCCGCCGCCGACACCGCGGACACCCAGCGCCCGGCCCAGCTGCGCGGCCTGTCGCCCGACCAGGTGCTGGTGCTGGTGAACGGCAAGCGCTGGCACCCCGGCGCGATCCTGCTCAACAACGGCGTGATCGGCCGCGGTTCGCAGCCGGTGGACCTCAACACCATCCCGCTCTCGGCGATCGACCACATCGAGGTGCTGCGCGACGGCGCCTCGGCGCAGTACGGCTCCGACGCGATCGCCGGCGTGATCAACGTCATCCTGAAGAAGGGTTCCAAGGGCGGCGACGTGGAAGTCAGCGGTGGCCAGTACTCCGCGGGCGACGGCCGGCAGTGGCTGGGTTCGGCCAACTTCGGCATCCCGCTCGGCGGCGACAGCGGCTGGCTGCGCCTCGCACTGGAGAGCGGCAACGAGGACAACACCAACCGCGCCGGCCCGGACAACCGCTCGCCGGCCTGGCAGGCGCTGGGCGTGAACTTCCGCCAGGGCGACCCCTGGGTACACAGCCACAACGTGCTGCTGAACGCGCAGTACGACATCACGCCGAACGTGCAGTTCTACGCGTTCGGCCACTACGGACGCCGCAACAGCATCTCGCCGGCGTTCTTCCGCTACGGGTTGAACTCGCCTTCGCCGAAGAGCCCGTTGATGGCCTCAATGTACCCCGACGGCTTCCTGCCGCTGGAGAACGCCGATTCCTTCGACCAGTCGCTGGTCGCCGGCCTGCGCGGCACGGTGGACGGTTGGCGCTGGGACGTCTCGGCCAACGCCGGCGGCAACCGCGTCTCCTACGAGACGCAGAACAGCATGAACTTCGCCTACTTCCACGACTTCGGCACCTCGCCCGCGGTATTCCATGACGGCATCCTCAAGGCCAACCAGCAGTCGTTCGACATCGACATCGCCAAGGACCTCCGCCCGGGCTGGCTGCCGAATCCGCTGACCGTGGCCTTCGGCACCGAGTACCTGCGCCAGAGCTACCAGATCAGCCCGGGCGACCTCGCCTCCTGGTACGTGGGCACCTCGGGCACCCCCGGCGGCGCGCAGGGCTTCGCCGGCTGGCAGCCGGTCAACGCCGTGAATGCCGCGCGCCACGACGTGGCCGAGTACATCGACTTCGAGACCAACCTCACCGACAAGCTCGGCGCCTCGCTGGCGGTGCGCCACGAGGACTACTCCGACTTCGGCAACACCACCTCGGGCTCGCTGTCGGCGCGCTACGACTTCACCGACAGCTTCGCCCTGCGCGGCAGTGCCTCCACCGGCTTCCGCGCGCCGGCGCTGGGCCAGGAATACTTCTCGCAGACCTCGTCGCTGTACTTCGCCAACGGCAATTCCGCCGGTTTGCCGGCCGGCATCTACAACAGCGGCCTGGTGCCGGTGGGCAGCCAGATCGCCACCCTGCTCGGCGCCGAGGCGCTGAAGCCGGAGAAGTCGCGCAACTACACCCTAGGCGCGGTATGGAACCCCACCGGCGCGCTGAACCTCAGTCTGGACGTCTACCAGATCTACATCGACAACCGCATCGCGTTGTCCGGCGCGATCTCCACCACCTCGCCGGCCGTGACCGGCTACTTGGCCGCCAACGGCATCACCAGCCTCAACTACAGCAGCGTCAACTACTTCACCAACGCGGGCGACACGCGCACGCGCGGCGTGGATTTCGTGGGCAGCTATGTGTCCGACTTCGGCAACGCCGGCACGCTGACCAGCACGCTCACGGCGAACTACAACCAGAACAAGGTCACCAGCGTCAAGCCGAACCCGGCGGTGCTCACCAACCTCGGCGTCAACTTCGTGCGCCTCAACCGCCAGGACATCGAGGGCTATCTGGCCAACTCCTCGCCGCGCAGCAAGTTGATCTGGAACGAGCTGTACACGGTGGGCAACTGGAGCGTCAACGGCACGCTGACCCGCTACGGCCGCTACACCAGCTACGTGAGCAGCCTGGCCAGCTACAACCCGGCGAAAGGCGTCGTCGACCAGACCTTCAGCCCCAAGTGGATCTTCGACCTGTCGGGCAGCTACCGCTGGCAGAGCTGGACCTTCACGCTGGGCGTGGACAACGCGCTGAACGTGCACCCCGACAAGAACATCGCGAACAACACCAACAACGGCACCCTGCCCTATTCGACGTTCTCGCCGTTCGGCTACAACGGCGCCTACGCCTACGGCAAGGTGCGCTACAGCTGGTGACGCGGCAGCCCGCAGGGAACGCAACGAAGAACCCCGGCGAATCGCCGGGGTTCTTCGTTTCCACCTGATCAGGCCGACTGGAACACCAGGTGTCCGCCGGCCGCATCCACCGCGACGGTGCTGCCCGGCGCATAGCGGCCTTCGAGGATTTCCCTGGCCAGCGGGTTCTCCAGCTGCTGCTGGATCGCACGCTTCAGCGGCCGCGCGCCGTACACCGGGTCGAAGCCCACGTTGCCGAGCAGGTCCAGCGCGCGCTCGCTGATTTCCAGTTTCAGCTGGCGCTCGGCGAGGCGCTTTTCCAGCGCGGTGAGCTGGATCAGCGCGATGCGGCGGATCTGCTTCTTCTCCAGCGGGCGGAACACCACGATCTCGTCGAGGCGGTTGATGAACTCGGGACGGAAGTGCGCCTGCACCACGCCCAGCACGGAGGCCTTCATCTGCACGTAGTCCGCCTCCGAATCACCCGCCTGCTCCTGGATCAGCTGCGAGCCGAGGTTGGAGGTCATCACGATCACGGTGTTGCGGAAATCCACCGTGCGGCCCTGGCCGTCGGTGAGGCGGCCGTCGTCCAGCACCTGCAAGAGGATGTTGAACACGTCCGGGTGCGCCTTCTCCACCTCGTCGAGCAGGATCACGCTGTACGGGCGACGGCGCACCGCCTCGGTGAGGTAGCCGCCTTCCTCGTAGCCCACGTAGCCCGGCGGCGCGCCGATCAGCCGGCTCACGGAATGCTTCTCCATGAATTCGCTCATGTCGATGCGCACCATCGCGTCCTGGGTGTCGAACAGGAACTCGGCCAACGCCTTGCACAACTCGGTCTTGCCTACGCCGGTGGGGCCGAGGAACAGGAAGGAGCCGCTGGGCCGGTTGGGATCGGACAGCCCCGCGCGGGCGCGGCGCACCGCGTCGGACACCGCGCGCACCGCCTCGTCCTGGCCCACCACGCGCTTGTGCAGCTCCTCCTCCATGTGCAGCAGCTTCTCGCGCTCGCCTTCGAGCATCTTAGAAACCGGAATGCCGGTCCAGCGCGCCACCACCTCGGCGATCTCCTCGGCGGTGACCTTGTCCTGCACCAGGGTGAACTCCTGCTTCTCGGCAGCCTGCGCGGCGGCGAGCTGCTTCTCCAGTTCCGGCAGCCTGCCGTACTGGATCTCGCTCATCTTCGCGTAGTCCTGCCGGCGCTGCGCCGCTTCCAGCTCAAGGCGCGCGGTCTCGATCTGCTCCTTGATCCTGGTTGCGCCCTGCAACGCCGCCTTCTCCGACTTCCACACCTCGTTCAAGTCGGAGAACTCGCGCTCGAGCTTGGCGATGTCGGCTTCCAGATCCGCCAGGCGCTGCTTCGACTCGCTGTCCTTTTCCTTCTTCAGCATCTCGCGCTGGATCTTCAGCTGGATCAGCCGGCGTTCCAGGCGGTCGAGTTCCTCCGGCTTGGAGTCGATCTCCATGCGGATGCGCGAGGCCGCTTCGTCCATCAGGTCGATCGCCTTGTCCGGCAGCTGGCGGTCGGGGATGTAGCGGTTCGACAGCGTGGCCGCGGCGACGATGGCCGGATCGGTGATCTCCACGCCGTGGTGCACGGCGTAGCGTTCCTTGAGGCCGCGCAGGATCGCGATGGTGTCCTCCACCGAGGGCTCGCCCACGAACACTTTCTGGAAGCGACGCTCCAGCGCGGCATCCTTCTCGATGTACTTGCGGTACTCGTCCAGCGTGGTGGCGCCGATGCAGTGCAGCTCGCCGCGCGCCAGCGCGGGCTTCAGCATGTTGCCCGCATCCATCGCGCCCTCGCCCTTGCCGGCGCCGACCATGGTGTGCAGCTCGTCGATGAACAGGATGATCTGACCCTCGTTCTTGGCCAGGTCGTTGAGCACCGCCTTCAGCCGCTCCTCGAATTCGCCGCGGAACTTCGCACCGGCGATCAGCGCGCCCATGTCCAGCGCCAGCACGCGGCGGTCGCGCAAACCTTCCGGCACCTCGCCCTTCACGATGCGCTGGGCCAGGCCTTCCACGATCGCGGTCTTGCCCACGCCGGGCTCGCCGATCAGCACCGGGTTGTTCTTGGTGCGCCGCTGCAGCACCTGGATGGTGCGGCGGATCTCCTCGTCGCGGCCGATCACCGGATCGAGCTTGCCCGACTCGGCGCGCCCGGTGAGGTCGATGCAGTACTTCTGCAACGCCTGGCGCTGGTCCTCCGCGTTCTCGCTTTGCACCTTCTCGCCGCCGCGCACTTGTTCGATGGCGGTTTCGAGGTTCGCCTTGGTCGCACCCGCAGCCTTGAGCGCCGTACCCAGCTCGCCCTTGTCCTCCAGCGCCGCCAGCACGAACAGTTCGCTGGCGATGAACTGGTCGCCGCGCTGCTGCGCCAGCTTGTCGGTGAGGTTGAGCAGGCGGTTGAGGTCGTTGCCCACGTTGAGGTTGCCCTCCTGCCCGCTGACCTTGGGTAGGCGATCGAGCAACTCGTTCACGCGCTGGCGCAGCGCCGGCACGTTGACGCCCGCGTGCGTGAGCAGCGGCGCGGTCGAGCCGCCCTGCTGGTTCAGCAGCGCCGCCATCACGTGCACGGGTTCGAGCATGTTGTGGTCGCGGCCCACGGCCAGCGACTGCGCGTCGGCCAGCGCCTGCTGGAAACGCGAGGTGAGTTTGTCCATCCGCATCGGGCTATCCCCACGAAGGTTTTGGCGGACCGGCCGCCACTGCCCGCTGAGATGCGGGTGGCGACTGCTGATTCAAGCAGACACGCCGGCGAGGATGCGTCAAGACTTCAGGTTCGCCCTGGAGGAAAGGGCATCAAGAAGCCAGCCAGATCAGGCTGGCAAAACGCCCGCTGCGCGCGCCCTCGCGCCGGTACGAATAGAACCGCGCATCGGCGAACGTGTCGAACCCGCCCCCATGCACCCGCAGGACGCCGGCCGCAGCCAGGCGCTGCCGTGCCAGCGCGGCAAGGTCGCAGTGCCAATGCCCCGGCCGCGTCGGCGTGAAGCAGGCGGCGGCGCCGGCTGCATGGCCTACGAAGGCGGCGCGCACTTCCTCGCCGACTTCGTAGGAAGACCCGGCTATGCACGGCCCCAGCCATGCCAGCAGGCGCGCGGGTGCCACCTGCATCTGTTCGATGGTGGCTTCCAGCACGCCGGCGGCGAGCCCGCGCCAGCCGGCGTGGGCGGCGGCTATGGCGCTGCCGTCGTCGGCGCAGAACAGCACGGGCAGGCAGTCGGCGGTGAGGATGGCGAGCACGGTGCCGGGGATGCGCGAGACGGCGGCGTCGGCCTGCGGTTCGTGCTCGCTTGGCAGCGGGCCCAGCTCGGCCACGGTGCTGCCGTGCACCTGGTGCAGCCAGCGCGGTGCGCTGGGCAGGTTCATGGCCTGCTGCAGCACGCTGCGGTTGCTGTCCACCACCTCGGCGGATTCGCCGCTGCGCAGGCCGAGGTTGAAGCGGCCGAACGGCGGTGCGGAGACGCCGGGGCCTTCGCGCGTGCTCACCGCGGCGTGCACGCGCGCGGGAGCCGGCCAGTCGGGGAAGATCCAGGTGTCGGTCATGTCCATCGACGCAGGTGGGGCTGGGGAGCGGCAAGCATCGCATAGGCGCGCCGATGACGCCCGGACAGGCTGGACGCGACAAGAGCACCCCATCCGGCCCCGGCCCTTTCCTGCATGCAGGAAAGGGAGTCACGCGCGGTCAATCGTCGTCGTGGCCGTGGGCAGCGAGGTCGTCGCGCAGGGCGACGATCAGTGCGGTCATGTCGGCCGGACGTTCGGCCGTGAAGGCCAAGGCCTCGCCGGTGACCGGATGCTCGAACGCCAGCCGCTCGGCGTGCAGCGCCTGGCGACGGAAGCCGCGCAGCGCGGCGACCAGTTCCGGCGTGGCGCGCTTGGGCAGTTTCAGGCCACCGCCGTACAGCGGATCGCCCACCAGCGGATGGCCGATGTGGGTGAGATGCACGCGGATCTGGTGGGTGCGGCCGGTTTCCAGGTTGCACTGGAGCAGGCTGTGCGCACGGAAGCGCTCGCGCAGGCGGTAATGGGTGACGGCATGCTTGCCGCTCTCCTCGTCGCGCACGGCCTGGCGCAGGCGGTCGCCCATGCTGCGGCCGATCGGCTCGTCCACCGTGCCGCCGGAGACCAGGCTGCCCAGCACCACGGCTTCGTACTGGCGCTCCACGTCGTGGCGCGACAGCATCTCCACCAGCGCGGTCATCGCGGGCAGGGTCCTGGCCACCACCATCAGGCCGGAGGTGTCCTTGTCCAGCCGGTGCACGATGCCGGCACGCGGCAGTTCGACCAGCTTCGCGTCGTGATGCAGCAGTGCGTTGAGCAGGGTGCCGGAGGAGTTGCCGGCGCCCGGATGCACCACCAGGCCCGCCGGCTTGTCCAGCACCAGCAGGTGCTCGTCCTCGTGCACGATGGCGAGCGCGATGTCCTCGGGCGCGCTGGCCACCTCGGCCTCCAGTTCGGCCTCCAGCCGCACCTGTTCGCCGCCGCGCAGCAGCTGGCGGGGCGGCGCCGTGGCGCCGTCCAGGGTGGCCGCGCCGGACTTGATCCAGGCGGTGAGGCGCGAGCGCGAGTAGTCGGGGAACAACTCGGCCAGCGTCTGGTCGAACCTGCGTCCGGCCGCCGTCAGCGGTACCCGGGCTTCGTGGCGTATCGCGGTCATGCGCCGTCTCCCGCGTGGCGGGTGGCGGCGGGCCGCGGAGTGGCGCCGGTTTCGGCTATCATGCCTTTTCGCTCAAACATCTGAATCCCTATACATGCGTCCAACAATCGACTCGCTCAAGCTGCCGATGACCACCCGGTTCTGCCTCAGGACGCTCGCCGTGCTTGCCCTGGCGCTGACGATGAGCGCCTGCTCGCTGTTCGGCCACAAGCGCGACAACATCGACACCATGCCGGTGGACGCGCTGTACAACAACGCGCACACCTCGCTGGAGAATGCCGACTATTCGGCGGCGATCAAGGCCTACCAGCGCCTGATCGCCCGCTTCCCGTCCGGCGACTACAACGAGCAGGCCCAGCTGGAGCTGGCCTACGCGCAGTACAAGGACAGCCAGTCGGACGACGCGTACTCGACGGTCAACCGCTTCATCAAGACCTACCCGGCCAACCGGCATGTGGATTATGCCTATTACCTGCGCGGCCTGATCAATTTCGATCGCACCACCGGTTTCATGGATCGCGTCTCCCGCGACAAGAAGGCGCAGTCGCGCCGCGACCAGGCCTACAACCTGCAGGCCTTCGACGATTTCGCCGAGCTGTCGCGCCGCTTCCCGAACAGCGCCTACACGGCCGACGCGCGCCAGCGCATGATCTACCTGCGCAACGTGCTGGCGCAGTACGAGATCAACGTGGCCGAGTTCTACCTGTTCAACCGCATCTACATCGGCGCCGCCGACCGTGCGCAGTACGTGATCGAGCACTACCAGCAGGCGCCGCAGACCGGCGACGCGCTGGCTATCCTCACCCGCAGCTACCTCGCGCTGGGCCAGGACAAGCAGGCGGCCCAGGTGCGCCAGGTGCTCGCACTCAACTACCCGGAACATCCCTACCTGAAGGATGCGAAGTGGCCGCACGAGGTATCGATCTGGCGCAAGATGGTGCCGTTCGCGCGGCACCACTGAGCCGGCGGGTCAGTGGCACACAGGAAACCGGCGAGCGATCGCCGGTTTTTTCATGCCTGGTTCCGCAAGCCTCATGCCCTCTCCCCAACCCTCTCCCGCATGCGGGAGAGGGGGCAAACGTGCCGAGCGGGTTCGCCAGCACGAAGGCCGTCCCGATCTTCCGCGTCGACGATCTACCGCCAGCCGGAAGTGATCGGGTAGCGCCGCTCCCGGCCGAACGCGCGGGTGGTGACGCGCGGGCCGGGGGCGGACTGGCGGCGCTTGAACTCGTTGGCCAGCACCAGGCGCACCACGCGATGCACCACGTCGGCGGCGAAACCGGCTTCGATGATCTCGGCCTGCGACTGCTCGCCTTCGATGAAACGCGCGAGGATCGCGTCCAGCACCTCGTAGGGCGGCAGCGAATCCTGGTCGGTCTGGTTGTCGCGCAGCTCGGCCGAGGGCGGCCGCTCGATCACCGCCACGGGGATCGCCTCCTCGCCGCCGGCCTGCGCGTTGCGCCAGCGCGCGAGGCGGTACACCACGGTCTTGTAGACGTCCTTGAGCGGCGCGTAGGCGCCGCACATGTCGCCGTACAGCGTGCAGTAGCCCACCGCCATCTCGCTCTTGTTGCCGGTGGTCAGCAGCAGCTTGCCGTGCTTGTTCGACAGCGCCATCAGCATCACGCCACGGGTGCGCGACTGCAGGTTCTCCTCGGTGGTGTCGGCGCCCATCCCGGCGAAGGCCGGTGTCAGTGCCCGGATGAAGGAGTCCACCGTCGGTTCCACGTCGATCACGTGGTAGTCCACGCCCAGCCGTTCGGCCTGCATGCGCGCACCGTCCAGCGAAAGCTGCGAGGTGTAGCGCGAGGGCATCATCACCGCGGTGACGCGTCCGGCGCCCAGCGCATCCACCGCCAGCGCCAAGGTCAGCGCCGAGTCGATGCCGCCGGACAGGCCCAGCAGCACGCCGGGAAAACCATTCTTGTCGATGTAGTCGCGGATGCCGCGCACCAGCGCGGCGTACAGAACGGCCTCCTCGCAGGCGTCACCGGGTTCCGGCCAGGCTTCGGCCTGCAGCGTGCGCGCAGCCGGATCGAACTCGGCCCACAGCAGCGCATCGACGAAGGCCGGCGCGCGCGCGGCGACGGAACCGTCGCCGTTCACCAGCAGCGCGCCACCGTCGTAGACCACCTCGTCCTGGCCGCCGACCAGGTTGAGATACGCAAAGGCGCAGCCGGTTTCCTGCGCGCGCGCGACCAGCACCGCCTCGCGCTCGGCCCGCTTGGCGTCGTTCCAGGGCGAGGCGTTGATCACCACGATCAGCTCCGCGCCTGCACGCGCTGCAGCGGCGGCCGGCTCGGGCCGCCACACGTCCTCGCAGACCAGCAGGCCGATGCGCACGCCGGCGAGGGTGGTGATCACGCTGGCATGGCCGGGGCGGAAATAGCGCTTGTCGTCGAACACGCCGTAGTTCGGCAGCGCCTGCTTGTGCGCAACCTGCGCGATGCGGCCGTCGCGCAGCAGCGCGGCGGCGTTGTACACCTCGCCCTCGCTGTGCGGGAAGCCCACCAGCGCGGCCAGGCCGTTCGTCCCGGCCGCCAGCGCCTCCAGCTCCTGCTGGCAGGCGGCGAGGAAGCTGGGGCGCAGCAGCAGATCCTCCGGCGGGTAACCCGACAGGGCCAACTCGGGAAACACCACGAGGTCGGCGCCGCCGCTGCGGGCCTGCGCCATCAGGTCGCCCACCTTCGCGGCGTTCGCCGCGACCGCGCCGACCGGGAAATCGTGCTGGGCCAGCGCCAGTCTCAGGACAGCCATGGATCAAGCTCTTCGGGGAGTGGGATCGGGGACGGAATGGTAGTGCATCGCCATCCGGACAAGCGGTCCCGATACTTCCGGCGCCCGCCGACCTCAGGCCATCGGCTGCCACAGCAGCAGGGTGGCCAGCACCCACATCAACACTGCCACCAGCACGTCGAACAGGCGCCAGGCGGCCGGGCTGCGGAATACCGGCAGCAACAGCCGCGCACCGTGGCCGAGCGCCGTGAACCACAGCACGCTGGCACTGCCGGCGCCCGCGGCGAACGACCACCGGCCGGCGCCGTCGTAATGCGTGGACAGGCTGCCGAGCAGCACCACGGTGTCCAGGTAGACGTGCGGGTTGAGCAAAGTGAAGCCGAGACAGGCCAGCACCGTGCGTCCCAGCCCGTCCGCCGCCGCGTCGGCCGGGCGCAGGCCGCTTTCGCCGCGCCAGGCGCGTCGCACCGCCAGCAGGCCATACGCGGCGAGGAAGGCGGCCCCGACGAAACGCAGCAGCTGCAACAGCCCGGGCTGCCGCTGCACCGCCAGCCCCATGCCGGCCACGCCCAGCGCGATCAGCACGAGGTCGGCCAGCACGCAGACCAGCACCACCGCGCCGACATGCCGGCGCTGCAGCCCCTGGCGCAGCACGAAGGCGTTCTGCGCGCCGATGGCGACGATCAGGCCGGCGCCGGTACCGAGTCCGGCCAGGTAGGCAGGCAGTTGCATGAGAGAGCCTCGTGGAAGGGAGCCTACTTTCGGATGGCCGTCCGCATCAGTAAAACTAAATCTGCTTAACTTGGTTCAGTTCTTCTGCATTGCCGGGAGCGCCCGTGAACCTGCTCAATCCCCAACTGGCCGCCTTCGTCGCCGTGCTCGACGAAGGCAGCTTCGACGGCGCCGCGCGGCGGCTCTCGCTGACGCCTTCGGCCATCTCGCAGCGCATCAAGGCGCTGGAGGACCGCCTGGGCCAGGTGCTGGTGCTGCGCCAGTCGCCCAGCCGAGCCACACCCGCCGGCGAGCGACTGCTGCGCAGCGTGCAGCAGATGCGCCTGCTGGAGGCCGAGACCCTGGACGATTTCGCGGTCGGCCCCGCACACGCCGCGCCGACCACGGTGGCCATCGCGGTGAATGCGGATTCGCTCGCCACCTGGTTCCTCGGCGCGCTGGCCGGACTGCACCAGCGCGACGGGCTGCTGTTCGACGTGCGGGTGGAGGACCAGGACCATTCCGCCGGCCTGCTGCGCGACGGCTCGGTGCTCGGTGCGGTCACCGCGGACGCCCGCCCCGTGCAGGGCTGCAGCGTGAAGAAGCTCGGCGTGATGCGCTACCTGCCGATCGCCGCGCCGGCCTTCATCGCCCGTCACTTCGCCGACGGCGTGAACGCGGCGTCGCTAGGCACGGCACCGCTGCTGGTGTTCAACCGCAAGGACGCCCTGCAGTGGCGCTTCATGCGCAGCGAGACCCGGGCCAAACTGGCTCCGCCCATGCACTACCTGCCCTCCTCCACCGCCTTCGTGGAAGGCGCGGCGTTGGGCCTGGGCTGGGCGATGGCGCCCGAGTCGATGCTGGAGCAGCCGTTCGCCGACGGCAGCCTGGCGCCCATCGCGCCGAAACGCTGGCTCGACGTGCCGTTGTACTGGCAGCACTGGGCCATCCGCTCCACCACGCTGGCGACGGTGACGGAGGCGTTGCTGCGGGCGGCGAAAAAGGGCTTGCGCCAGGGACGGTGATTCCTCATCCCCCTGTAGGAGCGCACCCAGTGCGCGACAGCCGGCGCAGCGAAGCGCGACGGCATTGCGGCGGAAACCGCGCGCCGAGGCAGCCACGTGGCGAAGTGGTCGCGCACTGGGTGCGCTCCTACAAAGGGAACGGGAACAAAAAGGGCCGCATCGCTGCGGCCCTTTTCGTTCGGTCGTGGAGACCCGAAAGGCTTACTTCTTCATCAAGCCGGCGAGCGTCTTGCCGAGGTCGGCCGGCGACTTCACCGTGGTGACGCCGGCCTTTTCCAGCGCGGCGAACTTCGCCGCGGCGGTGCCCTTGCCGCCCGAGATGATCGCGCCGGCATGACCCATGCGCTTGCCGGCCGG